>JAABUM010004623.1_pt1 | contig 15330 bp, 17 predicted proteins | sample 5559161 | NCBI WGS metagenome assembly JAABUM01 (sample SAMN10711868, study PRJNA513369) | rock metagenome | isolation source: Antarctica rocks | place: Antarctica: Victoria Land, Siegfried Peak nord
ACTGCCCCGCCCTGGTCGGGTCGGTGACCGCGACGGAGCCGGCGATCACCATCCCATGCACCCGGTTGTTGTAGGCGTGCTCGTTGTGCCGACCCGGCCCGTGCAGATACACCCCCAACGCCCCCGCGTCTTTGCCGCGGGTGATCGACGCAATCACCGGCCACCCACCGTCCCGGTCATCGCCGGCTCATCTCCTCCAGGCGCCCGTCCAGGGCGGCGATCGTCGCCCTCGTCTGGTCGATCCCCGACACCACCCGGGCCATCGTCGCCGCGTCCACCCCACCCGTGCGGGCCTCGGTATGCGCGAGTCGGGTCACCTGGTTCAGCAGGTTGCCCACCCGCACCAACTGCTGGCTCAGCTCACGGACCACCGACTCGTTCAACACCACCACCACACCAACGGTGGTGTTCTCCGTGGCGGTGTCGGGAACATCCGTCGAATGGCGCCGCGCGATCTCCGCGGCCACCACCGACCGGGCCCACGCCCCCAGCTGACCCCGTTTGTCCGCTGCTGCTTCTCGCCGCCACGCGAGGTGCTCGACTTCGGACAACCGCACCGCCACCACCCGCCGCCGCTTGGCCAGCTCCGCGTCCACCGCCGCGTCGAGGGGATCCCGAGCCGAACGCGGGCGGCGAGACAGCCGAGCGTCGCTGGCATCGGTGGGGGAGTTGGGGGAGTCAGTATCGGTGGCCGTAGCGGCGTCCGAGTCGTCGGCGCCGCCGTGGGTAGCGGGCGGCTCGACCGCGTCGCCGGCGCCCGGCGCCGAGCGGGGGTTGGGGTCGTCCACGACGCACCACCCACAGCGACCCGCAGGGTCGTAACCGGCGCCCCGCGCCGGTGCCCGACACCGCACCCACAGCGGTGAAGGTCGGCCAGTGGCCATCGCGGTGTCGTTCACGTCTCGACGTGGAGATGCAAACGGTGTTAGCTCCAGGCACAACGCGCGGGTAGAGGGAAAGCAACACATGAGCACAGCCTTGATCTTGGTCGGCTTCACCGTCTTCGTCCTCGGCCTCATCGCACTGATCCGCGGACGCCTCGGCTGGGCCCGGATCAGCACCCGCAAAACAGCCGGCCTCGTCATGGCCGCCGCCTTCGCCGTCCTGCTCACCGGCGGCGCGCTATCCCCCACACCCACACCCACACCCGCGGCCACCGTGCGCCACGTCGCCCCGACCACGACCCCCACTCCCGCGTCGACCAGCACGCGCGCCGAGACGACACCACCGAGCACCCCACCCCCGACGACACCGGCACCGACATCGCAGTCACCGGTCCAAGCCGCACCGGTCCAGACCACCACCACCGTGGCGCTGCCCACCACCCAGACGGTGGCGCAGACGACACAAACGACACAGGCGGTGCCCGCACCCGCCGTTGTGCCACGACAGGTCCCAACGACCCCGCCGGCTGCGCCGCCAGCACCTCCTGCGGCCACGATTGCCCCACCCGCACCACCACCACCCGCCGCCGCCGCCGGCGGCGGCGGCGGAAGCTGCGGACCGGACTCCTACCTCAACTCCTCCGGCGTCTGCGTCCCCGACCCAGTAGCAGCACCCACCGCCCCACCAGGAGCAACCGCGCACTGCCGGGACGGCACCTACAGCTTCAGCCAACACCGCAGCGGAACCTGCTCCGGCCACGGCGGCGTCGCCGCGTTCCTCTGACGCCGCGGCAAACACCCGGGTGTACCGCAGGCGTGACGAACGCACCCACCGCACTCACCCAGACTTGTCGTTCAGCCGTTGAGCTCGCCCAGGGCTTGGTTCACGTGCGGCAGCGAGGAATTCTCGGCGTAGATCCGCTCCAGTTCCTCGCGGGCCTTGCGCTTCTGGCCCTGCGCGAGGTAGACCAACGCCCGCTCGTACCGGGCCCGGTGACGCACATCCGGCGATCGGCTCGGGAAACGCAAGGCTTCCTTTAACCCCTCCAACGCCGCCGTGAAGTTCCCCAACTCGCGCATCGCCGCCGCCCGCATCACCAGCGCCAACGTCGCTCCGTGAAACCGACCAACACCGAACGTTCCGCGGTCGGTCTCATGGTGGTGAGGTCGCGTTTGACGGCAGGGGTCATGCCTGGGAACGAGATGCCTGGTGGTCATCAGCACCAAAAGAGATTGCTCTTGTCAAAACAGTCAAAAAAACACAAGAAAACCACTAGGATGGGCTGGTGACCGCATCCCTCCGTACCGCCGTAGCCGAGCACGCCGTGGCCGACGTCGAAGACCTCGACGCCGCCCTAGCCGACGACTCGGTACGTCCCCCCGTGCGCCACCGCCTCACCGAGGTCCGTCAACGCCGTCTCGCCGAAGTCCCCGGCGTTCCGGTGACCACCGCAGCCCGCATCCTCGGCTTGTCCCCCCAGAGCGTGCGGGCCTGGCTCCACGCCGGGGTGCTCGACCCCATGCCCGACTCCGCACCCCTCAAGGTGGCCACCGACCGCCTGGCCGAGGTCGCCTCCCTCGTGCACCAACTCCGCCACGTCGGGCACGACCGCGACCTGCTCCGCGTCGTCATCGACCGCCTCGAAGACGAACGCGCCACCGCGCACCCCCGGGTACGGCGTTCCCTCGACCAACTCCACCACGACCACCTCGAACCCTTCTCGGCCGCAGACCTCTGAACGGGTTCCGCCTGGCCCGCACCCCCCACGCCGCCCAGGTCATCACCGAACTGCGAGGGGCGGTCCGGTACGGCGAACACCGCCCCCATCCGCCGGTGTGGCACCGGACGCTCTCGACGCGCTGTCCACCCCGCAGCTGTGCCTTGCCTGGCGCAGCAGCTACCTGCGACTGCACCGCGTCACGTCGTCCCCGGCCACCGCGCAGATCGTGCTGGTCCGCCAACGCATGCTCGACGAGCTGGAGCGCCGCGACCGCGCCGGGTTCGAGCGCTGGCTGAGCACCGGGGCGCGGGCCGACAGCGATCCCAGTCGCTACATCGGTCATCCCACGTAAACACCGGATCGGGCGGGTACCCGCGGAAGTCAGCTCTCGTGTCGCGGTGTTGCCCTGCCTCGCACCTACCAGTCCGCGAGCAGCCAGCAGCGGTCAACGGACCCGGCACCGGCTCAACCGCGGCGGCGACCGAACTCTGAACAGGGCCGTGCACACCATTGCTCTGACCCGCATGCGCAGCTGCCCACGCACCCGCAGCTACTTCGCGCGGCGTACCGCCGAGGGCAAGACCACCCGTGAGATCCGGCCCATGCTCAAGCGCTACATCACTCGCGAGCTCTACCGCGCCCTCTCGCACCCAGCAGAGCTTGACGACACATTGAAGCGTCGAGGCTAAATAACCGAAAGATATGCGTTTGGTGAGATTAATTGCACGGAGTCATTCAGAATTTACTGAGAGTAACCTAATTCGGCGATTGTGAGGCTGGCGTACGCCGTCGCTGAGCCCGTACAAGTCAGGCAGTTATCACCTTATGGGAGGTACCAATCACTGAGTGTGACCACAATGCGTAATCCTACCGAAGATATGATCATTCGAATAGACGATCGTTTGCGGCAGTAAGCAGGATCACGTACTTTCTTAGCAGGTCAGCCACTCGGATGAATAGTCTTAATTACCGAGTCTGATCTTATGGCCTATTCGCGGGCGAAGTTGGCCGCACCGTGTTCAACGTGGTTTCACAGCGGGGGATCGTCATGTCAGTCGTGCTGGGTGTTCTTATTGTGTTTATGTCCCTGGCTCTCGGGACTATCGCGGTACTGACGGTAAGTTGGATGCTCTACGCCTGGCGCACTCCGGAGGGACTGGTCCAGACCTCCTTCGTTCGGCACTCGCCCGAGCCGGTCACACCGCTGTCGTTTTCGCTGATCGTGCCCGCCAGGCACGAAGACCAGGTGTTGGGCCACACGCTGGACACCCTGGCGGCACTGCGTCATCGAGACGTGCAGATTATCTGCGTCGTCGGGCACGACGACCCTGTCACGGCTGCGGTTGCCGAGGCGGCGGCAGCCAGGCACCCGGACTGCGTGCAGGTCGTCGTTGACCACTCATGGCCGAAGAACAAGCCCAGGGCGCTGAACACTGCTCTGCCGTATTGCGTGGGGGACGTCGTCGGGGTGTTCGACGCCGAGGACGAGGTGGCCGCGGACCTGCTCGGCGCGATCGAGGCGGCCTTCCACCACGACCACGCGGACGTGGTCCAAGGCGGGGTTCAGCTGATGAACCTCAACACAAGCTGGTGGGCGTTGCGCAACTGCATGGAGTACTTCTTCTGGTTCCGCAGCCGGCTGCACTTCCACGCCGACCGTGACTTCATCCCGCTGGGAGGTAACACGGTTTTCGTCCGGACGTCACTGCTGCGGGCGGTCGACGGCTGGGATGGTGAGTGCCTCGCCGAGGACTGCGAGCTGGGGGTGCGGCTCAGCTCGCTTGGCGCGTGGGTAAGCGTGGCCTACGAGCCGGCCCTCACCACCCGGGAGGAAACTCCCGGGACGCTGACGGCGCTAATCAAGCAGCGGACCCGGTGGAATCAGGGGTTCCTGCAGGTCCTGCGTAAGGGCATGTGGCGGGGGCTACCCACTCGACGACAGCGTCTGCTCGCCCGTTACACCCTGCTGACACCTTTCCTGCAAGGTATAACGGGCCTCTTGGTACCGATCTCGCTGGTCCTCGTGTTCGTTGCCTCGACGCCGGCGTCGGTGACCTTGGTCGCCTACCTCCCGCTGCTCGTGGTGATCGCGTCAGTCACAATCGAGGTGGTCGCACTTCACGAGTTCTCGCACAGCTACGAGGTCACCGTTCGTGCCCGCGACTACCTGCGCTTGGTGCTCGGCACGCTCCCCTACCAGTGGCTACTCGCTGCGGCGGCGATCCGTGCCGTATGGCGCGAGCTGCACCAGGAACGCGGCTGGGAGAAGACCGAGCACATCAACGCCCACCGTCCCCAGCCCGCGTTCGCCGGCACTGCGCAGGTAACCGACCCGCAGCCGATGCCCGGCCGGCTGCCGACGACTTCACTGGAAACCCACCGATGACTCAGGTCGTATGGCGTTACGGGATGACCGCTGGCACCACTCTGCTGCACCGCAGCAGCAGCGGGGTGACGACCCGACCCTCCAGCGCGCCCTCGGCGAGGCCGAGCACCGCCGTGCATGCCGAGAAAGTTCGGCGCGGCGGGCTGTGGGACTGGCGTGGTTGGACGGTGCTCGTCGCGGTCGGCTGCGCGGTGGTGGTTGGCGCCGTCCACGCGCGGGGCATGTACACCGCACCGATTCGGTTCGACGACGAAGGCACCTACGTCGCCCAGGCGGACACCCTGCTCACGCAGGGACGGTTGGCCCCCTACACCTACTGGTATGACCACCCGCCGCTGGGTTGGATGATCGTGGCCGGGTGGCTTGCGGGACCGGGTGCGCTGTGGTCGGCACCCAACCTGATCGGCTCGGGCCGCCAGCTGATGCTCGTGCTCGACGTCGCGTCGGTCGTGCTCGTGGTCCTGCTGGGCCGCCGTGCGGGGATGCCGCGCACAGTGGCGGCGGTCGCTGCACTCCTTTACGGTCTGTGCCCCCTTGCGTTGACCTACCACCGGATGGTGCTGCTGGACAACATAGCGACGCCGCTACTGCTCGGGGCGTTCCTGCTGGCGATGTCCCCGGGGCGACGGCTTTCAGCTGCGCTGGCCAGCGGCATGCTGATCTCCAGCGCCGTGTTGGTTAAGGAGACGACGCTGCTGTTCCTCCCGTTCGTCGCGTGGATGCTGTGGCGTAGTTTTCCCGGGCCGACGCGCCGGATGTGTCTGACCGTTTTCGGTCTCGGGGTAGCGCTGCCCGGGTTGCTGTATCCGCTGTTCGCACTGACCAAAGATGAACTCATCCCCGGTACCGGGCACGTGAGCCTGTGGGACGGCGTCTTCTTCCAACTGTTGGGCAGGCAGAGCTCCGGCAGCATCTTCAACGCAACGAGCGACGCGCATGCGGTGCTGACTGGCTGGCTGTCCACCGACCCCTACCTGGTGGTAGGTGCTTGCGTGTTGGTCGTTCCCGCGCTGTTCCTGCGCGGGCTGCGCCCGTTGGCCGCCGCGCTGTTGTTCATGGGCCTCGCCGTGCTGCGGCCGGGCTATCTGCCGGTGCCCTACGTCGTCGGCCTTATCCCGTTCGCCGCGCTCGTCGTGACCGCGGTGCCTGGGGCACTCGTCAGGGGCGCAGTGAACCGGCTCCGGCGTCGAGCCCGGAGTGTCCGAGACATCGTCGCCTCGCGAATCCTGCCAGTCCTGACCGTCGGGGCGCTGGCAACAACCATCGCTCTCACGACGCAAGCCGTCGCCCCACACTGGTACTACCGCGACGTCTCCCTGATGCAGACCAACTTCGACCGCCCCTACCTCGATTCGACCGCCTGGCTGCAGGCCAACGTACCCACCAACGCGACCCTCCTGGTCGACGACGTGACATGGACAAGCCTGCATAGCGCCGGCTACCCACAGGTGAACCTCATCTGGTTCACCAAACCCAACGCGGACTCCGACGTCGACCGTCGAGTACCCGATTGGCGGTCCATCGACTACGTCGTCTCCAGCGACATCATGCGAACCTCGCGGCAAAACGGTGGCACCGTACAAAACGCGCTGCGCAACTCAGTTCCCGTCGCCGCGTGGGGAACCGGGTCCAACCAGATCGTCGTCAGCAAAGTGACGAAGTGACGACCGGCACTAGGACCGATGTGTCGGTGATCGTGCCGACCCGCGACGAAGCCGAGAACGTCGACGAACTTGTCTCCCGAACTCGGGACGCCATGGTCAAATCGAAGCTGACCTGGGAGCTGTTGTTCGTCGACGACAGCGACGACGACACCCCGGCTCGGGCCATGAGCCATGCGGCCGCAGGTCTGCCCGTGCGGGTGATGCACCGTGCCCCCGGCGATCGGATCGGTGGGCTGTCCATGGCCGTGACCGCCGGCTTCGCGCACGCCCAGGGCGGTGTCCTCGCGGTAATGGACGCCGACCTTCAGCACCCACCCGAAGTACTCGCGGACCTAGTGACAGCGATCGTGTACGACGGGGCAGACGTGTCGGTGGCGTCCCGGTACTGCGCCGGGGCGCATGCCGACGCGACCGATGGCCTCAACGGCACCTGGCGGCTGCTCGTCTCGCATGGCTGCCGGTGGCTCGTCTGGATAGTTCGTCCGCGACTGTGGCGCGTACGTGACCCGTTAAGCGGGTTCTTCGCCGTGCGCCGCAGCGTGCTGGTCGGGACGGCGCTGCGCCCTACCGGGTACAAGATTCTGCTCGAGCTGCTCGCTCGCGGCAGATGGGACAAAGTCGTCGAGGTTCCCTACCACTTCGCCGCGCGGGAGCGGGGAACCTCGAAGTCGGAGCTGCGCCAAGGTGTGATTTTCCTACTCCACCTCGTGCGGCTCGTCGCCGACCGGGGCGCGGGCTCCCCAATCAAGGTCGCGACGACGCCAGCCGACCAGGGACAGGTCCACCGGCATCCCCCGGGCCGTGAACGACGGTCGCTGTGAGACGCAACGGCCGACGCGCCGCGGCGTCGACCACCATGGCCCTGATCGGCGCTCTGCTCGTGGCGTGCTCCGCTGGTGCGGCACCCGGATGCCAGAGCGACCCGCTGACGGCACGCTCGCTGACGCAGCTGTCGTCCTTTTCAGACTGGTTGCGCACCCACGGCGTGCGCGGCGCCGTGGGCGAGGTGGGCTGGCCCGGCGGCGGCCAGTGGGAATCACTCGCCCGGCAGTGGTACACCCGGGCCGACGAGGACCAGGTAGGGGCCTTCGCGTGGTCGGCGGCCCAATGGTGGCCCGCAAGCTACCCGTTGGGCATCTACCGGGGTGCACAAGTCACGAACCAGTCGTCGACTCCGTTCCTGGCGGGCGACCAGGCCCGCGTCGTTGAGTCGCACCCCCCGCTCGACGGCGTCGCGCGGGGGGTCTCGGTTTCCGACGGAACCTTTGGATCCTCCCTCGGTGACGACTCGACCTACTCCTCCACCAACCGGGGCGTCTACGGGAGCAACTACAGCTACCCGTCTGCTCCCTTCCTGCAGTACCTCGCCTCCCGGGGGATCACCCAAATCCGTATGAGCGTGATGTGGGAGCGGGTGCAACCCGTGCTCGGTGACCCACTCGACCCGACCGAGGTCGCGCGGCTCACACAGTCCCTCGACGACGCGGCGTCGGCGGGTTTGTCCGTCGTTCTAGACCTGCACAATTACGGCCGCTACGCGGCGGGGTCGGCCGACGGCTCGCGGCACGTCCTTGTGCTGGGGTCTCCCAACCTGCCCAACAGTGCGCTCGACGACGTCTGGCGCCGGATCGTCACAGCCGTCGCGGGCCGCCCGATCGTCGTCGGGTACGGCATCATGAACGAGCCGCACGACCTGCCAGGAGGGGCCGTAACGTGGGAAGCGGCGTCGTTCAGTGCCGTCGCCGCCATCCGGGAGTCCAACCGGACAACCCCCATCTACGTCGGTGGCTACGCCTACTCCAAAATCTCCACCTTCACCACCGAGCACCCCCGACCATGGATCGACCCGCGCAACTGGCCTGTCGTATACGAGGCCCACCAATACTTCGACACGACAGGAACAGGGTTCTATAAGGACCCCTACACCACGACCAATACGGCGGCCGTGGCCAAAGGATGGACTGCCTGCTCCACCGCCGCCGACCGACCAGCGAGTTAGCCCACCGGACCAAACCCAACTATGTACCGTGCTCCAGCACCGTCTGCCAGATGTTCAACTCGTTGGCGTCGATGCCGTACAGCAAACGCAGGTCCTCGGCCGCAACTTGAGGAAGCTCCACTGGTGCCCGTCGAAGTCTGGGAGAAGCCTTCCCGCCCAGGCCCAGGAGGAGCGCGACCTACAGCTCGCCCACGAGCGCCTCGACAGCGACACCGGTACGCAGTTCAGTTCCGCAGACGTCGCGGCGGCAGCGGGCCTGGACCGGACGCACTACCCCACCGCGGGGTGAACCCACGCAGACCCGAGCCGCACCCGCATTACGGGGTCGCAGTAGCACTCGCCGAAGATCGGGCGGATATGGGCGCGGCTCATTGAGCAGGGGTGATTCAAGTGACGGGTTGATCAGGCGCTGGTCTGGAGAGAGGCGAAGTCGGCATGGGCTTGGTCGACGGCCTCGGGGTACGACTGCCGCTTTTCGTGCTCGGTGATCGCCCGGTAGATGCTGGCCAGGCTCGAGGTGCCCCCCTTGCGTTTGCCGGCAGGGATGATCAGGGCTGGGCGGATCGACGCGACGGACTCGCCGCGGGAGCGGCGCCGGAGCACCGAGCTGCGCACCGCAGCGGCCGGGGCGGGCTGCGATCCGGCTCCGCACCCGGCGAGCAAGCCCACCGTGGCCACGACCGCGCCGGGCACGGCCAGCGTCGCGCTGCTCCGGAACAGCGTCCTGTTCCTCACGTTGTCCCTGCGGTTGCGGTGCATGAGCCGAGCAGGTGGTCTGGAGCTCGACCCGGCCCAAGGCTACCCATGCGGCGCCGTAGTAGCCGGGTTCCCGCTGGCTCAGCTGTGCAGCCGCGTCCAGCGCGGCGGCCGCCGCGTCCTGCCTGCCCGCTGCTGCTGCGGCGGCGGCGGCGGCCAGCACCAGTGGGTGTTGCCAGTCAACGGTGGGGGTGCCATCCAGTGTGTACACCCCGCGGAGCTCGTTGATGGGTCCGGTCAGCTCTTTGGCGGTGTCCACTGCCAGCGCGCGGGCGTCGGGGGTGCACGACTCCGCGGTGCGCAGCAGCACCCGCGCGGCGTCGAAGGAGAACCGCGGGCCGGTGCCGTCGGGGGCGTTGGTGGACGTCACCGCACCGGAGCTGCTCACCTGCGCCCAGTCCGGTGGCAGTGGGTGCTCGGTGAGCAAAGGCGGTAACAAATCCACAGCAGTTGACGACGATTGAGCTCATCACGGCGTTGATCATTCTGGGGTAACTCAGGATGGAGTAGGTCGGGGCGGCGAGGACGCCGACAATAATGTATACGAAGCGTAGTAGATTGGTCACGCAGTGAAGTTTCCGCCTGCAGCGGGGTACAGACACACGACCGGAGGTGCCCCCAGTGGGACGACGACTGGTAGGCACGGCGTTAGTACCCACCCTCCTGCTGATCCTGGGGGTGCTCACTGGCCCCGCCCCTTCGCAAGCCGCCACCGGGAACGCACCTCGACTCGTCGCGGTGCGGGTGCAGGGCAACCGGCTCGTGGATGGCGCCGGAGCACCGCTGACGCTGCGCGGCGTCGACCGCTCCGGCATGCAGTACGCCTGCGTCCAAGGCTTTGGTACCGGCGACGGGCCCATGACCCAGGCGTCCGTCGACGCCATGACGAGCTGGGCCGTCACCGCGGTTCGGGTGCCTCTCAACGAGGACTGCTGGCTCGGCATCAACGGTGCCGACCCGGCGTACTCGGGAGAAGTTTACCGTCGCGCAGTCGCGCAGTACGTGTCCTACCTACACCGAGATGGGATGGTCGCCGTCCTCGATCTGCACTGGAACGCACCCGGCGCCCAACTCTCCACCGGGCAGCAGCCGATGGCCGACGCCGACCACGCCCCCGCCTTCTGGTCGTCGGTGGCGGAAGCGTTCGTTGCCGATCCCGGTGTCGTCTTCGACCTGTTCAACGAGCCGCACGACATCACCTGGTCGTGCTGGCGGGACGGTTGCTCGACGCCCGGCTACACCACAGCCGGGATGCAGGCGCTGGTCGACGCGGTACGGGCCACCGGGGCGAGGCAGCCCGTCATGCTTGGCGCGCTCGGATACGCCGGCGCGGTGGGCGGGCCGCAGCAGTATGGGTCGGACCCCACGCAGGGGTGGCTGGCGTGGAGGCCGAGCGACCCGGCCGGTCAGATCGCCATGTCCTGGCACGTCTACAACTTCTCCGGGTGCGCCACCACCGCGTGCTGGGACAGCCAAATCGCCCCGGTGGCCGCCCTGGTGCCGGTGGTCATCGGTGAGCTCGGGGAAACCGACTGCGGCATCGACTTCGCGACCCGGTTGCTGGACTGGGCCGACGCGCACGCGATCTCGACCCTGGCGTGGGCTTGGAACCAGTCGAGCAACGCCTGCGGCGACGCTGGCCCCTCCGCGATCACCGACTACTCGGGCACCCCGACCACCTACGGCACCGCGGTGCGGAACCACTTCCTGAGGAACACCAGCACGGTCCCACCGAGCACGACGCCTTCGTCGGTGACGGTGGACCCGACGGCCGATGCCGGCGTGGGAGTGCCCGCCGTGGTGCTGCGCGCGACCGTCGTCCCGCCCACCGCGGGCGGCTCGGTGGCATTCACCGACGGGACCACGCCGATCGCGGACTGCCAGGCCCGGCTGGTGGCGTCGGGTCGGGCCACCTGCGTCACGACCTTCACCGGTGCGGGCCCGCACTCTGTCGCCGTGGCCTACAGCGGGGACTCCGACCACACGGCGTCTTCGGGCAACGCGTTGGTCGTGGTGCTCGCTCACCCGACCCTGGCGCAGGTGGTGATCGGGTACCTGGTCCTGCTGGCCCACCTGCTCCATTTGTTCGACCTCTGACCTATCACCCATGATCATCGACGCGCGATCGGTGAGGTGGCGCGCAGCGGCGCGCTGTTCGACATCTGGGACGGTGGGCAGGTGAGTAGGGGCCACCGGGTGGCAGGCGGCGCCTTGGTGGTGGTCCTGCGCGCGGTGGCCGTGTTCGCGGTGTGGTCCTCGCAAGCCACTGCTGCTGCGGGGGGGGCGGGCCGTGACGGCCGGCCGGGTGTCCGACGATTATGCGCAGGCGACCACCGCGGTGTCGCGGAGCAGTCACTGGTGCTTCGAGTACCGCCTCCAGCCCAGCCCGCAGGGATGGCCCGCTTCGCCCAGTCGGCGACCGCGTTGGTCAAGCAGTCCGCGGTCATACTCGCGCGGTTGTCCCAGGCCAGCGCGGGCAGACTACCCACCCGGTAAGGGTTGCACCCGACATCCTGCCGCATCGCCTCATCAGCGACGAGCCATCTCACCTCAGGCACCGTCTCGCCTACCCTGGCATGTCTCATAATGTCCTCCAAGTGAGTGCCCGTATTCACCGCAGCCTCTCGACCCGACCCAGGTTTGTGACGCCGCCGCGATCTGGCGGGGGGCGTTCCTGGTGGCCGGTTCGCTGACCGAACCCCACCGCTTGCCCGCACTCGACATTGTGTGCCCCACCCCGGAAACCGCGACGGCCCTGACCGGTACCGCCCGCCGCCTGGGCATCACCACCAAAACCAAACACACCCGTGACACCGACCGGGTCACCGTCCGCGAACCCGACGCCATCACCGCACTGCTCACCCCACATTGGTGCCCCCGACACTGCGGCGGCCTGGGCGCAGCAGCGCACCCACCACCGCGAGCACACCCCCGCCGTCCGGCGCTCCGGCTTCGACGACGCCACCCACACCCGCGCCACCCTCGCCGCGGCCGCCGCCGCCGCCCGGGTGGACCGGGCCCTGCTCATCCTCGGCGAGGCGCCCGAACATTTGGCAGCGACGAGCTGACACCAGCATCCGGCTCGTTCATCACCGCCCGGGTCCGTGCCTCGCCGAGCTCGGGCACCCTGCGGTACAGGGTGGCCCGGCTGACCCCGAGGACCTGGGCCACCTCGGTCACCGGGGTCTTCTCCCCGATCATCTTCCGGGCCTGCTTCAACTTCGCCGGACTCAACACACTCGGGCGGCCACCGCGGCGGCCACGCTCCCGAGCCGCGGCCAGCCCGGCGAGGGTGCGCTCCTGGATGAGTTCCCGTTCGAAGCTGGCAAGGGCCCCGAACACGTGAAAGACCAGCCGCCCGCCGGGGGTGGTGGTGTCAATGCTCTCCTGCACCGATTTGAAGCCCACTCCCCTGGCTTCCAGCTGCCCGATGGTCTCGATCAGATGTGGCAACGACCGACCCAGCCGGTCCAGGCGCCACACCACCAACGTGTCCCCCGCCCGCAGGTGATCAAACACCGCCGCCAACTGCGGACGGTCAGTCCTGCTACCGCTGGCGGTGTCCGACCAAATCCGGGAACACCCCGCGGCCCTCAGCGCGTCCTGCTGCAACACGGCGGTCTGCTCCGCGGTGGACACCCTCGCATAACCCAAAAATTCGCTCATGCCCACACACTGTTGCACAACCCGCCGACAAGCCATCCGGTGAAACATCGGTTTCGTACAGTGTTCTGCAACACCCCGCGGTCGCGCTGACCTGCAGGCCAATTCTCGCCGCCGCAGTGTTGCTTTAACGATCGAATATGAAGCACCGGCGAACGATTGTCGGGATACGACAATTGTCCGCGCGGGGCTGGGCGGTGTGAGGACGGAATCTAATGAGTGCGTCGGACGATTTTTGGGCGACGACCGCGTTGGATGTAGGTGTTGGGGATTTCGATGTGGGCACGGTCATGCCCCGCTCGACCGAGGGACGTCTAGCCTGTAGCGAAGTCGGAAGGTCGCGGTCTTCTGGCATCATTCACATGCCAGAGATAGGCTGCGACGCAGAGTCATAACTCAATGACACGTTGTAACCATTCTCGGGTTCACCGCCGTCATCGAGGTTGACTCGACGAATGGTCCCCTTGGTAGCGGGCTTCGTTCCCGCTAGGGAATGTTTTCGAGTTGTGGTCCGGGGTGTGATGTACCAACCTCGCCCTGGACGCATTGATGCCCACCTTCGACGCAGCCGCTTCGGGTCGTCCTGAAGACCACGGCATCCGCGGACGAGGAGAGGCGTGATGGCTGATTATGTGAAGGTTCTTGGCGCGAGACTGCGCGATGTCCGCCAGCGTGAGGGGCTGTCCTTGCAGCGGGTGGAGCAGCGCTCCGGTGGCCGGTGGAAGGCTGTGGTGGTGGGTTCCTACGAGCGCGGTGATCGAGCGGTGACCGCGCAGAAGCTGGCGGCGCTTGCCCGCTTCTACGGGGTGCCGATGAGCGAGCTGGTGCCCCCGGATGATGTCGGCTCCGACGATGGCGGGGCCACCCCCATCGTGCTCAACCTCGATCGTCTCTACCAGTTGCCCCGTCGAAAAACCGGACCGGTGGCCCGTTACGCCGCAGATATCGCGCACCGCCGGGGGGAGCACGGAACATTACTGACGATCCGGTCCACCGACATCGACTCGCTGGCCGATCTTTACGCCATCTCGCCGACCGAGCTCGTCGCCCGGTTGGTGTCGTGGGGTGTGCTTACGCCGCGCGTGGCGTAAGCCTTGACGAGGGCCAAAGAGGCGGCTTGCGTTAATCCTTGGTGTCGTGCGCGAACACCACTAGGGCAGCGCCACTCCCGACGCCCTGGCCACCCGCACCATGTCGACACCTGGCCCAATGCGGCGGCGATACCGCGGCCTAGAACACTCCCCAGTACCCGATATGAAGATCATCCTTATTGCGCCTGCCGGCGCCTTGCTAGGCGTGCTTTAATCACTCTTAGGAATGGCCCTAATATTTGGGGTCACTGTTCCACAGAGTCCACTTCGGTTATCGGATCTGCTCTTGACGGCGAGGATCAACATTGATCATCGACGCGCGATCGGCGACGAGGCGCGCTGCGGCGCGCCGGTCGACACCTGGGACGGGCGGGTGAGTAGGGGCCACCGGGTGACGGGCGTCGCTTCGGTGGTGGTCTTGCTCGGGGTGACCGTGTTCGCGGTGTGGTCCTCGCACGCCACTGCTGCTGCGGTAGGGCGGGCCGTGACGGCCGGCCGGGTGTCCGACGACTATGCGCAGGCAACCACCGCGGTCAGTGCAGAGCAGTCACTGGTGCTCGAGTACCGCCTCCAGCCCAGCCCGCAGGCCCTGGCCCGCTTCGCCCAGTCGGCGACCGCGGTGGTCGCGGCGCTAGGCGCGATCGGGGCCGACGGCGACACCGCTGATCGGGTCTTGACCGACCGGGTCTTACCCGCGCACCGCGACTACCTCGCAGCCACCGACCGGTTGGTCGCCGCGATCAACCGGGGCGACACCCCCACCGTGGCGCGGGTCAACAACAACGAGGTCCTGCCATCCCACCGTGCCCTCGAGCAGGAGCTCACCAGGGCCGCCGCGGACACGCATCAGCGCGCGCTGGGTGAGTGGGCGCAGCTGCAGCGCATGCAGGCACTGACCCGCCTGCTGACTCCGGTGGTGTTGGTGGTCGGGCTGTCCCTGGCCGCCGTGTTGGCCTTGATCACCCGCAGACACCGCCGGCTGCTCAGCGCCGAACGCGCCCGGGCGGTCTATGCCTCCGGGCATGACACCCTGACCGGGCTGCCCAACCGGGCGCTGCTCGCCGACCGGGTCGGGCAGGCGCTGCGCACCAATGACCGGGCCGGGACCCACACCGCACTGCTGCTCATCGACCTGGACCGCTTCAAAGACATCAACAACGCCTTCG
>JAABUM010004624.1_pt1 | contig 15330 bp, 14 predicted proteins | sample 5559161 | NCBI WGS metagenome assembly JAABUM01 (sample SAMN10711868, study PRJNA513369) | rock metagenome | isolation source: Antarctica rocks | place: Antarctica: Victoria Land, Siegfried Peak nord
CGCAAAAAGAAGGGTGCCTGAGCCACGCGAGGACGGGTGGAGCCAAACACTACATTTCGAACGCTTCTATCAGGGTGTTCACGTCTTTGTCGCCGCGCCCGCTCAGGTTCACGATGATGACATCATCTGGGGCGAAACGTTGGGACAGTTCCGGCAAAAACGCCAGAGCGTGCGCCGATTCCAGCGCGGGCAAGATGCCTTCAAGTTCGCACAAAAGCTTCACTGCTTCGAGGGCTTCTTGGTCGGTGGCTCCCACGTATTGCGCGCGGCCCGAGTCTTTGAGATGCGCGTGTTCCGGCCCCACACCTGGATAATCCAAGCCCGCCGAAATCGAGTGCGTTTCGGTGATCTGGCCCCATTTGTCTTGCACAACGTAACTCAGTGAACCGTGCAAAACGCCCTTGGATCCGCGATTGAGCGGCGCGGCATGGCGCGGCGTGTCGAGGCCATCGCCCGCGCCTTCGACGCCCCACAATTGCACCGATGCGTCACTTAAAAACGGGTAGAACAAACCCATCGCGTTCGAGCCGCCGCCGATGCACGCCACGCACGCGACGGGCAATTTGTCGCATTGCTCCAGCACTTGACGGCGCGCTTCCTGGCCCGTGACTGCGTGAAAATCGCGCACAATCGTTGGAAAAGGATGCGGCCCCGCGACCGTGCCGATGATGTAGTGCGTGTCGCGCACGTTCGTCACCCAGTCGCGCATCGCTTCGTTGGTGGCGTCTTTGAGCGTTTTCGAGCCGCTCGACACGGGCACCACGCGCGCGCCTAAAAGCTTCATGCGGAACACGTTCAGCGATTGGCGGCGCATATCTTCTTCGCCCATATAAATGTCGCACGCAAAACCAAAGCGCGCCGCAACGGTAGCCGTTGCCACGCCGTGTTGTCCGGCTCCGGTTTCGGCGATCAAGCGCGGTTTGCCCATCCGTTTGGCAAGCAGAGCTTGACCCAGAGCATTGTTGATTTTGTGCGCGCCGGTGTGCAGCAAGTCCTCGCGCTTGAGAAAAATTTTCGCGCCGCCGAAGTGCTCGGTTAATCGCTCGGCGAAATAAAGCGGCGTCGGGCGCCCGACGTAATCGCGTAGCAGAAGCGCAAGTTCGGCCTCAAATGCCGGGTCACAGCGAGCATCGTGATAAATCTGTTCGAGTTCGCGTAGCGCCACCATCAACGTTTCGGGCACGAACTGCCCGCCGAACTCGCCAAAGTGTCCGCGCGCTCCACTTTCTGCTTCGCTTGCACTCAGTTGCGTGTCGATGGCGTCTTCTTCGACGCGCAGTCGCGCTTCGCTTTGGTTGAACATGACTCTCAGTGTAAAGCGGCCGCTCGCCGGTTTTGTTTTAAAACACAGAGGAAACACAAAGGGTGCAAGAAATTCAACCGCGAACGCGAAGCGTGGGTGAGTGCATTTGTCCAACCGCCAAAGGCACATCCAGATAATGATTGCGCTTCGCGCTCTATTCGATGCACTCGCTGACGCTTCGCGCTCGCGGTTGAGTTCCTTACACCCATTTAGTTCACGACGCCGCTGTAAAGAGGGGAATTAGCGACTTCTCGAAAGGCTGCGAGCGAGGCGGGCGAGGAATCGAAGCGATAATCGGATTCGCCCATGCTGCTTTTGTTGCGGCAAAAGTAAGTCACGAGGCGCACGCGATCATAGAATTGGGGGATGTCGGTCAACAGCGCTTGTTCGAGCCAGGCGGCTTTGGTTTGACCTTGCGGCGCGCCTTGTTCGGTGACGCCCATTTCGGCGATCATCATCGGCTTGTTCGACAAAAGCGTCAGCAAGCGGTAGGACGTGTCGAAAAGGGCGCGAAACGAACGCCAGGGATGGCGCGCGCCGTCGTTGTAAACCGAAACGCCGAGCCAATCGACCCACTCATCGCCTGGATACAGCGAAACCAAGTCGCGTTCCTGCGAGCGTTCGTCGTTCCAGGTGTCGAGAAACAAGATGTTGGGCGACCACACCCACTTGGCGTTGAAGGCGTTTTCTTCGCGGAAAATCGACACGACGTGCTTCCACATCGCGCAAAACATGGCGGGCGAGTTGCCGTTGCCCCGTTTGAAGCAGCCCGCATAAGCCGTGCCCCACGGATACCAACTTCCGTTCATCTCGTGGCCCAAACGGATCATGACCGGCCCCTGCGCTGCGCGCACCGAACGCGCATAGGAGCGAATGTAATCGTCGTATTTGCCCGACAAAACGGTCTGACAATTCCAGTTCGGATCGTTCGCCACGCCGTTCCAAGGCTCCCACGTCACCATCAGCGTCGAGCCAAGGGCGCGCGCTCGCTTGGCCTGTTCCAAGGGAAAGCTGTTCCAGCCAGCCCAGGTTTGAAAAATCATCCACACCGCAGGCGTGCGTCCGGCGCGCGCTCGAAAGCTCGAAACCGCGCTCGCATCTCCCGGCGCGCACATCCCGTTGTCGAAGTAGTAGGCTCCCAAAGCTATGGCGGCATCTGGCTTGCATGGCACACGGCGCCAGGCACCTTTGCGACCGCTTCCCCGCGAATGGGACGATGAACCCGACCAGGAAGTCATCTGGATTTGCGCTTTACGCGCGTGTCCACAAAGCGCAAGCCCAAACACCAGAACCCAAACGCAGACGGCAACAGAGAAACGACGGAGCATAAAGGGTGGCAACAAATTAACTGCCAAGAGAATAGCCGCTGGCTCCGTGGTTGTCAGGTTCAACTTCCCGTCCGTTGCAATAACAGACTCCTCTAAATTGACGCTTGTCCCGGTTTCCTTTTTGTGTATTTGTTTCGTGAACTGAAGCTTTAAGCACTAAAAAGGTTCAAACCGAGAAGAATTCAGCCGCGAAGACACAAACGTATAGCAGGTGAGAGTTTGTTTAATTCCGCTTTTAATTTAAGATAACAGTTCAGAGATCGTTTGTTGGACGTTTCCGGCACGCATCAAACTTTCGCCTACGAGCAGCGCATCGGCGCCCGCCGCGCGCAAACGCCGCGCGTCACCTTGCGAGTGAACGCCCGATTCCGCCACAACCGTGCAACTGCTTGGAAACAGCACGCGCAACCGTTCGGTTGTGCCTAAGTCCACGTGAAAGGTTTGCAAGTCGCGGTTGTTGATGCCGATAAAAGTGCAGCCGTTGAAGAGGGCACGCTTGGCGTCAGTTTCGTCGTGCACTTCGCACAGCGCATCCATGCCCAACCGTTTGGCGGCGGCTTTGAGTTGGCGCAATTCCCAATCCTTGAGCACCGACACGATGAGCAGCACGCAATCGGCGCCCGCTAAACGGGCCTCGGTGATCTGGATTTCATCGATGATGAAATCTTTGCGAATGACTGGTTTGCCTGAAACGGCGCGCGCCTGCGACAGATGGGTGATGTCGCCTTGGAACCACTGCGGTTCGGTGAGAACGGACAAACAGTCGGCGCCGCCCTCGCGGTAAAGCGCCGCTTGTTTGGACGGATCAAAATCCGGCGCGATGATGCCCTTGGACGGCGAAGCTTTTTTTATTTCGGCGATTAATCCCAAGCGGTTCGGATGTTTGAGCGCAGCGGCAAAAGGGCGCGCCGCCGACACTTCGGACAAGCGCTTTTCGATGGACTTGACATCGCTGATTTGCTTAAAGGCTTCCACGCGGATTCGCGTCGCGGCCACGATTTGGTCGAGAATCATAGAAGAGGCTTTAGTTTGGGACGCGCCAAGTTAATTCCGAATAGTTTTAGCCACGAAAAGGCCCAAAAAACACGAAAGAGTTGGTGGCTCGAACTTAAAGAACCGGTAAAGCCTCTGTTTTGATTCGGGGTTCTTCGCGCGGTTCGAGCCACCAACCTCCTTGTGGCTGAAACTATTTGGCGAATTGCGCTGTGAAATCGCGCAGATCGCGGATTTTTTCGCGCGCTTCACCGCTTGCAACTGTCGCGCGCGCAAGTTTCAAGGCTTCGCCCCAATCGAGCGCGATGTCGGCGACCAGCAAAATCGCGGCAGCATTCAAACAAGTGACGTCGGCGCTTGGGCCTTGGTTGTTGTTTAGAATCTGCTCGATGATCACCGCGTTTTCCTGCGCGTTGCCGCCCGATAAACGGCTGGCGTCAAGGCAGTGGATCTCGTTGTGGTGCGGATGAAAGACGTGTTCGGTGACCTCGCCGTCCCTCAGTTCGAGATAATCGGTGAGCGCGCACGTCGAGAACTCGTCGAGTCCATCACGCGAATGCACCACAAACGCGCGTTCACAACCCAGTTCGAGCAACGTTTGCGCGATGGGATGCAACCACTTGCGGGCGGGCACGCCCATCACCTGGCGATGCGCGCCCGCCGGATTAGCCAGCGGCCCGAGCAGGTTGAAGACGGTGCCAATACCCAACTCGCGGCGCAAAGGAGCCACCGATTTCATCGCCGGATGATGGGCGGGCGCGAACATGAAACCGATGCCCACTTCATCGATACAACGCGCGATGGCTTCTGGACTGAGATCGAGATGCACGCCGAGCGCTTCGAGCACATCTGCTGAACCGGAACGAGAACTCACGGCGCGATTGCCGTGCTTGGCGATTTTGACGCCCGCGCCAGCCGCGATGAAGGAAGCCGCAGTCGAGATGTTGAAGGTGCCCGAACCGCTTTGAGGCGAATTGCCGCCAGTTCCGCAGGTATCGACCAGCAGTAAGGAACGCGCTTCGACGCTCACCACTCGCTCGCGTAGCGCCCGCGCGAAACCCACGAGTTCGGGCACCGCTTCGCCGCGTGTTCGGAGCGCGCCGAGCAGCGCCGCGACTTGGGCTATCGAGGGCGCGCCGTCCACGATGTCGCCCATCAGCGATTGCGCTTGCTCGGATGATAGAATCTCGCCGTCGGTGACGGCGCGAAGAGCTTGAGAAACGGTCATAACGAAAGTTCTTGCAAAGGCACAAAAACGCAAAGAGCATTTTCTTCGCGGCTTTGTGTTTTTGCGAGAAAATCAACCGATGCGCTCCACGAAGTTGCGCAGCAATTGGCGCCCGTTTTCGCCGGTCAAAATCGATTCGGGGTGGAACTGAATGCCTTCGAGAGCAAAAGTTTTGTGGCGCACGCCCATCACTTCGCCGTCAGCGGTTTGCGCTGAGATTTCCAATTCGTCCGGCATCGTTTCGCGCTCAATCACCAGCGAGTGATAACGCGTGGCATCGAAGTTTTCGGGCAATCCCTCGAACACGCCGCGTCCGTCGTGTTCGATGGGCGAGGTTTTACCGTGCATCAACGATTTGGCACGCACGATGTCGCCGCCAAATGCCGCTCCAATGGCTTGATGTCCCAAACACACGCCCAAAATCGGGATTTGCCCGGCGAACCGCTGAATCGTTTCGACCGATACGCCCGCTTCTTTGGGAGAACAAGGGCCGGGAGAAATGATAATTTTTTCCGGGTTCATGGCCGCGATGTCGTCGGTTGACAGTTCATCGTTGCGTTTAATGACCAGTTCACAGCCCATCTCGCCGAGGTATTGCACGAGGTTGTAGGTGAACGAGTCGAAGTTGTCGATCATCAAAATCATATGATGAAAAGTTTAACGGGCAAAGTTGCTCCTCTCTTTTTGGCGCGCGTTATTTAATGGGAAGCAGCGAGTCTTCTACTGTTAGCACGACCAAGAACTCACGGCGCTTTTGGAGCAACAGCGCGAAGAGGATCTGGTTGAGAAATACGGCGACCACACCCAACCACAGCCCCGGCGTTGACCACGCCGCGCCATTTCTAAGAGAAGCGGTGCTACCGTCGTCTGCGCCGCTCAAGTTGTTAGCGAGCGCAATCGACGGCAGAACTAATCCCACAAAGGCGAAGTCGCAGGCAACACAAAAAGCGAGGGCCAAAATCCAGCCGGACACTTGACGGTAGCGCAGCAGAAGTGCGACCAACAACACCAACATCGGTAGCGCCAGACCCCTCTTCAAGTAATGAGCCTGGATCAGCATCATCGTTAATCCCGGCATTTCGATTTTGAAGTCCTTGAACGCATCCATCGTCAACGGGATGGCCAAATACATCACGCCCCAGACAATGACTATTCCAATCGCGGCCAAAAGCGGGAATCTCGTTTTCATACCCTCATTTTAACGCGCCGCCCACAGCCCAACCAACGCCGCCAACCCGCACGAAACCGGAAACCAATCGCCGGTTTTCGCATACAGTGTCGCCTTGCCTGAACCAACGGGAACATCGGCGACGAGCAGCTTCGCGCCCTGTTGGAAATGGTCGCTTAACCGTATGATCTCGCCACTCGCGCCCGTTAGAGCCGACACGCCGTCGCTTGTCGCGCGGGCCAACGCGAAGCGGTTTTCGAGGGCGCGCCAGCGCGAATTGGCGAAGTGAACGTCTTTCACGCCGCGCCAATCGTTGGTTGGAATCGCCAGCAATTGCGCGCCCGCGCGACCGTATTTGCGCGCGATGTCGGGGAAGTTATCGTCCTGACAGACTAAACCGCCGATTTTGACTCCGTCCACTTCCATGAGCGCGACTTCGCCTTTGCCTGCGCTGTAGCGCTCGAAGACGGGCACAAGATGCGTTTTGACGTAGCGCGAAACGACCTCACCTTGCGCGTTCACGAAGTCAATGCAGTTCTCATCCCGCTTTTGGTCGAAGTAACCAACGGCGAGGGCGAGATTATATTTGAGCGCGAGCGTGCAAAGCGACACGCGAAAATGGGCGCGGTCTTGAACTCGAATCGCGGCTTCGGGCGTGACTAAAAACCGCGCGCCTTGTTCGTTGGCTTCGCGTGCGGCGCTTTGGAATTCGGCGGGGATGTCAGTGAGGGCGTCGAAGGCGCTTCCGGCCCAACCGAAAACGGCGACGCGCAGGGTTTGTGGGTTGTGCAGGGTTTGTGGGTTGTGCTGACCCAACCAAAGCTGACCAACGATTCCAGACAGGATAAGGACGAAAACGCTGCTCCCGCAGATTATCCAAATCTGGTTCGGGTGGCTTGGGTGGATCCTCTCGAACACAACAGCACAGCAACAAGCCGCGAACAAGAGCACGCTCCATGTTGCGCCCGCCGTTCCAAACCACGCGATGAACGGGCGATTGAATGGCGAGGAGCAAGCAAAGTTTTGCGCTGTTCCCCACAAAGGAAGCAGCGTCCATTCAAGCCAGAACAGCGATGCCCCAAGACACGCAATTGCAAGCACATCGAACGGGAACATCAGACGCCACAACTTCCACGCACCGAGGGCGAAAAGCGTCCAGACAAGCGTTTGTGAGCACGCTAAAATCGCCGAAACAAGTGGCGGCAGACGAAGGCCGACAAGCACCCATCCAACGTAAACGAGCGCGAACACAACGCCACAAAGCGCTGCCAACCCGATTGACGAAGTCGGGGCCGCAGGATGGGACATGAACAGCAGAGCATAAACGCTCAACCAAGGAAACAAACTGTCTCGTGATGAACCAGAGCGGCTAAAGCCTAAAAGGACGCAGCCAATCTCCACGAAAAAGAGCGCACCGAATGGATTCACGCCCGAATCCTGGGGTCAACGAGGCGATAAATGGCATCGACGAGCAGGTTCGCGCTCACCACCATCAACGCCGAAAACAGCACGGTGCCCATGATCATCGGCACGTCTTTGTTGGTCACGGAATCTACGGCCAGGCTTCCAATGCCCGGCCAGCCGAAGATTTTCTCGGTGAAAATCAGGCCGCTGAGCAACGAGGCGAACTCGCCGCCGAGCACGGCAATCGCTGGGATCAGCGCGTTTTTGAGAGCGTGTTTGCTCAGCACCTTCCGTTCGCCCACGCCGCGCGCGCGTGCGGCGCGGATGTATTCTTGCTTTAAGACGCCGCGCAAATTGGCGTGCAGCAAGCGCGAATAAAACGCCGCGCCGCCCACGCCAAGCGTAAGGGCTGGAAGCGGCAGATTCCACAAACTCGCGCTTCCGCCCACGGAAAACAGGTTCATTTGAAAGCCGAGGTATTGCTGAAGAAGTCGTCCCAGCCAAAACGTGGGAATCGAGATGGCCAAAAGCGACAGCACCAAAAACGCGCGGTCGAGGAACGAACCGCCTCGACTCGCCGTGAGCAGAGACAGCGGAACGGCGATTATCAGATAGACCGCGAGCGCCGAAAGCGCCAGCAAAAGCGTCGCTGGAAAACGGCGGGCGATGGTCGAAAACACGGTGTCGCCGTTGCGCACCGATTTCAAGTTGTTGGTCGCCGCGTCGCACAAAAAGCGCGGGTATTGCGCGTCGAAAAGCGCCTTGAAAGACGACTTGCTCCGCATTTCGCCGACGTTGAGCCACAACGGTTTGTCGAGGCCCAGGTCGTGCTTGATGTGGGCGAGGTTGTCCTTGTCAGCGTGCGCGCCCGCAACGGTTAAGGCGATGGATTCCGCTGGGTCTTGGCTTTTCGATCCCAACCGTGGCAACAGGAAAATCAGCGCGAACACAACTATCGACACGCCCCACAACGTGAGCAGCGAATCCAACACCTTGCGCCCAAAAGAAAGCATCGAGGACAATTTAGCGCGTTCTCTTCTCGCGGCGCCTTTTTGGGTGCGAACAGCAAAGGATGAGGTCGTTGCTCTGGGCGAACGCGGCGGGCTGTGGCGCACCTTGTTCAGGAGAGACGGGCTGTTTCCGCACCCTCAGCGCAACAAGCGTTTGACCCATATCGTGGGAATGGCGTAGGAGATGCCCGTGTTTTCGGCGCCCGATGAAATGACGCCCACGACTTCGCCTGCGGCGCTTAGAACCGGGCCGCCCGAATTGCCGTGCGTCACGGTTGAGCCGAGTTGCAAGACTTTGGCGGCGTCTCGTCCGTCCACGTCGCCGCGTTGGATGCGTTCGATGCTCGCATCTTTCACCGAAACCGAAGGCAGTTCCCGGTCGAGCGTGAGCGTGCCCACGCCCAATGGAAAGCCAAAAACCCACGCTGTATCGGTTTCGCTGAGCGATTCGGACGCGCCCAAAGCCAGTGGCGCGGGCACAGATTCATCGGCGGGCAAAGACAGTAGCGCCAGATCGTCGGCGAATTCGTCGCTTCCGCTTGCCAGCTCGATGCTTGCAGAAGGCACTTGGATTTTGTGTTCGCGCGAGGTTCCGGCTTCAAAGATGAGCAGGCAATCGTCGGGCGCATCACCGCTTGTAACGACGTGGCGGTTGGTGATGACCTGATGCCCGTTGCCCGTCACGAAACCTGAGCCAAACGCGTAGCTATTGCTGTCTTCGCGGCGCACGATGAGCACCGTTGCAGCCTTGGCGCGCGCGATGGTCGCAGGCGCGATTCTGCCATTGACCAAAGGCGCCACCGCTACGGAAGGTGCCTGCGCAACCGAAGACGCATCGGACTGCTTTTGCGCCGGAGAATCGCCACTTTGCCCCGTGCTCTCCTCAACCGAGCCGCCGCTTTGTTTCCCCGATCCAGAAGGGAGAGCGTCATCGGGAGTCAGGGAGTCGTTCGGGTCGAGTGCGCGACGCACTTTCACGTCGGTTTGCGCATCGCCTTTGGTGGGCGTCTGCTTGTGTCCATCAAACGCCAAACCTGCCACCGCCAGCGCTAGTCCAACACCTAAAGCGGGCCACAACCACTTAGGTGTAGCCCGTTTTTGCAACGGCGCCGGTTGCATTTGCGGCGCCGTTGCCGGTGGGGGAAACGGTCGTTGCACCGGTTGTATTTGCGGCACCGGTTGCATTTGCGGCGTGGGCAATGGCTCCGCTTTAGTTGTGTAAACGCGCGCCAACGCCTCGAAATCACCTAACTGGAGACGGGCGCTGCGCGGCAAAGGCGCATTTTGAACGCGCGATCCGTCGATGAAAGTGCCGTTGGTTGATCCCAAATCTTCGATGCGCCAACCGTTCGCTTCGGGAACTAACCGCGCGTGACGCCGCGAAACCTGGGTGTGAGTTGTCAACGCGATGTCGCAAGATGGATCGCGCCCGATGACGAGTTCGCGCCGTTCAAGAGGTAGCGTTTGCCCGGCGAGCGGGCCAGACACAACGACCAGCGCATCGGGCAAAGAAGACGAGGGCATGAAGGGAAAGTGTAGGGGGGCACACGCGCTCGACTTCAATCGGCGAACACAGCGCGCCGATTTCATAAACAAAAACACGCGCCCTTCGGAAAGAGCGCGTGTTCGAGTTACTGTTGCTGGGCGGTTTCGTCGTCTTCGCCTTCGGCTGAGCCAGGCGTGTGCGCGGCGGGCGGCACTTTCGATTGGTCGTTCTCGTCTTCCGTGCCTTCGGCTGAGCCGGGAGTTCCAATCGGGATGCCCGCCATTTCGTGATGTTCGTCTGCTGTTTTCATAGCAAGCGCGAAGTTCGCAAAGCGTGCGCCAACTATTTTTCCAAGGTTTGCGCGACTTGCAGCGCTTTGGTCGGGACGATCACGCCATCGAACACGCCCGCGTTGGATTGAATCGAGCAGTCGCGCCCGACGATGCAGCGCACCAAACGCGCGCCGTCGCCGACCTGCGCGCCGTCCCACAAAATCGACTGCTCAATTGACGCGCCCGCGCCAACGACCACGTGCTGGCCGAGCACGCTGCCCGCGAAAATGTGCGCGTCCGTGCCGATTTGACTTCCATTCCCGATGGCACACGGCGCTTCAACTTTAGCATCGGGCGCGATTTGCACTTGGTCGCCGAGCCACACGCCGTCGCCGCGATCTTTGAGTCCGGTCTGCAAGCGGGCCGCGCCGGAAAAGAAGTCGCTTTGCACGTCGCGGTATTCGCGCAAGTTGCCGACATCGCGCCAATACTCTTTCGACTTAAAGCCGAAAAACGGCGCGCCCGCTTCTTGGATTTGCGGAAAAACCTGCTTGCCGAAATCGTAAAATTCGCCCGACGGAATGAAACCCAAAATCTCCGGTGAAAACAGATACACGCCCATGTTCGCCAAATTCGAGGGCGCCGTTCCCGGCTTGGGCTTTTCGACGAAGCGCTCGATGCGCTCGTTTTCGCCCAGCACAACCACGCCGAACTGCGAGGGGTCTTCGACTTCGGTAAGCGCAATGGTGGCGAGGGCGCCTTTTTCGCGGTGTTGCGCGAGCATGGCGCTCAAATCGACCGAACACAGGTCATCGCCGCCGACCACCAGAAACGGTTCGTTTGTGTCGAAAAACGAGGTCTGATCTTGCACTCGCTTGAGGCCGCCCGCTGTTCCGAGCAGTTTTTCCTCGCGGTTGAACGAGACGCGCGCGCCCAAATCGGTTTTTGCGGCGAAGTAGGATTCGATTTGATCGGCCAGGTAGTGCGTGTTGCACACGATGTCGGTGAACCCGTGCTTGGCCAGCAAGTGGATGATGTGTTCGATGACGGGCAGTCCCAAAACGGGCACCATCGGTTTAGGAGTTGTGCGCGTCAACGGGTCGAGGCGCGAACCCACGCCCGCCGCTAAAATCATGGCTTTCATGGTTTGATACTAAAAACGCGCCGCTTCAACCGAAGCGGCGCGCGTTTAATTTTAGCGGAGCTTTCCCTTTGTTGGACTTGGCGCGAGGTAATTTCCCCACCCAGCTTGGCGGCGCTCAGCCACCTTCCCAGGGCGCGAAGAGGGAATCGCGCCTGCTCTGTTTGGGCCAAACAGAACAGGCGTTCAAGCCTGCCGCTTAGGGGCCGCGATTTCCCTTTCCACGCCCTGGGAAGGTGGCTGAGCGCCGCCAAGCCGGGTGGGGAAAAGCCGCATATTCACTGCAACCCCGGCGCTTCGAGTCCAGCGTCGTGATGCTTTTCGGCTTTAAGCAGTCCAGCTTCGCGCAATACCGGAATGGCGGCGGGATTGTTGTTGTTGCGGGCGCCAAAATCATCGTGCGTCGTCGAGGGCGAACGCCCCGGCAAAAACTTCTGCGGATCGAAAGATGAACCGAACAACGCGGCGAGCAGCTTTTTGTTTTCCGGCTTGTTGAGGATGATGTCGCCGCTGCTATCGGGCGCGTAGATGCCAAAGGGCGTGATCGGAGCGATTTTGGCCGTGCTGCCCAAACTGCGCGCAAACAGCGCCGCCGCCACCACCTCGTCATTGGTCATCTGCGTGTTGAACAACTTTTGCATCTCGACCACCAAACCCGGCACGCGCCACGGCTCGATGTTGTTCACCTGTTTGGCGAGGGCGCGCATCACTTGTTGCTGGCGCCGTATTCGACCCGGTTCGCTTTCGTTGTCTTTGCGATAGCGAACGTAACCCTGCGTCTGTGCGCCGTCGAGGTGCTGCATTCCCGGCTCCAAATCCACACTCCAGCGACCGACTTTGTCGGTGTATTTCATGCGCGTGCGCTTGCCGTTGTAAAGCGCGCCTTCGACGTTGACATCGATGCCTCCCACGCGGTCAACAAGTTTGTTGAAACCGTCCAACTTGATAACAGCCGTGCGGTCGATGCGAATGCCCAGCACGTCATTGATGACGCGCGGCAAAAGCGTGTCGCCATCGGGAAACGTATACACCGTGTTCAATTTGGCGGTGTGGCGGCGACCATCGGAATCTTTATAGCGCACGCGCGAGTCGCGCGAGAAGGAAATCATCCGCACGCTATGCGCGTTCTGGTTGAACGACACGATGATCATCGTGTCCGAGCGCGGGCGATGGTCTTTGTCTTCCTTGTAGAAAGGCGCATATTTGCCGGTGTGCGGGTTGAACACCGGCCCAATCGTCCAGTTGCGATCCGGCCCGATGAGCAGCACGTTGACGATGCCATCCTGCGTGCCGACGCTGTGAAACAACAGGTTCGGGTCTTGTTTGGCGCGCCACAACGAGCCGCCGTAGTTGGTGATTAGACCTGTTGTGTCTTTGCCGATGGTCGTGAATTTCGCCAACCCCGCGCCGATAACAACGGACAGCAACGCCGCGACGCCGACACCTTTCCAAAACCGACCTTTTTTCCGGGGTTGGGGCTGGGAAGGAACGAAGGGGGGTTGACTTTGATTCGCGTCGCGCGGTGATGCTGTTGCCAAGAGAAAAATGCCTCCAAAAGTGCGCGCCAAGTGTAACGCGGCTTCTTCCCCGCTCATAACCGCGCGAGTGTGGGGAAAAGATAATAGAAGTTACTCTTCGGAGTCGTCTTCGCTGCCCCCGCGCGAGGCTCCCTCCTCTATGCGAGAAATTAGCCCACCGTTTTTCGTCCACGTCAAGCGCGCGCCCATCCCGTCTCCTGACCCGCCGCGCGTGAGGACAAACACCGACACCGATTCGACTCCCGGCGTGTGTAACCACTCTTTGGTATGGCGATTCATGTCGGCGAAGGACAAGCCGCGTTCCTGGGGCGACGGATCCCGAAAACGCCCTTTCGATTCCATGATCATCGTCGTGATGTCGAACGGTTCTTGGCCGCGCAAGGTGTTCAAACATTTGTCAAGGCCCGCATCGAACGCCGCTCTTGAAAGGAAGCGCACGTTTTGTTGATGAGGCGCAATCATGGAGGGAATCGGGGACGACATTCCTGCTTCCGGGCGCACCACCGTGATGGCGGCGATGAGGCCGATTGCCAGCAGGATCGAACCGAGCCCGATCAGTAACTGCGCTCGCGGAGATGTAACGGGATTCATAGCGATTGCACTGTCTTAAACCGCGCCGCTTCTGCGATTGCGAAGCGCATGTTCATAAACCGACACGTATTGGCGCGCCGAATCCGACCACAAAAACTCCTGTGCCATCGCCGCCTGGCGAAGTGCCGCGATGTGCGCGGGCCGGTCGAACCACGTCGAAACCGCCCAACCGATGCAGTAATAGAGCGCGCTCGGTTCGATGTCCCAGAACTTGAAACCCGTTCCCGTTCCCGCACTTTCGTCGTATTGATGAACCGTGTCGTCGAGTCCGCCCGTCGCGCGCACGATGGGTAGGGTGCCGTAGCGCATCGAATAGGATTGGTTGAGGCCGCACGGCTCGTAAATCGAAGGCATCAAGAAGAAGTCGCTGCCCGCTTCGATGGCGTGCGAAAGTTCGACTGAAAAGCCGATGTTCACGCCGACCCGTCCGGGAAAACGGCGCGCCAAATCGTTGAAAAAGGCTTCGGTTTGCGGGTCGCCCGTTCCTAAAACGATCAGTTGCATCGCCATGTTTTCCAGCGCGCGCGGCAACACTTCTTGCAACAGGTCGAACCCCTTTTGCGAAGCGAAGCGCGACACAACGCCAAAGACCGGTGTTTTCGGCTCGAAGCGAAGTCCGAATCGTTCTTGCAAAGCCGCTTTGCAAATCGCTTTGCCGCTCAGATCATCGCGCGAATAGTTGGCGGGAATCAGCGAATCGGTTTCGGGGTTCCAGTCTTCGTAGTCCACGCCGTTGAGGATGCCCGACACATCGCCGCGCCGATTGTTCAGATAAGGCGCCAATCCTTGTCCGCCAATTGGCCCCAAAATCTCGTGCGCGTGCGTGGGAGAAACCGTCGTGATGGCGTCGGCGAAGTGAATGCCCGCTTTGAGCAAGTTGATTTTGCCGCCATCTTCCAACACCTGCGAATTGAAGTGTTCCGGCCCGATGCCGATGAACCTCAGCGCGAACGGGTCGAACTTGCCCGCGTAACCGATGTTGTGAATCGTGAGAACGGACGCCGTTTGCGACAAAGGAGAAAGCACCCGATCCCACGTTTTCAAAAACACGGCGGCCAGAGCGCTCGACCAATCGTGAACGTGCGCGACATCCGGTGCCCAGTTGAAGTCTTTGCACCATTGCAGCGCGGCTTTGCTTAAAAGCGCGAAACGAAACGCGTTGTCGGGATATTCTTCCGGCTCGCCGTAGATGCCGCGCCGCCCGAAAAAACGGTCGTATTCGAGAAACACGACCGGCGTGCCGTCGCTCAGTTGCCCTTCATAAACGCCGAGCCAGATTTCTTCGCCCGCGCCCATGTGAACGCACAAACTGCCGGTTTCGCGCAGAACAAATTTTTGGCGATTGATGCTCGCATACAGCGGCAGGAAAACGCGAACCTCGTGGCCCAGGGCGGTCAAGGCTTTGGGCAACGCGCCCACGACATCGCCCAAGCCGCCCGTTTTGGCGAACGGCGCGCACTCGGCGGCGATAAAAGCGATTTTCATAAGGACTCGGAAATTTTAACGGCTTGAGCCAAACGGGTTGAACAGAAGTGCGCAGGTGAACATGGTTTGTGATTCCATCGAGCGCACGCACATGACACCTCAGCCGGAAACATTCTGCGCGGATTTCCGAAGACAAATCCTTTTCCCAACGCGCTTCGATGCTGTCGCGCCGATTCCAAGCCGCCCCTAGACAATGCACATAACTTTGAATCAAAGTCATGAAGAGTGTGTGTTAAGAGTTACGCAGTTGAAGTGCTGACACAAGCGGGGCTTAGAGCCTGTCTTCATAAGGCTGTGGAATGCGATTTTCTATAGCGGAAGGGCGGGTCATCGGAGGGGGCGGGCGCCAAACGCCTGAGCCACCTGTGGAGGTTGACGACTTG
>JAABUM010004625.1_pt1 | contig 15319 bp, 24 predicted proteins | sample 5559161 | NCBI WGS metagenome assembly JAABUM01 (sample SAMN10711868, study PRJNA513369) | rock metagenome | isolation source: Antarctica rocks | place: Antarctica: Victoria Land, Siegfried Peak nord
CAACTGGTAACAGACAGTCCCATTCAGTCCTGTGGCGGGTCACCCGCTGACCCCGGAAATTTGGGACTTTCCCAATGTCCCAGAAGTAACAAATCTGGTAGCAATCGTTCCCAAATCGGTCCCAAATTGGCATTTGTGACCATAATAGACCGGTCCCAATTGGTAGCAAATCAGTTCCAGTGGCAGGACCCCAATTCTACCAGATGCACATGCGAGTCGTGGTCTCAATTTGGTCTCAGTTGGTCTCAGATCTACCGCGGATTTGAGACCATTTGAGACCATTTGTTACCGAAAAATAGGACCAGATCCAGCCTCCTCGTTGGCATAGTGCAAGGCAAGATTATATTGATGTGCAGATATTCAAACAGAATGTTGAGATTTTGGCGCACCGTGTAATCGTCGAGCGCATCCTTTTTGAAGGCCAGCACGATGTTCTTGTCGCCCTCGGATGCGGACACGGCCTTGGTGAGGTCCTGGGCGATGCCCGCAAACTCATCCTACGGCGGCAGGAGTGAAACTTCAGCTGAACTGAACACAAGAATAACAGCAACATTGAAATTGCCTTTTTGGGCCCTATGGACACGGACACGGCTATGGTGAGCTCCCAAGACATGCTCGCAAACTCATCCTGCGACGGCAAAAGTGAGCGTTTTAGTTCAATTGTCGTTTCTAGCTTTCTATATGTCGACATGTAGAGGACGCAGGCACGGCTTTGGTGAGGTCCTGGGCGACGCTCGCAAACTCGTCCTGCGGCAGCGGGGGTGATGATGTGAGCTTTCAGGTGTACATGTTTCGATTTACATCCTCGATTACGTCTGCAATGCGTTGTGTTGCATGATCATTCTCGTCCTGCATGAACAAGAGTCTGAAAAGTCTGTGGCGTTTGCTGATGTAGACAATGCCAGCAGTCATGGCCAGCCACTAGGAAAGGAAGGGAAGGGAAGGGAAGCCGGACGCACCAGCATGGACGGCCGGACCATGAAACGGACCAGGACAATCGCCTTGTCCTCCTCTTCCTCGGCGGAGCCCTGCACAACAGATCCACATCTTGCAAGCTGCTGCAGAATTTTGGAGCTTTATATACTGGTCGCAGCGCTGCGAGGGGCAATGCTGGTGGCGGCTCTTGTCGTGCAGAAAATGTGTCAAAGTCATGTGGTGCCAAAACAAATGCACAGCTGATACATCTACCTGGGAGTTGCTGCTGCGGTCGGTCGTGGCGGCGAGGGAATCCAGCTGAGTCATCTTGACACCGATGTCGTTCTCCTGCGCAGCACAAACACAGCTGGCCTATCTAAAGGGTGAAGTGATGAGCTGCAGCACACGCAGCAGCACAACAAAGAGCTGCGCAGTGCCTCTCCTTTGCCTAGATAGCCATGCTGTGTGATGATGCATCAAAACAGTGCATGCCGCGAGCAAGCGCTACAGTACACTGCGATTCGTGAACACCATTGGCAGTGAGCCGTCGAGAGCTCAGATCAGCCATCGCTGATCTGAGCAAATTAACCTCCGCTCAATAGGCTGGGACGTCCATGTTCACCGGTATTCAACAAATCCAGCAGGTTATGAGAACTAGTTACCTCAACGAACTGGAACATCTTTTTGCACTGCGAGCCCTTCTTCTTGAGGTGCTCCAGGAACGCATCCTTGGACTCCCACTCCTGTACATGAGCAATTTCAATCTGTTCTAAAGGTTCAAAAGCGACACAATCTGGCGGCAGCAGGTCAGTGCGAACTCAACAGGCAGGTCGCAGCTGTCAAACGAACGGCACAAATGTATGCGCGACCAACTGCATGTGCCAGAGGGGTAGAGAAGACGAGAAGGTGCGTAAAGTGTTCTTCCAGTGAAGGGCAAAATGTTCCCCAGTGCAGTGCTGCACCTTCCTGAGTTGAGGAATAGACAGGAATGTGCAGCTGGGCTGACCGGCGAGTATTTCTTAGGGTTGTCAACCAACCTCGTAGGCGAGGAACAGACGGTTGTCGGACAGCGTCTTGGAGATGCCGAAGCGGACGAGGCCCTCCTGCTGTTCCGCCTCCTCCTTCATCTGCGCACGAAACAAGATATACATTGTTATTCTTATCAGAAGTTAGTTGTCACCGCCGCAGGAAAGAGGTCCTCCTGCTTCTCCGCCTCCTTCATCTGCCCTTGCAATTGATTTTGTCTTTGTGTTCCATTTCGATTGCACGACGGCTTGGCAGGCAAGCAGCTGCACAGCTGGTTCATTCATTTCCTGCCCTCCTTTCCAGTGTTCGAAGTTGAAGCATTCGCTGTAAGTTGTGTGTAATAACCATCTCACCTTGACCCAGATCTCTTTGAAGTCGCTGGCCAGAGAAGGACGCACATCAAAATGAGCGAGCAGGACGAACCTGTGGCAGAAACCAAACAATCGTACAAGATCAGACACTGAGTTGCAGGTTCTCGTCCTCTTTGGCGGCAGCGCGGCGAGCTGTGAAAGGTGCACCGTTGTCTGCACCTGCACCCACAGGCGCTGCAAGGACAGCAGGCACATTTCAGGAGGCATGTGAGAATCGTGAAAAGCCTCACTTTTCGTCCTCATCGGCGGCGGCGGCAACGCGGCGAGCCCAGTCGGCGTATCCGTCTGCGTCCAGGCGGTTCCACACCTGCACGTAGACTACACATGCAAAAGCTGGTTCGATCTCGACAGAATTTGCACTGTGCAGCACACGTTTGCTTCAGCGGGCCTTGTGGAGGTGTGCAGCGTCCCCGCTCAGCGCGCAGGCTAAGCAGCACCTGTGCGTGGGGGTCAACTTGGAAAACACGGTTGAGCCTCGGAAGCAGCAACACATCTTGTAAATGCTTGCACTTTGATTCGACGCTGCTTGTGGCTGATCGAAACGTTGATTTGCCGGGCTGCACCTCGATCCAGCAGGACGGTCCGAGTCAGACTGGAACGACGCAGCTGCGAACAGGCATCGGACAGGAAATTGCATCAGGGTGTATGGTGCACGTCTGTGCAGGAGACGGATGCATGCCGGATGCAAAAGACCGTCGCTTGATTGCAATCAACTGTCAAATTTTGTATAGGAATCCGCAAGATATATATATTGGCAGCATTCCGCGGCCTTGGATGGCCGCCGCTCACCTTGACGGCGCTCAGGATGTCCTCCGGCCACTCGCCGAAGGGGCGCGCCGAGGCGCAGGCTGCCAGCGCGACCAGCAGCAGCAGGCCGATGGGTGCCGCACGCATTTTAATCGGCGGGCGGGCACAAGGCGTCAGGCGTTGAAGGCTCGAAGTAGGCAGCACAGAGACGCGGGATGGAATGAGAAGGAGAGAGAAATGGCAAGTGACATGCTTGAGCAGTGTGCCGAGAGAATGTAGAGTTCTTGCCTCGGCTCACGTGACGGAGAAGCGTCCAAGAGGAACGGCTCTGGCGGGTTTTGTGTGAGGGGCCGAAGAGTGATGATGATGGTCATGGCATGTGCAGATTAAGGCTCATGTTCGCATGAAGCCGCCGCAGTGAACAAGCAAGGCAGAAAGGTTCAAGAACTGCGCTAAACAATAAGACGCGCTTGACCAGCGGTGCGGACTGGAACTGTGAGCGTGCGGTTTGGCTGAAGCAGACTGCGGAGCGAAACATTGTCATCCCATGACACGCACTGATCATCATGCAGTGACACGCACAAATACATCATTTGATTCCGGCGTGTGCGGCAATGATAGCATACCCACGACCTCCAAATGCTACTATGCGCCGGCATGAACGCCACTCCGCATCATCATACGGCAACGTGCAGCACCGAGGCGGCGAGCCAGCGGCCGTGCGCGACACCCCGTACGGGGACTGCAGGATGAAACTTGTCCCAGCACACTTACTGCTATTCCGTCACCCTCATTCAATACTGAACAGTTCTTTGAAGATGATTCCTGTCTGACCCTGGAACGCTCGTAACAATTCTTGAACACTGGGTCCTACACCCCTCCTCCTAATGAACCTGTCCTAGCACTAAGCAACCATCAGAAGGATGGCGGATCGAACAAGTTCAATTGCTGCCGCCGAGTACGTCTTGCGCAGTAGGCGCAACCCTCTTCACAAACAGTGCAAGCCCTACTAGCTTGCAAACGGAACGTCCCCAAAAACCACCTTTCCAAATAACAGCGTCTGCAGCATCACAACATCGTGTTGCAGAGCTTTGGCTGCTGCCCGGTTTCGCCTGGCGCCTTGAAGCTGCGACTGTCGCACCTTGCGCAGCCGGCTGTAGTGTGGCACCCGCCCGCCGCCGATTTCCAGAGCCTTTTGCACGGCTTGGGACTGCTCAGACGGCAAGAGCAGCCGGCCGTGGCGCCCCCTGCAGCCATCTCCGAATTCCGGTTTCCTCACAGCTTGGACTGCTCCGACGTGGCGCACAGCTCAACGCCCGACTCGGCGCGCTTCTTGAGGTAGTCGCACGGCGCAAAGAAGCCGCCAAAGCCAGCCTTGGAGAACGCCGACTCCCATTTCTGCGGTCAGATGTGGCAGGAATTTGTACACCAGCTGTAATACCAAGCCGGAAATTTGAGCATGCCGCCAAAGTCGCTGGTGTGAGTATGCTGAGTGGAGTCAGGAGCATGCATGCGGAATTACACGATGCAAATGTGAGTTGGTCTGAACAAAACGCGAAGCTCGAAACACTCAGAAACTGTGTTTCAGTCTGCAGCCTGGCGCGCATAGTGAATTGCAGGCAAACAGATTCAGCACTGCTTTCGTTATCGTATTTCACCTGCAGCCTGGAGTCGCCGTGGCTCAGCAAGACTGTCTACAAAGAGACATGTCGTTCACATATTCTCATAATCAAATTGCAATCTGAAAGAAACTCGCCTGCAGCTTGGCGAGCACGGTCTTGGCACCGACGGCGTCGCCGTGCTTGAGCGGGCCGCCGCGCCACGCGGGGAAGCCCATGCCCAGCACCGCCGAGATGTCGCAGTCGCTCGGCTTGTCCACAAAACCCTGGGGCAGAGACACATGATTTCTGACGCTAGGATGCCGCAGCTTTGAAATGCTGCAGCTTCGAGCAGTGCGGGAGATGATGGATATGCATCAATATGTGCCCTCATCCCGCAGCGCGGCAGCGGTCCCAATCAGAACGGACACGATCCGCATCCACAGCAGTCGTGCAGCAGCCCGTACCTCCTCCACGACGCGGCAGGCCTCATTGATGACCGGGAAGATGATGAAGTCCGCAATCTCCTGCGCAGAGCCGAAACCCGACTTGTTACGTCACAGTCAATCGCAGACCACGGATGATGCAGACCCTGGGCCTGGCTGCCACGCCCAGGGTCTGCATCATGCAGGCAAGCGCTGGCGAATGGGCACGTTTTCGATTTAACCCCGAGCATTCATGCACATGCCGTACAGCGCCCTGCATGCGATTCCCTTCTCCTAGATTGGCATTGAAAAGGGTGGGCGGAAAAGACTGCCCACCTTGGGGTTGAGGCCCAGCTCGGCCGGCGACGGCAGGCTCTTGGCCTTGCGGGACTCCTCCAGCAGCGGCTGCACCTTCGGGTTGGGCGTCCCCACCCGCCTGCCGATGAAACCGGCAGAGGTTGAAATCTGCTCGGAGAGCATTGGGTTTCCCTCGAAGTTTCTTGACATCACACCATTGCACCCCTTCCAGCAGCGGCTGCACCTTTGCGTTGGGCGTGCCCGCCTGCCTGCAGACAGAAACCAGCAGATTGTAAGCATGGCTGTTTGTTGGGATGTCAGGACAGCACACCGCGCCTGCACCCCTCCACGACTCCTCCAGCAGCGGCTGCACCTTCGGGTTGGACATGCCCGTGCGCCTTCAGACGGCAGCCAGCAGAGTTTGCTGCCTGCTTGGATTACGCTGGTATTGTGATTCGCCCAAATGACACCGCTGCGCACGCTCACGACTCCTCCAGCAGCGGCTGCATCTTGGGGTTGGGTGTGCTCGCCCGCCTGGTAACAACAGTCGAGACGCTTTACAGCCCTGCGAGCATTTAGGCTCGAGAGTTCCAAGACAGCTTGCAGCCCCCCTGCTCGACTCCTCCAGCAGCGGCTGCACCCGCCTGCAGACGAACCAGGTGATCCAGTCAAGCAGCATGTCTAGTTTTCACAGGTGTCCTTCAGGCGCTGTCAGGACGGCGTGCCGTTCTCATTGGCTGCTTGGGCAGCTCGGGCTGTGGAGAGCATTCCAGAACATCGTGGCACCACGCTAATCCGCACTTGTTCTTCTCGAAGGTGTAGAAGCCGCCAGAGGGGCTCTTCTCGCCCAGCAGGCCAGCGTCGACCATGAGCTTGAAGACGAGCGCCGGGTAAAACTGATCCGGCTTCTCCTCCATGAAGTTCTTGCCGACGTGCAGCCCGATGTCCGCGCCCACCAGGTCGCTCAGCCTGCGCGAGTACGAAACGAAGCATTTTTGACGCATGGAAAGTGGGTGAGTCAACCTGAAGGGTGTGGTCTAACCGATGTGCAGCCTCCATGCCTACACCTACCGGTTTGCTCAGCCTGTGTGACTATGAAGATAGGTTGAAACAAGGCAAGGGATGATGCGTGAATTTGCTGGCAGCCTGATGTCTGCACCGCCACACGTTGACCATCACCACCCACTCTAAGGGTGCTATGGACATGCCGGCGCCGGCGATGACCTTTTGCATCGCTTCGGGTCCAGTCTTTTGGTCCAGTCTTTTGGCATTGGGAATTGCTCTTTAAAGCGACGACCCAGAACGATAAAGTCAATTACCTGAAGGGCCCATGGGCATGCCAAAGCCGGCGATGACGACTGTTTGCAGCATCTTATTCAATGTACAGGTTACCAAAAAAACTGAAAAGGTACCTGAAGGGGCCCATAGGCATGCCGAAGCCGGCGATGACCTTGTCGATGGCGTAGGGGTCCAGCCCCGCGTCCATGAGCAGGCAGGCGGCTTGCGTGTAGGGCGCAAAGACACGGTTGACGCAGAAGCCGGTGCAGTTGCCCACCACCACGCACGTCTTCTTGATGCGCGCACCGTACTTCATCACGTCCAGCACCACCTGCAGCAAGAATTATGGTAGTTTCACTGGGACTCACAGAGTTTAGCCACCACCACGCACGTCTTCTTGATGCGGGCACCGTACTTAATCGCGTCCAGCGCCACCTGCAGCAAAACGTGTGGCGACTGGGTTTCGCAGGAATGAGAACAGCCACCACCATGCGCCGGAATTCATCACGTCCAGCACCACCTGCAGCAAAACACTTGATGTCTTTCCTGAACTCGCTGGCATGACATTCAAGTGTAACATCAAGGTTGAGGCTGCCAGGATTTGTTTCAATGCATGAATGTGCCTTGACGCATCCGGCGTTACCTGTGCGCGGCTCTGAAGACATGCTGATGTACAGCATTCATCAGCGATGATATGCTATTGCTGGAACAGCACGACTGCAGGACGTTGAGCCCTGTTGCCCAGCTGTTCAGATGCCGCGCGGTGATAGACATGCGCGGTTTCAAATTCGGAACCTAATGCAGAAGGGGCGCACCTGCGGGGAGGACTTGTCGGAGCGCACGATCTCCAGCAGCGGCATGAGGTGCGCTGGGCTGAAGAAGTGTGCGCCAATGATACGGTCCGCCGCCTGCAGGTGAATGCTTGGAGTTCAGACTTGCGAGATGTGACGAGCCTTGACACGGTCAATTGAGCGTGCAAAGCCGAAGAAGTGTGTGCTGATGATGCGCTCAGCCTGCGGCTGCGGTAGTGGCATTTTTAAGGTTCTGCACTTTCTATGAAACCCTACGCAACTCTTGCAGGCTGTCAGATCCGCTGAACTGGAGCCACCTGGATGTCCACCGCAAAAATACATTCTAGTGTATGGCGTGACACAGTGGATTTATGAGAGCGTCATGGACCGCTCACAGTGACCCAACGCCTGCGCTGACGGTGAGAAACCTTGACTATCACCGCACCTTGGTCTTTTTGCCGACCAGCTCGATGTTGATGGTGGATGTGTTGGTGGACAGGATGGCGTCCTTGCGGCACGCCTTCTCCAGGTCCGCAAAGATGGACTGCTTCACCGGCACGTTCTGCGCAGCAGGAAAGTGATGCTGGTTCAGTAACCAGTCAAGAAAACAGACACAGAACAAAGCGTGCGGCACGCCTTCTCCAGGTCCGCAAAGATGGACTGCTTCACCGGCACGTTCTGCACCCTAAAGGCGTTTGGTGGCCATGGAGGGTAAGGTGGCACTGCCGCGCCATGCCTTCTCTACATCTGCGAAAATCAAATCGAACACACGACTGGAGCGGAGACAGGTGTGCCCACGCCGGTGGCGAACATTCTGTAAAGTACGGATGTGCCTACCTCTACGGCAGCCTCGATGACGAGGTCCACCTTCTGGAAGTCGTCGTAGGTGAGCGCGCCGGTGAGGCGGCCCGCCGCCGCCTTGGCCGCCGCCTCCGACAGCCGCCCCTTCTTCACAAAGGTCGCCAGGTTGCCCTGGATGCGCTGGATGCCCGCCTGCAACACGGCAGAGTGCCGATTTTGATCAGTAATCAGAATACAATGATGGCCTAAGCCGCCCCCCTTCTTCGCGAGAGTCGCCAGGTTGCCCTGGATGCGCTGATTGCCCGCCTGTAGAAAAGGCAGCGTGCGCTTCTGATCCAGGCTTCATAGGCGCATGCACACACTTCCTGTTGGACCGAGCACGATGTGCATCGTGTTCGCCTTTGCCAACTACATGTGGAATTTCCACTGCGACAAACCCTAGGCATGGGACTGTGTGAAGCCGCAGACAAAGTCACAGCACATCGATAAGAAACTGAAAAAGCTGTGTCAAGAGCCGGTGCTTACGTCCAGGAACTTCTGGTTGATCTCCTTCAGCACGACGTCCATGCCGGCGACGAGCGAGGCGGTGGCGATGCCGCTGCCCATGAGACCGCCGCCCAGCACCGCCACCGTGTTAACGGGCCGCGCCTTGAGGCCCGCATCCGTGATGCCCTTCACCTACAGGTTAAAGACTAGGATGTGGTTCAGGATAGAAACAACTTGAAATTCGAGCAATTCGTAGGAGTGACATGACCCGAAGCACAGCACCGCCACCGTGTTGACGGGCCGCGGCTTCATGCCCGCGTTCGTGATGCCCTTCACCTACTAGGTGTTTAGGTGCTGGGCTCAGGCTGGAAGATGGAACAGGCTGGAAGATGGACATGCTGTGTATTGGATCTCTGCAGGACCTTCATGTGCCAGGAAAAAGGTTGAGCTGCCCGGCATGCATACAGTGAACAACAGTTCGCTTGGGCTGTGTTCGCACAATTGAAGCTTGGAACTGCTAAATGCTGCGGAAAGCGGGCTGCGGAAAGCGAGCAAAAAGTGCCTGTGGTTTGACAGTACATGCAATCGCCATCCCAAAGCTGGAGGGCTCATGTACAGATATTGAACCTCCACTTGTGTCCAAATGTACAGACAGGCGCACCCGCTGAGTGGAGCGGCTGGCTAGGAAGGTCCACACGAGCGCCTTGTGCACCGGCAGCGACGCCGCCTTCACGAAGCACTCTGCCTCCTGTGGCAATTGGTAGGTAGGCACAATGTAAGGCAGAAAGGTATGGTGGATGGTAGACAGGTACAAAGGCACCGGCAGTGACGCCGCCTTCACTAAGCACTCCGCCTCCTACGGGGATTGCATGCACGGATTGAAGACAAGTGGTCTGCAGATCGTCAAGACTGCAGATCAGCGAGGCCGCTAGCAACATGCGGCTGCCAGAATCAGCCGCAGCGCCGCGCCAAAACTTATCCAACAAAAGAGCCCAACACTCTCTCGCAACCTTTCCTCCTATCTGCACGAGCACAAGTTGTACCTTCTGCAGGCCGGCAAGGCCGCCGGACGCAATGCCGGCCGCGATCGCATCCAGGCACAGCTGCGGGTGCGCCAGCCCGCGCGCCTGCTTGGCCGCCTGCTGCCGCGCCATGTCCAGGATCGCACTCGCGACGCCAAAATCCTCCAGCCGGTCAGTGCGGAACAGGCTCTGCGCACGTCAGGATATGCGATTCAGAAAAACGATCTGCAGTGCAGAGCGAGAAGTTTCCGGTTTCCAAGGAACAAGAGCCCACTGCGGGTGACCATCTGCGGCAAGGTGCGGTTCTGTGGAGTTCAGGGTTTGCGCAGTAACAGACAGAGCTGTCGGTGACTTGCCATGGAACTGAGCAAAACACTTTGCAAGGAAACTGGCAATATGAGGATGCCATTAGCAGGCATGTGTGCTTCAATTTGAGGCAGGGTTCAGGGTCAATGCATGGACACGCACCTGCAGCCGCGGCTTTGTGCCAGCCGCGAGCGCCAGGGCAAGTGCACGAGCGGCGTCCAGTACCCTGCATCCAGGGAGCAGTGCAGTCAAGACACATGCGCATGCATGCAGAAGCGAATACACGGTGGCAGTGCCCACTGCCACAGCGAAACTGTGGCGAGACACTGCTTTGCACAAGCAAGCCAAAACCTTCTGCTTCACAAATGCAACTCGCTGAGGCAGCGGACTGATGCGCCCTCATCCTTGCCAATGGCTCAAGAGCCGCTGGCGTCTGCCGTCTGCAGCATGTTCCTTTCAGGTGCACCGCCCATTAAATGGGCACGCTGTACGACTACATCTAAGGGGGGAATCGCCAAGCTTGATGTCGGGCGAGTGGCCACTTGACGAATTACAGACAGTACGGCAGGCCCAAGGGAAGCTTCCATTGGCATTGCCGGTTCTGCCTTCCTGCAGCGTCTAGAACATACGTGTCGAGCGCGTCCGTATTGGCAATTTGACACTTCCGCACTCGCCATGGATGATGCCGGAGAAACTGTTCGAAACCTGCTCACAACCGCTTTCTACAATCGCACTTCACAACCGCTGACCGATAAACAACTGCCGGCGTCCTCAACGGCGTCCACGAGGCCCGCCTTGAGCGCCGCGCTGCCGCAGATGGACTTGGAGGTCAGCATGAGACGGGCTTGAAGGTCAGCAAAGGTTGAGGACCAGGCTGATATAGATCGCTTTCTCCTGAAATCTGTTCAGCATCTTGGTTACCATTCCCATTCAAAAAGCCACCTGGAAGCATCCTCCACGCCGTCAACGAGGCCCGCCACAAGCGCCGCGCTGCCGGAGATGGGCTTGATAATCTGCCACAAAGTTGGGAGTTTTGAACAGCTATAGATCCAAATATCAAGTTACACACCTGCCGGCGTCCTCAACGGCGTCCACGAGGCCCGCCTTGAGCGCCGCGCTGCCGGAGATGGGCTTGGAAGTCAGCATCATGGTGGCCGCCTTCTCGATGCCCACCAGCCTTGGCAGCCGCTGCGTGCCGCCAAAGCCCGGGATGATGCCTGTAGCAAGGCGGAAACACTGGCGCAGGAGGGCAGACCATTGCATAAGGACGATAAGGACGATAGCAGATTTGATGCCAGTTTGACGTGAGCACCGGCAGCCGCGGCAGCCGCTGCGTGCCGCCAAAGCCCGGGATAATGCCTGCCGCAGGGGAAGGTATCGTCCTATGTGTACTGCCGCCAAGGTGAGTTGGGGACAGAATGCTGCATGCTGCAGGTGGGTACATGGCAGGAAACAGACCTGATGTTCGATGCAGCCCATGACCGAGCTCCACAGAGACAGCACAGGAAGGCGGAACAAATGCTTACCCAGCTGCAGCTCGGGCAGGCCCATCTTGGCGTCGGGTGCCGCTACCCGCGCATTGCAGGCCATGGCCAGCTCGCAGCCACCGCCCAGCGCCACGCCCGTCACCGCTGCGATAATCATTATGGATGAAGCCCTGATGGTATATTCTTGGCGCGTTCACAATGCAGACGACCTGTGTGTTGCACATCATGGCGAGCTCGCCAAGCCCGTCACCGCTGCATTTCAGATAGACTCCAATTATAATGAACATTCATTGAGTGGCACGCCATATTGAGCTTGCAGCTGCCGCCCAGGGCCACGCCCGTCGCCGCTGCAAAAATGAGGACTTGTTTGATTGCCGTCAGAGCGCTGACAGTGCACACGACATCGCCGTTGCATGCTCAGCAGCTGCTTGTCGCACGGAGCTCGCAGCATACCATGTGCATGGCAGCGGCTTGGCAAGTGCTGGCTTGGCACAGCAGCACGTGGGCGGAGCATGATGTGGCACTGGGTGCAGAGAAGGGTTGCACAGTGACGATAATCGTGCACCAACACACTTCAGGCAGTGCTTCGCGCCGCCGTCCACCTCATGCGGCAATGAATTTGCTTGAAGGCACTCTGCGATCTGCAGCTGCTGCCAGCCGGTTTCCCCTCACCTGCGACGGTGGGCTTGGGGCCGGACTCGATGAGACTGTTGAACTTTTCGTTGACGCTGCCATCGAGCGGCGCGCCCGCCGCGAAGGACTTGATGTCCGCGCCCGCCGAGAAGTTTTTGCCGGCGCCCGTGATGACGATGGCCCGCACACCGTCGTCCGCATGCGCCGCGCGCAGGCAGTCAAACAGGCTGGACAGCACTGCGGCCGCCGGAGGAGTTGACCACATCAACCGGTTGTGCTGAGTCAGCATAGGCAAGGCAAGCATCCAAGAATCGCATGCATCGAGAGAACTGGCATAGTTGAATACAGTACATACACCATCATGTCGCCCAAGTGTGACATGAGGGCTGCCATCCCAGCCGACAAGAGGGACATGTCTTGGTACTGAGTGTCACCACTAACCTGCACTGCCGAGGGCGTTCACTGGCGGGCTGGCAAGAGTGACAACGGCCACGCCATCATCGTTCTTCTGCAAATTGCAAGCCATGCTGCGAGCTCTGCCTGTCTGCTACGGAGTGACGACGATGCGTCTGTTGGTGCAAGGCCAAAGGCAAGGCTCGGCACTGCTGCGCGTAAGCTGGGTGTTCAGCACAGCTGATGCTCGATGGGAAGTCAGACTTTCGCTGCAGTATTGACAATTTGGCAGCCTGCTTTCTTGCAGCAGGTGACCATGTGATGACTAGCAAGGGTTCTGAATGACCCCGAAACGAGGGAATCGGTGTTCCCAGAGATAGCTCCGGAAAGGCTAGTAGGCTAGTAGGCTAGGCCGTCTTTTGGCCTCCTACACCGGATATGCCAGTGCGGACCACCGCCGGCGGTGGCCAGCGGGCTATGCTGGGGGCAGGGTTTTAACCGTGTCCGACACGCCACTCTTGGCGTTCCCATCTTCTTCTTCTTCGTCCATTCTCCATTGAGCTGTCTGGTAGCCTGGGCTTCGTCGGGCCGACATCCTGAGATGATACTTGAAATGTTCCTCTGCCGGTCGTTTGGCTGTGTCGGCGGCAACCTGCATTGGCGCCGGTGAACACTAGTGGTTTGAGGCAGATTTTCGTCGCCGAAACGGGGGGTTCGGCGCCGGTTCGGCGCGCCGAACCAAAGTTCGTCGCCGAAACAGCCGGGCGCCGAACCCGCGAGCTGTTTCGCTTCGGCGCGCCGAAACAGCGCCGACCTTGCCGTCGTATGGGTTCGGCGCGCCGAAGCACAGCAGTCTTGCCGAAGCAGCGACAGACTCCCCCGGAGGCACGTGCTGTGTTTCAAGGGTACAATGCATCTTCCGTTGTATGTGACATTCCTGTGAAGCCGAAACGAGACGCCCTCGATGACTGGCGCGTGTCGGCTCTTTGATTGCGATTCTGAAAGTGATCCCGGCACGCACCGAGTGATGAGCATCATAGCTGCACGTGTATGTGTGGTGTGCAAGTCACACTGTTCGGTGCCTCTCGCAAGTGTGCCTGTTCTTCTGGGCTGTCGTTGCAACTGCAAATTCGAAGGGGCAGTAATGCCACGTCATGTTGTAGGGTTTGACTCGAAAAGCTGCCCACGGCTCAGCGATTCAGTTTGGCGCTGACGTGCTCACAACATGAGTGCCAAGTCGTGATGCCTCCAAAGAACAGCTTAGTTCCGGACCCTCAGCCAGGTCTTGACTCGGACGGCAGGCACTGGGAGTACACGATAAGCTCACTTGCTGCCACATAGTTTGCAACGCCGACAGCGCATACAAGCGCAGAGAGCACGTGCAAAAGAAATTGAGCGGCAAGCACCGGCAGGTGGCGCCACCGTTGTGGCAGCGTCGCGGCGACACGTTTCCCACGCCCTGAAGTGAATGACCTCCGCAGGATTCCATTCTGGTATTCTCATGAGGGCTTCGAATCCCAGCTACCAGCTGTTGGCGCCCGGCAGCATTTGTGTCTTTGTCTGGCGGTCCCAATGTCGCGCCAGCCCACTCGTGGTGCACACAAGCTGCTGTTACGCCCGCACAGCAGCTTGCTGACGCTACGCTCTGCGTGTGCGGCTTAGGATCTGCCCGTTTCGTCGGGATGTCTGCCTGCTGCCTTCGCAAGCCTCTGTGGCAGGGCCTAGCGCCTCACCTGCCACAGCGATCGTCTCTCAGCAGCAGGCCTCCGAATGCACGGCCAATGCAGCAACAGCTGCCAAGCTGAAGGGTGCGGCCGGGTGTGACTGATGCGTCTGGCCCAGAAGCAACCTCTGCCGACCTCTGCAGCACGCGCAGACAGGTCCGTGCTCCCTCAACGTCTGCTTCAGTAGCCTCGCCTGCGCATCAGCCCTCGGTGTGCGATGCTCTGCACCATTGATTTCCAGAGCCAGCGGCGCATCCTAGCAGACATCTTGTGGCTGCGTTATGCAGCAGCCTGCACTGTGGACCTGTTCAGTGTGTGTCTGGACTCAGCTATTAAGTGCTGGTGCACGTGATATCGATGCTTCATGCACAAGCGCTGCGCAGATGGCAGATCTGACAGCGCATTGCGGCGCCGTGACCGCACTGCAGATGTTGTATTTCCTGCCAGCAAGACTGTGGGAGTTGGATCTGTTGGGACTCCAGCGCCCCTAGCCTCTGCATTGCAGGTCGTTGAGCACTAGCTGGAGGTGATCCTCACAGCACTCAGCAGCTAGTTCATGGTGCGCTGCCGCGCCGCAGGTGCTCATGTGCCGGACTGCGCAGATCTATGTCTGTACCATCTGTTCTGCCAAACTGCTGCTGGCTGTTCATTGCTGTCTCAAGTTATGATCTTTGCAACTTTGCAAGCGGTGACGCATCTTTGTGTCACCCTCCAGGCTGATGCCATTGCGTCCATTATGCAAGCCGCTTGCGGCAAGGTAGCTGCCATTGTGCAAGCTCCCATGGCGCCGGCATCAGGTGGGCAACACAGTTAAATGTTTGTCTGATGTCAGCCTAGCTAATTGACTGTCTGTTATGCCTGCAATTCTCTAGGCAGCTGCATCACCTCATGCCACGCATGACTGCCACCAACCACCCGCCTGTGCCGACTCCGGGCAGCAAAGCCTCGGCCAAGGACGGTCCGGTGGCATCGGCCGCATCTCAGCAGACTGCCGCCGCCGCACGGTACATCAGCCAGCA
>JAABUM010004628.1_pt1 | contig 15316 bp, 17 predicted proteins | sample 5559161 | NCBI WGS metagenome assembly JAABUM01 (sample SAMN10711868, study PRJNA513369) | rock metagenome | isolation source: Antarctica rocks | place: Antarctica: Victoria Land, Siegfried Peak nord
CCCCGTCCGGGCCGCGGCTGGCCTCCTCGCGCCGCGCCGCCAGCTCCCGCCGGAACTCCCCCAGGACGCGCAGCTGCTCGTCCAGGGCGGCCAGTTTGTGCTCGACGATCGCCACCAGATGCGCGCAGGGCGAGGTGTTGTCCCGCCACAGGGCGAGGATTTCGCCGATTTCCGCGAGGCTGAGCCCCACCTGCTTCGCCTTGGTGATGAAGCGCAACTGGTCGCGCGTCGCGGCGTCGTAGAGCCGGTAGCCGCTCTCGGCGCGTCGCGGCTGCGGGAGCAGGCCGATCGCCTCGTAGTAGCGAATCGTCTTGGGATTCACACCCAGCTCAGCGGCCAGCGTGCCGATCTGCATCCCCCTGGCCTCGTGGTGCACCGGTCGCGACTGGAGTTGTTGCGCCATGGGATCTCCTCCAGCTCGCCCGATTCCCGTCATGCTCCCAAGTTTACACCTTCCAGTTATCTGGAAGCCGTAGAGTGGCGGGGCACCTGCTCTCGCTGTGCGTGCGGCTCTTGCTCTTCCTGCCGACTGGGAAGAGCTGGGTCGGCAGCATGGTAACGGGCGGGTAGGTGGCATGATCTTGCCGCGCAAAGCGGGTTGGCTCTTGGCCCTCATCACGCCGCCTGACGGTTGCCCGCGGCGAGCAGCCTACGGGTGGCGGATGTGACGAGGGCGGCAACCCGTGGGTTCCACCATTGACGATGATTTGCCCCGCACCAGCGTAAGGAGCTGCCCGATGAACCGCGCCCTGACCGCGATCCGCACGAAGGTCCCCTCGCTCGCGCCCTTCGTTTCCCTCGTCGGTTGCCTGTGTTGACTGGTGCCCCTGGCGGCAGTTGCCGTCGGCACCACGGTCGTCGGGACCGTGCTGCTTGGCCATGCGGCGCTCGCCGTGCTGTTGCCCCTGGCCTTGCTCGGCCTGGCGGTGAGCGTCCGTCGCCACCAGCGCCCGCTCCCGCTGGGGCTACAAACGCTCGCCCTGGCCCTGGCCTACCTGCACATCTTCGGGCACACGCCGGAGTGGCAGCTTTACGTGGTCATGGGGCTGAGTTTCCTGGCCAGCCTGGTCGATTGGCGTGCAAACCGTGCGGCCGCCTGCGCGCTCCCCGCCCGCCCCGGCGCGGCGGACCCCGCGCTTGTCTGCACCCCCTAGCGGCCACGCATGGTGCGCCGCATCCCCCGTGGGGCGGCACCAGCTAGCACCCGCCCTTCGTTAGCGCAGGGGGTATAGGCCATGCCGATCGTCGATCGCTTCCGGCGTCAGCCCGACCCCACCCCGACACCGGAGCCGGGGGAACGGCGCGCAGGGTTCCACGATCTCGGGATGGATTGAATGGGCTGCCGGGCTTCGGTCGAAGCCGCGTTGCGGCAGGTCGCCGGCGCGCGGCGGGTCCACGTCGATCTCGCGACCCAGGCGGCGTTCGTGGTCTTCGACCCCGGGCAGACGGACGTGGCTGTGCTGCGCGCTGCCCTTGCCGAGGTCGGGTATCGGCCCCAACGGGCAACCCTGGTCGAAGCTGCCCCGGAGCCTTGAAGCACGGGCCCGTGCCGCAAGGTGGATCGGGCCCGTGACGGCGCCCGTCCGGAGGTGGGCGGACCCCTCGCCACAGCAGCGGTGACGCGGACGTGTACCTGAGCTGGCAGCAAAATCGGCGGATACGGGGGCGGCTTTCGCCCTGCCCGGCCCTTTCGCGCTCGTCCGGGGCGTGATCTCCCTGCCACGACGACGACACGTCGGCGTCGCACAGCATGGGGCGAGGCGTGGTGCTCACGACGAAACAGGGAAACGTCTCCGCGGCGGCGAAGCAAACATGCGGTTTACAAGCATGATCGCCGGGTTGCTTGGCAAGTCGGCACGGCCAGAGTACTGGAGAGCACTAAAAAGTCGGGGGTATCAAGCCGCGAGCAGCGCTGGTGTGACTGCTGTCGGCACAGGCCGGAAGCTGGGATACCAGGTGCGGAACGTGGCTTCCCAGTCGTCATTGAGCACCTGCGTGCGCACTTGCAGCAGGAGGTGCGCGCCCTCTGGCGTCCACTGCATCTGCTGCTTCTTGACCATGCGCTTGCTGACCACTTGATTGATCGTTGACTCGACGAAGCCAGTACTGATCCGTTCTCCGTTGCGATACCGCTCGTCATAGTTGACGATCAACGGCGCGTTGTTGGCGATGTACGTATCCAACTCCCGCACATACTTGAGCATGCGAGCCGTCGACTCACCGGGGGTCGTTTCGCCATCGTCGTCGCAATCCCAACGCTCCAGCACGCCTTCCACGTCCTGCAGACGTTCCAAAGCCCCGGCGCTGTTGCCATGCCAGAGAGAATGTTTGACGCTTTCGAGGCAGCGGTCCAGACGCTCCTCGCCGGTGGTGTCGGCGACAATAGTGGCGACCGTCGGCCTTGGTAGCCCGCGCGCACACTGCTGTAGCACCGTGATCTTCATGGTGAGGTGGAACCAATCCAGAATGTGCTCCGCCTCGGGGTGGAGATACTCCAGGAGCGTGCGGACTGTCTCGCCGCCATCGGAGAAGAAGGTCACCTGCTGGTTCGCCTGCATCCCCTGCGCGTGCAGCACCTCGAAGAGCCGGCGTTTGGGCTTCGTGTCGACACTGCGCACCAGCGCGAAGCATTTGCCCGACGGGGGGGCATCTTCGGGGTCGTCGCGGCGGAAGGAGAGCATGCTCTTGCCGGCGATGACCTCGAACAGGTTCGCCGCCTTCGTCCCGCTCGTGCCTCGCCGCGCCCGCACAATGCCGCCGTCGAGACCGACCGCAAGGGGGCCATCGGGGATCGGGAGAGCATGCCGATCGGCCTGCGTGCCTTCCACAAACATGGCCTGTTCCCGACCCAGCAGCTGCTCGCTCCGCCGCGCCGCTCGCAGCGTATGGTTCCGCACCGTGACCGCACTGTGCTTCTGGTCGATCGGCAGCACCTCGTGGAGCAACTTCGCCGTGACGCCATAGGATGCCAATGCGGCCCATTTCGTCTCCAGGTAGCGCAGCTCCGGACTGGTGCGTTCGGGCAGCAGCGCCTTGAGCGGTCGAAAGGTCTTCTTCGCGTGTGCCTGGCAGGCACATTGACGCCAGCGCGGATTGCACACCGGGACCAGGCCGAAGAGCGTGCGGAAGGGCACGGTCTCGCTCTCCTTGAGTTGACGATGCTTCCCACAGCCGGGGCACGCCCGCTGCTGATCGAGATAGGCGGCAACCTGCTGGTCGATGATGGTCTGCTGCAGCTGCCGGAGCACCTGCTTGCTCTCCTCCAGCGTCAGACCAAGTGTTGCGAGCGTCGGCTCGGAGCGGCTCAGGTCGGCGATCTCCCGAAGCTGTTCCGTTCCATCGTCCGAGACGGCGACTACGTGGATGCGGAAGTGCATGGCGTTTCCTTTCTCAGCGTGCGCAGGGCGCTGTTCACCGCACGGCGGTCGAAGGCGATGGGCGCATCCGCCAGCCGGTCACGCATCCGGTCCAGGGCTACCACGAACTCCTCATCCTCGCGGGTTGGCCGCGGCCCACCGTCAGAGAACGCGAGCAGCCGTTCCGCGACGAGCAGGACATCCTCACGGGCTTGCAGTAACGCCATCAGGGAGGAGTGCTCGTCCATGAGCGTCCTGTAGCCCCAGGGACCGCCACAGTCCTCCGGCGGGCAGTCACCTGCTCCATCGATGCAGATGGGATATTTCTTGCTGAGGTCGAGCGGGAACACCCCTTCGACGCGGATATCATGGCACCAGAAGTCGCCCATGTCGTATTCATAGACGAATCGTTCACTCGCTCGGAGTTTGCAGTCGGAAAGCCTGACCTGGTGCGGATCGTCGGCAAACCACAGCCCGCCGGCGCGATAGATTCCATACTCCTTGCCATGGATGCGGAAACGATGCAGATGAACGTCGTCCCAGCCCATCGCCATCTGAAGAATGGCATGCAACCGGGCGATGGTCGTATCGCTGGTCACCAGCAGTCGCCGCCAGACCATGGGGGAAAGATCGCGCAGCGAGACCTTGAGTTGATAGACTTCACCGATCGCGTGTTTCTTGCTGGCGCTCATGTGCTGCACCCCGGCGCTTGGGAGTCTCTACTGGTTCCCAGTGACGAGCGGCGCATGGCTAACTACTCGTTGCATAACCCCTTGGTGTGACGGCGGAGCGTCTTGAGGCAGATCAAGGCGCAGGCGAGATCGAGAAACGCTTGGTGCAACTCCTCGCGGCGCTCGTAGCGGATGGCCAGGCGACGATAGTGGTTCAACCACGCGAATGTCCGCTCTACGACCCACCGCCACCGACCGAGCCGTGACTTGTCCTCGATGCCTTTACGGGCGATCCGCACCTTGATCCCGCGCCGATGGAGCGCGCGTCGGCAGTGCCGCACGTCGTACCCCTTGTCGGCGTGGATCTTGTCGGGGCGCTGTCGCGGACGCCCGCGCGGCCCCCGTACCGGCGGGATGGCGTCGATGACGGCCGCGAAGACCGTCGCGTTGGGGCGCTCGGCCCCGGTCAGGCCGGCCATCAGTGGGAGGTACTGCCGGTCCACGGCCAGATGCCGTTTCGTGCCCGGCTTCCCGCGATCGGTCGGGTTCGGCCCCACCGCACCGCCCCTTTTTTGGCGCGCAGGCTGGCGCTATCGACCGAGACCCGCGACCAGTCGAGCGCGCCGAGCGCGTCCAGGCGGTCGAGGATCGCCCGGTGCAGCGCGTGCCAGACCCCGGCCGCCTGCCAGTCGCGGAGCCGCCGCCAGCAGGTGCTGCCACTGCCGCAGCCGAGCGCACCGGGGAGGGCGTTCCAGGCGCACCCGGTCTTCAGTACGAAGATGATCCCGCTCAGCGCATGGCGATCGGACCGCCACGGGCGACCACCCTTATGATGCGGCGGGTGCGGCGGGAGGAGCGGCGCGATCACCGCCCATAGGTCATCCGGGACGAGCGTTTCCATTTCCATATACGGTCAACGCTTCAGCCTATCCGATGGTTATGCAACGAGTAGTTAGACCGTTCAGGAAGGTGAGCATCGTCATGCCGTTGCGCTCTAGCAGGGCTATGATCTCCTCCCGCGTGCAATCGGCTTGGTTCTCAGCCTGGTGAGCGTTGATCGCCGCCCACTCCGCCTCGCCTTGGCCAATATGGCCCGGCACCGGCTCCCCGGCCACACCAGCCTCTGCGACTGCGCGGGTGAGATCGTAGCCCGCCGCGATGTGGTAGGACACCACCGCAACTGAACGTCCCTCATTGACGCAGGCTCTGCGCCAGTCCACCTCGGAACAACCTGCAACAAGCCCCAGGACCGCTTCATTAGTGTGCCTAAACTTCGCTGCCAGCCCCGCACCTCGTTCGCCTGTCATCTTTCCCTCCAGGGCGTCGGTGCCATCGCACACATCTATCCAAACATACCCTTGAGTACCCGACTATAGACCGCATTGAACACTGTATCCCGAAAGTGGGTGCGAGTGGTATTCAGCAGAAACGCTCGTGAGTAACATTCTCCCCCGGTTAACTGAGGAAGATTATGCCGACCATGCAGTGTGCCTAATCCAGGCGGCTCCCATCTCGCTACTCACGCGGCAAATCGGCGGGGCGCTTGTCCCACCCCTGCTTGGTGATCTGCGCCTTCGTGAAGCGGATGCGGAGACGCTCGTCGGTGTAGTCGGCGACGGCGCTCAGCGGGACGAAGAGATCGCCCCCTTTGAGTCCGGTCAGACGGAAGTAGCCGACCCCTGTCTGGTGGGTCGTCCCGGCCAGGGTACGACTGCTGGCGTACTCACTCGCCCAGCCCTCCGCGACCTTCCCGATCAGGTGCCCATCGACGCTGTAGACATCGGTCTCCTGTGGCCCGGTGTGATCGCCGATCCCGCTGATGCTCATGGTGTCCGCTCCTCGTCCCGGCGTTGGCCGCGTTCGTCGCGCTCCGTGAACTCTAGCAGGGCAGCGCCGATCGCACCAAGCCGCATCGAGCATGCCTCGTTGCGATCCGATGCTGGTGTGATTACAGCGCTACGCATGAATGGCAGCCCTTGCCCGCACCCAGTCCGCAGAGGCGGACTTCGCCGGTGCCACCAGGCACACCCAGCCGGGGGTAGTATGCCCTTCATGGGTGCTTCAGCCCCCGGACACCGCCCCGGTAGCGTGCGCCAGCGTCAGGAATTCGGGATCGGTGAGCGGGCGACCGGCGGCGAGCCCCGCTTCCTGACAACGGCGCAGGAGCACGGCGAGTCCTTCCGCCGTCGCCCCCAGGCCGAAGTCGCCCAGATCGCTCCACTTCCCGACGACCACGCGCGGCGAGCGCCCGACCAGTTCGGGCTCGTAGGCGAACGCCGCGCGGCGCTGCCCCGCCGCTTCCAGACGCGCGGTCGCGCCCCATTGCTCGACGCGCATCGCGCCGCCACCGGTGACGCCCTTGAAGTAGCCGATCGGGATGCCGGTGATCGACGCCACCAGGGCGGCGACCTCGGGCAACCGGTCGAGTTGCAGTCCGGTCGACACGCCGTAGAGTGTTTCCAGCGCGACCGCCACCTCATCGAGCGCGGCGTTCCCGGCCCGATAGCCGACCGCGTTGATCGAGCAGTTGAGGGCGTCGGCCCCTGCCTCGTAGGCGGCGAGGACGCAGGCGGTGGCGAGGCCGAAGTCGTTGTGGCAATGGACCTCGACCGGCTTGCTGGTGAACTCTTTCAGTTTGCTCACCAGGAAGCCGAGCGCGGCGGGGCGGCAGATCGCCAGGCTATCGACCAGGGTGAAGGCGTCGGCCCCGGCCCCTTCGGCGGCGATCGCGGTGTCGCGCAACTGGTCCAGCTCCATGCGGGTCGATTCCGGCATGAAGAGGTTGACGTAGGCTCCCTGCGCCTTTGCCGCGCGGATCGCCGCGAGCGCCGCATCCAGCAGGGCCGCGCGCTCGCCGCCGAGCACATGACGCTGGTAGACGTCGCTGGCGCGATACCAGACCATCACATGGCGGACGCCGAGATCGAGCACGCGCGGCGTCTTGGCCGGGTGCCAGGTGACGTAGAGGTCGAACGGCAGCCGCCGCGCCACGATCGCCCGGACGCTCTCGTACCAGCCCGGCACTGTCAGGAAGAGCTCGGTGCGCCGGATGCCGAGCCGCGCGAGCGCCTCCGCGATCCGTACCTTGTCATCGACGCTGTAGGCGAGATCGGCACACTCCTCGCCATCGCGCAGGGTGACATCGTGGAGCTGCACCGGGCGACCGGGCGGGGCGATCTCGGCGGCGAAGTTGTGCGGACTGACCGACCAGTGCGGGCCTTCCCAGGGTCCGACCATTGCTTCTCCTCTCTTACTATCGCTATTGCGCGGCGGTGAAGCTGGTCTGCTCGCCATAGGCCGCGAGGATCCGATCCATCGTCGCGTTGACTGCCGGGTCGATGCGGCGACGGCGCTCGTCGGCGGCGAACCCGGCCAGCGTGCGCCGGATTCCCTCGCGGTAGGGGATCTCGGCGCGGAAGCCGGGCACGAACGCCTTGATCTTGCTGTTGTCGAAGGCCACGCTCCAGGTCTTATCGCCGAGCAGGCTGTCCCCGAGATCGCGATCGACGCGCGCGATGAAGTCGGACGGGATGTGGATGATCCTGGCCTTCACGCCCAACCCTGCGGCGATCTCCCCGTAGATCTGATCCCAGGTCAGCACCTCGTCGGTGGTGATGTGGAAGGCGTGGCCGAGCGCGCGATTGTTGCCGACCAGGCCGATGAAGCCGCGCGCGAAATCCTCCGCGTGCGTCACGACCCACAGCGACGAGCCGTCGCCGTGGACGATGATTGGCAGCCCGCGCAGCAGGCGATCGGCGAGGGTGTAGCAGCCCCAGCCGCCGATCGCGATCGGGAACTGCGGGTCGTAAGTGAGCGACGGGCGCACGATCGTGACCGGGAACCCTTCGTCGCGATACGCCCGCAACAGACGCAATTCGCAGGCGATCTTGTTTTGCGAGTAGGCCCAGTAGGGGTTGGCGAGCGGCGTCGATTCGGTGATGACATGCACAGCGGGCGGCTTCTGATAGGCCGAGGCGGAGCTGATGAAGATGTACTGCCCTACCTTGCCCCGGAAGAGGGCGAGGTCGCGCTCGATGTCCTCCGGCGCAAAGGCGAGCCAGTCCACCACCACATCGAAGCGGTGGTCGCGTAGCGCGGCGCTGACACGCTCCGGTTGTTTGATATCGCCGGTCAGCTGCTGCACTCCAGGGATGTCGAGGGGCCGCGAGCCGCGATTCAGCAGGAAGAGTTCGACACCGGTGCTCGCCAGCATGCGGCTGACGGCGGTGCTGATGAAGCCGGTGCCGCCGATGAACAAGACTTTCATGCCTATGGCCGTCCTTCGTCTCTTCGTTTGCCGCCCGAGCGCGCGCCGCGCCAAGTGCCGGAACGGGTTACGCCTTGCCCGCCGAGAGCGGCACCAGGTCCTCGATGGCGCGCAGCAGCCCCTGGAGATAGCCGGTCTGGTAGGCGCGGCTCTTCGGTGCCCAGCCGCTGTCGCCGACCATTAGCGGCGCGTGGTCGTCGATGATCATGCCGGTGAAGCCGACCTCGCGCAGCGTCCGCATGACCGTCGTCACATCCACGATCCCCTCGCCGGGGAAGCACTCCGCGAAGCAGGCAGCGTCCCCCTGCACGTCGCGGAAGTGGACGTAGGCGATCCGTCCGCGCGGCCCGAAGTGCCGGATGCCGCGCAGCACCTCCGCCGTGCCGCCGATCTCGGCCCAGCAGCCGACGCAGAAGAGGAGGCCCCAGCCGGTCGGCGCGACCTCTTCCGCGACCGACGCGGCGCGCACGAAGCCGTCGAAGCTGCTCATAATCCGCGCGATGCCGCCGAGCGGCACGCCGGGCGGATCGTCGGGGTGCAGCGCCAGCGTGACCCCCGACTCGACCGCGACCGGCACCGCCGCGCGCAAAAAGGCGTCGTGGGTGGCCCACAACTCCTCCGCGCTGTAGGGGCGTCCGTGGCTGAGCGGCAGGTCGCCCGCCTGCGCGTTGTCGAAGGTCGTCACGCGCGCGCCGCCGCGCCCGCGCGCCTCGCCGGTGCGGTAGAGGCGATTCGGGCGCCAGTTGTAGCAGAGCGCCGGGATGTCGGCGCGTCCGAGCGCGCGGATGGTGGCCCCATAATCGGCGAGCGCCTTGTCCTGCCCCGGTAGCCCAAGTCGGATCAGATCGAACTCGTCCAGCGGCGTGTGCTGGATCGCCTCCAGCCGCAGCTCGAACGATTCCACGCGCTCGCGCAGCCGCGCGAGGTCGTCGTAGGCCCAGCCGCCTTGCCAGGGGAGGGCCGGGCTGGCGAGGACGATCCCCGCGCACCCCATCTGCCGCGCCTGTCGCAACTGATCATCGGTCGGGTCGCCCGCCAACCCCACGCCGATCCGTATCCCCGTTCGCTCCGCTTGCATCGTCAATCCTCCCCATGCGAGTGCGCCACATCGCGCCGCCTCTCTATACCGCTCGCACAGGGATGACGCAACCAAAGCGAACGCCCGGAGCCGATGCGCGGGCAGCGCGATGGCCTGGGACGAGCGCCCCAGGCCATGCATCCGCGCGCTGTGATTGTCCGATGGGCCGTGCTGTCCCGCGCCCAGTCCGCGTAGGCGGGTTGGGGGTAGCTACCCTCCGGGGTACTGCGCCGGTGTCGCTTATGGCTATCCCCGCCGGGGGTCTAAAGCCCTGGCTGCTAATCCGCCGCCAGCCGCGCAGTGTTCGGTTGCGGGAAGACGCCGAGCTTCGGGGCGTCGCGCTCCACCAGCCCGGCGGTGATCTCGGCGGAGAGGAGGACGCCGGGAAGTCCCGCGCCGGGGTGGGTGCCCGCGCCCGCGATGTAGAGGCCGCGCACATCTTCCGAGCGGTTGTGCGGGCGGAAGTAGGCGGACTGGAAGAGGGTCGGCTCCATCTGCCAGCCGGTGCCCAGATACGCGCCCAACTCGCGCTCGAAATCGAGCGGGGTGAAGCGGTGCTCCACCGTAATCGCCTTCGAGAAGTCCTTCAGGCCGAAGTCGTGTTCCAGGTAGTTGACGATCCGGTCGCGGAAGATGTCGCCATCGCGCTGCCAGTCGACCTCGTCCGAGCCGAGGTGCGGCACCGGGATCAGCAGATAGACGCTCTCGTGGCCGGGCGGGGCCATCGAGGGGTCGGTCATCGTCGGGGCGTGGAGGTAGATCGAGAAGTCCTCCGCCATCCGCCCGCCGAAGATGTCGTTGACGAGCCCCTTGTAGCGGTCGCCGATCAGGATCGTGTGGTGCTTGAATTTGTCGTAGTGCCGGTCGAGGCCGAGGTAGAGGAGGAAACTGCTCATCGAGTAGCGCATCCGCCCGATCCGGTGATCGGTCCAGCGCCGCCGCCATTCGGGCGCGATCAGCTCCCGATAAGTGTTTGCGACATCCGCGTTGGAGACGACGATGTCCGCCGCGAAGGTGCGCCCATCCTCGGTGCGGACGCCGTGCGCGCGCCCGTCCGTGATCAGGATCTCGGCCACCGAGGCGTCGGTCGTGATCGTGCCGCCGAGCTCGGTGAAGAGGCGCGCGAAGCCCTCGACGAGCGAGTACATGCCGCCCATCGCGAAGTGGACGCCGCCCATCCGCTCCAGGTAGGGGATGATCGCGTAGATCGAGGAGGCGCGGAAGGGGTTGCCGCCGAGGAAGAGCGGGTGGAAGGAGAAGACCATCCGCAGGTGCGGATCGCTGATGTACGACGCGACGTAGCCGTAGACCGAGCGAATCGCCTTCAGGCGCACCAACTCCGGCAGGATCTGCGCGAAGTCGGCGCGGCGCAGGAAGGGTTGATGCGCCAGATCGGCGAAGGCGCGCTCATAAATGTCCTGCACCCCGACCATGAAGCGGCGATACCCGTCCACATCCGCCGGGTTGAACCTGGCGATCTCCGCCTCCATCCGTGCCTGGTCGCCGGTGTATTCGAAGAAGCGGCCATCATCGAAGTAGATGCGGTAGAAGGGGTCGAGCGGCACGATGGTGACGTACTCCTCGGTCCGCTTCCCTGCCGAGGCGAAGACCGCGTCGATCAGGTCCGGCGCGGTGATCAGCGACGGCCCCATGTCGAAGACGTAGTCGCGATCGATCAGCTGGTAGGAGCGCCCGCCAACCTTGGCGCGCTTCTCGATGATCTGGACCCGATGGCCCTGCGCTTGCAGGCGGATGGCGGTCGCGAGCCCCGCGAAACCGGACCCGATGACGATGATCTCACTCATGCTGTACTTGCCTGCCTTTACTCTCGATGACGTGAAGGGACGTGGGCCTCGGAGACACAGAGACGCAGAGAGCGACGAGAGAGAGGGGACGGGAATGGGTATTGTGTTTGCTCATGGGACCACTTCGTCCACTGGCCCACTGACGACCGACGACTGATGACTATCCCCCTCGCCTACTCGCCTACTTCGTCTACTCCGCCCACTGGCCCACTCGCCCACTGCGCCCACTACCCGAACGGCTTATACCGCGTCCTGCCCCAGAGCAGGATGATCGTGAACGCGGCACCGGTCCAGAGGTTGAGGCCCAGGAAGCGCCGCCAGTACGGGTTCGCTCGCTCGGGGCGTGGGTCGCGCAGGAAGTGCGCCGTGTTCGCCGCGTAGGGGAGGAGCGCCAGCGCCCCGGCGAGCCGCTTGCCGCGTCCCCCGGCGGTGCCGGTCAGGGCGAGCGCGGCGGCGAGCAGATAGAGCGCCGTGGCGGCGAGCGCGGTGGCGCGCGGTCCGATCGCGGTGGCGACCGAGCCGGAGCCGACCGCGCGGTCGAACTCCGTATCCTGGATCGCTCCGAACGATTGCGAGGCCATGCACCAGGCGACGAATGCGGCGATCTCTCGCGTCGGGTAGGTCGTGGCGCGATTCAGGGCCAGCCCGTAGACGAACGGCGTCACGTAGTGGGTCGCGGAGATGAACGAGTCGAGCCCGGCCACCTCTTTCAGGCGGAGGGGCGGCGCGCTGTAGGCGACCGTGGTCGCCAGCAGAAGGGTCAGGGTCGCGTTCGCGCGGCGGTCGCCAGCGGCCAGGAGCAGTGGCAGACTTGGTGCATTGAGCGCGGCGATCAGCGCCAGCATCGGGCGGTGCGTCTCGGGCGGCAGCAGCCCTCCCTCGACCGAGTTCTTGCGCGGGTTGAGCCGATCGGAGGGATAATCGCAGATGTCGTTAATACCGTAGAGGGTGAGGTTGTAGGGGAGGGTGAAGTAGGCCAGCGCCAGCAGATTGCGCGGCGCGCGCAATGAGCCGCCCGCGACGAATGCGCCCCCAGCGACCGCGAAGACGGTGTTGAACCAGGAGATCGGGCGCGCCACTTCCAGGGTCTCGCGCGGGGTCAGTTCCATCCTCGCCCTTCCTCGCTCGTGGCGGTCGCCCTTGTCGTCTCCCAGCGTCGTCCGGCCCACTCCCAGAGGACGGCGGCGAGGCCGACGAGCGCGACGCCGAAGGGGAGATCCTCGATCGGCATGTTCAGCAGCGGCAGGCGCACCCCCAGGTAACAGCACGGATCGTAGAGGGTAACAGGGCGGGCGGTCAGGTAGCCGTCGAACGCGAGCTGGCAGAGGAGCATGACGCCGAGGTAGAGCCAGAAGCGTCGCCCGCGCGCCAGTCGCGTGCCGAGCGCCGCATCGAGCGCCAGCACCGCCGCGCAGGCCAGGATGCCCGAGAGGAGGTATTCCCAGCGAATCACCGGTCCCCCGTGCTGGCGTCGCGGCGGGGGCGCAGGCGCGTGCCGAGCAGTTCCCAGAGGGTCAGCGCGCAAACGGCGACGACGACCGGGAAGAGGAACTCCTCGAGCGGGATCCGCCCGCCGAAGCCGTGCGGGCCGAGGAGATAGGCGTCGTTCGAGTTCCAGCGCCAGCGCAGCACGCCCAGGAGATCCCAGGCCAGGATCGCGAGCGCCGTCGGGACCAGCGCGACGAGCAGCCGTCGCCACTGACGGAAGACGCCGAGATGCGCGACCCGGTCGAGGACCGCGACCGAGATGAGCGAGAAGAGGAGCAGGATCATGTATTCGCCGCGCATGGCTCCTCGTGGTGGGCAAGCGTGCCGTTGACTCGTCGCGATCGGGTGCCTGCCGCAGCCGACGTGCCTTGCGTGATCGTTGCTGGCCCCCCGCGCGTCAGCATGGTCGTGACTCGTAGCGTTGCGCGCGCACCTGGGGGAGGATCACCAACTTCTCGCGCAGGTTGAGGTGCGCCCGCTGAGTGAAGACATCGTAGTCGTTGGCGATGATCTTCGGCAGGATACCACGGTAGATCGCCGCCGCCGAGGCGATCGCGAAGCGGCTCTCCGGGTGGAGCAGCGCGATACCGGGCAGGCTGGCCTCGTACAGGGCGTTGGCGCGGGCGATCTGCCCATCCAGCAGCGCGCGGAAGCTTGGCGTGATCGCCCCCGCGAGCAATTCGTCCTCCCCGTACCCCGCGCCGCGCAACTCTTCCAGGGGCAGATAGATGCGCCCGGAGCGAGCGTCCTCGCCGACATCGCGCAGGATGTTGGTCAGCTGCATCGCCAGGCCGAGTTGCGCGGCGTACGGTGCCGCCTCGTCCATCGTCTCCGCGCGGCCATCGACCGCGCCGGTGATGTGCATACTCATCAGCCCCACGGTAGAGGCGACGCAGTAGCAGTAGCGTTGCAGCGCGTCGAAGGTGTCATAGCGGGCGATCGTCAGGTCCATCGCCACGCCGTCGATCAGTTCCTCCGCCAGCGCCTGCGGCACCCCGAAGCGCGCGCGCGTGTCGGCCCAGGCGAGCAGCACCGGATGGTCCTGGTCGTCCACATCCCTGCGCGAACGGACGCGCCACCCTTCCAACGCCGCCAGGGTCGCACCCGTACCACCGTCGTCCACGATATTATCGGTGGTCCGCAGGAAGGCGTAGAGCGCTTGCATCGCCCGACGCTTCGGGCGCGGCAGGAGGAGCGTGCTCAGGTAGAAGCTTTTGGAGGCGTCGCGCGTGATCTCGCGTGCGCGGGCATACGACTCGCCGAGGTGATCGCTCTTGGCGGTGCCACGTCGCCACCATTGGAAGAGTGCCTGTTCGCGGATCATCCACTCGTCTCCCCACAGTAGGGCCATTGTCGGGGGGATGTACACCTGAGGGCAACGACCGAGGCGGCGCGAATGGCGGGACGTGCGGTGGGGAATACGCAGGGGTATGCCACGGCAATCCGATCCACATGCGCCCGATCGCGCGCACACCGAAAGAAGGGCGGATCAGCCCTGGCGCATCGCAACTCTACCAGTCGCCCCCAACGCCCGCAACCGGGTTGCAATGGCGTATGCATCGCGTCAGTCCCTCCGGCTTGCGCGGTCGCAGACCATCGAAGAAAACATCGCTCACTTCTGCGGCCAGCGCTTCGCGCTGCCGTTCATCTGCACACCGCGCTCCCTGGCTTCTCTTTGGTAGGGTATCGTCGTGTTCACCGTCTCGCATCAGTCATGCCCAAGAATGGCGCGCTGTCAAGGCGCATATACCCGAACAGAAGCTGTGCAGCAAGATCGGGGCCAACGCTACTCGCCGCGTGGTCGCTCCCCCTTCAAGGTCAGGGCGAGCGCATAGAGTTCGGCGCGCGGGCGACCGCTCAGGCGCGCGGCCTCTTTCGCGGCGGCGGTCGGCGGGAGCCCGGCGGCGAGGAGGCCGCGTAGCGCCGTCTCGCCGGTCGCCGCGTCGTCGTCCGCCGTCGCGGCGGGTTGTCCGGCGACGATCAGAACGAATTCGCCGCGCGGCGCGGTCGCGCGGAAATGGGCGATGGCGGCGCTCAACGGCTCGCGGCGGATCTCCTCGTGGAACTTCGTCAACTCGCGCGCGATGGCGACCTCGCGATCGCCGCAACCCTCTACAAGCGCTTCCAGGGCGGCGAGCAGGCGATGCGGGGCTTCGTAGAGGACCGTCGGCACCGGGGAGAGGGCCAGGCGCGCGAAGGCGGCGCGGCGCTCACCGCCCGATGTGGGCGGGAAGCCGACGAAGGTGAACGGCCCCGGCACCAGCCCCGAGGCGACGACCGCCGCCAGCAGCGCCGACGCGCCCGGCACCGGCACGACCCGCCCGCCTGCCCCTTGCACCGCGCGCACCAGTTCGTAGCCCGGATCGGCGAGTCCCGGCGTCCCGGCGTCGCTGACGAGGGCCACATCGCCCTCGATAAGCGCATCGAGCACCTGCGCGAGGCGCGTCTCCTTGTTGTGCTCGTGGTAGCTCAGCGTCGGCGTGCTGACCGCATGGTGCCGCAGCAACTGTCCGGTGTGGCGCGTATCCTCCGCCACGATCAGCCGCACCTCCCGCAAGATCCGCAGCGCGCGCAGGGTGATGTCCTCCAGATTGCCGATCGGCGTGGAGACCAGGTAAAGGGTTGGCAGTCGGCAGTCGGCAGTCGGCCGC
>JAABUM010004629.1_pt1 | contig 15311 bp, 21 predicted proteins | sample 5559161 | NCBI WGS metagenome assembly JAABUM01 (sample SAMN10711868, study PRJNA513369) | rock metagenome | isolation source: Antarctica rocks | place: Antarctica: Victoria Land, Siegfried Peak nord
CGACCGGCTGTGACTAGGGTCGCCCGCGCGGGTGAATTTGGTACTATTTGTGACCATCTGTGACTCCGGACCCGCGCGGGTGCGAGGTCTCATAATCATTTGTGCCAATTGTGACCAAATACTACCAATCTGTTACCAATTGTGACCATCTGGGAGAAGTCTCGTCCCCACAGTGGACACTGGCGCTGGGCGCTGACTTTCGAGGCTCATCATCATGGGGACCAACCGCGAGTAAGGTTTGAACCTTGCTGACGTGCACCCATCAGTATCTTGGCTGTACCGGGACGGCGGCTGGAAGAATTCGGAGAGGATTAAAGCAGTTTTGATGCTGTGCCACTTGTGGAGTCCACCAGTTGGATGCCCGCTGCTTGCTGTTTTGCTTGGAGGGTTGTTTCGTAATACGTTTGGCGACTCGAAGGACCTGAAAGGCGAAGGTCAGGCTACGCTACGGCGGAGCCTAAGGCTATTATAGCATAGAGACAAAGTCAGAAGTACCTGTTTTCCTCATTTCCTATACGGCAAGCAGAATGCTGACCGTGATGAGATGAATCGGGAATTTCCCGCCAGTTTTCCGCCAAACCTAAGATCCTTGGGCAATGCGAACGAATCAGCAGCACAAGGCAATATGCCACTTTGCACCCAGTAACAAATAGGCACCGTCCTTGAGTCTTGGCAGCGCTAGCGAGCATCGCAATAGCCAGCACCATGCAGCTGCCGCGTGTGATGCCGAGCAGCAGGCCGCTGCTGCCCTGCGTGTGCTGCTGACGTCGGTGTTTGACGCCTTGGAACCTCCGACATCGCCGGCTGCAGCGAGATGTGCAAATAGCCAGCTGCTGTGCCTGCCTCCATAACGGGACAAACGATGTATGCTGAGCATGACCCTCCGCAGGAAGATCGACAGCATCACAGCCTGCACCTGCACCGCGCTGACCCTGGCAGGGTCAAGTCGACTGGCGTGGGGAGGTGGTTTCGTTGCCGCCAGATGTCCGCACTGCTGCTGGCAGCTGCAGTAGTCGCGGGATTTGCGGCCATTGTCCTGCTTTCACAGCAGGACGTGCTGCCTACTCTGCGGCAGCTGTTGCCGGGCGACCAGAGCAGCGGCGCTGCCGCCACAGGCGCGCTACCACTGGCACTGTTCTGCAGGATGGTCAAACGCAGCAAGCTCAGCAAAAGTGTCTGTAGTGAGCAGGTCCAGTCAGGCAGCAAGAACCAAGCACGTCGCCTTGCCGCTCGCATCGTCCATCATCAGCGTCTTCCATTCTGCATCAGTGCCGCCCCCGAGATGCGGTGTGCATTGAAGCATGCCATTGTAGATGCGCTGACTGCTCTGCGCCGCCGCAGGTCGCAGCCGTGCCGGCTCCGCAGCGCTGACGGTGATCAAGTCGGAGGAGCTGATGGCGAGCGCAGCGGTGCCTCTGCTGACCATCCAGTACCGCGTGATCGGCCCGCGAATGGCAAACATCGATGCCGCCCTGGAGGTGCATACATGCCGAGCTTTGGCAACCTGGGTCGCTATGATGTCAGGCAGAGACTGCTTGATTGCGGTGCCGTTCATGCTCCTGAAAGTCTCGATGACCTGCTGGCAGCATGCTTCCAGCTTGTATGCTGCATCAGTCAGCCGGAGAGTCTCTGGCTCCACGACACTCAGCAGTGTCCGACATTAGGAGTTCGAAGTATTCTTCTCCTGCTGAGACAACTGATACATGTTGCTGACGATGCACAGGCGGCGCTGCAGCAGTCGCTGGAGTCGCTGTTCGGTCTGTGCAAGCTGCGGGTGACGACAGCGGTCACGCCGGCGGCCTGCCCGCCCGAGATACTGCTGCAGCACGGCCTTGGGAGATCGGGCGATAACGCCGATGCCGCAGCGTGCATGGCGGCTTCCACCTGTCCCGCCGACGCGCCTGCACGTGAGGGCGATGCGTCATGAAGCGCATATCGCTGACAGATGAACCTCTGCAACAGCGACACAACCATTCGCTCATTCTGCGTTCGCATCTGATGAGCACATGTCTATGACAAGTGCAGTGGTTGGTATTGTAGCACTCCGATCCGGTTCAACCGCTTCTTACTGGCAGTACCTGCTGCAGGCGAGGAGTGTCAGTCCTCTGGCCTGCTGTGGGCTCTGCACAGCGATGCCTGCCGCAGGAGGTGTTGTTCTTTCTGTTTACTGCTGACAAATGCGTGGCAAAATAGGCAGCTGCTTCACAAGGCATGCCCCAGACTTTCTGAGTGTTGTCAGCAGCACATGCAATGCTGCAGATGGACGAAAGTTCCGGTATACGGCGCGCATCCTTTGGCGCAGCCTGCTGCAACACTGCCCTAGTGACTGCAGGCTGGCTCCTTTCGCAGCGGTGGACGTCAACACCACCATCAGCTGCGGGCCGGAGAGCACCTGCATTCAAAACGCGGGGCAGGCGCCAGGCGGCCATCCTGCAGCAGGCCATGGCCGCGCTGGGCTATGTCGTGAGGGCTTCCCGCTCCCGGACTTCGCTTCTTTACCTCTCCCTCATCATGCAGCCTGCTGCCAGGCCTGCCGTGTGTGAAGATGGAGCCTTTGCCACAAATCACAAGCCCTTGCATCATTTGCATCTTCAGCGTTTGGTTCGCTGCAGTAGACTCGAGGCCAGTCAAAATTCGTGAAAGTCTGGGGATTGACTGCTGCGCAGCAGCGAACAGTACAGGGTACTGCGAGGCGTGAGGAGTGGCCGAACTTTTTGCAGGTGACGTGGGTGCCGGCAGTGGTGCTGCCAGTACCGGCGGCCACATTTCATCTGCAGCACCTGCCGCCGGAGCAATCCGAGCTGCACCAGTTCGACTCCATCGTCGTTATTCAGGTCTGCCCAACACTGCAGCATCTCAGCGCAGCCTATTGTGATACCGGTATGCGAGGCAAGCCAGACACGGATGGCGAACTGACGTGTCTGCATATTCAATCTTTGCGCCAAGCCGCTTTACCAACGGATGTCTGTATGATCCCCGCCAAGCCACCATCGGGTATGCAATTGCGGCTCATAGAGTGCACCACATCGCTTCGTAACACCAAGTGAGCGGCCAGGCCGTGCTGCCGCTGCCGCTGGCCTCGCACACTCCGTTGCAGTACATCGCGCAATCCATTGACTAGAAAGACTTTTTTGAAATCCTGTACGACACTTCAATTTTACAGGTGAGCGGCCAGGACGTGCTGCCGCTGGAGGTGGCCTCCCACACCGCGCTGCAGTACATCATCGCGCGCGCCGCGCCAAAGCTGCTGGCGGTGCGGCCGCTCGGCATGGCGGCCGACCCTGCGGCCCAGACGGTCAACCTGAGCTTCGCCGTCACCACCGGAGCGCACCCGGCCGACCGGTGAGGTGGGTCCGCGTCGCTGGGTTCCGCATGCCTGGTGGCCCTTGACCCTGAATCCTGCCGCTTCAGGCGGACTTCACGCTGTGCAGCCATCCGAAGACCTAAGGAGCTGATCAGGCGCGCCGTGTTACAGCATGTACGCACATGTCATGTGGATGTGTCAACTTGCCTGCTGTGCCATGTGAGCAGCATGTACATCTCACACGTGTGATGTCCACTCACATTCATTCATGCGGTGATCGTCATGAAGACAGACAAAGGTGTGTTGACGTGCAGGACCTGGCGCATAAGCTGGCCAAGGTGGTGATGTGGGAGGCGGCCAACATGGGCGTGCCAGGAACTGCCGTTCTTGCGGAAGTGCGCTCGGCCGAGGACCACAACAGTGGGGCGCCGCTCCTTCACGTGAGTCGCCCAGCCACCACGCTGCACAGCTCCACCCGAGTCACTTTCGACTCGGGCCAGCTCACCTGCATCTGAACCTGGTGCACGGACGGCATGCTGTTGACGACAAGCTCAGCACTTCACTGCCAGAGAGGTTTGTGCTCTGCAGCCGCAGCCCCACTAGCATCACATAAACTGGAGTCGTTCAGCTGCCCATCACTGCTGCATGCCTTCCCTTGCATCAACAATAATGCTGTACTTCTTTGCGCACAGCAGACCTGCCGGGGGATGACCTGACACTGCTGTGTTCTCGCTTGCAGTGGCCCCAGGTCATGCAGCTGGCCATTGGCAACCGCAGCCTCGCCACCATCGTCAGGTGCAAGCCCTCTCATCATGATCGCCCTTTTCTTCTTGGTCTTTTGCGCATTTCTGGAAACCCACATGGATGCGCCCTGCACCTGCATCTGCTTGTAGCAAATCCGCACTGGAGACCTCGATTCCCTGGCAATACGCGTGCCTCTATTTCAAGTGCGCGTGTTCTCCGCTGCAGCCAGCCGGCAGGGCTGGCAGCAAGAGCGCCTGTCGGCTCGCTGTCCGCGATCCTGCTCGCGGGCATTGCCCTGGGTGCACTCGCGGCGCTGACGGCAACGGCGGCGCTCCTCAGAAGTGCGGCCGCCTTTACACTTGAGTACCCATGCTCACCTGAGTGTGCAATGTCATGGTCCACGACGAATCATCGATCCTGGGGCTAAACAACTGCATACCACTAATATTTCAGTGCATTGAGCTGACAGCTGAAGCACCTGCGCTGTCGGTGTGCAGGACGCGCGCATGCTGGTGGTGGGAGCGACAGCCACGGTACAGTCATTCGTTCATGCAGTAAACCACGAAACTTCCCAGCAAATCCCCGTGCATCAGAAGTGACGATAGTCGTCATCCTGCTGCTGCCTTCTGAATTGTAGCGCCTCGCCCGCGGAAGCTGATCGAACATTCCACCTGCTGCATGCTGGTGGCTGCTGACATGACGCCTGGCGAACCTTCACTCTCCGCCATTCGGCTCCCCACCGCAGTCCTGACCAGATCTCGTCTTTCTGAGTGCAGACCAGGAGGCCTTTGACCGGCAGCCGCAGGGCTGGGCCAGCCCGCACGAGGACATCGATTTGTGCCAGCACGAGGACGGCTCCGACTGGCTGCTGGGCAAAGGCGCGGCACCCGCAACATGTTCGAGTATTGACGTGTTTTAGGTGCTTTCTGTGAAATGCGAAATTCAGCATGCGCGATGACGGGTCCGACTGGCTGCTAGGGAGAGGCGCGCCACATGACCTGGCGACAGATGCAGGGACACGCAGCGCTGGATTCGTGGAGTCGATTGATAAGCATGCTCAATCAAGCGTGGCCATGTTTGGTTTGATTTGGTGCATATATTGAACCCACACACAGCACTTGCCGGGAACAAGAACACCTATCTGGCAGGCCTGGGTGTTGAACCAAGACTAGTGCTTCTTCCTTTGCTGGATCCTGATACACAATTCCTTCCTGCAAATTTCGGTGTGCAGGCTCCTTCGGCAGGGTCCCCAAGGGACTGCGCGGCGGCGTGCAGGAGGTCGCAGTCAAGAGCATTCCCTGCGGCGACGACGCCGAGCTGCGCAGGTTTGTCGAGGTGCGGCGGGCTGCAATTGTTCCTGTTCAATCCAAGGGTGTTCGAGCCGCCTTCGATCCCAATGAACAGGGTTGCCATTGCATATATTGTATCGCCCTGCTAGTCATGCCTCATGTCTGCGTCAGGCTGCAGGGCTGGCAGGAATGCACGGGCAAATGTCAGCGCCTGGCAGACGCAACGGCTGCTAGCTGTTCATGCATTGTGGCAACTGAGCCGGGCAAAACTGTGTGGATCCATTGTCAGTGCGCCGCTGCATGTGAAGTCGAGAGATTTGATACTTTGCCAAGTCAGGCGCTGATGGTGATGCTCCTGCGCCTTTTCATTCGGATGCAGGAGGTGGGAATCCTGAGTGGCCTGAACTACGACCGCCACATCGTGCAGTTCTACGGCGCCTACATGCCGCCGGGGCAGGACCCCATGGTCCTGACGGAGGTACGACCGCTGTCTGCTGCGCGAACTGGGCTGTTCGTGTGTACCAGCGCACTTTGAAGCTTGTGCCGGGCTGAAGGCTGACCCCTGCAGCAAATCTGAGCTCGGCTTGCAGCTGCGCCCAGGCGTGACAGCATGCTGGTTACTGCTGCGCCATCTGATGCAGCCCTCTGCGAGCTCACGCAAGCATGATGCACATGAGATGCGTCACTCTCTCTCGTTGCTCCTGCTGATCTGGTCAGGTCATGGAGGGCGGGCGGCGCTGGAATATAAGACCTCATGTATACACGGCATGCCAGCTGAAACAATACCTGGACTTGTAGAGTAGGATCCAGACCCTGAACCCTAAACCCTGGATTTCCGGTCAGGTCATGGAGGGCGGCGACTTGCGGGCGGCGCTGGTGCACGACGAGGAGCTGGGCTGGTACGGCAAGGGCCACCGCATCATGCTGGACGTTGTGCGCGGCCTCCACTTCCTGCACCTCCACAACGAGAGTCTGTTGTGTTTATGTCCCCATTTCCCTCTTTCAGAGGCGCCTTCTATTTCTCTCTGACCTGCCTGCCCTTCATTTCCTGCACCTCCACAATGTGAGCTCCGCTGTCTGCTCCTCGTCTTGCCTCCCTGCCTCTCCCAGCCTGCGCCCCTGACGACACCCATAGGACCAATCTCATTTCCAGTCCGCTTGGCTTGTTGGCGGAAAATCGTTCAGTGGGCGGAGCTCAGGCTTATTTGACAATGCATGGTGGACTGTTCACAAGGTCACCCACGCGGCAGTGGCACAGGCTTGCATGATAACACGACCCGGTATGTGACTGATGCAATTGATGCTGGTATCTGCCGCAGGTCATTCACAGCGACCTGAAGAGCAAGAAAATTCTACTCAACGGCAGCCACGATGAAGCCAAGTGCGCCACCTGTGTTTCCGTGGCACAAATCGTGCAGCTTCTGGCAAGGAGCCGCCAGTGCCAAAAGTGCTTTGCCATATCTGCTGTGCACACCATCTGATCTGATTGACTGCAACTCCAGGACTGACAAGCAGCACCTCTTGCGTGTGTGGATGCAGGATCTGCGATGTGGGGATCGCTCGTGCACTGGGCATGCGCCGCGTCACTGATGCCTGCGCAGGTTTGGTTTTACTCTTTGACGCAATTCTCAGCAGGACGGTGCTGAGAAGCTGCGCGTGCAGGCCCGCCTGCCTACACAAGCAGCAGATCTGCCAAAAACAGCAGCAGCAGATCTGCCAAAAACAGTCTAGACTGCCTGGCAGCTGGAGCACCTTCACAGTCGTGTCACGTTCAATGCGCACCAGCTATGTAGATTACTTGCGCAGGGACCTGGATCTTCGCTTCTCCGGAAGCCCTGCTGGAGGAACCGCTGACTGCCAAAGCAGGTGTTCATCAGCAAAGCCTGTAGCTGCAGTTTCTGCGCACACGCATACCCTCTGTCACGATGGTCGTCACTGCTTGACGAATGCGCTGTGCCACTTCGCAGTGTGCAAGTCGTTGCGCATTCCATCTCTTTAGCAACTGTCTGTGCCTGTCTCAACAGATATCTACAGCCTGGGCGTCGTCCTTCAAGAGGTGCGCAGCTGCAGCGCAAATGCCAATCGGGACCCGCCATGCCGTGGGGTACAGCTTGTGAAGGCCTCGCAGCCCAGTCCAGGGGCCACCACTGGCGTTTACTGGCACTGTTGACGCTCATGCCTGCAAAGGCATCAGCACGATCTTGTGTGAACACTGCCCGCTGGAGCCATCAGGTCGAGACCCGACCACTTGGTCCTGCATCCTGCCGTGCAGGTGGTGACGCGCACGCCGCAGCTGCAGCGGGGCTTGCCGTGCGAGGCGGTGGCGCCGCGGGACGCGCCCGCCGACGTGCTGCAGCTCATCGACGACTGCCTGCAGCGACGCCCCGAGGACCGGCCCACCGCCAAGGCGAGCCAGGCTGCTGCCTCCTGTGCATGTTTGGGAAACGGTCTATAACACCAGTGCAGAGGTTTGTTCCCATCGCTTCCTAGCATGCTGGAAGGAATGTGCGATGCATCAGCTGGGGGGTTCATGGCCTTGCTGCCACTGCTGCTCTGCATGTTTTGAGATAACAGCCACACATTGGAGCATGCCTGCCACGTATCGTATCCACCAGCAACCAATTCTGCCGGAGCACTCCTGCCACGACTAACGCCAATCTGCTGCAGGAGTGCTTCGAGCGGCTGCGGTGCAGCTGCGAGGCGCACATCCCGGGCTTTGCCGGCTGCCGCCTGGCGCCCAGCGCCGGCAGCGCGCCGGCAGCGTCGACCAGCATGTTAACCGCGCTGCGGCACGCCTTTAGCGACAGTTCTGCCGGCGGCCGCGGCAACGGTGGCCTGCCAGGGCTAGTGCCCTGCGGCTCCGCCCCTGGGCGCCTGCACACAGAGCTCACCCGCATCGGTTCTGAGGGCGGCGGCGACCGGCCGGGCGCCCGCGGCATGCGCCGCACCATTAGCGAGGTCGCCCCGCAGCAGCACGGGTGGGCAGCAGCTCAGCCGCTGCCGATTGCCAGCTCGTGTCCCCCGCCGGGCGACAAGGGCCGAGCGACCAACGTCGGCAAGCTCGCCGCCGCTGACTCACAGTGCCCGAGGCCGTCACCGCCAACGCCGCTGGACGACGCTGCCCGACCCATGGACGCACCTCTGCAGCGCCTCAGGTCGCCCTTTGAGGACGCTGCGGGATGGCATGCCGCCCACCGCATGTCTCCCGCCTCCAGCGGCTGCGGCAGCGCCAGCGCAGCCTCCGGCGCTTCCAGCACTGGAGAAATGGGCAGTCATGCCGCTGCTGTCAGCGACACCCTCAGCAGTGGGGCCGCCAGCAGCGGCGGCGACACCAGCATCTTCGATCGCAGCCCGAACCAGCCCAGGGCCGTTCCTCCCGGCCTGGCCGCCACGCCGCTCACGCTGGTGGAGGCCCGCGCCAGCATGCCCTGCAGCCTGCAGCCTTCGGCGTTTGTGGACCTGGATGCGCCCGAGGAGCACCGGCGCAGCGAGACGCTGTCGCAGCGCAACGCGCAGGCGGCGCAGGCGGCGCTGGAGCTGCTCAACCGGACCAGCAGCAACCTGTCCGATGGTGGCAGTGGTGGCGGTGGCGTCGACCTTGCCGAAATGGCGGACCAGGCTCGCAGCTCCAGTGGCGCCGGCAGCAGCGACGGCAGCGGCGGCGCTAGCGGCAGCCTTCAGCGCCACACTCTCCCGACAAACCCTTTCCTGGCCGCAGCCAGCCTGGGCGACGTGGCGGAAGAGGGCAGCGCATCGGACTGCCTGCCGTTCGAGCAGCCCAACCCTTTCCTCGCTGCGCTGGCTGGGCGTCACGGCAGCGACTGGTGGGGTCGCGCAGCGAAGGAGTGACGAGCTGACCACGCCAGACAGTTGTGATACTGTATTCGGTTGATCTGGACGCCTGATTGAACTACTGTCACAAGGCAGCGGCAGGTGTCACACTACACTGGCGAAAGCCTGTCACTATGCGCCAGTCTCAGGGTAGGGTCGTTGCGGTGATTTTCTTGGCGAAAAACTGGCGGGAGATAGCACGTGACTGCCCTCGTTCATCTGCTTTCCTGGAGATGATTCAGGAACATCATAGTTTCTGGCTTACCCAAAGGCATATATATACCGTAGCATAGCTTCATTCCGTCCAGCTCCTTTGACTCGCTGAGCAGTTTTGCGATGAATTGCAGCCTGTGGTAGCATCTCATTCACCTCTCAAAAAAGCTCTGCGGCCAATTGACTGAATCCACAGTAATATGACCTCTGCTTCATTGCGCTCCGATTTCCAGCCTTCTCAGTACAGCCGAGATGCAGGAGGTGTGTTGTTGCGTGCAAGTTCAGCAGCCGAAACCGCGCCGTCATCGTTTTTCCCATGTTGAGACTCGAAAGTTAGCTGCACCCAGCGTCAGTGTCGATGCTGCGAGCAGTCAACATCGTGGTGGCCCTGCTCTGCCTCTGCATCGCAGCCATGGCAGCGTCCCCACAGCCGCGACAGCAGCATGAGCAGGCCCGCTGCCTGCCTAGGCAGGTCCCAAAGGCTCTGCTGGACGCCGTGAGCGAGCTGGCACATGTGCCAGCTCGCAGCTCGTACAAGCTGCATCAAGACGCCTTGCAGCATTAGCAGCAGAGGCGGCAGCAGCTGCCGCGCATCGCAGCGGCGATATGGCGCACCACGGCCCAGGTATGCTGCATGTTCACAGTGCAATGCACCACTGCAGGACAAGCACCGACCTGGCAAGGCTGATGACGAGGTGAAGGGCTGACATCTTGTCAGTCAGTGATAATGGAGCACAGGGAATTGACTGGCAGAACATTTCGAGGATCTCGTTTCTGCAGGCTTTGCGGCCCATTGTGGCAGTCCAGAGTCAACACGCGGCACCTGATACGTTTTGTCAAGGATTCTGAAAAGACAGCATTGGCGATGCTTGTGGCTCGGCATGGCGCACAGCCAACATGACGAACCAGTCCTGAATCGCCCTTATTGGGCGCAGGCGCGTGGACGGTGCCCCTCTCAGCGGTCCTGCATCCCGGGGAACTGGGCCCGCACCAAATGGCGCCCTCGACACGCACCGCCGGTGCGGCCGGGCCGCTACATGGTGGTCGGCCGCCAGATGGCCGGCGGCCTTCCGCGCAGCCTGCATGTATATCTTCGAGGTTCAAGAGGACTGTAAGAATCATAATGCTGTTGGGGGAAGTTGAACAAAAGTTTCATCAAATTCCTTCCCAGCATGTTGAGAGGAAATTTCAATGTGAGCTGGGAGTGAGGTCTGCAGCCTTTGTACCGCTGCTGCTTCGCATGTGAAAGAAGCGGCCAATCATGCTTGCCACTTTTGCACGTGCAGCAAAGATCTAACAGATGTGTATCCACCATGTCAATATGCTGCGCGGGAGTGCTTCGAGCGGCTGCGGTGCAGCTGCGAGGCGCACATCCCGGGCTTTGCCACCTGCCGCCTGGCGCCCGTCGGTGGCACCCCGCCGCCGGCGCCGGCCAGCATGCTGACCGCGCTGCGCCACGACTTCGGCGGCGGCTCCGCGGGCGGGCCCAGCGGCGCAATGCCTCCAGGGCTGGCGCCCCGTGGCAGCGCCCGTGGGCGCCTAGCTACAGAGTTTGCCCATGCGGAAGGCGGCGTCGGTGACCGCACGGGCGCCCGCGACATGCGCCGCATCAGCAGCGACGCTGTGCTCTGCTGCGCCGGCAGGCGGCGGCGTGGCCGCTGCAGACCGCCAGCTCGTGTCCCTCGCCGGGCGGCAACGGCGTGGTCGCCGCCATGGACGAGCAGCCTGCCGCTGCTACCTCGCAGCGCCTGCGCCCGCCGCCGCCGACGTTGCTGGGTGCGCCAGCTGGGCGCAGCGGCGCACCTCCGCAGCCCTTCAGGTCTCCTTTCGAGTAAGCCACTCCCACTTGCGGCTTCCTCAGCAGCTGCACGGCCGGCGGCGGCAGCTGGCTGCTGGAAAGCCGTACGGGCGCTTCTCGCCCCACGAGCCTGGTTTGCGCAGCGCCGCTGACGCTGGGGGAGGCCCGCGCCAGCATGCCCTGCAGCCTGCCGCCGTCGACGTTTGCGAATCCAGAGGCGCCCGAGGAGCGCCGCCGCAGCGAGACGCTGTCGCAGCGCAACGCGCAGGAGGCGCTGGCGGCGCTGAAGCTGCTCCGTTGGGCCAGCAGCATCCCGCCCAGCTTCGGCAGCGGCGGCGCAAGTGGCGACGCCAGCGGTGGCGGCGGCGGCAACAGCCTGCAGCGCCAGAGCCTGCCATGCGCGCCCGTCGGCGGGTCGCCGAATCCTTTCCTGGCCGCAGCCAACCTGGGCATCATGGCGGAAGCGGGCAATGCATCGGACCGCTCATCACCGTCCGGGCGGCCGAACCCCTTCCTCGCTGCGCTGGCTGGGCGGCACAGCGGCGACTGGCAGTGAGGCCATAAAACGGCGGAGCAGACGACAGCAAACAGTGGTGAAACTACTGCATTCGGTGAAAAGGGACGCCTGTTAGCACTAGGCCTGTGTCGAGGCAGCTACAAGATTTCGCATGCTGCTGGTCGTAGCGTATTTTGGCGTCGCTGCCAGATGTAGGGTATAGTACGTATAGTACCCGGCCATGTCGGCGGTAGGGCAGAGCCCTTGCGCATGCGGCGGGAGGCGCCGCCAACAGATGCTGTCGGTACAGAGGTGCGTGAAGATGTCTCCGCTGAGGCAGTGACGAAGCCGACGTTTGTTGCGTTGATGTGTCGTGCTGAACCCTGAGAAAGAGATACTTCCCTTTTCCACGTCAGCGTCAGGCTTGTGCCCGGCATGTGCCGGCTCACGACGAGCACGGATTTCATCATCTCGTTCACAGAAACTTCTCCACGACCAGCAGCCCCGAGAACCCTCACCGCGCGCGTCGTCAGCAGGTAAGCAGGGCGTGATGGGAGGGCAGCTGCTCTAGGATCGGTTAGTGTGCGCACGTATCGAGTACCAGCAGACTTCAAGTCGGCGAATGCGCCCTTCTCACAGCATGATTCAGGCTAGACGCGCTCTTTTATCACGATTCCCAGCTGTGGCATTTCTGGCATCGCGAGCGGCTGTGCGGATCGAGCCGCCGCACGACACAAATGTGATGGCGGCAGTAGCTGCGTGCGCATGCGTGACGCGGCATCCAAGAGGCGCTCGCCACGTCTTGGAGTTGAAAAGCTTGAACTTTGTCGAACTGCATGTCAGGTGCTAAGCGATCGCAGCCCTGCGCTGCCAGTACCTGGGGGGGTCTGCTCACGGGAAGGACTGCCGAGACACATGCGACAGACTTGGATCGTTATATCAGCGGCTGCAACTGCTGCTACCAAGCATTCTTTTAGAATAACGATGATGGACGACAGTTGAAGAATGTGCGACCGAAGCAGCCGCCGCATACAATGTGAAAGCAGGTTGGCATCAGACATCGCTGCTGCCCAAGCAGCAGGCGACAGCAGCAGCAGGTGGTCTTCCACTCCAGATGCGTGATCTCCACTCTTGGTTTCTTCTGGCGCAGGAAATCGAGATCTCATCCACCCACACGACACCAGCAGCATGGCTCGCACAATGGGGCCGGCGCTCCTGACGGTGGCGGTCGCTTTTGCACTTACCGCCACCGACGCGCGGTTGCTGCTGCAGGATGATGCAGCCGGTAAGACCGAACGAAATTATCCCCATAACCATCCATGTATCTTGAACTCTGCAAGGCACTCCTCGGTGGCAGGACATGCGCATTATCACACACTGATGTGCAATGTCCCCACGCAGGCACCACCCTCACCGGCCCACACACAGAGATGAAGACCTACGATGTCGCCGGCAACGGAGGTGCGTGTTGGTGCTTTTGAACCTTGCCGCGTTTCTTGGCAATCGACATGGCGATGGTGCATTTTCACTGTGACATATACCAACTGTCGGCATCCACCTGCAGGCTGCCAGACATTTGAGACCACACCGGACCGGGCTTCATTCAACTACACGGCCACCATCAGTGAGCTGTTTTGCTGCATCTCCGCTGTCTGACACATGCGCGGCGGTATCCGTGCAATTCGCCCAGCGGTGACATGACATCAGCTCTGCGAGTGGCTGCACAGCGCAGCAGATGTTTTATCATAGCATTCTCTTGTGAAATCTGACATGTTTTGACCTTCCTTCGATCATTGTGCAGGCTACTCTGCCAAGCGGATGCTCAGCCAGCGACCTCCAGTGAGACACTCCCTCCACTCTGCTCTCTGCGCCCAAGCGCTGTCATTGCCGCCTACCTTCGTGCTGCAGCGCCGCAATGCCCTTGTCATGAGGAGTTGAACAACTGCTGGCTGCAATCAAGTCTGTGTGCAGGGTGGCGACTATTCGAGGGCAGCAGTGCAGGTATACATCCTGAATGCTCATGTCTGTGTCAAATTCAGGGTCACCAAGGTGTTTGCGAGGGGCGCGTGCGCCGAGACGCGCGCCAATAACTACGCCGTCAAGTCCCTTGGCATTGTCAATGAACCCGGCTGCTTCGCCATCGCCTCCAACGACAGCTCGACCTGCACCAGCGTCTTCAGCAAGGGTGCGCGCCATGTACCCTCAACCCTTCGTTTTCGTGGCCGAGGCTCGTACATTACCAGCACATCAGGTTTGGTCGTCGCATGCATGTGCGCAGCATCGGTCAATGGCAGCAGCACATCCCTGCTGGTACCTACCTGCAAGGCAGGCGCACACTTCTGAATGATCGAGTGCTCTGCTGTGCACGCACCCAAAAGCCTCCGCGCAAACGACGTATCATCAACCCATCGGGAGAAGGCTTCCGGTGCCAAGGGACTCGCAGAACATGTTTTGTGCCTGCCCTGCAGCGCCAAACTCGGCGGTTGTGTCCGGCGTGTCCAGCGGGCAGCAAGTGGACTCGGGCGAGGTCTGCTGGCCGGCCAGCTTTGCCTACGTCTTCGTGAAGAACGCCTGCGCCTCCCCCGTCAACGTCACGGTCAAGGTGGGCTCCCGGACACGGAAAACGATTCTTTCCTCATTGAGAACGCCTGCGCTCTTCCCATCAGCGCCACCGTCAAGGTCAGTATTCTCCAGCAGCCCTATGGTTGTTTTTCGCACGTCGTCGTTATGGCCAGCTGCGTCTCCTCCATCAGCGACACCGCCGCCAAGGTCAGCATCGGCTGTATGCAATCCAGACGACAAACCTGCAGCAGACGAAGTCAGCCTCGCAGGCGTCAGGCACACATGGCTTTTGAACGTCACAGGTGATGCGCGAGGTCACACCCATGACAGATTCAGTATGCAGAGGAGCGTGCCTGTAATTTCTGCATGTGGGCGCCCTGTGAGGTTGTCATCAGCTACGCTTGCAGCGCTCACAATGCACGATTCTGTCGAACTTCCAAGCAGATGGCTGACCAGATGCTTGTTGCTTACCATCCAGGTTTTATACGACGATTATTCGGGCAGCTGCACAAAGAACGATGGAGACGACGGCGACCATGCTGCCACCGCATCGAACTCCGGCGGTGACATGTCGGCTTCCCCCACTAGCGGCGGCGGCAGCGGTCTGTCCTCTGGTGCCAAGGCGGGCATCGCCATCGGCGTGATTGCAGGCGTTGCCATCGTTGCAGCGGCCGCCTACTTCCTGTGCTGCCAGTTGCGCCGGGGTTGAGAACCTGTCCCCGTCTGCGTCAGCATTAAATCCTGGATGCGCTGCCACTTCGTGTATTCTGAACCTCCTTGGGGCTGCAAACCTTGCTGACAAGCAGCCCCACCATCCAAATCTTCGTTGTGCATTCAGAGTTTCGTTTCTTCTTGGGAGTAGTGCAAATGTGAGTGCGGCTCGAGTGCTCGATAGTCCTGGCAATCCGAGCTTGTCCTCATGTCGTTTCATGCTTGCGTGGGCACAGGTTCCCTGAGTTGGGAACGAATCCGCTTACATACCTGTGCCTTCTAGTGTCGACAATAGGTAGCGCACATCAAGCACACCGATCAATTTCGGGCCTTGCTTGTGAGCTCTGTTTGAGAAACCCGGGG
>JAABUM010004631.1_pt1 | contig 15308 bp, 22 predicted proteins | sample 5559161 | NCBI WGS metagenome assembly JAABUM01 (sample SAMN10711868, study PRJNA513369) | rock metagenome | isolation source: Antarctica rocks | place: Antarctica: Victoria Land, Siegfried Peak nord
CGCCCATGGGGATTTCATCTGCGCTTCGGTTTAGGCTGATGCGAATCGTCCCCTTCCATCCGTGCTTGCGAGACGATCCTCCCTGCTTCCGTCGCGCGCGATGCCTACCAACGTTCTCCCTTACACTGATGCGCAAAGGCGAATATCCTCGGTCGTCATCGCGATCCTCCTCGCGGGTGCTCGCTCCGGGCACGACCGCCGATAGCAACGATGCCCACAGCAGAACAGGTGTTCATGCTAGCAGAGCAAGTGAACGGTGTCAACATTTTGGGTGGTGCGAACGGACACCAAAAAATTACGGCACGATCGTGCGCGGAATGGAGGGGCCGAGAGGCAAATAATTGGTCCTGTACAGGGGTCCACGGCCCGCTATGATGGCGAAGGTGTTGCTCGACCGGCAATCACCAAACCGGTGGCGCAGCCGATGTTGCTGGTCGGGCGGATACGCGCCCGAGGCGCGTGTCGGTGTGGATCAGGTGACTGATCGGAGTAGGGCACGATAGCCGTGACGAACCCACTACGCCCCCGGCGGATGAGCACAGCTTCTACTACGGGGATATCGCCCACATGCCCGACGGCAACCTCCTGGCGCTGCTCGCGCGGCAAGGCGCACAGATCGTCGCGCTCCTGGCATCTCTCCCGGGCCGACAGGCGCGGCCCCACCGCGGGCCGGGGGAATGGTCCGCCGTGGGGATCGCCGGGCACCTCGCCGACACGGAGCGCGTCCTCGCGGATCGTGACGGGCGATCCGGCATCGCTCGAGGGGACGGCCGACTTCACCCCGTATGCCGCCGCGGCAGCCCTCGCCGGCGGACGCGACGGCGGATCGCGCGGCGGTGCGGACGATACAGCGTGGGCGCGAACCACCGTCGCGGACGAGGATCGGATCAGCGTGCGCTCCCGGCTACCTCGTCGCCGGGCACGAGTTGCACCATCCGCCGGATCTCCGCCGCGCCCACACGACCGCAGGTGTCTAGGCTCTCCCGTCCGCACCAGGATATCGCGCCGGACGACAACGCCCCCCGCAGCGCGGCGATGATGCGCGGCTGGGAGACCTGAAGGAGGGTAACCAGAAGGGCAAGACATACTGGCCTTAGTAGGTGTCAACTCCCGTTGCGAGCCGGTGACATCGGCCGTACCGCGCTGTCGGGTGGATGCTTGCGGAGAGATGTCCGGATCGCCTAGAGGCCGCGCTCGACCATGTCGATCAGGCGTTGCCCGATCGCGGCGGTCTGGGCGTCGGCGAGACCGCGCAGCGGCCCATCAAGCGCCAGCATGGCGAGGCCGTGGACCGCGGACCAGGCTAGGAATTCGGCACCCGGGCGCCGCTCGGGTGCCAGCACACCCGTCGCGACGAGATCGTCGAGCGCGGCGGCCAACAACTCGAAGGGGCTCAAGCCACTGTCCCCCGGGCCGGTCACGCTACCGGGCCCCCGCACGGCCTCGGGGACCGCGAACGCCGTGCGGAAGAGGCCCGGCTCGGCCAGCGCGAAGCGGAGGTAGCCGGTGCCGACCGCACGAAGGCGGTGACGGGCGGCCGTGGGCAGATCGCCCTCGCGGGGCGGCGCAGCCATCTCGGCCTCGATCGCAACGGCCAGCGCCGAGAGGGCGGACGCGCAGACCGCGTGGAGGAGGCTGTGGCGATCGGTGAAATGCCGGTAGGCCGCGGCGGGGGAGACCCCGGCTCGGCGCGTCGCCTCGCGCAGCACGACCGCGTCCGGCCCGCCCGCCCGCGCCAGGTCGATGCCGGCTTCGAGCAGAGCGCGGTGCAAGTCGCCGTGACGGTACGTCGCGCGTGTCTGGTGCCGCGTGGGACCCGCCGCCGTCTCTGCGCCCATGTTGACATCGTTCACTTTGCCTTGTACCATGAACATCCGTTCTGTTCCGAGCGTCGTGTGCGGGCCCCCCGGGAGCAATGATACCCGAATAGCCCGTGGCCCGGTGCGACGCGAGCTACAGTACCCGAGTGGCGGGACCCCGACGCCCATGCCCGCCGGCAGCAAACGAAGGAGAGCGAGGAACTTATGGAAACGGTGACATCCCGCGACGGTACGACGATCGCGTTCGAACGGATGGGCGACGGCCCGCCGATCATCCTCGTCGCCGGCGCGCTCAACGACCGCGCCACGCTCGCGCCGCTGGCCCGCCTGCTAGCGCCGGAGCTCACCGCCGTCACCTACGACCGCCGCGGTCGGGGTGACAGCGGGGATACCACCCCGTATACGGTCGAGCGGGAGGTCGAGGACCTCGACGCCCTCATCGCCGCGGTGGGCGGTTCGGCGGCCGTGTTCGGCTTCTCCTCCGGGGGCGTCCTGGCACCGCTGGCCGCCGCGCGCGGCTCGGCGATTTCGCACCTCGTTCTCTACGAGCCATCCTACCCGGTCGACGGCGGCGGCTTCCGCTGGTCCCCGGCAGACCGCCCGGAGCGTATCGCTGCCCTGATCGCGGAGGGCCGCCGGGGGGACGCGGTCGCGTACTTCCAGGAAACCGTCGGCCTGCCTCCCGCGGCCATCGCCGGGATGCGCCAGGCGCCGTTCTGGCCCGCGCTGGAGCTGCTGGCCCCGACCCTCGTCTACGACACCACCCTGTCGCGCCAGGGTCTTCTGCCGGCCGCAACGCTGGCTACGATCACCACGCCGACGCTCGTGCTGCACGGAGGCGAGACCTTCCCGATCCTGCGTGAGGCGGCACGGATCGTTGCGGGCGCCCTCCCGCGCGCACAGCTCCGGGCACTGCCGGGCGTGGGAGGCCACCACCTCGATCCCGTGGTCGCCGCCCCGATCGTCCGTGAGTTTCTCGCGGCACAGCCGCCGATCGCGCCCGCGCACACTTGAGCACTCGCGCCGATTGAGGCTTGAGCGTTGAGCCAGTTGGCGGATTAGTGCTTATCGCGGTCGATCGGACGAGCAATCGTCGGACGACCGGCGCAAACGGTGCGTGCACATCCGCCACATCGCCGGACCGGTGGCCGAACTGGCAGACGCCAATTGGCGTGACGCCCGACAGGATGAGGAATGCCATGGAGGAGCTAGCGCACGACAGCGCATTAATCGTCTTCGACGTCCAGTGTGCCTTCGACGATCCGGCGTGGGGTGAGCGCAATAACCCCCGCGCCGAGCGGAACATCGCCGACCTGCTGGCGGCCTGGCGCGCCGCCCGGCGACCGCTCGTCCATGTGCGCCATCGGAACAATCAGCCGGGGGGACGCTTCCACCCCGACGGGGCCGGTTTCGCGGTGAAGCCGGAAGCGCGGGATCTGCCGGGCGAACTCGTGCTCACGAAGGAGGTCAACTCGGCCTTCATCGGCACGGACCTGGAGGCGCGGCTGCGGTCGATGGGCATCGCCACCGTGGTGCTCGTCGGTCTCACGACGGATCACTGCGTCTCGACGACGGCCCGCATGGCCGCAAACCTCGGCTTCGCGGTCGTCGTCGTCACCGACGCGACCGCCACCTTCGCGCGAACCGGCCCGGATGGGCGATGCTACAGCGCGAACGAGATGCACGACACGGCCCTCGCCAGCCTCAGCGGGGAATTCGCCACAGTACTGCATACTGCACAACTGCTCGCGGCACCGTGAGATGGTCATGTCGCGGTGCGTAGTGGTAGTGGGACAGGATACAGAAGAGTGGAGATGCGATGGGGGACAAAGTCAACCTCGCCGACAAGCTTGCCGGCTTCACCGACCACTTCGCGCCGCGGACGATCGCGTGCTTCAACGACTGTGACGTGATGGTCGTCAAGGCGCGCGGCGAGTTCGTCTGGCACCGGCACGACGACACCGACGACTTGTTCCTCGTCCTGCGCGGGCGGCTGACGATCCAACTGCGCGATCGCGACGTGACGCTCGGGCCGGGCGAGCTGTTCGTCGTGCCGTCCGGCGTCGAGCATCGGCCGATCGCCGAGGAGGAGGCCCATATCCTCCTGATCGAGCCGCGCGGCACGCCCAACACGGGCGAGGCGACGACCGCCGCGCCGCGCCGCCAAGTCTGACCCTGTCTGCGGTGCGCAAGTAGGGATACTGCGCGCTGGCGGCTCCGCCGAAGTGCGGACGCGGACGTTGCGCGCGCTGGTAGTCGGGCGCCGCAGGGACGGAGCGCTCGCCAGCAGGCCGATGATATCCTCCGCGATCTGTACCAGCCGCATCTTCGCCGTCGCGGCGTTGACGTCGGCGGTGCCGCTGAAGGCGCCCGCCCGCGGCACCCCGCCGTACGTCGCCACCCCGTTCGCCGCGGCCATGGTGTTCGGCACTGACCGTGTTGCCGTGACGAGCGACGTCCCGAACACGCCGGGCGTAGGACTGGGTTCGCCGGGCTGCTCGGGCGACGGGTCGGACGCGACGATCTGGGCCGCCGTGGTCGCTCGGGAGGCGGCCCATGAGCAAGTTCCCGACGCCCGCCCACCTCGCCGCCTGGGCCGACCTCGCCCCCGGCAATCACGAGAGCGCCAGCAAGCGGCTGAGCGGCACGACCCGCAAGGGCAACCGCGCGCTGCGCGCGGCCCTGGTCGAGGCGGCCCACGCCGCCGGCCACACCAAGCAGACCGACCTGGGCGCGCAGTTCCGGCGCCTCGCGGCGCGGCGCGGGAAGAAGCGCGCCGCTGTCGCTGTAGGCCATGCGATCCTGGTGATCGCCTACCACCTCCTCACCGAAGGCACCGTCTACCAGGACCGCGGGGCGCAGTACTTCGACGAGCGGGCGCGGCAGGAGGTGGAGCGCCGCCTCGTCCGTCGGTTGGAAGCACCGGGCTACACGGTCGCCCTCGAGCCCGTCGCCGCCTGAACGCTGGGGAGAAGGCTATTTTCACACCAGTTACCCCCGGCCTGCGGCCCGCCACCAGTCATGAAAATGGTCGCGCTCGCGGTTCTCCGCCAGGCTCGCGGGCTCGCCGTCGGCTATTTTCAGGAGGGTATCGAAAGGGCGGGAGAGCCGATGCTGCGGACACTTGAGGATCGGGTCGTACCCGAGGAGGTGCCCCAATGCCGCGTACGCACCTACCCTCCCCGCCGGAGTTCCGGGCAGAGGCCGTACCACTCGCCTGCAGCAGCGCGAAATCGATCCCGGCCCTGGCCGCCGACCTGGGGATCTCGCCCGAGGCGCTGCGGCACTGGCTGCGGCAGGATGATGCCGACGCGGGCCGTGGGCAACCCGGCGAGCTGACGACGGACGAGCGGGGCGAGCTGCACCGCCTGCGCCGTGAGAACCATATCCTCAAGCAGGAGCGCGCGATCTTGAAAAAAGCGGCGGCCTTCTTCGCGAAGGAAGCCTCATGAGCCGGTATCGGTTCATCCATGAGGAGAAGGCCATCTATGCCGGCGCGCTCCTGTGCCGGGTGCTGCGGGTCGGCCGCTCGGCGTACTACACATGGGCGCGCCGCGGGGTCTCGGCCCGCACCCGGGCCGACGAACGGCTGATGTTCCAAATCGCCGCTGCCTACACGCGCAGCCGTCGGACGTACAGCGCGCCGCGGGTGCATGCGGAATTGCGCGCGCAGGGCAGCCGCTGCGCCCGCAAGCGTGTGGCGCGGCTGATGCGCGCCGCCGACCGTGTCGATTTGCACCATCGATAGCCACAATCGCGCACAAGCACAGCGGCTAACACGCGGAAATAACTTCCTCGCCGCCTACGACCTCATCGCCAGCCACCGCCGCCCGCGCCGCCACCACCTCAGCGCCGTCAGCTACCGCCAGACCCGCGACGAACGCTTCGCCACCTGGCGCGTCATCACTTGCACCCCCGCCATGGCCTGACCGACGGCATCCTCCCGCCGCAACATGCCCCAACTTTAACTTACAGTGCCTTGGTGCGCGAGTCAGGGGAACCCTTGGCCTCCTCCCATGCCGCAGTGTGTCGGGTATACTCACCTGGGGGCACGTTGGTGCGAGAGGGCCTCGCGGCGGTGGGACGCGGAGGCACGGGATGGCGACGTAGGCGGCCGACCCCGGACAGCTCACGATCCAGACCTACAAGTGGCCACGTCGGGCGACGAATACGACCAGCGCCTGGCTGCTCGGCGAGGACGCGCATGGCCGCTGGCTGGGCGTGCGCACCGGAACCTTGGCGCTGGCGCGGATCCTGGCGCACGCATCGTAGCCACGAGGGCCGACACCCGGCGGTGTCGCGCGCGCGGAGGGGGAATCACGGCGGGGATGCCCGGCGACGACACCATCGCGATCACGGCGCGCAAGTACGATGGCACCGCCCACCTGACCTGGCCGGCGCGCCTGCTCCTCGCCGACGACGACCTCATCCTGGCGTACGCGCCACCGAGGCTGACACTCGTCCACCACACCAAGGGGCTCCGGCTCGTACTGCCGCCCGCCCGCCTGAGCGCCTTCCCGCGCGAGCGCTACTGGAACGCCATGCTCGACTTCGCCCCGGACGGCCGCTGGCTCGGCGTGTATTGCAACGTCGCCCTGCCCCCGACCCCCGGCCCCGGTCACCTGGACTGGGTCGACCTCGACCTGGACGTGGTGCGCACCGGCGATGGCCCGACAGCGCTGGTGGACGAGGACGAGTTCGTCGCGCACGCCGCGCGTTACGCGTACCCTGCGGAGATTATGGCGGGTGCCCGGGCGGCGGTCGACGAACTCCTCGCGCTGGCGTCGCGCGGGGCTGCGCCGTTCGTCGCCCAGGACCAGGCCATGGCGCTGACGGGACTGGCGGCGCAGTTGCGGCGCGACGCCCTCGGCACCTAGTGAGGTGGGGGCCATGCGACTGCTCCTGGTCCGCCACGGCGCCTCACACCACAGCGCTGCCGGGCTGATCGCCACGCCGCGCGGCTGCACCGGCCTGACGGACTCGGACTTCGCCCAGGTCGACGCACTCGCCCGCCGCCTCGCCGCCGAGGGCGAACGCCACGGCGGTCAGCGCCCGCGCCAAACGACCGGAGCGACGGGCGTAGCGTGCGCGAGCGTCCCGAGCGGCTCCGCGAGGATCCGTCGCGGGCAGCCCGGGTTGGCGCACAAGGGCGGAGCGTTGGGCACAACCAGGACAGCACGCCTCGGCCGTCGCGAGCCGGGCATGTACCTTAACCACATCCATCCCGAAATCGCGGGCATCACGGTGCGCGTGGCGCGGCGCGGCTGGTGCGCCATTCCTCAGATAAGGTGCACATACCACACGGCATACGTACTACGGTTACCCGGTGGAAGTGGAGAAACTGCGCGCCTTCTCATCTATACCGCCATTGAGGAATGACGCATTAGCGTCGCTCGGGTCCCCCGTCGCTCCGTTATCGCGCTCGCCGCCGTCTCGCTCACGCCCGCGACTGCCGATCGGCGACAGGCCGTGCGATAAAGTGCTCCCCGCGTGTCGCTGTACGGGTAGGTCAGGCTACTCCCCCGCCGGCAAGGGCCGAGGCCCTGGTTCGTCGACCAGCGCTGTGGCCAGGGCTCGGGGGTCGAAGTAGTCCCGCATGGAGACGATCTGGCCGTCGCGTACCCGGAGCACCTGAATGAACGACAGCCGGTAGGCGGCACCGGTTTCTGCCATCTCCCCGTGCAAGTCGAACTCCGCGACGATGACCTCCGGGTCGGCGGTCTCATGGAGCACGAGCGGGTCGTACCGCACGATCCGGCGCCCCGCCAGCCGCGCCCGCATTCCTGCCGCCCCGAGGAACGCGCGGATCGCCTCCCGGCCGACGATCCGGCGCGGTGCCCCCAGGGGGGCGAAGGGCAGCTCGAGGATCCCGTCCGGCGCGTACAGATCGGCCTGCCCGTCCATGTCGTAGTCGTCGCGCACCCGCTCGTGCAGGCGCGCGACGACTTGGCGCGGGGTCGCGTCGAGGGTCTCCCTGGATGTGGCCATGCCTCCTCCTCGCCCTCGATCGGCATCGAGACGGTATAATTCGCATCGCGACTACGCCTCTATTATACGGAGTTACGACTCCGTTTGTCAATCACGTCATGGGGGCTCACGCATGGCGCGACTAGGGCCGCAGCCGGCCACGCAGGCCGACCGGGAGGGGCGTCGGCCGCAGCGCGCCGACGCGCGCCGAAATCGGGAACGGATCCTCGGGGCGGCCGAGGCCGTCCTCGCCGCACATGGCGTCGGCGCCTCGACGGAGGAGATCGCTCGCCTGGCCGGGGTGGGGGCGGGCACGCTCTTTCGGCACTTCCCGACCAAGGAGGCCCTGATTGCGGCGGTCGTGGCTGTGCGGGTACGACGCCTCGCGGACGAGGCGGACGCCCTCCTCGCGGCGAGCGATCCCGGTGCCGCCTTCTTCGTCTTCTTCGCCCGGGCGGTCGAGCAGGCCGCGACGAAGCGGGTTGTCGCGGACGCGCTGGGCAGTGCGCCCGTGGACGTCGACGCCGTCGAGCCGGGGCTGAGCACGCGCCTCCGCGGCGGGATCGCGGCGCTGCTGGCACGCGCCCAGGGGGCGGGGGCGGTGCGCGACGATGCCCGCCTCCCCGCGGTGCTCGCCCTTCTCGCGGGCGCGATCGCGGCCGCCGAGCGCGCCGGCGACGACGACACTGTCCGCGCGCGGGTTCTGGCGATCATCCTCGACGGGCTCCGCCCCGCCGGACGCCGCTGAACGCCTTCCGCCGGTCCATGGGGAAACGACCCCCGCCAGGCTGATCGGGCCTACTGCACACGGGGATGCACGACCGATTGCCGCTTGAGCCGCGTGCTCGGCTCCTCGCGGGGCACCTCGCTGTGTCATTCTGGCTCGCTTGAGGATGTGGTGGCGGGTTACAGAGGCGCGTTCAGCCCGCGTAGCGTGCGGCGATCGCCTGGGCCTGGTGGTGGAGCGCCGTGATGAGCTCGGGGGGGGCTTCCACCAGCACGTCGGTCGCCATCACCAGCAGCCGCGTCGCGTACCACACGATCTCGGCGCGCGGGATCGTCCCCTCGATCACCCCGCTACCTGCCCCTTCCGCCCGGAGTCGCCCGAATAGCACGGGCAGATCGGCACGACGCATCCCCCGACCGGTTACCGCGATCCGCAAGGGGAGGCCGACACCATCGTCGCGCTCCGCGATGTCGAGCCAGTCCGCCATCGGGATGTGCGGGGGTGGTGCTGGCCCCGCCACCCGCGCGAGCGAGGCGAAACGGTCGGCACGCAAGGAGAGGTTTATCCCCCGCTTGTAATCGTGACAGGCGCAGTACCAGAACCCGGCCAGCGCGTAGAGCCCGTACGGGAAGATGCTCCGCTCCGATCGCCCGGACAGGGCATCGTAGACGACATGCAGGTGCGCGCCGTCCACGGCCGCGCGGAGGAGCTCGCCCAGCAGGGGGGCCGTGTAGTCGCGCGGGCGCTCGAGCATCGCCACGTGACGGCGGAGGCGCTCAAGCTCGCCGAGGACATCCGCGGGGAGGAGACCGCGCAGCTTGGTGGCGGCGGACAGGCTTTCGGCCGCGAAGGGCGACTGGGCGTAGCGCAGGAAGGACTCGTAGGACAGCAGCATGCCGAGCGCCTCCTCGACCGTCAGGGCAAGCGGCGGCAGGCGCTGGTCGCGCGCGAGGGCGTAGCCGCCGCCCGGCCCCGGCGTGGCCAGCAGCGGGACGCCGATCGCCGAGAGGGCGTGGAGGTCGCGCAGCATCGTGCGCCGGGATACCCCGAGCGTGTCCGCCAGTTCCCGCACGGAGTAGCGCGGCTTCGTGCGCAACGTAATGAGGAGCTCCAACAGGCGGTCCGCGCGTGCCATTTACCACCCCCTCCTGAATTGGTGCCGCATCCTGTCACTATTTGGGGCTATGCTAGCAGAAAGCCCGGACATGCATCGGCATGAGGGCGGGGGCAAGGCCAACAAGGAGGGGGGCAATGGCAACAGTGAGGCTGAGTATGGTCGGCTTGATCGTCCGGGACATGGCGCGGTCGCTCGCGTTCTACTGGCGGCTGGGGCTGGCTATCCCGACCGGAGCCGAGGGACGGCCGCACGTGGAGTTGGCTCTTGGCGAGGGGCTTACCCTCTTCTGGGACGCGGCGTTCGTGGCAGCCAACGATCCGGGGCGGGACGAGCCGGCGGGCGGTTATCGCGTGGTGCTCGAGTTCTTCCTGGCGGATCCCGTCGCCGTGGACGCCAAGTACGCGGAGTTGACCGGCGCGGGCTACCGGGGCCATCGGGTGCCGTTCACGGCCTCGTTCGGGGCGTACATGGCGATGGTTGACGATCCAGATGGGAACACACTCCTGCTCACCGCCGGATAGCCCCGCACTCCCGCCAGGTCGCCGGGCGGGTCGCGTTGTTCGCAATGGAGGGACCGATGTTCTTAGGATTGCGCACCATCATCTATCCGGTTGCCGACCTGCCGCGGGCCAAAGCGTGGTACACCGCGCTGTTGGGGCACGCGCCGTACTTCGACGAGCCGTTCTACGTCGGTTACGCGGTCGGCGGATTTGAGCTAGTGGTCTGTCAGTCCTGTTTCGATAGGTTCTGAGTGGCCTCCCGCCGTACTTATGGTAGCGAACCGACTCATCAATTGATCGCTGACAGACCACTAGGCCTCGATCCCAACGGGGCGGCGGCCTCGCCCGGCGGCCCCGTGGCCTACTGGGGCGTGCCGGACATCGACACGGCGTTCCGACGGCTGCGCGAGCACGGTGCCGACGAGCGCGCCCCCATCCAGGAGGTGGGCGAGGGGAGCCGGACGGCGACCGTGACCGACCCGTTCGGCAACGCCATCGGCCTCATCCAGAACTCGCATTTCGCGGTGACGGATGTGCGGTAAGCAGCGCAAGGGAAAGGGTGACCGCCATGAACGTGCTCTTCATCGCCGGGTTCGGCCCCGTCGTGCCGGATGTGGATGTGGCCCGCGCCTACTTTGCCGACGCGCTCGGCCTACCGCTCGAGGGCAACGCGGAATACCTCCACACGTCGCGGGTCGACGGGGCGCGGAGCTTCGCGCTGTGGCCGCTGTCGGAGGCCGCCCGGTCGTGCTTCGGCGCGGGGCAATGGCCTGCGGACGTGCCCGCGCCGCAGGGGTGGCTCGAGTTCGACGTGGATAATGTGGCCGCAGCGACGACGGAGCTGGCGGCGCGGGGCTATCGGGTGCTCGTCGCGAAGAGGGTAGAGCCATGGGGGCAGACGGTGTCGCGTCTCCTGGGGCCGGAGGGGTTCCTGGTAGGGGTGACCTACACGCCCGACCAGCGCACCCGAGACTGACCGGTGGCCGGGAGCGACACGGTCATGTGCAGCGGAAAGGATCGACGGTGGCAGAAATCGACTTCCATCGGGCCGAAGGATGGCGGCGCGAGCACTGGGGCCAGGACCCCGACACCCGCCTCGCCGGGCCGCACGAGGCGGCAGCCTTCATCGAGCGCGTCGGCTTCGCGACGCTCTTCCCGGCGTCGCCGGAGGTGCCCAACCTCTTCCACGCGTTTCTGGGCGACCCGGGGGCCCGGACCGATTCGGGGCATAGCAGCCCGTCGGGCCAGGTCTACAGTTGGCGCTGGGCGCTCGGGCGAGCGGAGGTGGCGTTCTACGGTGCGGTCGTCCGCGACCGCCCGACCTGGGTCGCCTGGGGCCTGCTACCCGCAGTTCTCCGCCTGCGCGGCGAGGCACGCCCCCCGGAGGAGCTCCATGCGCTGGGGCACCTGTCGGCCGAGGCGCTGCGCCTGGCCGAGGCGCTCGCCTCGGCCGGGGGCGTGCTGAGCACGGGCGAGTTGCGCCGGGCGGCTGGTTTTCCGGCCGGCAAGGAGCAGCGCGCTGCCTATCTCAAGGCGGTTGCCGAACTCGATGCCCGTCTCCTGCTCGCCAAGGTGTTCGCCGACGACGACCTCGACATGTCCCACGCGCTGGTGGCCATGCGCTACCCCGCGCAGGTTGGCGCAGCCGGGCAACTGAGCCGGGAGGAGGCCCTCGACCGACTGCTGCGGACGTACCTGCCCGCTGCGGCGTACGTTGCGCCCGTGCCCCTCGCGCGGCACCTCAAGCCGGCTAGGCCGGAACTCGCGGCTGCCTTGGACCGGCTCGCTGCCGCAGGCACGCTGGCAGCAATTGCCCTGCCCGGTCGACTCGGCAGGGGCTACGTCTGGCAGCCCGCCGATGGGGTGGGGCGGGGGTGACCGCAGGACGCTGAAGCGCACAGCTTTCCTCGTGCCGGAGGGGGCCGCCGTGCATCTCGAGGAGCTGACGACCGACGAGCGAGCCATTGTGCTCGTCGCGCTGGCCACCCGCACGACCGCCTACCGCCCGATCTACTGCTGGAGGACGGACGGATGTATGCCGTCCAGCTACGTGGGGAGTATACGGTCACCGTGCAGAGCTTCGCACGCGGGCTACTGCTGAGCACGCCCGATGGCCGCGCAGCCGATCTCGTCTACAGGCAATCGTCGCCCGCGCCCTGACAGGCGGCTTCAAAACCGTGAGCGATCCGGGCAACGCAATAGGAGTGGGGAAGAAAGGTCGGAATAGTGGCCGAACTCGTGATCAGCGAGATTGCGTAAGAGCCAAATTAAGTGATTAGTGACACTCCCGTGTAGCACCTCCCCCATAGTGCCTCCTCCTCCGGCAAGGCAGCATTACCCCACCCCACCCCACCCCGGGACTAAACACCAGGGCAATTGCATGTCGCCGGACGGGCAGGTTACAGCGGCGTATCGGCGATACTGGTGCCGGTGGTGGCGCGGCGTGGGACAAAATGGCGGTGGACCATGGCGGTGGGGCCCGAGACCAGTATCGGCGCGCATTTCGCGGCGTTGACCGACCCGCGTGCGGACCGTGGGCCGGGGCATCTGCTGGGGGACATCGTGACCATCGCCTTGTGCGCGGTGCAGTGCGGGGCGGACGGATGGGTGGCGGTCGAGACGTTCGGGCGGGCGAAGGCGGCGTGGCTGCGGACGTTCCTAGCGCTGCCGAGCGGCATCCCGTCGCACGATACGTTCGGGCGGGTCTTCGCGCGGCTCGATCCGGGCGAGTTTCAGCGCTGCTTCCTCGCCTGGGTGCAGGCCGTGGTACCGGATACCGCCGGGCAGGTGGTCGCCCTGGACGGGCAGACGCTGCGGCGCTCGCACGACCGGGCCAACGGCCAGGCGGCCCTCCATATGGTGCGTGCTTGGGCGTCCGACAGCGGGCTGGTGCTCGGGCAACTCGCGGTGGACGAGAAGTCCAACGCGATCACGGCCATCCCGGCGCTGCTGCGGCTGCTTGACGTGGCGGGAGCCACGGTCACCATCGACGCGCTGGGCTGCCCGATCGCCAGCGCCGCGCCGATCGTCGCGCAGGGGGCCGATTATACCCGCGCGCTGCAGGACAACCACCCAACCGTGCATCACGCGGTCGTCGACACGTTCGCTGCGGCGCGCGCCACCGCCTTCGCCGACGACGCCCCGACCGACCACGACTACTGGGCGACGGTGGAGCAGGACCACGGACGCATCGAGACACGGCGGCACTGGGTCATCCGCGACCCTGAGACCAGCGCCTACCGCAACCAGGGTGACGCCTGGGCGGGCTTGCGTGCCATCGGCCTGGTCGAGCGCCAGCGACGGATCGGCGCGGCGCTGAGCAGCGAGACGCACTACTCCCTGCTGAGCGGTGAGGCTGACGCGGCGACATTCGGGCGGGCGAGCCGCCGCCACTGGGGGATCGAGCATCGTGTTCATTGGGTCCTCGCTATGATCTTCCGCGAGGATGAGCGCCGGGTGCGCGTCGGTGAGGGGGCGGCGAATCTGGCGGTCCTGCGCCACTTCGCCCGCAAGCTGCTCCGCCAGGAGCGGACGGCGAAAGGCAGCCTCGCGACCAAACGCTTCCGCGCCGCCCTCGATGATGCCTATCTCCTGACCCTCATGGCTGGCCTCCACCTCGAACATGCAATCGCCCTGACTAAACACCTAGTGCATCATTCCTCAAATATGGTACACATCAGTAAGCGCGCAGTTCTTATGCTAATAGCAAATAACAGTAGTACGTACGCACCCTGCTATTTGCACCGTACTTCAGGAACGGCGCACTAGCTCCAGAACAGGGGAGCCATCGTTCAGTAAAAACTTAACGTGACAATACCGTCGCGATAGCTACCTGCTACGGTGGGAGGGCGAGGTTCAGCGATCGGCCATGGCGGCGCGGACGGTGCGGACGAAGCCGGGAGCGTGCTGGGCCAGGGTGTCGAGGATCGCCTCGGGCGAGCGCGGTTGACGCAGATCGGCACCCTGAGCGACCAGAATCTCGACCAAGCGCGCGGGTTGCCGCCGGAAAAGATCCTGGAGGAAGCGATCGGGCGTGCGCGCCGCGACCCGGTGTGGTCGGAGCGCCGTCGGCGGGAAATCGCGGAGATTATTGGTCACGATCGTCCGCGCCCCGGTTTGCACCGCCGCCGCGAGGACATGGCGATCCTTGGGATCATTGGTGAGGCGAGCGATCACGGCGGCATTTTCGGCCACCGTGGCGAGCGGGAATGCCGCGCGCATGGCCGCCAGCAGGTATTCCACGCGAGCGGCGCGATCGGGGCGCTTGGCGAGGAGGCGGTTGAGCAGGGTCCGCTCGATTTCATCCAGGGTCGTCGCGCTCCAGCGCACCTCGTACAGGCCCGCCTCGGCGGCGCGCAGCAGGATATCACGGAGCGCGTTCGGGACGAGGACGTTGGCGTCAAGCACCACCCGACGCGATGAGCCGACCGACCGCATCGGCCGCTCACTCATCGTAGCCAAGCTCCTCGCCGATGCGGGTGATCGCGCGGAGCGCGGCGCGCTGCCGCTCCTGGTAGGTCCGCAGGTCGCCGAGGCGGACGCGGTGATGCGCGCCGACCATCCGGTAGGGGAGCGCCCCCGCCTTCAGCAGATCGACCAGGTGCTGCCGCGAGACGCGCAGCCAGCGCGCGGCCTGCGTGGTGCTCAATTCGTGATCGCCCGTCGGCTCATCGGCCAGGACGCGCGCCGCGACCGCCACAGCGGGCAGCAGATGGCTGAGCGCCACCGGCGGCACCTCAGTCTCATGCCCCTCGGCATCCACCACGATCAGCCGCTGCGGCACCTCGCCCCGCGCGGAGAGCAGCGCGGAAAACTCCGCGAGCGCTCGCCGCTGCGCTTCGGTCAACCCATCCGACGGCGGCGCTACACCTACCATCACAAACCTCGCATTCGGTGTCTGTATCGCCCGGTATAGCTCCCCGGTACCGCGATGATCATCGCATATAATCGCCACAAGTGCAACAACTGCCGCAAGTGCGATGATCATCGCGGGGTATTGCCGATAGATGCGGTGGAGAATTCGCTGGTCGGGCAGCGAGTGGGCGGCTAAGCGGCAGAGGCCCTTGTGCGAGGACTGCTCGCCTGTCGGCAGGGCTTGCCCCCTGTCCTGGCTACCGTCGCCATCCGGCCTGAATTCTTAGCAATCCCGGGTGACGAGTGCCAGAATTACGCTGCGG
>JAABUM010004633.1_pt1 | contig 15307 bp, 13 predicted proteins | sample 5559161 | NCBI WGS metagenome assembly JAABUM01 (sample SAMN10711868, study PRJNA513369) | rock metagenome | isolation source: Antarctica rocks | place: Antarctica: Victoria Land, Siegfried Peak nord
TCTTCTGCGCCCTGAAACAATATCGCGCGATTGCCACCCGCTACGACAAGACCCGGCGCAACTTCCTCGCCGCCATCCACCTCGCCGCCTCGGTCATCCTCCTCAACTGAGGACACGCCCTAGTATGAACATCCCAAACATCATGCTTCTGGCCTAAAACGCGCTCTGTGTGTACTTTCTCCAAGTGGCTAATTTCAGCATCGGGCGCTTCCAATTCCATGTACTCACGAACAGACCGCTCCTCATGTTCTGGCGAAGCCATGCTGCCCTCTACCCCTTCGCTTGCACAACCAACAATCTTGTCTATTGTAGGTAATTATAGCGCGAAAATTGACGAAGCCCGCCATTGCTGACGGGCCGCTGAGACGCGCTGTAATGACACAGAACCCTTACACACGCACCTTTAAGCTACGCGCCGGGTCCGCTGTTTCATGGGCTGCCGTGAGGTCCACACCGGCAATCCTGGCATAGTGCAATGTCATATCTAGCGTGGTGTGACCTAACATTGCCTTCAGCATTTCCACTCTGCCCCCACTACGGAGATACTGAATAGCCGCACTATGCCGCCACTTGTGGGGGTTACAGTGAATACCCGAGCGCCGTTCTAGTCGATGCGTTATCTGCCTCAGGCCAGTATAAGGTAACGGCAACCCATCATCAGTTAGCCATAGCCAGCCATCTATATGTGCCTGATAACCAGGATGGCGCTGATATTTCTCAATGGCCCGGTCTACCTTGTCTCCTAGCGGCACCACACGGTACCTGCCCCCTTTCCCGCGCTGGATGAGGATAAGTCCTTGTGCGTGGTCTATATCCCCAATCCGAAATAGATAGCGCCTCGGTAGCGCGTAACCCCGTCGAGTACATCAGCAGCAGCAACGCAAAATCGCGGCACCCGGTTACTGTCTTACGATTACAGCACGCCAAGACTCTCTCTACCTCATCCGTTGTGAGGGTCTGTTGGGCCTTATCATCAACCTTGGGAGGCCGGAGGCGTGTTAGCGGGTCACGCTTCAGCCATTCTTCCTGGGTTAGCCAATGAGTGAAGGCGCGCAGGCTACGCACGCGGCGGTTGATAGTGGCCTGCGCCAACCCCTGGTCACGCATTGCCCCTATCCATTCCCTCGCCCTATCAGCATCCAAATCCTCAATGTCGGTACTATATCCCTGCGCTGTCAACCACTTTAGACACCCACCAACGCCTTCCTGGTGAAACTTGGTGGTGTGCTGACTGCTCCCTTCTGCTCGGTGGTGGCGAAGATACCGCAGCAAAGACTTTTCCACGACAAACCTCCCAGGCGTATGTTCTACGTCGGGGCCATCCGGTGGGACGATGCCGTGTTTTCCTAACTGTGGTGCGGAAAAGTACCCCCGGCTGGGTTCGAACCAGCGACCCTCCGCTTAGAAGGCGGATGCTCTATCCACTGAGCTACGGGAGCATAGACAAAAGGTAGCAGAAGGCGTCGGGCGCAATCAAGCGTACCAAGGGGTCATCTTTCCGCAGCGCGGACGGCGACCGGGGGCAGGACCGATGGGGGGTTCGGTTGCGAGGCGCGGGAAAGCGTTGGCTCCATAGCGCCATGACAGCGAGATCCGCGCACCGCTGCCGTAACACCATTGCAGCGACCGTGGGTGGCACGCGCGTCTCGACCCGGTGGCACGGTAGCTCGCTTGGATATCATTCGTGCGCGACTACGCGCTCGACCACGCGACGAAGATGCCGTGCGAGCGCGGGAACGCTTCGCGCGTAGCAGCGGCGTGACCAGCGCGCGCAGCCGTGCCTGACCGATCATGCCATGCTTAACGAAAAGTGCCGACAACCCCTAAAGGCCATCGGCACTCCTCGTTCGATCTCGCGGCATCCGGCCCCGCCTTGCGGCTTTGCCTTTTGCTACCGCACGTAGCATGCGGGCCCGAAAGCCCTCACCATACGCTCGTCCGCTTCGCTTTCGTTCGCGCCACACACACCCGAAGATGCATCTGCGCTCCCGTTCGCTCCGCTTCCGCCAGCGTCACACCCGAAAGTGTTGCCGCTCTACGGCCTCCCCGTGCTCCGTGTCGCTCGCCCCTTGCGGGGTCTGCACCCCGTCACTTGGGGTCGCGTCGTCGATGAATTGATATTACCACCGCCCTGACACTTTGTCAAGCCCCTGTGCGCGGCGAGAAATTTGCGGGGTGTGCTGGCGCGGGCGAAGGTGTCCCCGATCGGCTAGGATAGCGGCATCTGCGGGGCGCTCGCGCCCGCATGAAGCGCCGCGCGCGAACGACACACGGCGGACGACGCATAAGGGAGGAACGATGGCGATCACGACGAGCCCCCTGACCGAACGCCCGAGCTGGCGCGCGCTGACCGCCCATCACGGCGCGATCGCCGGGACGAGACTGCGCGACCTCTTCGCCGCCGACCCGACGCGCGGCGAGCGCCTGAACGTCGAGGCGGTCGGCCTCTACCTCGACTACTCGAAGCACCGCGTGACCGACGAGACGCTGCAACTCCTCCTCGCCCTGGCGGAGGAGAGCGATCTGCGCGGGCGGATCGACGCGATGTTCGGCGGCGAGAAGATCAACATCACCGAGGATCGCGCCGTCCTCCACGTCGCCCTCCGCGCCCCGCGCGGGGCCACGATCATGGTCGATGGCGAGAATGTCGTCCCGGCGGTCCACGAGGTGCTCGACCGGATGGCCACCTTCGCCGACCGCGTCCGCAGCGGGGCCTGGACCGGCCATACCGGCAAGCGGATCCGCACCATCGTCAACATCGGCATCGGCGGCTCGGACCTCGGCCCGGTGATGGCCTACGAGGCGCTGCGCCATTACAGCGACCGCGCGCTGACCTGCCGCTTCGTCTCCAACGTGGACGACACCGACTTCGCCGAGGCGACGCGCGACCTCGATCCCGCCGAGACGCTCTTCATCGTCGCCTCCAAGACCTTCACCACCCTGGAGACGATGACCAACGCCCGCACCGCACGCGACTGGACCCTCGCCGCCCTCGGCGACGAGGCGGCGGTCGCCAGGCACTTCGTCGCGGTCTCCACCAACGCCAGGGCGGTCGCCGCGTTCGGCATCGACACCGCCAACATGTTTGGCTTCTGGGACTGGGTCGGCGGGCGCTACTCGATGGACTCCGCGATCGGCCTTTCCACGATGCTCGCCATCGGGCCGGACGGCTTCCGAGGGTTGCTGGCGGGCTTCCACGCGATGGACGAGCACTTCCGCACCGCACCGCTCGCGGAGAACCTGCCGGTGCTGATGGGCCTCCTCACCGTCTGGTACACCGACTTCTTCGGCGCGGAGACGGTGGCGGTCCTCCCCTACGAGCAATACCTGAAGCGCTTCCCGGCCTATCTGCAACAGCTGACGATGGAGAGCAACGGCAAGTCGGTCACGCTCGATGGGCGGCGCGTCGAGTACCAGACCGGGCCGATCTTCTGGGGCGAGCCGGGCACGAACGGGCAGCACTCGTTCTATCAGCTGATCCACCAGGGAACGCGGCTGATCCCCTGCGATTTCATCGCCTTCTGCAAGAGCCTCAACCCGCTCGGCGAGCACCACGACATCCTCCTCGCCAACGTCATGGCCCAGGCCGAGGCGCTGGCGTTTGGCAAGACCGCCGAGGAGGTCCGCGCGGAGGGGACGGCGGAACCTTTGGTGCCGCACCGCACCTTCGAGGGGAACCGCCCGTCCAGCACCATCCTGGCCGATCGCCTGACGCCCGCGATCCTCGGCGCGCTCGTCGCCCTCTACGAGCACAGCGTCTTCACGCAGGGCGTGATCTGGAATGTCGGCTCGTTCGACCAGTGGGGCGTCGAACTCGGCAAGGTGCTCGCCAACCGCATCATCCCCGAACTCCAGGGCGCGGGCGAGCCGGACCTGAAACACGACAGTTCCACCAACGCGCTGATCCGGCGCTATCGGGCGGGGAAGTAGATTCGAGTGGGCCAGCGGGCCGGTGGGCGAGTAAAAAAGTTCGCTCTTCGTCCTTTCTCGCCCACTGGCCCACTCCGCCCACTACGGAGGCAACATGCGCGACTACAATCGGCAGATCATCGCGGAATTCCGCGCGAATGGCGGCAAGGTGGGCGGGCAGCTGGCGAACGCGCCATTGCTGCTGCTGACCACGAGCGGGGCGAAGAGCGGCGAGCCACGCATCGCCCCGCTCGGCTATTGGGAGGAGGACGGGCGCTACATCGTCCTCGCCTCGATGATGGGCGCGCCGCACCATCCGGCCTGGTATCACAACCTCGTCGCGCACCCCGACGTGACCGTCGAGGTCGGTAGCGAACGTTTCTCGGCCCGCGCCAGCGCCACCACCGGCCCCGAGTACGACCGCCTGGCCGCCTGGATCGGGGCCAGGACACCCCTGCTCGCCGACCACCAGAGCCGCACCGCACGCCAGATCCCGATCGTGGTACTCGAGCGCGTGTGAGCGCCGCGCAGCCACCGGCGCTGTACGACGGGGTGGCCCGCTTTTTCCGTCGGCGGGTAGAGGAGGCCATGCGCTCGACCATCGAGAGGAGGAGGAGCGTAGGGCTGACCGAGGAGTCGATCGACAGCCAGCGAGCGCCACGTCGGACGCGGCAACGATCGCGGGGTACCCCGCCGCCGACAGGCACGATCTGATCACGGTGTGCGGGGCCAGGGAGAACAATCCGCGCGAAATCTCCCTCGCCATCCCCAAGCGGCGGCGCACCGTCTTCACCGGGGTCTCCGGCGCCGGGGAGTCGTCGCTCATCTTCGGCACGATCGCGGCGGAGTCGCAGCGGCCGATCAACGAGACTTACACCGCCTTCAGCCGATCGTTCATGCCGAGCCAGGGCCACCCGGATGTCGCTGCCCTGCACAACCACAGCGCGGCGCTCATCGGCAATCAGGAGCGGATGGGGAGTGGGCACATTAGCCCACCCGCCCGGTTGCGCCATCAGCCATCACGGGGAGCGCACCGCGCGGTGCCTGGTTGCGCTCCCCGCTCCGTCCTGCGTACCCGGCCCCGGCACTCCGCCCCGTTCATCATCTGCTACCCATGCCGCACCCACGCCCGGCCCTCCGCAGCCGGGCGAAGTCGGCGACCTCACCGCGTGCAGAGACCGCTGATACGCAGGGGGCGATCGCGGGCCGCTCTCGTACGCCCGGCGTAGCGCGCCGCCCGCCCTGCCCGGGCGGCGCCGGTCGCCACGATCGGGCCTTGCCCGCATCGACCGGTCACACTTGCCAGGTTTCGGCGGTCATTCCTATGACAGTTGACAGCTTGTGCGGGAGGGATGTGACCGGATGGACGGGCAGGATTGGCTGGCGGTACGATTCGAGGAGCAACGGCCCCACCTGCGGGCGGTAGCCTACCGGATGCTCGGCTCGGTGGGCGAGGCCGACGACGCCGTGCAGGAAACCTGGCTCCGTGCCAGTCGCGCCGATACCGCTGTGGTCGCGAACCTGGGCGGTTGGCTGACGACGATCGTGGCGCGGGTCTGCCTCAACCTGCTGGAGGCGCGGCGATCACGACGAGAGGAGACGCTGGAGGCGCAACTACCCGCGCCGGGCATGGGCCACAAGGACGGGTCGGACCCGGAGCACGCGGCGCTCCTGGCCGACGCGGTCGGCCCGGCCCTGCTCGTCGTTCTGGAGGCGCTGAACCCTGCCGAACGGGTCGCGTTCGTGCTGCACGACATCTTCGCGGTGCCATTCGACATGATCGCACCGATCGTGGGGCGCTCCCCGGCGGCGACCCGGCAACTGGCGAGCCGCGCCCGACGCCGGGTGCGGGGCAGAAACCTGGCCCTCGACACCGATCGCGTCCGCCAGCGACGGGTGGTCGACGCCTTCCTGGCCGCCGCGCGCGGGGGCAACTTCGCCGCGCTGCTGACGGTGCTGGACCCGGCGGTGGTACTCCGCACCGATCGCGGCGTAGCGCCCGGGGCCGCGCTGACCGAGACACACGGAGCACGGGCCGTGGCCGAGGGGGCGAGCGCCGGGGCACGCCTGGCCGGTGCCGCCCACCCGGCGCTCGTGAACGGGGCCGTGGGTGCCGTCGCCTGGGACGCGTCCGGCACGCCACGCGCGGTGCTGACCTTCACGATCGCGCGCGGGCGGATCGTCGCGCTCGATGTGCTCACCGACCCCGCGCGGCTCGCCGGGATGGATCTGGGCGCGCTCGAAGGATGATGCCCCACCTGGCCTGCTCATTCTCAGTTCCCGGAGGTGGTGTTATCCCGAGCCCGGGCTTGGGGCTCCGCCGGTGCCGCCAGGTATCCCAGCCGGGTACAGTGTGCCCTTCATGGGTAGCGGCTGCCCTCCGGGGTACAGTGTGCCCTTCATGGAGAGTTAACCCCCGGATACCAGAACGGGCCAACCTTTTTGCGTACCGCGCCAGGCCGCCGTATGTCAGCGACGAGGGGCATCGCGGGCAGTTGCGCCGAGGCGAACGGCCAGGAGGCGCGACCCGATCACGGACCGCTAACGCGCCGGAGGCGACACCGGACCGGCCAACGCTGCGGGCGCGGGGCGATCACCGTGTCGTGACGGAGCTCACGGCGAGCGGCGGAGGACCGCGCGTGTGGTTCTGGCGCTGGCATCCGCCTTGCAGCAGGCAGGAATATACCGCGCCATCGCGGCACCCTTACCGGAGGGTGAAATGACCGCGCCTACCGCCCTGGAGAGACCGCCATGTCGCAGCCTCGACCGACCATCCTCGTTGTGGAGGACGACCCGCTCATCCGCGACCTCACCCTGGATATTCTCACCGACGCGGGCTACGCGACGAACGTCGTCTACCATCACAGCGCCGTGCGGCGGGCGCTGGCCGAGACACCCGCCGATCTCGTCCTCTCGGATAGCGGCGGGGTCTGGCCCGGCGACGTGTGGGCGGCGCTGGACGATGTGCGCGCTGCGGCTGGGTCGACGCCGGTCGTGATCTGCTCGGGGCACCCGCCCGCCCGTTTCGCGGGATACGCCGCGCGTGGTTTCGCGGGCGTGGTCACCAAACCCTTCGATGTCGAACAGTTGCTCGCCGCGCTCCGTGCCGTCCTCGGCGAACGACCGTAGCCGGGCGTGGTCCAACTCGCCAGGGCATCGAGGAGTCGGTGATCGACCCAGGCACAGCATAACGACAGAGGCAGGCGGGCGAAACGGGCCGCACGATAATGATGCGGCCAAGGGTATGATTTCAGAGCGCCTATCGCCCGCGCCGGGAGCGCCTACGCCGCGCCGATCTGTCGGCGCAGGCGCTCCCGAAGGCCAGCGAATGCCACGCCTAAGGGCGGCCCGCCCAGAGCGGGCGCACCTCGACGGTACCATAGCGTGCGGCGGGGGCGCGCGCCGCCCACGCGAGCGCGGCGTTGAGGTCGGGTGCCTCGATGATGTAGATGCCGCCTAACTGCTCCTTCGTGTCGGCGTGTGGCCCATCCTGCACCCGCGTCTGCCCATCCGCGACGCGCACGGTCTTCGCCGCCGTACTCGGATGGGGGCGGTAGTTGCCGATGAGGGCACCGGCCTCCGCTAGAGCCGACCCATACGCGCCGAAAGCCGCCATCTCCCGGCCCTGCTCGGCCCGCGACAGCGCGTCCCAATCGGCTTCGTCTACCAGGGGAAAGAGCACGTACCGCATCGTGAGCCTCCTGCTCCGCTTCCGGTCGGCCTCCGTGACCAACCTTCGGAGCACTGACCGGTGAGGCGCAAGGAATGTGACCGATGCGGCGCGGCGCGGCATGATCGGGGATTACATCACGCAGAGCGAGATGGAAAGCCCGTAGGGGTACGCTGGTGGTGGAGGCAGGGCACCCCGTACCAAACGCGAATGCGCTGTAGGCAGCGAGCGAAGCGGGCGGCGAGCGCCGCACGATCATTACGGGCGATGCAGCACATGGCAGCGTGGGTTCGTCAGATGCGCGCCATACCTCGCCACATAAGCAAGCAGCAAGACGGCAGACACGGTCATGTCCAGCCGCCGCGATCACGCATCGTTCAGCCCGCGCCACTCGCGCAGCCCCGCGGTCACCGCCGCCTCGCCCGCCGCGATCGCCTCGCGCATCCGGGCGAAATCGAGCGCGCCGAGCCGGTCGAGGTGCGGGGTGAGGATCAGGGTCGGGGGGGAGGTGGCGGCGGGGACCGCGCCGAGCCAGGGGAGTTGCGGGGCGCGCGCGCGGAAGAACTCGACGTAGGGACGGCCCCAACCGCGCACTGCCCCCCCGACGGTGCGCGATAGCCCCCCCGTCAGGCCATTCAAGGTCGCGCGCGGGCGGCTCACCAACGAGCCGACGACCAGATCGACGTCCGGCACCGTGGCCTGCGCGAGCGGCAGGACGCAACTGAGCGAGCCGTCGGCCAGCAAACGCCCCCCCCAGAGGACCGGTCGATGGAAAAAGGGCAGGGTCGAAGAGGCGAACGCGGCGGTGGCGAGCGAGCCACTATCGAGCGTGACGGCGACCCGCGCGAGCAGATCGGTCGCTACGATCCGCAACGGCACGACGCAATCCGCGAACGACGCGCCGCCAAAGGTCCGATCCAGGAAGGCGGTCAGTCGCGCCGGGTCCATGATCGGGATCCGCCCGCGGGCGTAGTCGCGCGCGCGGAAGTCGAGCACCCAGCGTTCGAGCGCATCGGCGTCGGCGTGCAGCGCGTACCCGGCGGCAACGATCGCGCCGATGCTGCTCCCCGCGACCGCTGTGATGGTGTAGCCCGCCGCGTGCAGCCCCTTGATCACGCCCACATGAGCGAAGCCGCGCGCCCCACCCGAACTAAGCGCGAGCCCCACGCGCAGCGGACGCGACGCGGCCCCGGCGGACGGCCTTGCGCCGCCCTCGCCGGGGCCATACGTTGCGTGCTCCTGTCGTGGTGGGCTGTTGTCGGCCATCTGCCCGCCATCTCGCGGCGCTCGCTAGCCGAGCGCCGCGACCTCCAACTCTTCGCGCACTTCGACGATCGTCGGCACGCGCCCCGCGACCTCCTCCGCCGACTCCGCGTCGTCGAGGGTCGGCACGATGCCGCGCAGGTGGACGATGCCATTCCGCACGGTCACCCGGATCACCAGATCCGCCGTGGCCGCATCGGTCCGCAGCGCTTCGAGCACCTGTTCGCGGATGTCCTCGTCTCCGGGTGGGGCATCGCCGAGCGCGGTCATCGCCTGGAGATCGGGGTACTCATCGTTCGACGTCTCGCCGAAGCCGCCGGAGATCGACAGCTCCTGGTCGTCGTTCGATGGGCGCACGACCGGATCGATCGGGGGCATGTAGGGCAGCCCCTCCTCGACGGCGATCATCGCATCGGTGGTCATGTCGCCGCCGATCTCGTCGGTCTCGTCGTTGAAATCGGGTTGCAAGTCGTCGCGCAACGGCTGCGGGTCGGTTATCAAGTCGCTGTCGAGCATCCGATAGCTGGCGTCGGCGTAGGTGCTGGTGTTGGTCGTGGTGTTCTGACCCGGCGTGCCGATCTCCTCGACATCGAGATCGTTCTGCACCCGCTCGATCCCGACCATCGCCGCCGCCAGATCGCTCGCCGCGTCGCGTTGCTCCGCCGACTCGACCACCCCATCGAGGTAGGCCACGCCCGCGCCGACGCGCACCGCCGCGTAGATGTTGGCCTCGTCCTGCAAGCGTCGATCGATCGTCGCCGCAAGGTGCCGTTCCGCCGGGCTCATCGCTTCCGGGTCCGGGCCGCGCGTATCGCTCATCGTATCCTCCCACTGCCAAGTCGGGCATCCTGTCCATCACAGAGCGGCACCGGGCGGACCACGGCCAACACGCCGCGCTCATCGTCCCGGCACCTCGACGCGCCGCACTGTCGCAGGGAACGTGCCAGCCCCGCGCCGGGCGGCGCGGGGCTGGCGGGTGCGTTAATCGTTCGGGAGGTGATCGGCGGTGATCGCGCCGTTCTTCAGCAGTTGCTCGGTGATCTGCCGGTTATTGTCGAGGATGACCTGCAAGACCGTCTCCTCGAACGCCGCGAACTCGTCCGCGAGGTTGTTGGGGTCGACGTTGAGGCTCATCAGCCCCTTGCGCTCGCGCCGCTTCTCGCGCTCGTCGCGGAAGAGGCTTTTCAATTCCCGACCGGTAAAACCCAGGGGGCGAGGACCGCTGCTCATATCCGCTCTCTCCATCCACACTGCCCGACGCCATGCGCTAGATCGCGCGCCCGCGTTGGTCGCTGCGCGACCATCTTAAGATGGACTTATAGCATATCTTCGCCCCGGCGGGCAGGATGACGACGCGCGCGCGTCCTCAACGGCGCGCGGCAGGGCGCAAGAGTCGCCACGCAAGGGCAAGGGTCAGCGTCCCGAAGAGGCCGCAGCCGAGCAGACCGAAGAGGAAATTTTGTCCCCACGTCCCGTTCCGCGCGCCGATCGCGCCGACCATCTGTGCCACCCCCACGACCGCCCCGACCAGCATGATCACCAGGAGGACGATCATCCCGCGACGCAGCCAGCCACTCGACTCGGCCAGCGCGAGGTAGCCGCGCGTGGTCGCGCCATCGGTGCCGATCCACCGCGCCGGATTGTAGGGGGAAAGGGACTGTTGGTGGAGTTCGGGGTGCTCGGCCAGAAACCGTTCGCCATCAGGCATGATCTGCGCGGTCGTCCCCAGTGACGAGCGCGACCGAGCAAGCGGCGCGGGTACGATCGGGTGCGCTCGTCGCAAGTGCTGCGCCCGTTGCCGCCGCCCCGCGCTCCGCGTCTGCTTCGCCATCGCGCCCTCCCGACTCGCTCGTCGCGAGCACCAATTATCGTAAGCACCGATAGATACGCAGCTACGGCATCTCGCGTGTCGCGTGAGGGCGTGAGCGGCGCACTCACGGGATCGGGGCGTCAGGCGGGCACAACCATTGCCGAACGGCACCCATCACCGGGTGGGCCGTTTCGTTATACTCCTCACAGGCGCTACGCGCTGCGGAGTCAGGCCACCACCCACGCCCACACAGATGAGGAAGCACCGATGCCACGCACCGTCGTCCTCTATACCCGCCCCGGTTGAAACCCCTGCGCGGCGGTGAAAGCGTTGCTTTCCGATTGGGACGTTCCCTTCAGCGAGAAGGACATCACGCGCGACCCGGCGGCGGTCGAGGAGATGCTGCGCTTTCGCGGCGTCGCCCCGCTCCTCGTGGTGGATGGCGTCGCCGTCAGCGATCTCAGCGCGGCGGCCCTGGAGGAGTTGCTGAGCGAGGGGTGAGTGGGGCGAGCTGAGGAGCAGCACTCATCTCCCGATCCGTCTGGAGTCTCAGCGGCAGTCGCTTGGAACCCAATAGCTGGGACGATTACGCGCGCTGGAACGATTACAATCTTGGTGTTGGGAGGCGGTGTCCATCTTTGACGCCCTCGGCGCCATACCAATGGAGCCACATGGGTAGTGGCCACCCTCTGAGGCAGTAGCTGGCCTGTGGGGTACTTCAGTCCATCGGCCACCCACGCCGGTGCCACCGGACATCCTTACTAAAGGCTTACCGCCCACGCCGCAACAATCACCGGAAGCGCCCGCCGAAGCGATCGGTCAGTTCGAGGAGTTCGCGGGTCCGCAGATACCACGCGGCGACGAGATAGGTGTAGAGCCCCAGGAAAAGGGTGAGGCCGAAGAGGGCGAAGCGCATCGGCGCGTTGCCGCTCGACACGTCGGGATCGGTTGCCAGGGTCAGACGGTCGCGGATCAGCAGCAGCAGGATCGCCATGATCAGCGTCGCGAGCAGGCTCTTGAAGAGCGCCACCCAGACCCCCACGTCGAACGCCCCGATCCGTCGCCGCAACACGATCAGCAGCGCGAGCATCTCGATCGCCGTCGTCGCCGACATGCTCGCGGCCAGTCCCGGCGCGCCGAAACGTTGCGCGAGGAGGTAGGCGAGGATCAGATTGACGCCGATCGCCGCCAGCGACGCGAAGAGGGGCGTGCGCGTGTCCTGCATCGCGTAGAAGGCGCGCGCCCCCGTCTCCACCAGCGCCAGCGCCACCAGCCCCGCCGCGAAGAAGGGCAGCACCCCGGACACCAGGGCGGTCGATTCGGCCCCGAAGTCGCCGCGCTGGTAGAGCACCTGCACGATCGGCTTCGCCAGGATCGCCAATGCCACCGAGGCGGGCAGGGTCAGGAAGAAGAGGGGGCGCAGGGCGTCGCCGAGGGTCGTCTTCAACTCGGCGAACTGCTTGTTGACGAAGAGACGCGACATCAGCGGGAAGATCACCGTCGAGACGGAGATCGCCAGGAGCCCGTGCGGCAGCTGCATCAGCTGGTAGCCGTAGCCGAGCGACGCCGCGCGCTCCACCCCCAGCTGCGAGGCGAAGGTGGTCAGCACGATCGTGAAGTTGATCTGGAAGGCCGCCTGCCCGATGATCCGCGGCCCGAGCAGCCGCCCGACGGTGCGCACCCCCTCCGCGACCGGGCGCGGCATGATGATGTAGCGCATCCGCACCGCCGCGAGGCCGGGCAACTGCACCAGCACATGACCGAGCGAGCCGAGGACGATCCCCCAGGCCAGTCCCTTGATGCCGAAGCGCGGGACGAGCACCAGCGCGCCAAAGACCCCCGCCGCGTTGTAGACGACCGGCGCGTAAGCGGGCAACGTGAAGCGATCGTGCGCCTCCAATACGCTCTTCGCCGCCGCGCCCAGACCGAGCAGCAGCGGCGAGAGGAGGAGGATGCGCGTCAGATCGACCGCCAGATCCTGCGTCTGGAGATCGAAGCCGGGCGCGACGAAGCGGCGCACCAGCGGGTCCGCGAAGAGGAAGACGACCAGGGCGAGGGCGGCGTACCCCTCCACCATCAGCGTCAGGACGTTGGACGCGAGCCGCCACGCCTTGCGCGGCTGCCCCTGGGCGAGGAAACCGGCGAAGACCGGCACGAAGGCCGAGCCGAACGCGCCGCTCATCACCACCAGGAAGATCAGATCGGGGATGCGAAAGGCGGCGTCGTAGGCGGCCTTCTCGAAACCGGTGCCGAATTGGCGAGCAACCAGGATGTCGCGCAGGAAGCCGAGGAGGCGCCCGAAGACGAACGCCAGCGCCACCGAGCCGACGGCGGAGTAGAGGCGGTGCCCCGCTGCCGAGGTGCTTGGCGGCGGGTCGGGCGTCGGGTCGGGCGTCGGGCGCCCGACATGCGCGATCGTGCGCCGTGGCTCGGCGTTCGGTGTCCTTTGCATGGCCCGGAGTATACCACCCACCACCAGCTTGACAGCGCTCCGCACGCCCGCTCCGGCGAAGAGGAGTGCGGTGTCAGGCAAGAGTCGGCGGCGTTGGGGCCACCCGGTTCCCGAGTAAGGCCGTGCGCCCAAATAGTGTGCGCTTTTTCGTGCGACTTTCCTATCGGCACGGACTATGCGATAGTAAGGAACGCCCGCCGCGCCAGTGTCGTCGCGCGGTATCACCCTTCCCCGAGGAGTACAGCGTTGAGCAAGACCCTCACCGAGCCTGTCTCGGTCGCCGCGCCGCGTCGTGTCAGCACCGCCCCCGCCATCATCCCGGAGTCGTTGCCCCTCGAAAGCTCCTCCGCGATCCGGGGGCTCGTCTTCCGACTGGCCTGGCCCTCGATCATCGAGAATATGCTCCAGAGCATCTACGGCCTGCTGCTCGTGATGATGATCGGGCAACTCGGCTCGTCGGCGATCGCCGGGGTCGGCGCGGCCAACAGCCTGATCCAGGTGGCGATGGCCTGCTTCTTCGCCGTCAGCATGGGGACCACCGTTCTCGTGGCACACGCGGTCGGCGCGCTGAATCACGAGGCCGCGAGCCGCGCCGCCAAGCAGTCGCTCGTCTTCGGCCTGATCCTCGGCCTTATCATCAGCGCGCTCGGCGTGATCTTCGCCCCCCAGGCGATCGCCATGCTCGGCGCGCAGCCCGAAGTGGTAGAGCAGGGGGCCAGCTTCCTCCGCGCCTTCTCCCTCGGCGGCATCAGCATGGTGATCACCTTCATCGCCGGGAGCATCATGCGCGGCTCCGGCGACGCCCGCACCCCCATGATCGTCACCATGATCTCGCTCGCCATCAGCCTCGCCATCGGCTATCCGCTGATCTTCGGCAAGCTCGGCCTCCCCGCACTCGGCGCGACCGGGGCGGGCGTGGCCGGGGCGATCGTCCGTAGCGTCGGCTGCCTCGTCCTCGTCGGGCTGCTCTTCCGCGCCGGACGTCCGGTCTCCCTGCGCGGCTGGCACGACTGGCGTCCGGCCCTCGCCCCGTTCCGCCGCCTCGTCGACATCGGGATGCCCTCGATGTTCGAGTCCCTCTTCCGCGCGGGCGGGATGCTCCTCTTCAGCGTGATCGTCTTCCGCCTCGGCACCGCCACGGCGGCGGCGCAGCAGATCGTCCAGCAGATCGCCCTCTTCTCGATGATGCCGGGCTTCGGCTTCTCGATGGCCGCGATGACCCTCGTCGGGCAGAGCCTCGGCGCGGAGAATCCGGTCCGTGCCGAGCGTGCCTCCTGGTTCTCGGCCCGCTCCTGCATCTTCTGGATGGGCGCGATGGGGCTGGCCTTCTTCTTCGGCGGGCCACAGATCATAGCGCTCTTCACCGCCGACGCAGACATCATCGCGCAGGGCGCGGCGGCGTTGAAGATCGTGGCGCTGGCACAGCCCGGGCAGGCGCTCAGCATGGTGCTGGCCGGGGCCTTACGTGGTGCGGGCGACACCCGCTACCCGATGATGAGCACCGGCGGCGCGATGTGGCTGGTACGCCTGCCGGTCGCCTGGTTCTGCGGCATCTTCCTCGGCTTCGGCCTCGTCGGCGTCTACTTTGGCTGGCTCGTCGATTCGATCGTCCTCAGCGGCCTCAACTGGCTCCGCTATCGCACCGGGGCCTGGAAGAAGCGCCGCGTGGCGGTGGCGTAGCGAGTCCGTAGACGGTAGTCCGTAGTCCATAGTCCGTAGTAGTGGCGCAGCACCGCCATAAGGCTATGCCTCTCAGCAAACCCCCAACGGACTACGGATTACCGATTGACGACGAGTTGCCAGCCGAGGATCGTCGCCCGCTCGATGGCATCAGCGGCGGGGATCGGGTCCAGGGCCTTGATCCGCTGGATGGAAGCGAGTTTGCGGGCGGTGGTGACGGCGGACATGGCGCGATCCTCTCCTTTGCACGCCTTAGAAACTGTCTGATAAAGGGTGGCGCGAGGGTGGTAAGGTCGCCGTCTCGCCGCATCGCTCGTTGTCTTCCCGCGTCCGTACTGGCGTAGCCGATGGGGCGTGCGGCAGCAGGCCGTTCTCTGGCCCTTTATCAGACAGTTTCTTAGGGCCGCGCGTGGAAATAGGTATCCCGCATGTGGTAGGCTCCTGGCGAGGGGGACTTGTGTCGCCGGGAGGAGGGGCGCGAGGTGGAGTTGACAGAGCCGGTCAAGATGCTCTTGCGCGAGGC
>JAABUM010004634.1_pt1 | contig 15301 bp, 12 predicted proteins | sample 5559161 | NCBI WGS metagenome assembly JAABUM01 (sample SAMN10711868, study PRJNA513369) | rock metagenome | isolation source: Antarctica rocks | place: Antarctica: Victoria Land, Siegfried Peak nord
GTCGAACGATGGTTTAGGGAACTGACCGACAAAGCCCTACGCCGTGGCGTGTTCCACTCCGTTCCCGACCTGATCGCCAAGATCGAGGAATACCTCGCCGCACACAACGACGACCCCAAGCCGTTCGTCTGGACCGCAACCGCCGACGACATCCTCGCCAAAGTCGCCCGCGGACGCGTCGCGCTTCAAGCGGTCAATCAATGACGAGACACACCACTAGCTGGGCTGCGCCCGGTCACTCCAGGGGAATGTTCGTCATGAACATGCAGTCGCCGGAGTGCGTGATCATGAGTGGTGGCGCTGACTCGAGGGCGACTTGTTGCGCCGTTACCCCGCAGGCCCAAAACATCGGCACGTCGCCCTCGCAGAATTGAACCGGCTCTCCCCAATCTGGGCGGGCGATGTCGCCAATGCCGAGTTGCTCCGGCGCTCCGACGTGAACCGGTGCGCCGTGCACCTCAGGATGGGCCGCGGTAATCTCCACCGCCTTGGCAACGAGTTCTCCGGGCATGGCCCGCATGGATACGACGAGATGACCGGCGAACGGGCCTGCCGGCGCGCACTCGCGGTTGGTGCGGAACACAGGCACCTCCGTTCCCTGCTCGACATGCCGAACCGGCAGTCCAGCCTTCCGCAAGGGGTATTCGAAAGAGAAACTGCAGCCGAGAAGGAAGGCCGTCATCTCGCCAGTCCAGAGGTGGTTGATGTCGTCGACCTCGACGTCAAGCCGGCCGTTGCGGTACACGCTGTAGCGACCCAAGTCAGTGCGGATGTCGGCCCCGGGCGCGGTGGCCCGAGGCTGGGGATCGCCTGGGTCGAGGACCTCCATGACTGGGCAGGGTTTGGGGTTGCGCTGACAAAAGCGGAGGAAGTCGAACGCATCTGACTTCGGCAGCACGACCAGGTTAGCCTGAACGAAGCTACGGCATAGACCTGCAGTGGACTTTTGCCATCCGTTGTCGCGACATGCCACCCAGAAGTCTGCTGGAGCGGCGTCAACGAGGTCCTCGCGAGTCAGGGTCACGACGCCGTCCATTCGTTGACATGTAGGGCACTGACCGGTGGGGTGAGGGCGGTTGTCACGATTAGTCCGATCGTGGTCGTCATGGTCGTCGCGGTCCAGCGCGCACGGCGTCCCCGATGGCCCGGCCGAGGATGTCGAGCGCGCTGTCAATCTCGGCGTCCGAAATGGTCAGGGGAGGGGTGATTTCCAGGACGTTTCCTCCGACGTGGTGGACAACCGCTCCGAGCTCCCATGCTCGGTATGCGACCGCCTCTGCCAGCGCCGGATCGCGTTCCAGACTGGATCGATCCTGAACCAGGTCGACGGCGATCGCCAGACCACGACCGCGCACGTCTCCGATGCGGTCAGCTACCTCGTCACCTCCTGGCCCGTTCCCCGCGGCTATGCTTCGAAGGCCGGTAGCGAAACGTGTGCCTGAGGTTGCCGCACGAGCCGCCAGCTTTTCCGAGTGCAATGTGTTCAGCACCGCACGGCCGGCGGCGGAGCAGATGGGGTTGCCGGCCGTCGTGAGCAGCGCCGCAGCCGCAGGCGCGTTAAGGATATGCGCCGGCCCGACCGCTGCAGACAGCGGCAGTCCCCCTCCAAGGGCCTTGCCGAATGTCACGATGTCGGGGGCTGCTTGGTCGTGCTCGAATGCGTGAAGCAAGCCAGTGCGGGCCAGGCCCACCTTGACCTCATCACATATCAGTGGCACCTCGTAGCGGACACAGAGTTCGTGTAGCGACTTGAGGAATCCGGGGGGCGGCACAACCAGGCCGCCATCGGACAACAGGGGCTCCACGATCATGCACGCCGTGTCGCCCTCCCGCAGGACCTGCTGGGCTGCAGCGAGTGTCTCCGGGACCTCCATGTCGGGGTCGGCGAACTGTGGCCGGAGGGGATCTGGATACGGGATGAAGCTGACGTCCGGGTTTGGTGTGCCGGTGGGTGTGGCGAGGAGTCCTGATACTCCGCGCGCGCTCCCCATGCCGCCGTGATAGCTGCGCTCGAACGCGAAAACCCTGCGACGGCCTGTCGCGTTTCGGCAGGCGCGGATGGCTACGTCGTTGGCGTCCGTGCCTGCGTGACCTAGGTAGACCCGTCCATCGAGGATGGTTGGTAGGAGGGCAAGGAGGTCTTCGGCGAGGGCGACAGCATTTGGATGCGCAGCGGCGCCCGCGCCGGCACCGGGCGGATCTTGTGCGGCCGCGGCAATGGCGGCGGCAACGGCTGGGTGACCGTGCCCGAGGGCGCATGCTGTCCAGTTGGCGTTGAGGTCGAGCAGTTGCCGGCCTCCCGCTTCGGTCAGCCAGCTGCCGTGTCCCTCGACGATCGCCAGGGGTAGTTGGCGGTGCTTCGAGATGGCTGCGAGAGACGACCGATCCCTGGCATATAGAGACTGGGCCTCCGGGGCGAGAAAGGAAGGCTGTGGGCAAGCGCTTCTCGCCTTGGACACGCTGCACCCCCTTTTTTTCAGATATTGGATCTCATGCCTGATTTAGGCTATGGTTTCTCCCGTTCTCTGTCAACGGGCCCGCACACTGGCGCGCTCTCGACTTGAACGTGGCTACGGGTGATGTCCCCTGAACGACGGCCTCGCTGTCTCGAGAGGAGTGCATGAAGGTGTCAGGACTCGAACCCGTTGGTGGTGCCGGCAACCTGCTCATCGACAAGGTGTACGCGTCAATCAAAGCGGCAATCCAGACGATGGCGCTCGCCCCTGGGACTCCCCTGAGGGAGAGCCAACTGTCCGCCAGCCTGCAGGTGAGCAAGACCCCGATCCGGGAAGCCCTGGGTCGTTTGGCTCAAGAGGGACTGACCGAAACGACACCGTTCCGCGGATACCGCGTCACTGAGTTCACAGCCGCCGACGCCCGATCGGTGATGGAGTTGCGGGCGGTTCTCGAGGGTTTGGCGGCTCGTCGCGTTTGCGAGTCAGTTGAAGAGGTAGCGCTGGTGGAGCTGGTCGCTGCCACCGAACAGGCGGAGGCCGAGAGCAGCCGAGGGAACTGGGCGGAGGTCTCGACTCTCGTTCACCGCGTGCACACGGTGATCTACGAGAACTGTGGGGACGCGCGCCTGAGAGACATGATCGAGGTCCTGAACGGCCAGTTCGAGCGAGCCAGGCTGACTCTTCCGGTGGGTCCGGACCGGCTCGTGAAGTCAGTCGCCGATCACTCGCGGCTGCTGCAAGCCATCCGGGACGGAAAGCCAGCCGAGGCTGAAGCGGTCATGCGTCAGCATCTGGTCGAACTGATCGACCTGATCCCCATGACTGACGACCAAGGCGATGCAGTCGTTGAAGGCGATGTCGAGTCCATTCCCGCTGTAACGTCAGGCAGCACTCTGAGCGGCGTTTGTTGACTGGCGCCTCCGGGTCGCAACGGTCCAGCGCCTCGAGGGCTGCCGCGCGCCACCCGGCGCCCACATCCCAACAGCAGTCGGAACCCCAGCAGTCGCGTGCCTCCGACGGCCGGGCCGGCGCGCCCTTAGAACCGCAGACAAGGAACAGACATGAAGGCACGTCCGGCCGGGGTTTTCCGGTTCACGCGACCACTCGCAGACGACGACGCACACACGATCTCCGTCACCGACATTGTGGGTGAGCGCCCAGGCCCTCGGCTGGCGGTCATGGCAGGCATGCACGTCAACGAGGTCTCTGGCATCGAAGCGGCGAGGCGGCTCGAGCGCATCGACCCGAGCCGGCTGTCCGGGACATTATCAGTGGTCAGCTTGCTCAACGAGGCGGCATGGCCGAGTCGATCTGTTGGCGTATGTCCCCTCGATGACCGCAACGTCAACTTCTGCTTCCCAGGCGACCCTGGTGGCTCGTGCAGCGAACGCGTCGCGGACGCGGTCCTGACCGACTGGGCCGCCGACGCAGTCTGTCTCGTGGACCTGCACGGCGCGGATCTGTGCGAGGACATCATTCGCTACTCCATCTGCCAGATGACCGGGGACGCTGACTTCGACTCGCAAGCGCTCGAACTGGCAAGAGCGTTCGACGTCCAGGTCGTCGTTGCGCTGGGCGAGGAGTACTTGGACAAGCCTGGACGCAGCGTCACCGGGCGTGCCACTCGCATGCAGTTCGGCGCCTTCGCCGAGGCGGGTCGCGGCGGCCTGCTCGGCGAGGACGACGTCCGGATGCACTACGAGGGTGTCCTGCGAGTTGCGCGACACTTCGGGGTAGTCGTCGCTGACCAGGACAGCCCCGTTGCCTCAGTGCGACGCGTCGAGCCCACCCTTCTGAACAACTACGCGTGGATCCCCACGCCGGTCACCGGCTGGTGTGAAATGCAGGTTGCGGCCGGTGACCAGGTCAGCGAGGGCGGAGTTCTGGCGACGATCACACCCCGGGAAGGCAAGCAGGCCTTGGCCATCGTGTCGCCGGCCAGTGGAGTCGTCCTGTGGTGCGACACGCACCCAGCGATCACGGCTGGCAGCCACATCGCTGGCATCGGATATTGACCTCTACCAACCGGGAGCGGTTGTTGCTGTCGCTACTTCTCCACTCCGCACCACACGCCCGTGACCAACGCGAACGGTGCGGGCGCCCACACCTCCTCCCAGTCAACGTTTCTCCTCGTTGGTGTAGCCCAGGTCTCCGGGCCCGAATGCAACCGGAAGGTATCACTCGGCGAGTGAAGATGGCGGCCTCGCAAACTCCGTTCAATCCGGCCAGAGTCGCAGTCTGGGGAAGTGAGTCCTCAGCACAGCGCGGAACCGTAGTGCCCGGTCACTGGTGCCGAACGACCGGGGGGCGAACAGCCTGCCTGGTGCGCCCACCGGCTCGTGTTCCTGATGTCAAAGGACCCTCGAGAGAAATTCGCGTGTACGTGCGTGCTGCGGACGGCTTAAGACCTGGGAGGGCGGGCCGGATTCGACGATGACGCCTTGGTCGACGAAGACGACCTCGTCTGCGACTTCCCGGGCGAACCCGACCTCGTGGGTCACGACGACCATCGTCATTCCGTCCGCTGCCAAACCTCGCATCACATCCAGAACCTCGTTCACCAGTTCCGCGTCCAAGGCTGACGTCGGCTCGTCGAAGAGCATGAGCTTGGGGTGCATGGACAGCGCTCGGGCAATAGCTACGCGCTGCTGTTGACCCCCGGATAGTTGCCGTGGAAAGGCGTTAATGCGATCTGCCAGCCCTACACGCGTCAACAGGTCTCGCGCTTCCGAGTCACATACGCGCGGGTCAATCCTGCGAACTAGTCTCGGGGCGAGGGTCACATTTTCGAGTGCCGAAAGGTGAGGGAACAGATTAAAGTTTTGAAAGACCATTCCGATCTTGGTTCTGCGCCGGGCAATTACAGCGTCACTCAGCTCGTGAAGCCGACCGCCGCGCAGCTCATAACCCAGTAACTCTTCGTCAAAGCAGATTACGCCGCTATCGATTTTTTCGAGGTGATTTAGACAGCGAAGTAAAGTGCTTTTGCCCGAGCCCGAGGGGCCAAGGATGCACACAACCTGCCCCTCGTGGACGTCCAGGTCGACGCCTCGAAGCACGGGGTCTATCCCGAAGCTCTTGGTGACGCCGCGGCAACTGAGCAGAGCATTCATCGCTTCCTCGCCCCCTTTGCGTCGAAGGATGTTTGGACGAGCTTGCCCATTGACTTGAGGTAATCTCGGGCCTTCTGCAACGGGGTCTTAGGCAGATTCCGGGTCGCGCCCTTCGCGAAGTACCGCTCGACGTAGAACTGCGCGACCGTAAGAACAGTTGTAATCACGAGATACCAGATTGTGGCCGTGAGCAGGATTGGGATCGTTCGGAAGTTCTGCGCGTAGATCAATTGCGCGGCATACAACAACACTGGCAACGCGATTACGCTGACCAACGCTGTGTCTTTCAGGAGGCCAATCAGCAGATTGCCGACAGGCGGCACGACAACTCGCATCGCCTGCGGTGCAATGATCCTTCGAAAAATCTGCCGCTTGTTGAGACCAAGTGCTGAGGCTGCCTCTCGCTGCCCTTCGTCAACCGACAGAAGGCCGCTGCGAATAATCTCAGCCATATAGGCGGCCTGGTTGAACCCGAGACCAACGAGGGCGGCCGTCATCGCGTTGATGGCACTGTTCGAGTCCACTTGCAACAGGGTCGGTCCAAACGGCAAGCCAATGGTCAGTTGCGGATACAGAGCTGCGAAGTTGTACCAAAAGATTAGCTGAACCAGGACTGGTGTGCCTCGGAAGAACCAGATGTAGGCCCAGCTAACCGTTCGCAGCAGCCCGCTGGGCGATGTCCTGCAAAGGGCAATAGCGGTTCCGAGCACAAGGGCAAGCAGTAGTGTCTCAAACGTCAGTTGCAGCGTAAGCAGCAGTCCCCGAAGTATGCGCTCGTCAAATAGGTACTGACCGACGATATGCCACTGGTAGTTGGGGTTGGCCATGGCCGACCGAAGGAGCAGCAGAACGAGAATTGAGACGAGCCCAGCTGCCACCCAGCGTCCAGAGTGACGAATAGGAACGACTCCGAGCTCACTTGCTGCCATCAACTCTTCGTAAGCGATCGGATCATTCTCCGAATTTGCAACTTGAGTGGTGGAAGTGCCCATGTCCTGCACACCTACCGTCCTGTGATGGCGATCGCCGCCGCGGCCGACCGGAACCTAGTCGGTCCTTTGCCGCCCGCGTGACGCGCATAAACCCGGCATTGTGGTCCTACTTTGATGACGTGAGCGGATTGATCTGGGGGTTGGTAATAGCGGCGTGTGACTGCCCCCACTGGTCCAAGATCTTCGCGTACTCCCCGTCGTTGATGAGTTCCTGAACGGCCTTCTGCATCTTCTCGCTTAGTCCCGAGCCCTTCCGGACGGCCATGGCGATCGGCGTCGGGTCGTAAGCCTCGCCCGACAACTTCAGGTCGCTGGGGCGAGTCTTGACCAGGTATCCACACTGTGTCGCGTTACAACTGAGCGCGTCGATGCGGCCGGAAGTCACGGCGAGGGCCGAGGCCGGGAGTGAGTCGAACTCCTTGACTGTGATAGGCTTTTTGCCGTCCGCTTCGCACTTGGCTGACTGCGTCGGCAGCAGTGCGGCTTGAGCGCTTCCGGTCTGGGTCCCGACCGTGTGCCCGCATAGGGTGTCCGCCTTCACCTCAAGATTGCTTGCGGCGGCCACGATGAGGACCGAGCCGTCATTCATGTAGGTGACCAGATCGACGACCTGTTCTCTGTCTTTCTTGTCATATATGCCGGAGAGGGCGAGATCGTAGCGCCCAGCCTGCACACCCGGAATGAGGCTCGGCCAACTGGCGCCAGAATAGTTGAACTTGACACCCAACTTCTTGGCGATCGCCGTCATCAGATCGTAATTGACGCCCTGGAAGGACTTATTGTCGCTTGTATAGTCCGTCATCGGCAGGGCTCCCACTTCGAAGCCGACGTTGAAAGTGTCGTCAGATGAGGATGCTGCCGAGCCAGCGCCGCTCGACGTCGCTCCACATGCGGCAGTCCCGGTGCAAATCACGACGGCCATGATGAGTGCGCGGCCCAGTCTGGACGCTAGGAATAGTTCCGACCGTCGAAGTCGGGAGCGTTGGCCATCTGCGCTGGTTCGTCCTACAGAGAGCCGCCTTGTTGCCTTGTTCATGTTCACTCCAGAAGTGTTTCGAGGATAGATCTGTTTTTTGCGCCTTCGCGCGGTGCCTGCTCTTTTGGCCTACCTCGCAGGTTTGCGTCCGGGGGAGCCGGCATCTCGGCTGCGGGTTCTCTTGGGGCACTGTCAAGGCAGTGCAAGAGCAGTCTGTCGTGACAGTTCGGACGTCATCACGGCCGACGTTTCGGAAGCACCGAGGGTCCTCCTGTGAGTCGTTGGGCTCTTCATCGACTGCGCCGGTGTATCAGATCTGAGATATGATCTGGGACGATAGGGGACCCGCGTAACCGTGTCAACCAACTGCCGCTGCTCGATCGCCGAGCGGGCCAAGGGCACCTACTGGTCTCGGCAGCGCCCGGCTGCTCTCGGCTCGCCGTGTGACAGGGTTTCGCCGTGACTACCGCCGTCTGGTTCTTGACGTGTGCTTGGACACGCGCCTGGCCTCAACGTCACCGAAGCCGGCGCAGCCCGCTTCTGTTCAAGACGGCGGGTCGTGCACGGGTCACGCACGTCAAGCGGAAGGCATGCAGTCTTGCCGCAGAGACGCTGGTCCGCGCACCACTAGGTGACCACTAGGTGTTGCCTCGCGGAAGGTTTCAAGGCGGGGCCGGGGGCGGCGGCTGGGCGCCTGTGCTCGCGGGGCGGCCCGTGTCGCGGGGCGGGTTGACGGCCCCGCCTGAGTGCGCTTACAGTGCCACATCATATCTGAGATCTTATCTGCGCCCAAGTGGGCAGCTCCGCTAGAGCGAACTCGCAACCCGTACTGGATCGCTCCTCCCACGTCCCCGAGAGGCCAACGAGTCATATGACGACGCACACCCAAACCGCCTCGCCGCAGAGCGGCGCCGCCGAACCGTACGAAGGGAACGGCGCCCAGCTCATGTGCCAATGGCTCCTCGACGCCGGCGTTGAGGTGATCTTCGGTGTCCCCGGCGATACGGGTGTCGCTCTCTACGACGCCTTCTACGCGACGCCTAACCTGACCCACGTCCTCATGAACGACGAACGTGGAGCCGTCTTCGCAGCCGACGCGTATTCGCGGCGCACTAACCGAGTAGGTGTCGTCGAAGTCTCCAGCGGAGGGGGGGCTACTTTCTGCATCGGAGGCCTAGGCGAAGCGTTCGCAGCATCGGTGCCCTTGGTGGTCATCAGCTCCGACATACACGTCGGCAGCCGCGGGACCGGGGCGCTCACGGAGACGGACCAGATGGCGCTGTTCGCAGGGGTGACCAAGTGGCGAACTGTGGTCGACGACGCCGAGGACATCCCTCGCGCGCTGGCGCAGGCCTTCACAGAGGCCCTTGGGGGCAGACCGGGACCGACCGCAGTCGTCATCCCCGAGAACATTCTGGACCAGCAGGCGCGAATGCAGCGCGACTCAGTCTCGGACCGAGTGCCGCGAGTGCGTGACAGAGCGAGCGACCGCAGTGTCCACGCGATCGCGAAGGCAGCCTCGAACGCCAAGAGGCCCGTCATCCTCGCCGGCGGCGGTGTCCACCTGTCCGGCGCCTACTCCGACCTCGAAGCGCTCGCCACCGCGCTTGGCGCTCCCGTCGCGACCTCAATCCACGGCAAGGGGGCGATCGCTGAGACGCACCCGCTCAGTCTCGGCGTCGTGGGCGCTAACGGCGGCCGAGACTATGCGACGGACTGGGTCGATTCCGCTGACTTCGCACTTCTTGTCGGAACCCGCGCTAACTCAACAGACACGGACGGATTCAGAGCCCCACGGCGAGACACCGGATCGGTGACCGTAGGTATCGTCGACATCGACCCCCACGCGGCCGCAACCCGCAACTACCCGGACGCTTACGTGGCGACCGGCGATGCCGCCACAGTCCTTGCCCAGCTTCTGGATGCATTGCCCGGGCGAAAGTCAGACAACTGGGCTCTCGAGGCTGAACTGCACAGCCTGGCCACTGAATGGAGGGCACGGGTGTCGCACAGGCCCACCCGTCCCGGTCTCCTGGACCCGTGGCTCGTCATGGCTCAAGTCCACTCGATCGTACCGCCTGGCACTGCGATCGTCGCTGACTGCGGCACGCCAACCCCTTACCTGGGAGCGATGTGGGAGGTGTCTCGGGCCGGCAGGACTGTTGTGACTCCACGCGGGCACGGGCCAATGGGGTACGCCATCCCCGCGTCCATGGGAGCAGCGTTCGCGGACCCCGGCCGCCCCGTCGTGACGTTCACGACCGACGGCAGTCTCGTCATGGCGGCCGGAGCGCTTGAAACCGCGGGACGCAACAAGTCGCCGATCACGTTCCTGCACTTCTCCAACGGGTCGCTCGGTTGGATCAAGGCTCTCCAGCACTTCTACCACGACAGCCGGTACTTCGGGACGCAGCTGTCGGCCTTCGACGCGGTGGCCGTCGCAACGGGATTCGGGCTGCACGCGACCCGCGTTACCACGTTGGACGAAGTCTCGGAAGCGGTTCGCCAAGCGCTCACGTCACGCCTTCCGACCTTCATCGACGTTCCAATCCCAGACGAGCACGACGCGCTTCCCCCCGTCTCGTCCTGGCACCAAGCCGCGAGCGGAGCCGACGTGACACGACCCGTCTACTAGGCGGTGCGGTGCAGCATTTACTTGGCGTAAGAACAACTTCTCGTCGGCTAGGACTTCCATGACAAGCACTCCCAACAGCCGTCGTCCCGAGTCCGCCATCGTGGTCGGTGGTGGCCTGATCGGCCTGCTCAGCGCCTACTACCTGCGCAAACAGGGACTGCACGTCACCGTGCTTGACGCCCAGTCGGCCGGCAGCGGCTCCTCCCGGGGCAACTGCGGCGAGATCGTCCCCTCACTCGTCGGGCCTCTTTCCACCCCTGGCATCCTTCGGGAAAGCGCAGGGTCGGTATTCAAGTCCGACAGCGCGCTCTTCATCCATCCGCAGCTCTCGACCGAGATGCTGCGATTCATGGTGCGTTTCATCCGGAACACCCGGCCGCGAACGTACCAGCAGACGGTAGGACACCTCCGAGAGTTCTCGGCCGACGTCTTCGACCTCTACGACGAGATGGAAGACGACGGCGTCCCCCTGCACCGGAACCGTGAGGGCTTCCTCTTCCTGTTCGAGAAAGCAGCAGCGGCCCAAGAGGCCCTGGCAAATCAGCGCGCGATGATCGGCGGCGTTGGAGAGCTGCTGTCCAGCAAGGAAGTCCGCATCATGGAGCCAAGCCTGAGCCCCAGAGTCGGCGCCGGCTACCTCCTCCGGGACCAGTGGTCCATCGACCCGAGCGCCTTCGTCGACAGTCTCGTCGCGCGCCTCACGGCCGATTCAGTAGTCATCAGGGAATCCACCCCAGCGAACCGGATCACCGTTGGGCCACGATCGGTGAGCGTCCACACCCCTCGCGGGGTGTTTGAAGCCGACACCTGCGTCGTCGCTGCAGGCGTCTGGTCCCGAGATCTCTGCCGCACTCTCGGCTACGACCTCGACATCGTCCCTGGCAAGGGCTACAGCTTCAACGTCGACCTTCCCCATCCACTACGACACACCCTGCAGTTCGCTGATGTGCACGTCGTCGCGACGCCGATGGGCGACCAGGTGCGCATCGCCGGCACCATGGAACTGGATCGCGATCGAGATCTCTTCAACCCAGGGCGGGTGAACTCCATCATCGCGGCCGCCCGTCCCTTCTTGACGGAAGAGGTGGACTGGACAACCAGGCGCAACGAATGGGTCGGCCCGCGGCCGATGACGGCCGATGGCATGCCCATCATCGGGCCCCTCCCCAACCAGCCAAGAGTCTTTGTCGCAGCGGGACACGGCATGCACGGCCTCACACTGGGTGCTGTTACCGGCCGCATGGTTGCCCGGCTCATCACCGACCCGACAGCCGCCTGTGTCAGCAACCCGTTCGACCCCGGGACCGGTGGGCGGACGAGGCGATGGCGACAGCCAATGAAGCACTGACTCCCCAGACTTGCACGCCCAAGTCTTCGCCCACGACGACCACCCCTGCCCGATGCGTCGACGTGCGCGAAGTCGCGCCCAATGCCTTGGAGACCACATGGATGCTTTCACCAGCCCGCCCACTGCAGTCAACGAGGCTCCTCTCCACTACGGAGCGGGGAGCCCGGAACGCGCCGGCATCACGGCAGAACTCGCCAGAATCCAAGCCGCCCCGATCGAACTCACCGCCGCGATCAACGGTGAGCGCGTATCAGGCGGCGGTGCAGAGATCGCCGTGGTGCAGCCGCATTGCCACGACCGAGTCCTGGGGGCCTTCAGAAACTCGACACGCGCAGACGCCGAAATGGCAGTGCGCGCGGCCGCAGGCGCGGCACCGGGATGGCAGGCCACCTCATTTGACGACAGGGCCAGCGTCTTCCTCAAGGCGGCCGAACTGCTCGCCGGGCCTTGGCGGGCGCGGATGGTCGCCGCGACGATGCTCGGCCAATCAAAGACAGTGTGGCAAGCAGAGATCGACGCAGCCTGCGAGCTGATCGACTTCTGGCGCTTCAACGTGCACTACGCCAGCGAGCTGCTGCGCGAGCAACCGGCAACCAACGGCCCAGGAGTCTGGAACCGCACTGACCACCGGCCCCTGGAGGGCTTTGTTTATGCGGTGACGCCGTTCAACTTCACCGCCATCGCCGGCAACCTGGCCACTGCGCCAGCCCTAATGGGAAACACCGTCATTTGGAAGCCGTCCCCAACCCAGCAGCTCGCCGCCCACCTGACCATGGACGTGCTGGGGGAGGCAGGCTTGCCACCCGGCGTGATCAACATGCTTCCCGGGGACGGGCTCGAAGTTTCAGATGTCCTGCTCGGCCACCCAGACCTGGCTGGAATTCACTTCACGGGTTCGACACAGACCTTCAAGCACCTGTGGACCGGCGTCGCCGACAACTTGTCCGGCTATCGCACATACCCGCGTCTCATCGGAGAGACCGGTGGCAAGGGCTTCATCCTGGCGCACCCGTCCGCTGACCCCGACTCTCTGCTCGTCGCACTCATCCGCGGTGCCTTCGAGTACCAGGGACAGAAGTGTTCAGCGGCCTCTCGGGCATACGTACCGAAGTCAATGTGGAACACGATCAGCGAACGACTGGTGGCAGAGACCGAGCGGCTTCCGATGGGAGACGTCACTGACCTGTCCAACTTCATGGGAGCGGTCATCGACAGCCGCGCCTATGCCCGCCACACCAGGGCCATTCAGCGGGCTAAGCAGACCACCGGCCTCGAAGTCATTGCCGGCAGCCAGGTCGACGACTCGTTTGGGTACTTCGTTCGCCCGACGATTGTGCTGGCCGATGATCCGAGCGACGAGATCTTCTCCGAAGAGTATTTCGGTCCAATCTTGGCCATCTACGTCTTCGATGACGACGCATTTGAGGCCGTGGCAAAGCAGCTCGAGGCGGTATCTCCCTACGCTCTGACAGGTTCGGTGATCGCTCGCGATCGCAAGGCGATCGCTTGGACTGCTGACCATCTGCGCTTCGCAGCCGGCAACTTCTACATCAACGACAAGCCGACTGGGGCCGTTGTCGGGCAGCAGCCCTTCGGCGGGTCGCGGGCGTCAGGAACCAACGACAAGGCAGGGGCGGTCACCAACGTCATGCGGTGGACCTCGACCCGGTCAATCAAAGAAAGCTTCGAGTCACCACAGACGCACACCTACCCACACATGACCTGAGCGTGCGGCGGCCGTGACGACTTCGGACATGCCGGGCCCCTGCATCCCAACCCGAGATGAAGCTTGCAGGACTCGGTCGATGGCCTTGGTGACGGTGTAGTCGGCGCGGTGCCGGCGCAGCAGGACGCCGAGATCTTCGAGCGTAAACCAGGCGATCTTCAGTCGTTGTTCGACGGCGTGCTGGTCGAGCGCTTCGAGTAGGAATGTCTTGCCGGTCCCGGACGGCCGCATACCACGAGGTTTCCCGAAGTGCCTTCCGATTGAGACTACTGAACCCTCGACAAGTCCGGTATCTCGTTACGCGACAGGCACTTTCGCGCTTCCACGGTCCGAGTCAGGTCACAACACGTGAACGATCGAGGCTAGTGCTCGACCCCGCACCATTGAGCTGCGAGCAGCGCAAAGGTACGCGCGGCAAGCAACACTTCCTCCAGGTCGACACTTTCGTCGTCGGCGTGAGCGGTGCGAAGGTCCCCCGGCCCGAAGGCCAGCGCGGGTATGCCTCGTTGGCTAAAAATGGTGGCGTCACACACGCCGTTGAAACCGGACCACGTGGCGGTCTGCGATAAGCGGGTTCCCGATACCGCCGACTCGTATGCCTCTGATATGGCGCGGCAGATTTCGGCTTCTGGGTCGGTCTGAAACGGCTCCCAGTTCAGAGTCCATCGAAGCTTAGGCCGGTGCGTACGCAACCAGGAATCACCGTCAGCGGCTCTCTCAATCGCGGCCTCAACCTCTATTCTCACCTCCTCCGCTCCGAGGTCGGGGCTGTGCAGGATCGCGTACTCGATGGAGGCATAGTCGGAAAGCGAAGACGGGACCGTCAGCGACCCCGCACCGCCGCTGATCACCCCGGGAAGGAGGGAAAAGTGCCCGTTCTCCCACAGGGGGTGACGCTGAGTTTGTGCCCATTCGTTTTCGAGGTGGCGCAACGCTTGGTAGACCACGAATATCTTGTCGATTGCGTTGACGCCGATTTCTGCGCCCGCTCGCGTGAGATGCACACTTGCCCCCCGCATCGAACTATGGGTCTTCTTGCCTTCCACCGTCACCGAAAGGCGAAGCAGGCCTGGACTTGCAAGCGCGATGGAGAGCGGTACGGGTGGCGCAGTTGGCTCGGAGACAATCACGGCATCGCCCACGAACCCACGATCGACGACTGCTCCACTGCCACATGCGTGATCAGCGGTCTCTTCCCCGACAACGCACTGCAACTGCAGCGTCCCCGCCAGCCTGACACCGGCTCGACGCAGCGCGATGGCTGCGAACGCTTGCGCGATCAGACCCGACTTCTGGTCTGAGGTTCCGCGACCAAACATGTGCCCGTCGACAATCGCGCCGGCGAAGGGGGGGCCGCTTTTCCAGCGGGCCAGATCTCCTTCTGGGACCACGTCGACGTGACCGTTGAACACCAGAGACGGGCCTGACCCTGACCCGACCTGTCCGACCGCATTTTCGCGACCCTTCTCGACCGCGAAAATCTCTACCGAGGCGCCGGCTTCTCGGTACATCTCGACGAGCGCTCCGGTAGCCCTGCCCTCCTGTCCCACGTGCTCGTCGTAGTTGACCCCGCCGTACTTCGGACTTACCGAAGGGATCCTTACCAGGTCCCGCAAATTGCCGACCATGTCTGCGCGCAGGCCATCGACCGCGGCTAGCAGCATGACACGGTCGTGGTCGTTGAGGTCGTGGTGAGCACCGATGACTCTGCCCTCCGTAGGTCTGTGTGCTCCCACGATCGACGTGTGGGCGCGCCTCTTGACGCGGCACGAGTTCGATTGTAACATGAGACACAATATATGAGATCTCGATTCTATCAACCGCCACCGCTGTCTCACGAACTGTTTTGAGCTGCCGCGTCTCAACAGCAGCTGGTGGCATCAGTACGTCCCCTTACAGACGGAAGCCAAGCCCAGTCTCAACACACGTAAGGGCGCGTAACAGAATAATATTTTGGTAACGAGTTGCATCGATGTGATTCGTTTGGGTCGGGCGCGACTGCGGCTCGTTAGCCTGAGGGTGTGATTACGGCTGCGGTGCGTGAGGTGCTGGCCA
>JAABUM010004637.1_pt1 | contig 15293 bp, 16 predicted proteins | sample 5559161 | NCBI WGS metagenome assembly JAABUM01 (sample SAMN10711868, study PRJNA513369) | rock metagenome | isolation source: Antarctica rocks | place: Antarctica: Victoria Land, Siegfried Peak nord
CGGCATCGGCGTCGCCCGTGCGTTGGCCGCGGCGGGCGTCCTGGTGCTCGAGTGCGAGCAGCCGCATCGCGCTCAGCGGCGCGGCAAGGGGAAGTCCGACCCGATCGATGCTCACCTTGCCGTGCTGCGGTACTGCCACTTCCCCGTGACGCGGAGCCCGTCGGCCAGGGTGACGGTGCGACGAGTAGTTGCTGGCCGGCTACCAGCGCATGGTCGCTGCCTCGACTGCGACCACCGCCCGGGCAGCCGCGTCTTACCAGGGACGCGTCAACGGGTTCAGCAACAGCTACCAGTGCAGCTCGCAGTGCAACGGACACCCGGCCGTGACGCTGCGCGCGTGCGCGCCGGCGGCCGGGTTGCTGACCCGCAGCGTGACCGGGGCCAGCCCGGTCGCGGTGGCGGCGACGCGCACCTGTCCGCCGCCAGCTCGGAGAGGCCTGAGGCTGTTCGAGTGACCTGTCTCGGCGTGCCTGGCTCAGAAGGCGATGAGCAGCCAGGGCGGGCGCCAGACGTCTGGAACCCGCCCTGGCATCCGCGCTCAGTCGGCTGCGAAGGCCTGCGCGACGGTGAGCGTGTCCTCGTAGAGGTGCATGCGAACGATCTGGCCGTCCTTGATGGCCAGGTGTGTTGCCACCGGCGTGGTGAACTCCTTGCCAGAGGCAGCGATGGTCTGTGTGAAGGTGGCCAGCAGCACCACGTCGCCACCGTCGACGATGATCCGCTCCAACACGACCTCACCCTTCGCGGGCACGAAGTGCGGCCACATGGTGGTGAAGTAGGAAGCGACCTCCTCCCGACGGGTGCGGCGACCGGTCCATGGCACCGCGCTGCTGCCCGGGACGTACCAGTCGATATCTGCCGCGAAGAGTTCCTGGATGCCGTCCGGGTCCTGCCGACCAAGGCGCTCGAGGAACTGTTCGGCCACGGTCCGCGAGGCCTGGGTGTCTGTCGCCATACGCTTGTTCCTTGTCTTCTCGTAGATGTGCGAGGTCGTCGCGACCTCGTCGCTTTGGGACCCTCGTGACGCGGCGGGGGCACTCCTTGGTCGGGAGCTGGCGGCGTCTACAAACATGATAGAGGGAAAATCTCGATATTCCCTTGAAATCTCGATATTTGACTGCCACCCTGGTCATGTGTTGGCCGTCACGCCGATGGACTGCCCCTCAGCAAGCCCGCTCGACGAGGAGAGATCGCATGGCTCTGCACCGCATGACTGGCATCACCGTGGGTGTGCCAGACGTCGCCGAGACAGCGGCGTACTACGAGGACTTCGGTCTAGAGCGACTCGTGAACGCGACGGAGGACCGCGTCCGGTTCTCCACCCGGGACGGCGGTGAGCAGCTGTCGCTGGTCCACACTCCCCAGCGCCGGCTCCTCATGGTCGGTGTCGGTGCTGAGAGCACCGATGACCTGGACCGCATCGAGCGGACGCTGCAGCGCCTGCAGATCGACTACTCGCGCCAGCCGGAGTTCCTCTCGGTCAAGGACCCGAACTCCCAGTTGGAGGTGGAGGTCACGCCGGCGGCCCCCGTCGATCAGGAGCCTGCCGCATGGCCGGCGACGAACGGTCCGGGCCGCGCCGGACGGGTCAACAGCCGTGCCGAGGGCACCGAGCGCACCGGCAAGGTGCGCCCGCGCAAGCTCGGCCATTTGGTGGTGGGTTCGGCCAACCAGGAGGCGACGCAGAAGTTCTTCACCGACGCCCTCGGCTTCAAGGTCTCCGACGAGGTCCCCGGGCTGGCCGGGTTCCTGCGCTGCTCGACCGACCACCACAACATCCTCATCCAGCAGGCGCCGGCGAACTTCCTGCACCACACGGCGTGGGAGGTGGAAGACGTGGACGAGGTTGGCCGCGGCGCCAGGGACATGCTCGAAAAGGATCCCGAGCGACACGTCTGGGGCTTGGGTCGGCACCACGTCGGCTCCAACTTCTTCTGGTACCTCAAAGACCCGGCCGGCAACTTCTCGGAGTACTACAGCGACCTGGATTGCATCGTCGACGACGCGCTCTGGAAGCCGTCGGTGGTCGAGGGCGCTCGCGGTCTCTACAACTGGGGTCCGCCGCCGCCGGCGTCGTTCCTCAACCCCGAGGACCTGGCCGCGCTCATGACCGGGTCCCACAGCGCCCGCTGAAGCGGCGCTTCTTCTTGTACCTACGCCACCAAACTCGCGCCTTCACGACAACACTGAGGACAGTCATGCGCTTTGGACGCTTGAACGACAGGCTCGTCCTGCTCGGAGAGACCCACGCACTCGATGTGCACAAGATGAGCGGCGGACGATTTGCCGCCGACCCGGACCTCGCGTTCGAGGACTGGGACAGCCTGGTCGACTGGGCTCAGGACCAATCGCCGGATGACGGCATCGAATACGCAGCCGAGCAGCTGGGGGCGCCGTTCTTGCGTCCTCCCCAGATCTTTGCCATCGGCCTGAACTACGTCGACCACGCAAAGGAGTCGGGTGTCACGGTTCCGAGCTCGCCCACGGTGTTCACGAAGTTCGCGACCTGCCTGACCGGTCCGTACTCCGAGGTCGTCCTGCCGACAGACGGTGTCGACTGGGAAGTCGAGCTCGTCGTCGTCCTGAAGAAGCAGGCAGAGAGGGTCAGCGTCGAGGACGCGTGGTCCTACGTTGCGGGTCTGATGGTCGGTCAGGACTTGTCCGAGCGTGCGACCCAGCTCGCCGGTCCGGTCCCGCAGTTCTCGTTGGGAAAGTCCTTCCCCGGGTTCGGGCCGATCGGGCCCGCACTGGTGACGCTCGACGAGGTCGAGAGCCCGGACGACCTTGCCATCACGTGCAGTCTGGACGGTGAGGTGCTACAGGCAGCACGCACGTCTCAGATGGTGTTCTCAGTTCCTGAGCTCATCTCGCGCATCTCGCACATCTGCCCTCTGTTGCCGGGCGACCTCATCTTCACCGGTACCCCGCCGGGCGTCGGTATGGGGCGTGACCCGAAGCGGTACCTGCCGGCTGGCGGCACATTGACGAGTGAGATCAAGGGCATCGGAAAGCTGGTCAACACCATGACGGCTGCCAGCGTCGCGTCATGACTGCGGAGATGGTACGCGACACCGCGGTGCAGCCGGTATGGGTGCCCGGACGGGCAGCCTTGTCCGAGTCCGCTGTGGCAAGGTTCGCAGCGTGGTGCGTCGAGCAGCGTCACCTCCCGACCTCCGACTTCGCAACGCTGCGGGAATGGTCAGTCGCCGACATCGCGGCGTTCTGGACTGCCGTCTGGGACTACTTCAGCATCGAGTCATCGGCCCCGTACGCCGAGGTCGTCACGTCCGGGCCGATGCCTGAGACGCGCTGGTTCGTCGGTGCCCACTTGAACTACGTGGACCACGTGCTCCGAGACAGGCCGGCGGACGAGGTTGCGATCGTTGACGCTCGAGAGCCGCAGGTGGCGGCTGGCAGCAGCTCGCTGACCTGGGCTGAGCTGGACCGACAGGTGTTCGCGCTGCGCCGCTCGCTGGCCGAGGCCGGAGTGGGTGAGGGTGACACGGTCGCGGGGTACATGCCGAACTGCCCTCAGACGGTCGTCGCGTTCCTCGCGGCCGCGAGCCTCGGTGCCGTGTGGTCTGTCTGTGGCCAGGACTACTCCGCGGCTGCGGCTGCGGCTCGGCTGGCGCAACTGGGCCCGAAGGTCCTGGTGACGGCGACCGGGTACGTGTTCGGCGGCAAGATTGCGGACCGCACCGCTGAACTCGGTAAGCTGGCCGCGAACCTGACAGGGCTGACCCACCTGGTGGCTGTGGACCGCGTCGGCATCCCGGCGTCCAGGATCTCGACCGACGCGACCGTCGTGGACTGGGTGGATGCTGTGGCGGTCGACGGGCCGCGGGAGACGACTCACGTCGAGTTCAGCACGCCACTCTGGGTGCTCTTCAGCTCTGGAACGACAGGTAAGGCGAAGGGACTGATCCACGGGCATGGTGGTGTCCTGCTCGAACACTTGAAGGCTTTGCATCTGCAACTGGACCTGAGTGAGGGGGACCGGTTCTTCTGGTTCACGTCTCCGAGCTGGATGGTGTGGAACTACTTGGCGTCGGCTCTGCTCACCGGCGCGTCGATAGTGACGTACGAGGGCTCCCCGACATACCCCGATGCTGGTGCGTTGTGGCAGCTCGCTGACACCCACGAGGTGACGTTCCTCGGTGTCAGCCCGGGCTACCTGCTGGCGACCGAGAAGGCCGGTATCCACCCGAAGTCGGCCTACGGGTTGAACGACCTGCGCATCCTCGGATCCTCGGGTTCGAACCTGCCCGCAGAGGCGTACCAGTGGGTGACGGCCGACTTCGGTCCCGACCTCCAGGTCATGTCCACGACCGGCGGGACGGATGTCGTCAGTGCCTTCGCCGGCGCCGTCCGCACGGCTCCGGTGTGGGCCGGGGAGATCTCCGCCGGGTGCCTGGGTGTCGCGCTGGATGCATGGGATGCGACCGGTCGGCCCGTTCGCAGTGAGGTCGGTGAGCTCGTGGTGACCAAAGCGATGCCGTCGATGCCGGTCGGCTTCTGGGGTGACACCAATAACCGTGCGTACCGGGATGCCTACTTCGCCATGTTCGGTGACTCGGTGTGGCGCCACGGTGACTGGATCACCATCACGGACCGTGGGTCGATCCTCATGCACGGCCGCTCGGACTCGACGCTGAACCGCAACGGCGTCCGGATGGGCAGCGCCGAGATCTACGCGGTCGTCGATGCGCTCCCCGAGGTCGCGGAGAGCCTGGTCGTCGGCGTGGACAGACCGGAGGGGTACTGGATGCCGCTGTTCGTCAAGCCCCAGCCCGGGGTCGAGGTGACTGACGACCTGATCGACCGGATCAAGGACGCCGTTCGCGCCGGCGCATCTCCTCGTCACGTTCCCGATGACGTGATCGTGGCGCCCGGCATCCCGCACACGAAGACGGGCAAGAAGCTCGAGGTTCCGGTCAAGCGACTCCTTCAGGGCGCCTCCATCTGGGACGTCGTTGACGCGCAGTCGGTCGATGACCCCGGCCCTTCTCGAGTGGTACGCCGGCGTCGTCGCCCGTGCCCGCTCCACGACCAACCCCACTCCCCACAAGCACAGGCAAGGACAGAGCATTGACTCTTGACAACCTTTTCTCCCCGTGGGCTGTTGGCCCCTACGATCTGGCGCACCGCGTGGTGATGCCGCCGCTGACACGTATGCGAGCGGAGCCGGGTATCAACGCGGCGGGGTCGACGGCCGCGGAGTACTACGGACAGCGTGCGACCGATGGCGGCCTCATCATCGCCGAGGGTTCGCAGATCAGCCCGGTTGCCCAAGGTTTCCCGAGAACCCCCGGTATCCACTCCGATGAGCAGATCGAGGGTTGGAAGTTGGTCACGAAGGCGGTCAAGGACCGGGGCGGCGTCATCTTTCTGCAGCTGTGGCACGTCGGCCGCGTCTCGCACACCTCTTTCCAGCCGGACGGGCAACTGCCGGTCGGACCGTCGGCGGTGGCGCCGGAGTCAGGCGAGGCCTTCACCGCCGAGTGGAAACGGGTGCCGTTCCAGGTGCCGCGTGCGCTCGCGCACGATGAGGTCGTGGCGACGGTGGAGGCGTTCAAGGTTGCTGCCCAGAACGCCGAGGCTGCCGGCTTCGATGGTGTCGAGATCCACGGAGCCAACGGGTATCTCGTCGAGCAGTTCCTGCATAGCCAGAGCAATCAGCGCACCGACGACTACGGCGGCTCGATCGAGAACCGGGCCCGGTTCTTGCTGCAGGTCGCTGAAGCAGTCGCAGGCGTGTGGGGTCCGGAGCGGGTCGGCGTACGGCTCTCTCCCTTCGGTGTCGCGAACGGCAGCGGTGAGGAGAACTCCTTCGAGCTGTACTCTCACGCGATCGCTCGCCTCGAGTCGCTCGGCCTGTCATACCTACACCTGATCGAGCCACGGGCCAGTGGGATGGGGATGCGAGATGTCGACCACCAAGGCGTGCCGTCGGCGGCGACGGTCTTTCGTCAGCACTGGAGCAACGCGCTCATCTCCGCCGGTGGATACGACGGCCCTTCGGCAGACGCGAAGATCGAGGCTGGTGAAGCCGACGCGATCGCGTTCGGACGCCACTTCGTTGCGAACCCAGATCTACCTGAACGCCTGCGCAACGGCTGGCCGTTGAACCCCTACAACCGCCCGACGTTCTACGGTGGCGGTGAGGTCGGATACACGGACTACCTGTTCTACTCGGGCAGCAACAGCGTGGCGGCCGTGTGAAGATATCGCCAAACCTCAAAACTTCGCTAAACGGCGAACATGTCGTTACGCATTACGATACGCGCGTGACAACTGGCAAGGGGACGCGCACAGAGCTCGTTTACGGTGCGCTGCGGGCCGACCTGATGAACGCCACGTTCCCCCCTGGTACGCGGCTCAAGCTAGCTGCGCTGGTCGAGAGGTTCGGCGTGAGTCAGTCCGTCGTCCGCGAGGCGCTCACCCGGCTCTCCGAGCAAGGCCTCGTCATCGCCGAGCCGCAGCGGGGTTTCCGCGTCCGGCCGTTGACACGCGAGGACCTCGCCGACCTCACGAAGGTCCGTGTACATCTGGAGTGTCTTGCCCTGCGCGAGTCGATGGCTCGCGGGGACGTCTCGTGGGAGTCCGACGTGGTGTCATCTCACTACCGGCTCGAGCGGCTGAACATGGTGGACGAGAACGGCCTCCTCGACGAGGAGTGGACCCGGGTGCACGCGGAGTTCCATCACTCACTGGTTTCCGCCTGTGGGAGCGACCGGCTCCTTGCGATTGTCGGCGGGCTCCGCGAGAACTCCGACGTCTATCGGCAATGGTCATGGTCGCTGGCGCAGGACTACAACCGCGGCAATGTCGCTGAGCACCGCAACCTGATGGACCTCGCGCTCGCGCGCAAGACGGAGGAGGCGGTCGAGGCGCTGAAAGCTCATATCGAACGCGCGGCGAACGCGCTGATGAAGTTCCTCGACAGCCCGGCTGAATAGTCGTCGGTCGCAGTCGGTCGTCGAGCCTCGTGGTCACGTCGCGCAAGGCGAGAAGGCCAGGGCGTTCCTGAGGCACGTGGCGTCAGCCGACGACGGCAAGACCAGCGCTTCACATCGATGCGGCGCGGTTCACGACCGGGTCTGGATCCAAATAGCCAGCGTCTCCACGAAACCCGGGGTGATTCAGGCTGGGGACTGGTGGGGTCCTCACGGCCTACGATCCTGGCTCAACTGAAGATCGCTGGCTGGCGCACCCCGGGGTGCACGAACCCGAGGTAACGGGAGGGAACCGGAGGCAACCGAGCACCGGTTCCACGTATTCGTCCTCGACAGCGCTGATGAATTCGAGCAAGGTAGCGGTGTCATCGACGCCGGACGGTGCGTGTGAGAGCGGGATGGGCGGTCTCTGTCCCCAGCGATCATCCTGGTCGCATGTCCGAGTTCAGCGGTCCGCCTACCAGGACTGACTCCATGCCATCGGAGCTGCGCGCCAAGACCGCTGAAGACCGCGCGACTGCTGGAACAGGGCCGCCAGCCCGACCCGTCTTGGTGGTTCCACCCTGCCGGCAGACGGCCTAGGGCGTCCGAAGTAGAGAAATTGGTCAGCACCGGTCGGCAGAGTCGTCCATAGCGGGTCAAACCGACCCGACGGGTGGGCCGTCTCAATCGACGTGTTCGACAGCACGAATGGGTGAATGGGCACTTCGCTGGCCCGGCGGACCGGGCTGGCCTCTGAGCCGAATGCGACTGGAACCCACCGAGAGGATGGAGACATGAGGAGTACGGCATCCGGTCAGCCCGGCCCACACGTCAAACCGGGTACCCGCTCGGCGGTCCAGCCTGCCAACCGGGCTAACGTGAGTCAGGCGGCTGAGTGGCCACATCGCGCAGGAGGTGAGTGACGACGTATTCACGTTGGTTCACGAAACCCAGGCGCTTATAGAGGTCCATTGCAGGGTTTTCTCGTGCGACGTAGAGGAATCCGCGTCGGCTTTGGGTCCTGATGCCAGCCAACACGCTGTGCACGACGTCTTTAGCCAGGCCCTGGCCGCGGTACTGCGGATCGGTGCACACGGCGCTGATCTCGGTCCAACCCGGCGGTTGGGTTCGTTGACCGGCCATAGCCACGAGCGAGCCGTTACGTCGGATCCCTACGTAACCGCCGAAGTCGATGGTGCGGGGGCGGAAGGGGCCGGGTCGCGTTCGTTCGACCAGCTCCATCATCTCTGGGAGGTCGTCCTCATCCAGTGGCGTCGGAGCGCTGCGTGGTTCCTTGATCTCGACGAGGTCATCAGTCATCAGGCAGGCCGGGAACTCACCTAGGCTCCGCCATCCCGCACCTACTGCTAGCGACCCGGCGGTAGCCGGCATGATCTCGTCTACCGGCAGCGCGTCAAGTGCTTGCCACGTCTGGGAGACGGGATTGAGCCCAAGCGAGCCCAGAGCGCTGATCTCGCGCTGGTAGGCCACAGCTGCACCGTCTCCGACCGCCATATGACGCTGCGGCCCGCGCAGCGCAGAGCCGATAGCATCTTCGAGCACCAGCGGCAGCGGGCTCATCAGTGTGCGCCGGCCGGCCGCGTTGCGACGATCAAAAGGCGCCGGCCGTGTTCGATGAACGGGACAACGACCTCAGCCTCGCGCTGCAGGCGTTGAATGGCGGGGTCGAATATGCCGGCGTTGGCACGCTCATGCAGCTTCAGCTGGGTGCCGTCCATGCTCTGGAACGCTTTGAGGTGTCCGTGCGGGTCGGTGACGGCAATCGCCATGTCGCTGCCCAGGTCGGCGCGGGCTGCCCGGCCGGCGTCCAGGAGCTCGGTTGCTGCCGCCCTCGTGATCGAGGCGGTGGTGAGGCTGTTCGTGGAAGCGGTGGTCATGAATTCTCCTGGTAACCGGTGGCGAGTGACGGCCGGGGCGCGCCGTGGCCGGGCTGGTGGTCAGCGCAAAGCGGAAGCGGGCGTGGGGGTGACGCGGGTGATGACGGACTGCTCGAGCAGCAACAATTCGGCCACGCGCGGGGCGATCTCGTTCCTCCAGCGGTCGGTGTCATAGGTGGCGGCATATAGCGCGGCGCGCTGCTCCTCGTCGTCGAACCGGCGGATCCACACATAGCCGTCGTTGTCTTGCTCGTCGAGGAAGGACCCGGTGACGGTCATCCCGGTCGACTGCTGGTAGGGCAAGACGACGTCCTCCATGTAGCGGACCCAGTCCTGGCGGCGGCCGGGACGAGCCTGATAACGGCGGATCTCGAAGAACATGACAGCTCCGTTCAAAGGGGTTGGGGGGTGTGGTGCTGGCAGCGTCTGCGGGCCGGGCCGCTGGCCTCAGCCGGCGACCTGCAAGACGATCTTGCCGCGGGTGCGGTCGGTCTCGCCCCGCTCGTGCGCCGCGGCGGCCTGTGCCAGAGGCAGGACGTCCTGCACCTCCACCGACACGGTGCCATCGTCGATGAGCCCGGCGATCCGGGCCAGGGCGGGTCCGTCGGGCTCGACCAGAAAGGGGCTGCACCGCACGCCGCGGGCCTGCGCGGCTGCAGCCAGCTCGGGCGCCAATCCGGGGACCTCGACGAGCAGCCCGTCCGGGCGCAGCACCCCGAGCGAGCGGGTCCCGGTCTGGTGGTGCCCGTCGCCCACCAGATCGACCACGACGTCGACGTCGCCGACGGTGTCCTCGAACCGCACGGCCGTGTAGTCGACCAGCTCGTCGGCGCCGAGCCCGGTGAGCCAGTCGTGGTGCCGGGCGCTGGCGGTGCCGATCACCCGGGCCCCCAGGTGCTTGGCGAGCTGGACGGCGAAGTGCCCGACCCCGCCGGCTGCGGCGTGGATCAGCACCCGCTGTCCGGGCTCCACCCGGGCGGTGTCGACCAACACCTGCCAGGCCGTGAGTGCCGCCAGGGGGACAGCAGCGGCCTGCGCGTGCCCGACTGTGACAGGCTTGCGGGCGAACTGCCGCGAGGGCGCAGTGACGTATTCGGCGTAGCCGCCCGCGGCGCGGGGAAACCACGGCATCCCGTACACCTCGTCCCCCGGTGCCAGCGTCGTCACTCCGTAGCCGACCTGCTCCACCACGCCCGAGACGTCCCAGCCGAGCACGAACGGCGGCTCGCCCACCACCCCCGCCATGCCGCTGCCGGCCCGGGTCTTCCAGTCCACCGGATTCACCCCGGCCGCGTGGACCCGCACCAGCACCTCGGTCGGCAGCGGCTGCGGCCGCGGCACCTGCTCGAGGCGCAGCACCTGCGGGCCGCCGAACTGGTGCTGCACGACCGCCGACATCGAACTGGACACGTTTTGCCTCCTACGACCATCACGCGGAGCCCGTGCACCGCCTCCACTTCCACGCTAGGACACGGGTCATAGTTACCCGCAAGGAAGCCTGCTACCTTCTAGTAAGTACTAGCGACGTCCGGCCGACAGGGAACACCTTGACTCATCACCACGACGGCGTCCCTGCAGCGCACGACGTCTACCTTGCACTGTGTCCGTGCCGGAGACTGCTCGACCTACTGGCCAACAAGTGGTCCACGCTGGCCATCGGAGCGCTCGAGGACGGCCCACGCCGCTTCGGACAGCTGCAGCGCAAGCTCGAGGGCATCAGCCCCAAAGTGCTCACCCAGACCCTGCGGCGCCTGGAGGAAGCCGGCTTCCTGGACCGCACGATCATCCCCGCCGTGCCCCTGCACGTCGAGTACGCCCTCACCGACCTCGGCCACAGCGCCGCCGTCCCGCTCGGACAGCTGCGAACCTGGGCCGTCGACAACATCGACAACGTGACCACCACCCAACGCCACAACCCCCAGCACGAACCCCCGACATGAGCAATCGCCAGCGGCCCCGGCCAAGCACGAAGTCTCACCGACCGACAGGACCGCCCGTAGACGATCATCGACCGGGACGGTCGTCGCACGAGCACGGTCAGGGCGTGGTGGTGATGACCCCGTCACCGCCTCGCATCCTAGGCAGTGGAACGGGGCCTACCCGACCACGGCCCCACTGGCGAAGCAGCGCGGGACCGCGTCCCACAAGTCAGGCCGACAAGGTCATCTCGGAAAACGCATACGAACACGACCTCCGGGCCGGAAGGGCGGCCGACAGCGGTTCCACCAGGTTAGCGCCAGTCGGCGGCACGGCGCCGTCGAGCGCGTGCTGGATTTGGTGCGCTGCCCCGCGCCGAGCCCGGCGTTGCTGAGCGGCGCCGTCAGGCCCGCCCCCAGAGGACACGGCACGTATGGGGCACCGCATAGGAGCCGTCGTCGCGGCGGTGCACGCTGATCCGGTCGGCGAAGGAGTCCTGCGCCCGCGCCAGGACTGCCGGCTCCAGCGCCGCGAACGCCGCTGCCAGCGCGCCGCCGAGGGCGTAGGCCTCCCACAGGCTGGCCAGGTTCGGCTGCCCGATGGTCCAGGTGAAGGACTCCGAGTCCACGGCGGCCAGGCCGGCCTCGCACAACCAGCCCTCGCGCCGCCCCGGCGCTGCGAGGTCGTCGAGCCAGCCGAGGTCGGGCGCGGCGCCGGGGGAGGCGTGCTCGCGCAGGGTCTGCAGCGTCGCGTCGAAGAGAGTGTTCAGGCTTAGGCGGTCCCAGGTCGCGATGCTGTACGGGCCCCCGGGTGCGAGCACGCGCGCCACCTCCCGGGCACCGTCCTGCCCGGCTGCAGGAAAGGCGAGCAAGGCGAAACGGGAGACCACCGCCCCGACGCTGCCATCGGCCAGCGTGAGCTCGCCGGCCGCCATGACCTCGAAGGTGGCGGCCAGTTGCTCCTGCTGCGCCTTGTAACGGGCGACCTCGACCATCGCCGCCGCGGTGTCGACGCCCAGCAGTCGGACACCGGGGTCGCGCCGGGCCGCGCTGAGGCCGGGCTCGCCGGTGCCGCACCCCACATCGAGCAGCAGGTCCCCCGCAGCCAGGGCCGGAAGGTGGGCCAGGACCGCCCCGGTGACCGGCGCCATCACGGCCAGGCCGCGGTCCCAGTCCGCGGCCATCCGCTCGTAGTCGACCCCACCCGGGGCACCAGGCGTCGTGCTCTGCGCGGCCCCGCCCGGTTCAGCGTCCGGCACTGCAGCGTCCGCGGCGTGCTCACCGGCCATGACCTAGTACTCCTTCGCGAGAGCGCCCCAGCAGGACACCGCAGTCCTCATGCTATCCAGTCCCGCATCCAAGCGTGTGGCGTTGCGGCCGAGTCGCGTTTGCATGGGAGGGTCAGTCGTCGGCTTGCTCGCAACCAATGGCTCGGCGGAGGCCAGCCAGCGATTTCTGCATCAGCACCGAGAAGTCAACGGTCGTGTTGTCGGCCCACTCGTCGTACGCGGCGGCGAAGACCACGACCGCAGCCTGCGCGGCGAAGTCAGTGATCGTGCCCGGTGCGCCGCGTTCGCGCAGGCCAGCCGCGAGAGAGGCCGCGAGGGACGCCGTCTTGATCAAGTTCCGTTCCTGCAGCTCGGTTGAGGAGGCGATCAGTTCACGTCGGGCGTGGGCCGAGTCGCCGTAGGACGTTAGGTCGATGCCGCCGCGGGTGAGCGCAGCCACGGCCGCGTCGACAGGCTCGAATTCGTCGGCGACCTCACCCAGGTAGCCGATGACGCTGGCTTCGAAAGCCTCCGCTGCCGCGAAGAGAACTTCGCGCTTGTCCGCAAAGTGATTGAAGAACGTCCGCTTGGTCAGACCCGCCCGATCAGCGATCTGGGCAACCGTCACGTCCGGGTACCCGCGTTCGCGAAACAGCGCCATCGCCGATTCCTGAAGTACGCCCGTTCTCACCTAAGCGATGAAACCGCTACCTCACCGCCAAGGCATCGGCTTCTCTGCACTAGTCAGGGCCAGGGATTGATCTGCCAGTTGGCTGCGGACCAGCTATTGCTCTGCGGCAGTGATCTCTTTCGTCATCTCGACCGCGGCCATTAGTGCTGGTAGCACCAGCTCTTGGTAAGTGGCCAGCGGCGCGTTGGCGTGTTCGATCGCTGTCATGCCTCGGATGACGCGATGCTCTGGGGTGTTGTCGTCGTCCGCATGCCAGCGCTCAAGACCGCCGTTGAAGGCTGAGCCGGCGCGTCTCTTGTGCATGCCGTCGTGTCGGTAGCGAACTAGTTCGCGGGCCAGCGGGGTGTCAATGAGCGAGGAGAAGGCCTCCCAGGCGGAGGCGTCGTGATAGGCCGTTGCGAGGCCCTTGATGCCGTCCTTGTTGAACGTTGGGTATCTCTTCTCGCCGGCTTTGGTGGTGGCGATCGGCAGTTCTGCGCGGCACCAAAGCGCAACCACCAGCCGGTCGAGGAGACCGTGGCATTTAGTCAGCGCGGTGTCCAGGAGTTGGCCGCCGAACCACGCACCAAGGCTTTGGCCCCCTCCGATGTGCCGGTGGCGATCTGTCGCGAGTGTGCTCGGGGCTTGAAAGTGGTCGTTGGTCAGCAGGACGGCTAGCTCGGCCTCGGAGATGAAGAGCCCTGGGGTCGGTTCGGCAGTCTCGACCTGTTCGGCTTCTTGGGCTGAGCCGGCATCGAAGAGCAACATGAGCGCTGCGCCGGTGAGAAACCGGATGTCACGCAGCAGGTCCTGCACCTCCCGGACCATCTCGACGTAGATCTCCCTGGCGGCGAGGTCGGCAATGATCGGCTTTGCTGTTGGGGTCATCGGGACAAGGCCGTCGGTGAGACCGCGGAGGTCGGGCATGGCGAGCGTCTCGAGGTAATGCCGGTCGGCCGACTCAAGCGCTCGGGCGTCAAGATCCCACTGGGTCATTGCTCCAGGTTGCCTCAGCACGGCGTGATCCGCCGCCAGTCGCGACCGCGTCTGGGGGTGTCCATCCGGCGGTCTGCCCCTGTCCCAGATCGCTGTTGATGAGCGATCGCGGGGTAGAGGGTGGCGCGGCTGACGCCATATTGGGCTGCGAGCTCGGTGGTGGTGTGCTGGCCGGTCTCGTAGTTGGCAACGAGGTGACCTTCCTGCCTTGCGCTGAGCTTGGGGGTCTTCCCGCGCAAACGCCCTTTGGCTTTGGCCAACTGCCTTGGGCGCCTTCCGAGAAGTCGTACACCAGCTTGGCCATCGGTGCTCCTCCGAGGCGCGGGTGGGCCTGGAATCGGGTTTGCTGTAGTCCCACGGAGGGATCGCCCTCGCGGGCGACTTCCGGCAAGGTCGCCTTGGTCCTCGGGCCGCGGACTGCTCGCGGTCGAGAGCAACCGACCGACCGGCCTGGCGCCTGCGGCATCGTGCACAGGAGCGCGGCCAGTTCCGGACCTCACGCTGGGACTGCTCGGGTTGTCAGCGGTGCCGCCCGCCGCCGTCGACGACCACGGTCTGCCCGGTGATGAAGCTCGATCCGTCGGAGATAAGGAACAGCATCGCGTCGGCGACGTCGTGGGGGTCCCCGAGCCGCCGAAGCGGGATCGCTTTCGTCGCCGTCTCAAGGGCGGCGGCGTCGTCGGTCAATGAGCGGTTCATGCCGGTGCGAATGATTCCGGGCGCGACCGCGTTCACCCGGATGCCGGAGGGGCCCAGTTCCACCGCCAGGAAATGAGTGAGGTGATCCGACGCAGCCTTCATGGACCCATACGCGGCGTAGCCCGGGCGAACGAGCAGGCTTGCGGTCGACGTGATGTTCACGACCGAGCCGCCGCGTGGGTGCATAGCGGCGGCCGCGGCCTGGGTGCCGTAGATGACGCTGTTGAACAGGACCCCCGACGTTAGTTCGAGGTGTTCAGCGTCGATGGAGAGCACGTCGGCTCTTGGGTAGACACCGGCGTTGTTGACCCAGTGATCGAGGCGCCCGAAGGAGGAGAGGGTCAGGGCGGCGAGGGCAGTGTGGTCTTCGCGTCGAGTGACGTCAGCCGACGCCGGCACCACGCGCGCCTGCGTCCCGTATTGCGCGTTCAGCCGCTCAGCGGTCGCTGTCATGGCGTCCGCGTCGACGTCCCCGGCCACGACGTTGACGTGGTTGCGCAGCAGCCCGGCGGCGTGAGCTTCGCCCATGCCGTGAGCCGCGCCCGTCACGACGGCGGCGTGACCCGCGAGCTCGGGGTACGTAACCCTCGTGCTTGTCATTTGCTCACCTGACTGTGGCGGGCCATGCACCGGGCTGGCGGCCGGTGAGATGGCCAGAGGTTTTGCGTACTTGCGGCACCCGGGAAGAGGCTCCTTCTAGATGTCACGGATCGACCGGAACGCGTTGCGGAGCTCGTCGACGAAGATCGCGGGCTGCTCCCACGCGGCGAGGTGCCCGCCGTTGGGTGCGGTGCCCCAGTAGATGAGCTGGGACCAGCGCCGTTCCGCCCAGGCTCGAGGCGGTCTGATCGTCTCTTTGGGGAAGACCGTGGCGGCCATCGGCAGGTCGATCGGTCCGGCGTCGAGGG
>JAABUM010004638.1_pt1 | contig 15286 bp, 14 predicted proteins | sample 5559161 | NCBI WGS metagenome assembly JAABUM01 (sample SAMN10711868, study PRJNA513369) | rock metagenome | isolation source: Antarctica rocks | place: Antarctica: Victoria Land, Siegfried Peak nord
CTTCTCTGTGAGCAACTTTGGTCGGTTACTCGCAAAGCCTCACGCGGTGGCCCTTCAACGACCGGGACCGACACGAACACGGTCACGACCAAGAGCCCTAGTTACACCACTGCCAGGGACTCGGCCTGCAAGTGGTGCCACGGCCGTCGCCTTGACAGATAGACCGGTCGGGATACTGAGGAGCCGGTCGACATAACTACCAAATCTTTGACGTCGATCAAGGTTCGGATTGAGTTGCGCGACCGCCGCGCGCGTAACGCTGCCCGTGAGGGCCGGCCCGCTGCGGGTCTCATCGCGACGTTGCTGGACGACCTCGACCGCCGTCGGCGCGTCGCGGCGGTGCGGGCCGCATAGGCGTTGGCCGACGCGGCGTACCGGACCGAGGTCGACGAGTAGGCCCGGCTGTCAGACGACGGCTTGGCTCGTGACTGACCGCGTGTTGCGCGGAGACCTCGACTGGGTCGACTTCAGTCCGACCCAGGGCGGTGAGCCGACCGGCGCCCTAGCCGGCAGCGCTTGGTCTCAGGCCGGGACAACGGCGATGAAGGACTCGAGTCCGCGGAAGTCGTCGGCGTTGCGGGTGTACAGCACCACCCCGTGAACATGCGCGGTCGCGGCGATGAGCAGGTCCATCGTGCGCGCCCGGGGCTGCCGGCCCGACGCAGCGACGTGCGCGGCGATCTGGCCATAGCTGTCGGCGACAGCATCATCAACCGGAAGCGGATCGAAGCGCCGCTGCAGTCGGCTTAGACGCGCGAGCCGGCTGGCACGGATCTCCGGCGAGGCGGCAACGAGCACGCCGAAGTGGAGCTCCGCCACGCTGATGACGCTAATGGCCAGCTGACCAGGGAGCGGGCTGACGTCAGCGGCGATGAGGACGCTGGTGTCCAGCAGTCCGCGATCGGCCACCTAGTGGTCCCAGGGATCGCGAAGCGAACCGTCGAGACGTTCCTGGTCCGTTGACCAGTCGGGGTCACCCGGGCCCGTGAACACGTCAGCCACCGCCTCCCAGGACACCCAGGACGCGACGTCCACGGGCCCGAGCGAAGCGGCCGGACGGCCAGAGACGGTGATCGTTAGGCGCTCTCCTGCCTGCGCACGACGCACGAGTTCACTGGCGTTCTGACGTACTTCCCGCAGGCCCACCTCACTCATGAATCGGAGTGTAGCACAGATGCTACCGAACCGCACCGGACGGCTCGGCGAGCGGGGACCTGCGAGGTCACGTCGTTCGGCCTGCTCCTGTTCGCCGTGACCCGCTGCGCAGTGGCCGGCGTCCGGACGTTGTTCACCTGGCGTCGGGGTGGCGCGATGACGGTCAGTTGTTCGAGGTTCGGCGGCTCGATGACGTGCAGTCCGAGCTGCTCGGCGACGGCGCTGGCGTGTGCGGGCGCGGGATCCGTGGCCCAGTCGGTGCGTTCACCGGCGTCGCTGAATGGCGCTAGGCGGGTAGTGCGGCCGGGGCTGACCGCAACCGGGTGAACAGGTCGGCGAACCCCGCCGCGGCAAGGGCGGCAGCCCAGCCTTGCGGGATCCGGTAGGGCACCATGACCGGCAGTTGCCTGGTGACGCTGAAGCGGGTGGCGGCGGCGACGTCGACGTTCGCGACCGGCACCGGCGCGGGCAGACTCAGTCGGCTGATAACCCGGTCGCGGAGCAACGAGGCGGGGACGATCCGGTGCGCGGCGAGGTCCGGGCCGATGCGCTCACGGACGGCCGCGGCCGCGCTGCTGGCCAGGTAGCAGGTGCCGCAGGGTGCGGCCAGGTCGTAGCGGCCGGTGCCGGCGGAGGAGAAGCACCACGGTCCTTCGCTGCGCGGGTGCTGCCGCCACCAGGAGCTCCCGGCCGCCAACGTGCGGGCCGGGAAGCTCTGAGGTCCAGCGTCGGGTCGGGGTGTTGCTGGGCAGGCTGTTCGCGATCTTCAGTCACCGCGCCCAGCGCGCCGCGACCTGCTGCGCGGCGTGCAGGACGGGGCCAGGCTCGTTGCCGGCGCGCAGCCAGTTCCCCGGCCAACGCGCGGCGTCTGCTCGAAAGCCTGGACCAGGCCCGTCGCGGCGAGCGGACGGAGCAGGCGCTGCTCTCGAGGTTGGTTTTCACCCACCATGGGTGGGATGACTACCTGCGGCTACGCGGTCGCGTTGCCCGACCGCTACGGCACCGGGGCGGCGCCGGTCTTCTTCGGCGGCGGCAAGCTGGCGCCGGACTTGACGGTGCCGCGGCTGCAGCGCCGCTGGGACGGGCCAGGGCTGGGGGTGGCTGCGGTCAGTTCGGTGGGGCCGGCCGTGTCGGCGGCCCGCCGGGCGGCCTCCCGCGCTGCTGGCGAGTTCGGTCGGCGGCAGGTCCGGACCGACCGGTTCGGGTTGACGCAGATGGAGCGGTTGCGGATCTGGGAGCAGGCGACGCTGGCGGCCGGACGGGCGAGCGAGCACATCGCGGCCAGTATCGCGAGCGACCCGACGGAGGCGGCGGATGCGGCCTGGGCGGCGTCGGACTTCCTGGCCGCGGCCGCGCGGGTCGTCGATGGCCGCAGGGGCGGCCTGCCTGACTGAGACCGCACAAAGCTACGACCAGGCCGCCCGGGAACTGCACGGCAAGGTGCCGGCTCCGACGGCGGCCGGGACCGGCCTGCGCGCCGCTGGCCGGCTGCTGCTGTCCGCGCAGGTCGCTCTGCCCAGTGAGACCAGGCAGCTGCTCGCTTTGATGGCGCAGCTGTCGGCGCTGACCGACGCGGTGACCCGGCTCCGAGAGGTTCAGGACCGCCGCTAGGCAGGCCCGCGCAGCCCGGCAGGCAGCTGAGGCGCTGCGGGACCTCACGGCCCGCTACGCCGGTGCTGGCATGCCAGTGGACCGCCCGCCGGCGCCGGTGCCGGCGTCGAGTGGTCTTGGCGCCGGTCGGGCTGCTGAGCCGGCCCGGCAGTACGAGCCAGGACCGCACCACCCGACCCAGCCCACGTCAGGCTCAGGAGGTCCCCGCCGGTAGGCGGGACAGCCCGCATCGCCAGGTCGAAGCCGGCGGGACCACCGACAGGCTGCCTTCGCCGCAGCGCGACCTCGCACTGCTGCTGCCCGGAACGGGTGATCGCTACCGCCCAGCCCCGGCAGGCCGAACCCCCGGCATGCCCAGGATCAGGGGTCAACGGGCTCTACAGGAGTTCGCGCGCTCGCCGATGTAGCAGGCATGGCTGCCTGCGCTCTTCCTGGTGGCGATGTGGAGCTACCAGCACTGCGCGTCGAGCGGGCACCGGTCCAGGTCTGGGTGGAGCGGGTCGTTCTGCTGGTCGCGGTGGCGCTGGTCGCCGCCTTCACGATCAGCACCGTTCCCGGCGTCCGGGCGCACGCCGGCTACAGTTTCTGGCTCGACGGGGTGCTGGCCAACGCTGCCTACGTCCTGCCGTGCCTGCTCGCGCTGGTGCGCGCCCTGCGGGCCGGCCGCGACCGGCGGGCCTGGCTGCTGCTGGCCACGGCATTGATGGTCTACGCGGCCGGCGGTCTGTACTGGACGGTCGTCATCCGGCCGATGGTCCCGCAGCCGTTCCCGTCCTTCGCTGACGTCCTGTGGTTGGCCTCCTACCCGTTGTTGTACGGCTGTCTGCTGTTGCTGCTGCGCGGGCACCTGCGGGGTATCGGTGTCTCGGCCTGGCTCGACGGCGTCATTTGCGGGCTGGGCGCCGCTACCGTCACCAGTGCCTTCCTGCTCGGCCCGGTGCTCAGCACCCTGGGCGGTCCGTTGGCGACTGTTGCGGTGAACCTGGCGTATCCGATCGCGGACCTGCTGCTTGTCGCCTTCTTGCTGGGCGGCAGCGCCGTGCTCGGCATCCGGCCCAGCCGGGCAGCGCTGCTGCTGGGCGCGGGATTTCTGGTCTTCGCGCTCGTCGACGTAATTTACCTGGTTCAGGTCGCGCACGGCAGCTACGTGCAGGGGAGGTGGGTCGATGCGCTGTGGCCGATCGGCTTCCTGCTTATGGCGCTGGGCACTGGGTCGCCGCCGACCCTCGCCACCGCGGACATTCATCGTCGGGAGCTGCCGGGCCTGACCGCCCTGGTCGTGCCCGTCGGCTGGGTGTTCCTCAGCGGCCTGATCGTCACCCTGGACAACTTCCTGCACCTGCCGGCGGCGGTCAGCTGGCTGGCCTTCGCCACCCTGACCGTCGGGACTCTGCGGATGGTGCTCGCTTTCCTGGAGGTGCGGTCCCTGGCCGAGAGCCGCCTGGAGGCGCGCACCGACCCGCTCACCGGCCTGCCCAACCGCCGTGCGCTGTATGAGATGGCGGAGGTCCTGCTCCGGCCGAGCGCCACGACGGTGGGCCGCCTCGCGCTGCTCATCCTCGACCTGGACCGCTTCAAGGAGGTCAACGACAGCCTCGGACACCACATGGGCGACCAGCTCCTTAGCCAGATCGGCCCGCGCATCGAGGGGGTGCTGCGGGAAGGCGACGTGCTCGCCCGTCTGGGCGGCGACGAGTTCGCGCTGCTGCTTCCCGGTACGGAGGCCGCGAAGGCACAGGCCGTCGCGGGTCGGCTGCTCGACGCGCTGCGGCAGCCGTTCCAACTGGACCGGATGGCCCTGCACATCGACGGCAGCATCGGGATCGCCCTGAGCCCGGAGCACGCCATCGACATCAACGGGCTGCTGCAGCGCGCCGACATTGCGCTGTACCAGGCAAAGGCGGAGCGGGGAACGCACGCCACCTACAACCGCAGCACCACCGACCCCTCCCACCACCGGCTGCAAACCATCGAGGAGCTGCGGGCTGCGGTGTTCAGCGACAACATCGTGCTGCACTACCAGCCGAAGGCAACCCTGCCCGCCGGCGAGGTCCACAGCGTCGAGGCGTTAGTCCGCTGGTGGCACCCGCAGAAGGGCCTGCGCTACCCCGACACGTTCCTGCCGCTGATCGAGCAGGCAGGTCTCATGCACGCCCTCACCGACCGGGTCCTCAGCCTCGCGCTCGACCAGGTCCTGGTGTGGCGTGCCGAGGGCCTGCCGGCGCTGCGGGTCGCGGTCAACCTTTCGGCGAGCAGCATCGTCGACCTACCGAGCCGGGTCGCCGCCGCGCTGGCGACACGCGAGCTGCCCGGGGAGGTGCTGTCGCTGGAGATCACCGAGCAGTTCCTCATGGCCGACCGGGTGCGCGCCCGCGACGTCCTGACCGAGCTTCGCGGCTACGGGATACGGATCAGCATCGACGACTTCGGCACCGGCTACAGCTCGCTGGCCCACCTGCGCGACCTGCCGATCGACGAGCTCAAGCTAGACCGGGCGTTCGTGGCTCCACTGGCCGACGACGCGCGCGCTGCCAACCTGGTCCGCAGCACCATCGACCTCTCACACGCCCTCGGCCTGCACATGGTGGCTGAAGGGGTCGAGGACCAGGCCACCTGGGACGAGCTCGTCCGCTACAGATGCGACGAAATCCAGGGCTTCCACCTAGCCCGCCCGATGCCGGGAGCCCAACTCAGCCACTGGCTGACCGAGCGGCTGACAACGGCCGTTCATCCATTCGGATGAACGATGCATCCCGGCGCAGCAGACGGCCGCCTCAACGCGCCGACCCCTTCAGGACAGAACACGCACACTGGCATCCTGAGGGCCACCCTTGACCTGCCCGGTACGAACTGACCTCAGCACGGCCGTAGGGCCGGTCGCAATTCAGGCCAGAACCTGGGTTGGCAGGGCACCGGCGGGGCCGGGCGCGGGCGCTACTGAAACTGTCGAGCTGCGTGCTCATCGAGGCCCACGACGAGCGCCACGACAGCGACCGCCGCTACGTCAGCGAGGAGTCGATGGCGCCAACTCAACCGTCCGCCCCGACTGTCCAGGAGCCCAAGACCACGAAGACGGCCGCGCGAAAGGAGATCGCCGCTAGGGCGTAGTTGCCCTGACTCGCACAGTCACACGCGACGAGTTGCACCACCTCGCGGGGCACGGCCCAGCCGCCGCGGCGAACCAGCAGCCGAAGACGTTCTGAGCCGCTCCGCCGCGCGTCCCACTCCTCGCAGAAAACTTCTTCTGTCGTGCCACGGCCCTTACCTGCGGCGTTGGCACCAAACGCGCAGTGCGTCCGGTGGATGCGAATGTCGGGTCGGAGCCGACCGGGCTCCACCCCGGGGTGAACACCTGGGCCGAACCGCAACACTGCGTCTGCCCGACTCGCGCGCTCGACGCTGTCTCGAGGGGGCTGAGGGGACGGGGAGGCGACGCGTCCTTAGTTGCTTGGAATGCACTTGCGTCTGCGCCATTCGGGTGATCTTACGCAGAGTAGCCGTCTTGGTGCTGTTTGTACTGCCAGAGTCCTAGTAGCGGCTGGGACTTCCTGGTTGCTTTTGGGTAGTGACGACGCGTAGATCCGGATAGTCCTCACCGACACCTGTTGGGTGCACGGAGACGATCGGTCGCCAGACCGTCCGGGGAGTGAATGGCGAGACCGGCGTTCATCAGCTGGGGCCTGACATTGGTCCTGGGATGGGGCGCTCGTGCTTGTGAAGCTGACCGGCGGACTGCGGCGCCTGGTGATGTCTTGGCTTGTGCTGGCGCTGGCTGTGGCGTTGGTTGGGCTGGGCGCCACGGCTGCTACCGCCGCGGCGGCCTTCCCGGCGGCCTCTGGTGCGGTGGGCCGGCTGGTGACGCTGCAGGGTGTGTACACCGAGATTCATGGTGCCCCGGGCCGGCCGGGAAGCACGGTGGACACCGACACACCACTGTTTGAGTTGTCCGCTGGCGGCCGGCACTACCGGTTGACGTTCCGTCACGAGCCGCACATCCGATCCCGCGCCACGATCAAGGTCACCGGGGTCCTGGTCGGCCACACCATCGATGTGACAGCCCCGGGCAGCGGGGTGGCGCAGCTGGCCCCACCGGCCCCGGCCCCGTCGTCATCGTCGTCATCGTCGTCAACGTCGATGACGGGAGCGACGGCTGGGGCGGCGGTGCAGACCGGGACGAAGTCGCTGCTGACGATCAACTTGACCTGGCCGGGCGCGGCGCTGACCGCGACCGCCCCGGCGGAGCAGAACTTTCTGTTCGGCGGCGACCGGCGGTCGTTGGCGAGCTACTACCGGGAGGTCTCCTATGGGCAGCTGAGTTGGACCGGGACCGTGACCGCCAACTTGACTGGCACCGAGCCGGGCAGCTGTGACCTGACCGCATTGAGCGACCAGGCCGAGGCGGCGGCGACCGCGCACGGCTACACCCCCGCGGCCTACGACGCCCTGATCATTAACGTGCCGAACTTGCACTGCCCGTCCGCCGGGTACGGGGAGATCGGCGGGAAGCACACCTGGATCCAGGACGGGCTGTGGAACCTGGCCGACGGCTACGCCCGGGAGGTCACCGCGCACGAGATCGGCCACTCCCTCGGGCTCTACCACTCCCACGGCCTGGAGTGCGGCGCGAGCACCGTCAGCCTGAACTGCCTGACCAATGCCAGCACCAACAGCCAGGAGTACGGCAACGCCTGGGACGTGATGGGCAACAACTGGCCCGGTGACGCGCACGACGCGGTCACCTGGTTCAGCGCCCAACAAGAACTCACCCTGGGTTGGCTGTCCGGCAGCCAGGTACGCACCGTCACCACCACCGGCAGCTACTCACTGGCCCCGCTGGAGCAGGCCGGTGCCACCATCCCGCAGGTGCTGGTTTTGGCCACCCCGACCCACAGCTACCGGGTGGAGTACCGCCAGCCGATCGGCCAGGACGCGTTCCTGTCCGCGTATCCGGCGGCCACCAACAGTGTCCACATCAGCGTGAACGACCCGGGCAGCGCCGACACCGGCCCCTACGCCCTGGACTTCACCCCGAACTCCGATGTGTCGGCCGGCTACCAGGACTGGTACGACGCGCCGCTAGCCAACGGAGGCTCCTTCACCGACCCGGAGAACACCTTCACGCTCACCCCGGCCGCAGGCGGAAGCGTCGCGGTCACCTTCCACAACACCGGGCTGGCCAGCAACCCCGGTCAGGGTGCGGTGGCCGGGGTGGCTGGCCGGTTCCACCCCCTCACCCCGGCGCGGGTGTTGGACACCCGCGCGACAGCCAGCCCGGTGCGCGCCGGCAGCGACCGGCAGGTCCGGGTCACCGGTGTGGGCGGCGTGCCGTCATCGGGGGTGTCCGCAGTCGTGCTGAACGCGACTGTTCCGGCGCCCCCGGCCAGCGGCTACCTGCAGGTCTACCCGACCGGGAGCAAACCGGTGAACCCCACGAGCAGCCTGAGCTGGCGCGCGGGGCGCACCGCAGCCAACGCCGTCACGGTCGGCGTCGGCACCGGTGGCGCCCTTGGCCTGCAGGTCGGGGTGGGCACCGCCCACGTCGTGCTGGACGTGTTGGGCTGGTACGGCGACTCGACCGACGCGGGGGGCGCCCGCTACCAGCCGTTGACCCCGCGTCGCATCCTGGACACCCGCGCGGCGGGCGGCGGCGGCCCGGTCACGGCCACCGCGGACCGTACCTTGCCGGTGGCTGGCCACGGCGGGGTTCCGAGCTCAGGGGCGAGCGCCGTGGTCCTCACCCTGACCGCGATCAACTCGACCAAGGTGGCCTACATCCAGGCCTACCCGACCGGCAACCGGCCAGCCCAGCCCACCAGCAACATCAACGTCGTGCCCGGCCAGAGCGTCGCTGCGCTGGTCACCAGCCCGCTGGGCACCGGCGGCGCCGTGCAGTTGCACGTGTCCCAGGGCAGCGTCGGCTTCGTGGCTGACGTCCTGGGCTATTACACCTCCACCGGCAGCCGGTACGTCCCGCTGGCGCCCCGCCGAATCCTGGACACCCGGACCGGTGCGCCGGTCACCCGTGGCGCGGACCGCACCATTGTGGTGGCCGGCCGCAACGGGGTGCCGACCGGCGCCACCGCCGTCGTCGTGAACGCCACCGCACTCGGGGCCAGCCAGCCGCTGACCCTGGAGATCTACCCCAGCGGGAGCGCCCCCTCCCCGCGGACCTCGACGGTCAGCCTGCAGGACGGCTACCCCGTCGCGGACCTGGTCGTGATGCGCTTGGGCACCGGCGGTGCCATCAACCTCAGCGCCAGCAGCGGCAGCACCCACGTCCTGCTGGACGTCGTCGGCTACCTCACCGGCTGAGCACCGCAGTCACCAGCCGTCGGCGTGTCTGCGCGATCTTGGCCGGGCGCGCCTCGAAGATGCGATCATGAAGTCTCACCATGTGCTGTCCGACAGCGAGTGGGCGCGGATCCAGCCGCTGCTACCGAGTTCTGCCGGCCGTCGCGGGCATCCGTTCCGCGATCACCGGCAGGTGGTCGAGGGGATCGTGTACCGGCTGCGGGTCGGGATGCCCTGGCGGGAGCTGCCAGTGGAGTTCGGGCCGTGGCAGACGGTGTGGAAGCGCTACCACCGCTTCCGCGCCGACGGGACCCTGGCACTGACCCTGGCCAGCCTGCAGCCCGACCGCACCGACGCGGGCTGCCCGGGACCGGACCGGAGCGCCGCTCGCGAAGGCAGTCCCCGGGGCGGCTGACCTGCTGCGGCCACATGCCAGCAAAACTGCTCCAGCCGGCCGCTTCAGTCACCCAGTGTCACTCCCGATTGATAACCATGACCCCTACCCCCGTCCGGTTTGTCTCCGTATTGCGGCGCGGTGCTGTTACCTCCGTGGCGTTGCTGTCCTGCGCCGGGCTGGCCAGCCTGTCGCTCGCCGACTCGGCGCAGGCCGCCGCGGTCGGGGTGGGGTTGGGTACGGCCAGTCCGTTCGGGGTGCTGGCCGGCGCCGGTGTCACCAACACCGGGCCGACCACGCTGCGCGGGGACCTTGGGACCTACCCGACCACCAGCACGACCGGCACCGGCACCCTGACCATCACCGGGGTCAACCACGGCGGGGACGCGGTCACCCAAGGCGCCAAGCGCGACCTGCAGACCGGCTACGACACCGCCGCCGGCGAGGGACCGCCCAATCCGATCACCGCAGACCTCGCTGGCCGCACCCTGACCGCCGGGGTGTACCGATCGGCCTCCACGCTCGGGCTGACCGGTGATCTGACCCTGGATGCGGGCGGCAACCCCGACGCCGTCTTCGTCTTCCAAGCCGGTTCCACCCTCAAGACCGGCTCGGCCAGCCGGGTCACCCTGACCAACGGCGCCCAGGCCTGCCACGTGTTCTGGCAGGTCGGGAGCTCGGCCACTTTGGGCACCGCCTCGGTGTTCCGCGGCAGCATCCTGGCCCTGACCTCCATCAGCGTCACCACCGGCGTCACCATCGACGGTCGGGTCCTGGCCCGCAACGGCGCCGTCACCCTGGACACCGACACCATCACCACCCCGACCTGCAGCACCCTCAGCAGCCCGCCCAGCAGCCCACCTGCCAGCAGCCCTCCCGCAAGCAGCCCACCCAGCAGCCCTCCCGCAAGCAGCCCACCAGCGGGACCTCCCGCGAGCAGCCCACCCAGCAGCCCGCCCGCGAGCAGCCCACCAGCCAGCAGCCCACCAGCCAGCAGCCCTCCGGCCAGCAGCAGTCCCCCGGCCGGTAGGCCGCCCAGCAGCCACCCGGTGACGACAACGCCGTCTCAGCCTGTGGGGGCGCCGATGGGCACCACCCGCACCGGGGGGACCCCTGGTCACTCCGGGCTACCGCTGCGCGCCAACACCCCCGGGCCAGTAAAGGTCACGTTCGGCGCGCCGGGGCAGGCTGCGGCCGGTGGGCCTGCGGCCGCGGGGGTCCCGCTCGCGGGGCTCCAGCCCTCAGCCGGACAGGTGCCGGCGACCAGCCCTGTCGCCTCCGCCGCTCAGATCCGCCAGGTGCCGATCGGGGCAGTGCACGCTGGTGACGGCAGCGCCAGCACGGACAACCAGCGCTCGCCGGTGCTGTCGGGCGTCGTGCTGGCGCTGGTCGTCACCGGCGCTAGCGGGGTGGTCGTCGCACGCCGACGTCGCCACGGCCAGCCCTGATCCTCAGACAGCGCGTAGCTGACCCGGCCCGGTCCGGGCCGGGTCTGCGTGGGGCGCGGCGGGCAGTGCTGGCGCTCGCCCTGACCGCCGGCGGCGCGCTCGGTGCCGTCTCCTGCTCGGCCGCCCCCCAACCTCGAGCCGAGCCCCCGACAGCCAGGCCCGCCTACTCGGCGCCAGCTACCGCCGCGCCCGCCCATGGACAGGCCGCCGCAGCGCTGACCAGGTCGGTACCGGTGCGATTGAAGATCCCGTCCATCGGGGTGGACACCCCCCTGATCGACCTGGCAGTGACCCCGGACGGGACGTTGCAGGTGCCGCCGGACGGCACCCGCGCCGGTTGGTTCACCGGCGCCCCAACTCCCGGCGAACGCGGCCCAGCCATCATGACCGGGCACGTGGACTGGAACGGCAAAGGCGTGTTCTTCAACCTGCACCAGCTGACCAACGGCAAGCGTATCGAGGTGACCCGCCAAGACGGCAGCACCGCAGTGTTCGCCGTCACCCGCGTGCAACAGGTACCCAAGGGCAGCTTCCCCACCCAGCAGGTGTACGGCGACGTAGACCACCCAGCCCTACGACTGATCACCTGCGGCGGCTCGTTTGACCACAGCGCCCACAGCTACCGCGACAACATGGTGGTGTTCGCCGACCTGATCACCACCTCGACCGCCTAGCCGCCCCCCAGCCACCCACCTCGACGGTCGGCTGCCGGGGGTCAAGCAGGAACCTGCCAAGGAAACGCACGGTGCCCAGCTGACCGTAAAGCCGAGGCGTCGCACGCTGCCTCACCTGACCAGCGCAGCGAGCCCAGCGATCCCCGAGCCAGGCGCCTACCCCGCTACCGGGGCCTGAGCGCTCAGTTTGCCCAGGTGTCGGACCGAGTGCTGTATCAGGCAACCTTGGCCCTCTTGATGATCTCAGCCTTGGCGACGACCTCGCGTAGCTTCGAGCGGCTTGCTGCGTGCCGGTTCCGCCAAGCGATGTAGAGGCGGATCATGCTCGCCTGCTCGGCGTGGCTGTTGTGGTCAGTGCCGTCCAGGGGGAAGTTGCTAGCTACTTCGACCTGAAAAAGTCGAAGCAACTTCCCTTGTAGGACGGGGGTTTTGCTCGGCGTGGCAGTGTCGTTGCGGGTCTGAATGACGAGATCATGAGGTGCTCGCAGGTGGGCGAGCCCTGGAGTTGCCGATGTTGCGGACCCGAGCGGGTGGCCGCAGCCGGTGGCAAGGACCCAGCCGCGGGACGGCGGCGTGGCCGGCTGCGCCGGGCGGTGAACGACCTGACCGAGCTGCCGGAGGTGACCCGGAGAGTCGAGCACGACGCCGTCCTGGTTGTCGACGACCTGCGCCTTGTAGCCGAAATGGACCGGCTTACTGAGCGGACCCGTGGCAATCGACGGGCGCAGCGTTCCGCAAGACGGTGAAGTGGCGAACCGGCCGCGAGGGCCGGATCAGCAGCCTCAAACGCGAATACGGCTGGGACCGCACCCGCCTGGACGGCACCGACGAAGCCCGGATCTGGACCGGACAGGGAAGGTTCGCCCACAACCTGGTCAAGACCGGGGCTCTGGCCAGCTGATCCGGCCACGGAGGAACCGGGACCCGCCGGTTCGGCCGCCGCCGACCCCCCATCTCAGCCCAACGGGCTTTCAGGTCGAAGTAGCTAAATAGTCCAGCACGGTCGGCTGCCGCCGAGCAGCCTGCGGGCGGCCGCGGCTACTGTCCTACTCTCCGGCGTGGCGCGGAGCTCGTCGCGCAGCAGCAAGATGTCGGCCTACAGCGGACGTCGACTACTCCCCTCTTGTGCCGTTTGAGGGGGATCGCTTAAGTGCGTCGGCGTTGCTGCCGATGCTGTGGCTGACCCCCAAACCCAGAGGACAGACATGGCGCTCAAGAACTCCCGTACCTGCAAGATCGGCGCCGGCTTGGTCGCGATGGCCGGGGCTTTGCGCTGCTGCTGTCCGCGGGTGGCCCGGCTTTGGCCAGCGCCTCCTCGGGCACCACCACCGCGACTGCCGCGGTCAACTCCACGATCACCCTGTCCGGGCTGACGTCGGCGTTCACGATGACCGGTGACCCGAGTAGCACCGTCACCTCGCCAGGGGCGACGACTATGAACGTGCTCACCAACAACCGGACCGGGTACGCCGTCACCGTGCAGGCCGCAGCCGCGACGCTGGCCGCCGCCACCGCGGGTAACACCGACTCGATCCCGATCGGCAACCTCAAGGTCAAGGACGGCGGCGCGACCACCTATACGGCGCTGTCGAATACGACTGCCACCACTGTGCACTCTACGGCCGCGAGGTCCGCCGGCGGCGGTGACACGGTCACCAACGACTATCAGCTGGCGATCCCCTTCGTGAACGCTGACAACTACACCGCGACGCTGAACTACATCGCTGCCACCCATTAGGACGCCCGCCATCCCGGGCGGTGTGCACCGTCGCCTGGTACGGCGCCGTGTCGCCGCCGCGTCCGCCGTCCTGCTCGCCGCGGTCTTTGGCGTGGCGGTCGGCCCGCCCGCGGCCGACGCCGCCGGCCCGACGCGGCCGCGGCCGGGCTTCGCGCTCACCCTGAGCCCGGCCCGGCTCGTCGTCCCGACCGTCGGCGGCCGGTCCACCCAGCGGCTGACCGTTACCAACAACGGTGCTCAGCCGCTGCCGATCGTGGTGGCCGTCAACGCTTTCCAGCAGGCGCTGGACGGGACCATCTCCTTCACCACCGACGGCCCCTACTCGGCCACTCGCTGGGTCCGGGTCACCCCCCCGACGTTCACCATCGCCCCCGGCCGGTCGCAGGCGGTCACGGTCGACGTCGCCGTCCCGCCCAACCGCGAGCCGGGCGAGCATCAGGTCGGGATCGTCTTCCTCGCCACCCAGCACCAGGCCAGGGGGAACCTGGCCGTCAACCGGGGGGTCGGCGCCCAGCTCCTCATCAACGCCCCCGGCCCGGTCACCAATCGGATCACGCTCGGGCGCCTGCGCGCCCCCTGGTTCGCCGACGGCGGTCCGGTCGCGCTGCGCCTAAGTGTCCGCAATGGCGGCACCGCGCACCGCGACTACCTGCCGCCCCGGCTGCTGCACGGCACCGTCCACGGACAACGCGTCGACTTCCCGTCGTTCACCGTTCTACGCGCCTCCGCCCGCGACCTCACCACAAGCTGGGACAGCCCGCCATGGGTCTGCATCTGCCGCGCCCGCGTCGCCACCGACGATGGCAATGGCCACCAGATCGTGGCGACCGCTCAAATCATCGTGTTCCCAGCTCGCGCCACCGCCGGACTGCTCCTGCTCGTCGTCGGCATCAGCCTGCTCGGCCGCGGCCTTCGCCGCCGCAACACTCACAGCAGGAAAGCAGCGCTGAGCCGGGCCTGCCAAGACGCCTACGACCAGGCACGCCGCGAGCTCCACAGCCCTTAACCCGCGAAACCCTGCCTGTCGGGCTCGCTTGAGACACCTGCCGTAGATCTTCATCCCCGCAGGGCGAGACTGGACTCCTGAATCTGATGACCTTGACGAATGGCTGTACTGATGCGTCCCGATGATGGGCGTGTGCTCACCAGACCCGGCGGCTCGGCCGCGCCGCCGACGTTTCACCGCCGAGTTCAAGCTGGCCATCGTGGCCGAGTACGACGGCTGCACCGACGCCGGAGCCAAGGACGCGTTGCTGCGCCGCGAGGACCTGTACTCCTCACACATCACCGAGTGGCGACGGACAAGCACGACGGGTCCCTCGCCGCCTTCGCGAGGCGCGACCGCGGGTCGCTGAGGGCTCTCTGTTCGCCCGGGCGCGGGCTCGCAGCAGGTCCAGGGCCGGGGTGTTGGCGTCGCCGGGATGTGGGTTCCGAGACGGGGTGCGGAAGAAGCTCATGATCGTTTGTCACAAAGGGCGTCTACTCCGCACTTACCAAGGGTGAGGGCGCTCCTGGTCGACGCGCTGGCGCTCAACCGCGACCGCCAGGCCGGCAACTCGCCGGTCGTCCAGTTTCGGAACGGCACCCATCGCCTTCACTGGCGGCATGCTCAGCGTGACCTCATGAACATCCGGCAGCAGGAGAACGCTTGCTCTGCCCTTCCAACTTCGCAACTACACGAGGTCGAAGGCCGCCTGGATCGCCTCGTGGAGCGCGCATTCCTGGGCATCAAGAAGCAAGCCGCAGAGTTCGTGCAGCTGCCCGACCGGGATGCTCATGATCTGGTCGCACTTCACTGCGGACGGTTGGGGTAGCCCGTTGCGGCGGCCAACGGGGACCTCGGTGGCGATGCCGTGGACGGTGCTCGTCACGGGCGCGACCGTGACGGTCGACATCCGGCCGACCATGGCTTCCCGGGTGAGGACCAGGACCGGGCGACGCTTGTCGAGGGTGGCCCAGTGCAGCGGACGCATCA
>JAABUM010004639.1_pt1 | contig 15283 bp, 13 predicted proteins | sample 5559161 | NCBI WGS metagenome assembly JAABUM01 (sample SAMN10711868, study PRJNA513369) | rock metagenome | isolation source: Antarctica rocks | place: Antarctica: Victoria Land, Siegfried Peak nord
CCCTCCTTGCTGCCGGCGTGCGTCTTCCTCATCAGCAGCATGCCGCCGAGCTCGCCGACGGCCTCGCTCTCGTGGTGCTGTTGCCACTGCTGCAGCAAGCGTTCCACCGCCAGCCACGGCTGCGCGAAGGCCTTGGCCTGCCCGACCAGGTCGTCGCGGTGATCCTGCTGGGAATCCCGGGACCCCACGAACGGCAGGCCTAGCAGCGCGTCGCCTGCCATGGCACCGATCCCGACGATTCCGCCGACGACCGAGTTCGTGAAGCCGCGCGCCGCGCCAGCTGCCATCCGCAGCGCTGACCCACCCTCGGTCGAGCGGGGCGCCTCATCCACGAGCTGCTCGAGGATCTCAGCCGCCCGGCGCGCAGCCCGTCCCTCCACCACGACGGCCTCGTCACGCAACTGGGAGGCGCGCTGGGAGTGCACAGCAGCGCTGTCGGCCAGCCCCGGCACGAGGGCACCGACGAGCACGTCGGACACCCGCTCGCGGTCGGCCTGCTCGTCCAGGGCATCGGCGTGCACGGCCAGCTCCCGGGCGACCGCCAGCTCCCGGCTGTAACCGACCAGGAGGTCACAGGCCTCGTCGTACGCCCGTTCCAAGGCGTTGAGGCGGTGCGCGACGGAGGACAGTTGGAGGTCGTACGCCGAGCCGGCCTGGCCGTGCCACGGCAGAGCGGTGGCCCGGTGCGCACGTCCGCTGGCCACCGCCACCTGCTCGGCGACCCGCCCGAGGACGGCCCCGCAGCGCAGCAGGTCCTCGGGGCGGGAGCAACTCAGGGTGATGGTCACGGCACGAGGTCCCGTGCGAGAGCGCGGTCTGCGGCGCTGTACGTCTCGGCTGCACGTCGGAGCAGCTCGGCCAGCCAGTCAGCATCGCTGGACAGCTCCCAGGCCACCTGCCCCCACCGCTCGAGAAACCGGCCGAGCGCTGACCGCAGCAGCGCGCTGGGGCTGCCCTCCCCCAGCTGCTCCATTCCTGCCCGGTCATCCGCCAGCGCGTCCAGCATTCCGGCCACGTCGTGCAGCGGGCCGGCTGCGGCGATCAGCTCCGGCGGGACGACCTGGAGATCGGGCACCTGCGCAACCTAGGCAGGCCAGTCGTCAGCAGTCGGCAGTTGTCCACAGCCCGCCGCTCCCGACCGTCGCTCAGGCGGCGCGAGGCAGCAGCAGCTGCTGACCGACCTGCACCCCCGCGCTGTCCAGATGGTTGATGCGGCGCAGCTGCACGACCACGTCGCGAGGGTCGGCGGACGGGGCGATGCGCCGGGCGACCGACCACAGCGACTCACCCGTGTGCACGGTGGTCTGCTGCAGGCTCGGGCGGGCGGGGGACCGCGTGGCGGCCTGGCTGCCGACGCGGCCCAGGGAGAAAGCGCCGAGCAACAGCCCGACGAGGATCAGCAGCACGGCGGTGCGGCCCCGTCGAGTCAGTCGGGTGCCTGTCTCATCCCAGGACTCGGGAGGGCTGAGACGGTGGCTGGCGGTGCTGGTCATGCGGTGCTCCTGTCGCCCGGTTCGTCGAACCAGCGTTCGATCGAACGTCTGAGCGATGTCTACAGCACGGCTCCGACAGTTTCCACAGCAACACGCGACACGGTCGAACAGGTGTTTGGTCTTGACGGTCGTTCGGGATAGCGTCCGGCTGGACGTGATCCCGAGGTCGGCGAGTGACCTCACGAAGGCCGGAGGCACCGTGGCCAGCAGGACCAGGACGACGAGCGGGACGGCGGCGGTGAAGCAGGCGGCCACCAAGGCAGCCGCCGGCCGAGCAGCCAGTGCGAAGCAGGCCAGTCCACGGCCGGCCCGCCAGCCGAGCGCGGGCCAGGTGACCGCCGCCAAGGCGAGCGCCGGTAAGGCAAGCGCCGGAAAGGCAAGCGCCGGAAAGGCAAGCGCCGGAAAGGCAAGCGCCGGCAAGGCGAGCGTTTCCCATCCGGGTGCAGCCAAGGCAACCGCCGGCCAGGCGGCCGACGGCCGACCGACGACCGGGGTGGTGCGCGAGCTGCCCGACGGGCCGCCGGACGCGGCCGGGCTGACCACCCGCCAGCATCGGGTGCTCGAGGTCATCCGCGACTCTGTCGAGCGCCGCGGCTACCCGCCCACCGTTCGCGAGATCGGCGAGGCGGTCGGCCTGAACAGCACCTCCAGCGTGTCGCACCAGCTGATGGCGCTGCAGAAGAAGGGCTTCCTGCGCAAGGACCCGTCCCGACCACGCGCCGTCGACGTCCGCCTGCCGGGCGAGGTGGCCGCGGCGGCGGAGCGTGCGTCGGACGAGGCTGCCGAGCGCGCCGCGCACCCCCAGCCGGCCTACGTCCCGGTCATCGGCCGGATCGCCGCCGGTGGTCCGATTCTGGCCGAGCAGGCCGTGGAGGACGTCTTCCCGCTCCCCCGCGAGCTGGTCGGCTCCGGCACGCTGTTCATGCTCAAGGTCGTCGGGGACTCGATGGTCGACGCCGCCATCGCCGACGGCGACTGGGTCGTCGTCCGTCAGCAGCCGACCGCCGACAACGGGGACATCGTCGCGGCGATGATCGACGGCGAGGCGACCGTCAAGACCTGGAAGCGGACGGCGGGCCAGTCTTGGCTGCTGCCCCACAACGCGGCGTACGCCCCGATCCCGGCCGACACGGCGGTCGTGCTCGGCCGGGTCGTGACCGTTCTGCGCAAGATCTGAGCAGGGAGGTGCCGGCTCGTCGTACGGTCAGGGAATGACGACTCCTGTGGACAGCCCGGTCGCGTGGGTGTCCGAACACATCGCGCGGTACGTCGAGACCGGCGGTCAGGAGGGCCACGACTTCCATGGCGCCACAGCCCTGCTGCTCACCACCACCGGTCGCACGACCGGTCGGCAGCGCCGGACCGCGTTGTACTACGTCGCTGACGGTGACCGCTGGATCGTGGTGGCCAGCCAGGGCGGGGCGCCAACGCATCCGGCGTGGTACCTGAACCTGCTGGCCGATCCCAGCTGTACCGTGCAGGTCCTCGACCGAGTCATGACGTGCACCGCTACGACAGCTGGCCCGGAGGAGCGGCCCCGGCTGTGGGAGGCGAGCCTGGCGAACTGGCCGGCGTACGCCGACTACCAGACCAAGACCAACCGGCAGATCCCCGTCGTCATCCTGACGCCGGACGCCTGACGCCGCCGGGCCTGACGTCGGACCATAGGCCCGGATGCCGGACGCAGGCGTGCCGCGCGACCGCGAGTTCTGACGCCGGACCATCAGCCCCGACGCCCGACCCACACGCCCTGAAGCCTGACCACAGGCCCCGACGGTCAGGCCACGGCGTAGGCCTTGAGTTCGGCGGCCAGCTTCGCCCCGACCCTCGCCTGCAGCTCGGTGCCCTGCTCGCCGTGCTCCTCCGACAGCACCTCACCCTCGGAGTGGATCCGGGAGACCAGGCTGCCGGCGGAGTAGGGCAGCAGCACGTGCACCCGCATCGCCGGGTGCGGCACCTCCTGCTCCAGCACGTCCAGCAGCTGCCGCAGCCCCTCACCGGTGCGCGCCGACACCACCACGCTGTGCTTCTCCTGGCGCCGTAGCCGGGACAGCACCAGCGGGTCCCCCGCGTCACTCTTGTTGATCACGACCAGCTCCGGGACCTGGTGCGCACCGTGCTCGGCGAAGATGTCGGCGAACACCGCCCGCACCGCCTGCAGCTGGCCCTCCGGATCCGGGTGTGAGCCGTCGATGACGTGCAGGATCAGGTCGGCGTCGGCGACTTCCTCCAGCGTCGACCGGAATGCCTCGACCAGCTGGTGCGGCAGCCGGCGTACGAACCCGACCGTGTCGGCGAGCGTGAACTCCCGGCCCGAGGGCGTCTCGGCCTTGCGCACCGTCGGGTCAAGCGTGGCGAACAGGGCGTCCTCGACCAGCACCCCGGCACCTGTCAGCCGGTTGAGCAGTGAGCTCTTGCCGGCGTTGGTGTAGCCGGCGATCGCGACCGACGGGATGCTGTGCCGCTTGCGCTCCTGGCGCTTGGTGTCCCGGCTGGTCTTCATCAGCCGGATCTCACCGGCCAGCTTGGCCTTGCGGTTGCGGATCCGCCGCCGGTCGGTCTCGATCTTGGTCTCACCCGGTCCGCGGGTGCCGACCCCGCCCCCTGAGCCACCCGCGCCGCCACCCTGGCGGGACAGCGACTCACCCCAGCCGCGCAGCCGGGGCAGCATGTAGGTCATCTGCGCCAACTCGACCTGGGCCTTGCCCTCCCGGCTGGTGGCGTGGGTCGCGAAGATGTCCAGGATCAGCCAGGTCCGGTCGATGACCTTGACCTTGACCAGCTCCTCCAGCGCCCGCAGCTGGCCGGGGCTGAGCTCGCCGTCGCAGATGACGGTGTCCGCACCGGTGGACAGCACGACGTCGCGCAGCTCGGCCGCCTTGCCGGACCCGACGTACGACTTGGGGTCGGGCTTGTCGCGGCGCTGCAGCAGGCCCTCGAGGACCTCGCAGCCGGCCGTCTCGGCCAACGCCTTGAGCTCGAACAGCGAGGTGTCGGCGTCGTCGCCCCGCTCGTAGACCCCCATGAGGACCACGCGTTCGAGCCGGAGCTGGCGGTACTCGACCTCGGTGACGTCCTCGAGGTCGGTCCGGATCCCGCTGACCCGACGCAGCCCCTGGCGGGCCTCGAGGTCGAAGCCCTCGCCTTCGAGGTCACCGAACAGCTCGGGATCGAGGTCGGCGTTGAGCCGAATGGTGGCGTCACCGGAGTGACGAGGGGACGCGCTGGGTTCTGTCATCACCATCATTGTCCACCTGACGGACGCAGCCGACACCTGCTTTGCGTGGGGGAACTGGATGCGGAGCCGCCCCGAGCGCCCTAGCGTGCCGGTCGTGACCGACCAGCCAGCGCCGCCGGTCACCATCCGCGACCCCTCCCGGCCCGCGTCCGTGGTCGAGTTCGTTCAGGCCCCGGAGACTAAGCCGTGGTGGCCCTCGCGCACGCAGCTGCTGATCGCAGTCGTGGCCGTGCTGCTCGTCGCCGCGGTGGGCACCTCGCTGAGCCGGACCGCCGGCGCTGAGCACCGCCGCATGGCCGAGCGCCGGCTGGATGCCGCCGCCGCCGCGTCGGTCGCGCTCGCGGTGGTCGACCCGGCCGGTGAGTCCGGCCAGGACCAGGACCACGTGCTGGTCGCCGTGCGCAACGACTCCGGCCGGGACCTGCAGGTGATCCGAGCCCGGGTCGACGACCAGGGCTACGCCTGGCAGGACGTGGACCTGCTGCTCGCCCGCGACGCCCAGGGGAACCTCCTGCTGGCCTCGACGCCGGTGTGCCGGCCCGAGCTGGCCGAGCACGGGCCGACCCGGCTGCTGCTCGAGGTGCTGACCGACCGGGGCACCCGGACGCGGACGGAGGTGCCGCTGCTGGACGGTGAGTTCGGCTCGCCGGTCACCCAGGTCGCCCGCGAGCAGTGCGGTACCAGGCCACCGACGCAGTCGCTCGACGTGCAGTTCGTGCCGCAGCGCCGATTGTCGCCGACCTCGGTCATGCTGCTGGCGTCAGTGATGGACAACGCCGTCCTGCCCCTGACCGTGACCGGGCTCAGCGCTCCGCCGGGCCTGTCCATCTCGACGAGGGACCGGCTGCCGCTCGCGCTGCCCCGCCGGCTGGACCAGCACAGCTTCTCAGCCGAGTCGGCGCGCCCCTTGCACGTCCTGCTGGCCGCGGACTGCGTCTTCTGGCGCGTGCAGCCCTCGGTGGACGACCTCAACGCCTTCGTCGACGTCCGGGTCGCGCGGGGACGAGTGACCGGGCAGAGCAGGCAGTTCTTCGACGAAGGCACGCTGGCCGTCATCGCGTCGATGGTCGCGCGGTGCCGCAGCTAGACCCGCCGCCGCCTCCGGTCACCGTCCACGACCCCAGCCGGCCGAGCACCCCGCCCGACGTGATCGGCGGTGACCCGTGGCGACCGAGCAGGAAGCTCGTGCTGGCTGCCCTGCTCACCACCCTGCTGGTCGTCGCGACGACCGCCGTCCTCCGACGGCCGCCGCCGCCGCCCATCCGGCTCAGCCTCAATGCCCCGCTGGAGGGCCAGCAGGACGGCGAGCTGGTGCTCGGGCTGCGGGACGACGCCCCCGAGCCGGTACGCATCCAGCGGGTCCGCCTGGACGCCGACGGCTTCGCCTGGCAGCAGCTCGACGACCAGCTCCACAGCCGGCAGGCCACCGACCTGCACCTGCCGATCACCCCGGTCTGCGGGTCCGCCGCGCCCGCTGCGCTGCTGATCGACGCGGCAACCACCGGTGGCGACCACCAGCAGCTCCACCTCCCCCTGGGCGCCGACCGCACGGCGCAACTGCTGGCCGGCTCGCAGCGCATCTGCGGCAGCTACCCCCTCAGCCAGGCCCTGCGGGTCACGGTGCCCAGCGCCCGGGGCTCGAGCACCGCCGAGGTCGTGCTCCAGCTCGACATCGAGGACCTCGACGCGCAACCGGTGACGTTGCTCGGGATCGACGCCGGGCGCGGTTTCCTGGTGCATCTCGACCGACCGCCGCCGCTGCGCCTGCCGGGCCACCCGCCGCCGTACGTCGCCGGCACGGACCGGACGCGCCTGGTCGTGCGGATCCGGGTCGTCGACTGCCGGTTGCTCAAGGGGCGCGGCCGACAGCCCGACGCGCCGGCGGTCGGCCAGCTGCTGTTCGCCCTCGCCCGCGGCGGCGAGACGGCCAGCCCCGCCCTCGGCTTCACACCGTACGGCGAGCCGCAGCTGATCGCGTTGACCCGGGCCTGCGGCTAGAGCGAGCGCCGTACGGCGAGCCGCAGCTGATCGCGTTGACCCGGGCCTGCGGCTGAAGCGAGCGCCGTACGGCGAGCCGCAGCTAATCGCGCTGACCCGGATCTGCGGCTAGAGCGAGCGCAGCCCGCTGACAAGCTCCTCGCGCTCACCCTCGGACAGCGCGGCGTAGGCCGCCTCCACCAGCCGGTCGGTGACCTGCTCGACCTGTGCCATCGCCTCCTTGGCGGCGTCGGGATCCGGCCAGGGCTGCGGCCAGCCGAAGAACTCGGCGTTGCTGGTCCCGTAGCGTCCGCTGACCACCGCTTGCAGCGGGGGGATGCCGGCCGCGACGACGGCGACCAGGTGATTGCCGCCCGGTGCTCACGCGCGACCTGCAGGGCCAGGGCGAGCCGGCCGGCTCCGGTCTCGGTCGAGGCCTGCAGCAGCGCCCGCCAGCCGGCGAACAGCGGCAGGCCGGTGATCGGGGCGGCCGCCATGGCCCGCTCCAGCAGCTCCGCCAGCCGGGGGTCGTCAGGCAGCGTGCGGCGGCCCCAGTCGGCACAGGCGGCGGCGTACTCCCGGGTGGCCTGCGCAGCCGGCATCACCGCGAGGCCCTTGCGCCAGGCCTTGGTCTGCAGCTCCGGCGGGAAGAACCCGAACGCCGCCACGACCACGGAGGCGTCCCCGTCGCCGAGGACCCCGCCGCGGCCGCAGTGGTACCAGGACCAGCCGCTCAACCCGAGCTCCTGGCCGCGGGCGGCGGTCTGCGCGTCGAACATCCACGCCCCGCCGAGCTTGCCGACCGGGCCGGCCACCCCCCGCACACACCGCTCAGGTGTCACGCCACTCCCCCTCCGCCACCAGGACCGCCGGCCCGGCCAGCAGGACGTGCCCGTCCTCGCGCCACGTGACGACCAGCCGCCCGCCCGGCACCTGCACGTCGTACGCCGAGCCACGCGCCGCACCGGTGCGCAGGACGGTCGCGACGACCGCCGCGCACGCCCCGGTGCCGCACGACCGGGTCTCGCCGACGCCCCGCTCGTGGACCCGCATCCGCAGCGAGGTGGGCCCGACGTCCTCGACGTACTCCACGTTGAGGTCGCTGCGGTCGGGGCTCAGCCCGCCGAGGGCATCGACGGAGGCGACGTGGACGACGGCGTGCGGGTTGCCCATGTCGATGGCGGTAGCGGTGGCGCCGTCGACCGTCACCGGCTCGCGCACCACCGCCAGGCCCATGTCGACCACGACGCAGTCCGGCTCGACGCTCACCTGCTTAACACCGTCCCGGGTCGCCAGCAGCAGCGCTCCAGGGGACACCAGCCCGGCATCGACCAGGTAGCGGGCGCAGACCCGCACCCCGTTGCCGCACATCTCGGCGACCGAGCCGTCGGCGTTGCGGTAATCCATGAAGTAGGCGGCCTGGTCGGCGTACGCCGCGCCGTCACGGTCCCGGGCGGACGGCACCACCCGCAGCACCCCGTCGGCGCCGATGCCGGCCCGCCGGTCACACAGCCGCTGGACCAGCTCTGCGGTCAGCTCCAGGGTGCCGTCGGGGTCGGGCAGCACGACGAAGTCGTTCTCGGTCCCGTGACCCTTGATAAAGCGCACACTGCCGAGCGTACGGCGCTCAGCGCGGGCCGCACTGATCCTGGGCGAGCTGGTGGAGCAGCTCGCCCAGCCCGGTGACGTACTGCAGGCTCATCGCGCTGCCGCCCCGGCCGGTCACGCGCAGGAGCAGTCCGAGCGTCTCGGGCAACCGGTCCCGCGGGTTCGGTTGCACGGAGCAGCCGGCCACCCGGAGGCCGAGATGGAGCCGAGTCGACGGGGGGGTGCCGGCCGGGCTGCCGACCCGGCGTCCCGGCAGCCGGATTGGCCCGGCCGGCGCACCGGTGACGACGAAGCCGCCGACCACCGGGCCGCTCAGCTGGACCGATCCGGTGCTGCGGTTGAGCAGCTCCACGTCCACGACCACCTGCCGGCCGACCAGGACCGAGCTGGTCCGACCGACCTGAACAGCTCGCGCAGGGTCGAAGTCACCGCAGGTCCCGGCCCGCAGCTGCGCCAGCCCGTTGGCCCCGTCGTGGTCCAGGGGGGCGCTCAGCGTGCGCTGGCCGCCACCGGCGACCTCGACATCCAGCAGCAGCACCGTCGGCAGCTGCTCGTCGGCGCCGCACCGCCAGGCGTGGTCGAAGCGCACCGGCGCGGCAGCTCCGGCGACCAGGGCGTGGACCGTACTCCCGGACCGCCAGCCCGGCGCGTCCAGGCGCTGCCCGACCAGCCGCAGGTCGCTCGAGCCGACGTTGCGCAGCCGCAGGTCGAGTCCGACGGCTACCGCGGTGTCCGAGCCGCTGAGGCGGTCGGTGGCAACAGCGACGTCGAGCCCGGCCAGCAGCGCCGTCGCCTGCTGCCGGGCCTGCCGCCGCGAGCTGGCAGTGCCAGCGACGGCCGAGGCGCCCAGCAGCAGCACGACGACGGCGACCGCGCCCCAGCCCAGCCGGCGGCTCGGGCGCCATGGCTCGGCTGCAATCAGGTCGCCCTTCGGCGCGGGTCGGCTCGGGTCCGTGACGGTGACCCGCGGCGGGGGGCTGGGCTCGGTCACGCTCCGAGCGTAGGTCCGGGTCAGCTGCCCCGAGCGTTCGGCGAGCTGCCCGGAGCGTTCCGCGAGGCCACGACAGCGCCCGCTCCCCCGTCGGCCGGTCAGCCCGGAGCGTTCCGCGCGGCCACGACAGCGCCCGCTCCCCCGTCGGCCGGTCAGCCCGGAGCGTTCCGCGCGGCCACGACGTCCAGCGCCCGCCCCGCCGTCGGCTCACTCAGCCAGGTGATGCGTGGGTCCCGCCGGAACCAGGACCGCTGCCGGCGCGCGAAGCGGCGGGTCGCGGTGACCGTTCGCTCCCGGGCCTGCTGCGCGTCGAGCTCGCCGTCGAGCATCGACAGCACCTGCGCGTAGCCCAGCGCCCGGCGGGCCGTGACGCCCTCCCGCAGCCCGTCCAGGCCCGCGACCTCCTCGACCAGGCCGGACTTCCACATCCGGTCGACCCGCGTGGCGATCCGGTCTGGGAGGTCGAGGCGGTCAACGCCGAGCCACGTCGCGGCGTACACCGCGTCGGACTCCGGGTCGTAGGAGGTCAGGGCGCCCGGCATGCTCCCGGTCAGCAGGACCACCTCGAGGGCGCGTACGACGCGCCGGCCGTTGCTCGGCTGCATCCGGTCGGCCGCGGCCGGGTCGAGCGCTGCCAGCCGGGCGTGCAACGGGCCGGGGCCGTCGGCGGCCAGCGCCGCCTCCAGCTCTGCGCGCAGCGTGGGGTCGGTGCCGGGGAACTCCAGGCGGTCCAGTGCCGCCCGCAGGTAGAGCCCCGAGCCGCCGACGAGCACAGGTATCACGCCACGCGCCAGCAGGTCGTCGAGCACGCCCCGGCACAGCTGCTGGTAGGCCACCACCGTCGCCGGCTGCCGCACGTCCCAGACGTCGAGCAGGTGGTGCGGGACGCCGTGCCGCTCGGCCGGCGTCAACTTGGCGGTGCCGACGTCCATGCCGCGGTAGAGCTGCATGGAGTCGGCGTTGACGACCTCGCCACCTAGTGCCTGGGCGAGGGCGATCCCGAGCTCGGACTTGCCCGCAGCGGTCGGCCCGACGACCGCCACGACCGGCCCGGGCAGCGCGACGTCGGGCCGGCGCCTCAGCCGATGCGGCGGCGGCGCAGGAGGGCCGCGCCCCCGAGCAGGACGAGCGCCAGCGCGGGGAGCGCTAGTGGCAGACCGGTCGTGGCCAGGCTGCCACCGCTGGCATTGTTGGTCGTACCACCGGAGCTGCCGCCATTCGGGCCGCCACCGCTGGGCGGCCCGTTGCCCTTCGGCGGCGGACCGTTGCCCTTCGGCGGTCCGGTGCCAGCCGCTGCGGCGGGAATCTGCAGGTCCATGGCCGGCGCGTTGTCGACCTGCTGCATAAAGGTCTGCAGCTCAGGAAACGGCACGTCGTTGATGAAGCTGAACGCGGTGGCGTCGTACAGGCGCGACCCAGCCTTCGCCGGGACCTCGCCCGGGTAGGGCTTTCCCTGCGAGAGGCCGCTCCCGAGCGCGGTCAGGTAGCTCAGCGGCACGCTCAGGGTGATGGTGCCCGCCTTCTTGTCCACCTTGCCGACCAGCGGCTTGTCGGTCCCGGGGTAGACCAGGCACTTTGCATCGGTGCCCAGGCACGGCGCGCTGGCGGTGGAGTAGCCGTTGAAGCCGAAGGTGAAGCCCCTGAAGCCGTCGTACTTGGCGACGGCGGCCGCCGAGCGGTAGCCGTTGAAGAACCGGTAGATGTAGACCAAGGAGCCGGGCGTGCCCGCGGTGGTGCTGGTTAGCGCGCTCGTCAGGGCCGCGTCGGACAAGTCCTTGTAGCGCAGGGTGACGGTCATGCCGCCGCCGTTGCGGGGGCTGATCTGGACTGCCGGCTTGCCGTCGCGGCTGACCAGGTCCAGGGCAGGGACCTCCGCGGCCCGCGGCGGAACGGGCAACGCTTTCAAAGGCGTCGCCACCGAGTAGTTGCTGATCGCGTCACCAGCAGGATCCGGCGACGTGCTGCGCACGACCTCCCGGCCCGTTCGGCTGACCGTGCCGCCGCCGTTGCTCGGCCCAGCGATCTGCGTGACGACCGCCGGCGTCGCGACCACACCAGCCGCGTCACCGGGGCGCTTGCCAGCCTGGCTGTAGACGATGTTCAGGCCCTTGGTGCCGCGGTTGTACTCCATCGTGAAGTAGTCGACCAGCGACCGGTCGCCACCGGAGACGTCACAACCCAGGCCGTTGAGGCAGATCGAGTCGTAGTGGTTCGGGTGCGTCGAGGCCTGGACCTGCGCCACGTGGCGGCTCGGCGCAAGGGCGTCGAGCACCTGCGACACGTAGACGTTCCACGACGCCTTGAATTTTCCGTCGTTAGGGTCTCCGATCTGCTTGGTGCCGTAATAGGAGACGGCGACCTTGCCTGGCTCGCCGCTGGCCGCCACCCAGGGCATGACGGTCGTCTCGACGCCGCCGCGGTTCAGTCGCAGCTTGGGGCTGAAGCCGGGGTTCGTGACGTTGTTGGCCGCAGGGCTCAGTGGAGTGGCGCCCTTGCAGTCCTTAAACTTCCCGAACGGGATCGATACCAGGTATGTGTCCCGGCCCGCGCCCTTCTCGGTGTAGGTGACGTAGACATTGCCGGCGTTGTCGTTGTCGGCGGTCACGAAGCCCGCGGTCGGATCGACCTTTGCGTCGACGGCGACGCACTGCGAGAACGTGTCCCCACCGTCCTGCGACAGCGCGATCTTCACGGTGGTGCCGACGCTGTAGGGCAGGTAGACGAAGTCCTTGCCGGTGCCGGTGACCGACTTGGGAATGACCCGGATCTGGCCGATCCGACCGGCCTCGTTGGCTGCTTGGATAGTGGCGCCGTACGTCAGCCCGCCGTTGGTGGACTTTTGCACCACCTTGTTGAGCAGCTCAGAGTTGTAGGTCAGGTACGACGTGTTGGCGTCGCTGCCGAACGCGAGCCACTGCCGGTCGACGCCGGGCACCGACTGGCTGAAAAAGGACTGCGCGAGTGTCCGGCCGCGGTTGGAGGAGGTCGCGGTGGAGAAGTTGGTCAACGGGCCGAGCCCCGTGTAGGCCAGCGTGTAGTTCTTGTCGGCGTTCTTGGTGATGCCGGCGGCCAGCGCGCAGTCACCGCCGGCCTCCACCAATCCGAGTTGGCCACGCGGCGGCGTGCCCAGTAGGTGGAACTGGTCGCCGCCGTCAGTGGAGGCCTGGGCGTAGTCATTGGCGGTGCTGAAGCCGGTCGGGCCGCAGGTGTAGATCGTGCCGTCTCGGTCGGTCGTGACGGCGGGCTCGCCTTCGTCGCGCTGCGGGTCCGACGGCACCGTCGCCGAGAACTGCAGGCCCTGAGGGTCCACCAGCGGCAGCGAAGACGCCGTCGACCGGGCCTTCGAGACGATCTGCGCCCGGCCGTCGTAAGCCTGCGAAGTGGTGATGAAGCCGCAGGCCAGCGCAGTGTAGGTGCCGGGCTTGGGGTCGAGCAGTGAGACCGTCTCGGTGGCGTCACTGGTGTCGCTGGAGCCGACCGCCTTCCCGTCGGGCCCGAGCAGCGTGAGGATCTCGTCGTTCACGCTGGACTTGAACGTGATGGAGACGGTGAGCGTCGCCTCGAGGTTCTCGTAGGCCCCGGTGGGCACCGTGATGGCGATCTTGTGCGGGTCGGACTGGCTAGCCGGCAGCGTGCTGCAGTCGCTGTTTGGATTTGGACCGGGCGGGATGCTGCCCGTCCATGTCTCGACCGGGCTGCTGCCCGCGGAGGTGGGGGCGGTCAGCGAGCTGCTGCCCGGTTCCGAGGCCTGGGCCGTCGACCCCCCGCCGGGGACCGCCGGCGCCGCTAGCGCCACCAGCCCAGCGAGCGCGAGCAGCAGTGCGGGGCGGCGGACGCGTCCGGCCATGAAGGGTCTCCCGTGGGTCAGCTGTGAGCCTCGCCCGCGGCTGAGCCACCGGCAGGCGCCGATCGTCCTGTACGAGGCCGCGCACCGCAAGGGAGGTGTGCAGCGCCGGCCCTCACCAGCCGGGGCTCCGCACGCTCAGGCAGGGACGCCGACCCGTGGCATCCCGAGCAGGACGCCCGGGGTGACCGGCGAGCGGCCGGCGGCCCAGGCATCACCGGCGGCGGTCCGGCGCTGCCCCAGCAACGGGCCCTCGGCCAGCAGGTAGTGCGGCGCCGCACCGGTCACCACCGTGGTCACGACGTCACCCGGGCGGACACCGTCGACCCGGGGCAGATGCACCAGCCGGTTGTCGCGGGCCCGGCCGGTCATCCGGTCCCTCCCGTCCTTACGCCCCTCCCCTTCGGACAGCAGCACCTCGACGGTGCGGCCGACCTGTTCGGTCATCCCCTCGTGGCTGAGCCGCTCCTGCAGCTCGACCAGCCGCTCGTAGCGCTCCTGCACCACCGCCTTGGGCAGCGGCGGCAGGTTGGCGGCTGGGGTGCCCGGGCGCGGTGAGTACTGGAAGGTGAAGGCGCCCGCGAACCGGCTGGCCTCCACCACTCGCAGGGTGTCCTGGAAGTCGGCGTCGGTCTCGGTCGGGAAACCGACGATGACGTCGGTGGTGATCGCGGCGTCCGAGATCGCGGTGCGGACGCGGTCGAGGATGCCCAGGAACCGCTCGGAGCGGTACGACCGGCGCATGGCCTTCAGCACGGCGTCGGACCCGGACTGCAGCGGCATGTGCAGCGACGGGCAGACCGCCGGCGTCTCGGCCATCGCGGCGATGACGTCGTCGGTGAAGTCGCGCGGGTGCGGGCTGGTGAAGCGGATCCGCTCCACCCCGGTCTCCCCCACCGCCCGCAGGAGCTTGCCAAAGGCGTCCCGGTCGCCGAACGAACGGCCGTAGCTGTTCACGTTCTGTCCGAGCAGCGTCACCTCCAGCACGCCCTGAGCCACCAACACCTCAACCTCGCGCAGCACGTCGGCCGGCCGCCGGTCCTCCTCCTTGCCGCGCAGCGACGGCACGATGCAGAAGGTGCAGGTGTTGTCGCAGCCCACGCTGATGCTGACCCAGGCGGTCGCGGTGCTGGCGCGTCGGGCGGGTAGAGCGGACGGGAACACCTCGAGGGCCTCGAGCAGCTCGACCTGGCTGGCCCGCTCGACGCGGGCCCGCTCCAGCAGCACGGGCAGGGACCCGACGTTGTGGGTGCCGAAGACGACATCGACGTACGGCGCCCGCTCCAGGACGGCGCCCTGGTCCTTTTGCGCCAGGCAGCCGCCGACGGCGATCTGCATGCCGGGGGTGCGGTCCTTGACCGGCTTGAGGTGGCCGAGGTTGCCGTAGAGCTTGTTGTCGGCGTTCTCCCGGACCGCGCAGGTGTTGAACACCACTAGGTCAGGGATGCTGCCGGCCTGCGCGGGCACCCAGCCCGCCTCGTCCAGCAGGCCGCTGATCCGCTCGCTGTCGTGGACGTTCATCTGGCAGCCGTAGGTGCGCACCTCATAGCTCCGGCTCACGACGTCCAGGCTACGTGCCGTCGCTCAGTCTTCGAGCGACTGCAAGGCGTCGAAGGACAGCTCGGCTGAGTCACCGGCCGACAGCCCCTCGCGATCCAGCTCCTCCTTGACGATGCGGAAGGCCAGGCCGCCGCTGTAACCCTTGCGCGCCAGCATCCCGGCCAGCCGGCGGATCCGGGCCTGTGTCGCGAGCCCGCGCGTGGCCGGCAGCCGGCGCCGGACCAGAGCGCGGGCGGTCTCGGCCTCCTGCTCGGGATCAAGCTCGTCGACGGCCTCGCGGACCAGCTCGTCGTCGACACCCTTGCGACGCAGCTCCTGTGACAGCGCCCGCCCGGACAGGCCACGGCCGCGGTGCCTGCTGGTCACCCACATCCGTGCGAACAGCGCGTCGTCGATGATGCCTACCTCGGCGAACCGGCCGAGCACCTCGGCAGCGGCCTCGGCCGGCACACCCTTGGCGGCGAGCGCGGCAGCGAGCTCCTTGCGGGTTCGCGGGCCGTGCTCGAGCAGCAGCAGGCAGGCTTGCCGGGCGAAGCCGGGCGGGTCCTTGGCGATCTCAGCCGCCCGGGCGG
>JAABUM010004640.1_pt1 | contig 15282 bp, 30 predicted proteins | sample 5559161 | NCBI WGS metagenome assembly JAABUM01 (sample SAMN10711868, study PRJNA513369) | rock metagenome | isolation source: Antarctica rocks | place: Antarctica: Victoria Land, Siegfried Peak nord
CGCGCGTAGCGTCGTTGCTCCGCACCCAATCCGTCGCTTGGCTCGCACCTTGGAGCGTGCCATCCTCAAAGTCATAGCGCACGGTCGGCGCGAACGTGCCCGTCTCGGCGACGAGGTTGTTCGGCTCATTCTGGATGTCGTAACCGGCGACGGTCGCATTGCCCCCGAACACGGCATCGAGGCGCGTCCAGAGGTCGGTGAGGTGCGCGGCGTTGAGACTGCCACCCGTGCGCTGCATCACGTAGGTCGTGCCCGCGACCGGCGTGTAGCGACAGTAGTTGTGGCAGTCGAGGATGACCTTCATCCCCGCCGTGCCCGCGTCGGCGACGAATTGCTGCATCCGCCCTAGCTCGCCCGCATCGAGCGCGACGTTGAGCGTCGGTTGGATGCGCTCCCACGAGAAGGGGACGCGCACGGTCTTGATCCCGCGCGCCGCGACGTATTGCAGGGCGTCGAGGCGCGGCCAGACATAATCGCCGCCTGCCGAGGCGGTGCCGGGGATACCGGGCGCGGCCGCGGTCGGGTTGCCGAACTCCGGCCCGGCGATATTGACGCCGCGTCGGTACTGCGTCGTCTCGGGGTGATGCGTGACCGGGGGGAGGTTCGGACGCTCCTCGTTGATCCCGTTCGGCCCGCTGGCGTTGTCGAGGACGGCGAGGGGGTAGCCGCCGTAGGGCCACGCCGCCCACCAAGACACATCCAGCTTGGCCGCGTCGGCGGCGACGTACCACGTCTCGGCGAGGGCGTTCCACGAAGCCACAGCCTCATCATTGCGCGTCCCCGACTCACCGATGTGCCCGCCCTTCGGCTCGGTCTTGCCGCTCGGCGCGGGCGCGGCCAGCCAGTCGGTGAAGTTTTTGAGTCCGGCCAGGGTCCGCACCGCGAGCGCGTCGTTCGCCATCGCGTAGGTGACGCCCGCACCGCCCCCGCTGCCTGCGGTACCGGGCGGCCCGGTCGCGCCTATGGCCCCCTGCGGACCCGTCGCGCCTATGGCCCCCTGCGGACCCTGCGGCCCGGTGATCAGCGCCGTTTTCAGCGTGCCGTCGTTGTTGTGGGCGACGCCGAGGTAGTCGTTGAGCACTTGGCCCCAGCTGTTGCCATCGCCGTTCACGCTCGGTATGCGTGGCATGATCATGCACCTCCATAGGGACCGCTACCGTAGGTACCCGTGCCGTACAGTCCCACTCCGCCACCGCTCGCGGCCGCGCTGGTGGCGACCTCCGGGACGCCGAGTGTGAAGCCGAGCGGCGCGTAATACTGCTGATAGTTCGCGTCGGTCGTGGCGTACCACCGCCCGTCCGGGTGGGCGATGCGATAGGTCGGGCCAACATCCCACGCCGGGTTATGGCTGGCGACGGACACGTAGGGGGCGGCGATCTCCGCGTAGCCCTGCGCCGTGTAGGTCGCGAGGCCGCTGTCCGCGACGACGAGGATGTCGCCGATTGGCCCCCGGACCGTGTGCATGATCACCATACGACCTCACTCCACACAGATGACGACCAAAGTCAGCGCCCTACGATTGCCCGATGTGAGAAACGAGACGCGCAATTTATAGGTCGTGTCCGCCGTGAGTCCGCGCAGTCGCTGCACGACCGTGTTGGACTCGATCGTCGGGGTGTCGGTGAGCGTCACGGCCACATCCGCGCCGTTATCGACCACGCGATAGAACGCGGATTGGGGGGCGCTCGGCACGCCGCCTCCGACCAGGAGCGCGGTCACGTCGAAGCGCAGCGCCACATCCTCCTCGGCGGTGGTGGTGAAACTCGCCTCGACCGTCGAGGTCGGATCGGCTGCCCAGAACGCCATCGCTTATTCCTTCCCGACAAATGCCAACGGTCGCGGACGCGCGGCCCGTGTGAGCGGGCGTCCCCGAGCGACGAAGGCGAGCGGTCGTCCCCGCGCCGTGAACGTCCTGTAAGGGGGCATCAGCACGGCGATCGTGAGCTGCGCCGTCCCGGTTGCCGCGCCCACCGCCGTCGCCGCGAGCGGTTGCGTCTGGAGCAGCGCCAGCGCGCCGCCTGTGCCGATCCCGATGGCGAACCCGGCGAGCGGCTGGGACTGGATCAGCCGCAGCGCCGCCCCGGTCGCCGCCGCGACACCCGCGCCGCTCAGGGAGTGGGCGAGGGCGAGTCCCGCTGCCGTCCCGGTTGCCACACCGGCACCGGACGACGCCAGCGCCGCCCCGCTACCGCCGACGATCAGCGCGGCGTTGCCCGTGGCGCTGCCCGTGCCCCTCGCCGCCAGCGGTTGCGTCTGCGCCAATCCGCTCGCGGTCCCGGTTGCGGCGGCGATCCCGGCGGCGGCGAGGGGCGGCGTCAGCGTCAAGCGATCCGCCGTCCCGGTCGCGGTCGCCGCGCCCTGTGCGGCCAGGGTGGCACCGACAGCCCCGAACGCCGCCGTGCCGGTCGCGGTGCCGACGCCCGTTGCGGACAGCGGTTGCGTCTGGCGGAGCACTGTCACCCCGCCCGTGGCGAGCGCCACTCCGGTGGCGGAGAGGGTCGCGGTGAGGGCGAGGGCGGGCGCGATGCCGCTCGCCGCCGCCGTGCCGGTTGCGGTGAGCGGTTGCGCCGCCACGAGCGCCGTAGCAACGCCTGTGGCCTGCGCGGTCCCCGTCGCGGCGAGCGGTTGCGTCTGGGTCAGCGTGCCGCCCGTGCCCGTCGCTTGCGCGGTCGCCGTCCCCGCAAGCGCTGCCGTCAGCGTCAGTCCGCCCGCCGCACCGCCCGCCGTGGCGCTCCCGGTTGCGGCGAGGCTCGCCCCCACGCCCGCGCCGCCGATGATCGCGGTGCCGGTCGCCTGGGCAGCACCGCTGGCGGCCAGCGCCTGCGTGACGACCAGCGCGCTCGCCGCACCCGTCGCGGTCGCTGTGCCGCTCGCGGCGAGCGGTTGGCTTTGCGCGAGCGCCAGCGCGGTCCCGGTCGCCACGGCGCTCCCATTCGTCGCGAGCGGTTGCGTCTGGCTGGGGGTGGCCGCCGTCCCGGTTGCCGCCGCGATCCCCGTTGCGGAGAGCGGTTGCGTCTGGCTGATACCGCTCGCGCTGCCGGTCGCCCGCGCCGCCCCGGTCGCCGCGAGTGCGGCGGCGCGGGTCGCGAACGCCGCCGTGCCCGTCGCCGCCCCGCTCCCGGTCGCCACGAGTGGTTGGGTCTGGGTGAGGCGAACCGCCGCGCCGGTCGCTTGCGCGGCCCCTGTCCCGGCGAGGATTGCCGTCTCGCTGATCCGCGTCGCGCTGCCCGTCGCTACCGCCGTGCCCGTCGCAGCGAGGGGTTGGGCCTGGGTCAGCGCGGTCGCCGCCCCCGTGGAGTGCGCGCCACCCGATGCCGCGAACGCCGCCGTCTCGCTCAGTCCGGTCGCGCTGCTTGTCGCCTGCGCGGTGCCGATCCCCGTGAGGGGTTGCGTCTGGACGATGCGGGTCGCGCTCCCCGACGACTGCGCCGTCCCGGTCGCGGCGAGCGCGGCGGCGGGTGTGGCACTCGCCGCGTTGTAGAGCGCGGCGACTTCCGACGCCGAGAGTGCGCGGTTCCACAGCGAGGCGTGGTCGACGTTCCCATTGAACGTATTCGCCCCGCCACTCATCGCGCCAAGGCTGAATGGATCGGTGGTGGTGGCGACGGTACTCGCACTGACCAGCACCTTCGTCGCCGCTTGCGCCCCATCGAGGTACGCGACGAGGGTGCCAGCGGACGGATTCGCGACAAGGACCAGGTGATGCCATGCTCCGACCGTGACACCGTTGATGGTGAAGGTGTTCTCAGATGCATCGCTGGGACGGAAGCGGAGTTCCAGGTTGTTGGTGCCCGCCAGTTGCAGGATGTAGAGGTCGCAGGTCGTGTCGTTGCGGAAGCCGGCGATATGGCCGTAGCCGTAGGGTGAATTGGCGCTCGTCAGCTTGGCCCAGACGGCCATCGTGAACGCCCCGCCCGCGATGGCCGCCGATGCATTCGCCGCGACGATACGGCTGTCGTTGCCGGTGAACGCGACCGCCGTGCCCATCGTCGGGAACGGCGCGGCCACGCCGAGGGTGTTGCCCACACCCGTCAGTACGCCGGGGTGGGTACCCTTGTCGTCGGTGAAGCTCGTCCCGGTCGTCTCGTCCAGCGGCCAATCGGCCACCAGCCCCGACGACGCCAGGACACTGGCGGGATACGCCATCGCTTACCCCCGCTCCGCAGTGTCCCGACTCAATCCTCAGTAAAAACGAGACTTCCAACCGAGAACGACGGCGCTCCATCCCCCGAGTTGATCGTGCGGCTGGTGGTGAGCGTCGCCAGGTAGAGCAGGTTCCCGCCCGTGACCGCGTCCCAGATGCCCACGTCCGTCACGGTCCCCCAGTTGGCCGTGGGTGCGGGGAACGCCTGCGCGGTCGCGTTGGCGACCTGGGTGGGCGTGGTGCCGCTCACGGTCCAGTCGGTCACGGCGGTCGCCTTGCGCGCGTAGGCACCGCCCGTCACTTCGGCACCGGTCCCGGCATCGACCAGAGGGGCGGTGTGCAGGCTGATAAACGGCCCCGCCGCCAGCGTCGCGATCGCCGCGCCCTTGAACGCCCGATTGAGTACCAATGCCTCGTAGTAGTCGCTCTTGCCGGCCATGATGCCTCCTTATGCTGCCACGATGGGCACAAAACACAACGTCCCGTTGGGGTGATCCTGCACGCTCTTCGCCTCACCACGAGTACTCCCGGATCGTCGGATCGGCCTCGCCCTTACGCCGCGTGCTGGTGCCGGTCGTTCCCCAGCGCTTGCGGCAGACCGCGCGCTCGCAGTAGACGCGACCGGGCTCGTCAAGGATGACCCCACACCCAGCACAGCGCGGCGGTTCGGGCTGCGGCGGCGTGTGGTCGCCACACCCGGCGCGCTCGGCCATGTCGCGGACGGTGTAGGGGCGCTGCATGATCCCCCCTAAACGCCGGGGTGGCCGTCACCGCCCCCGTTGCCAGGAGAGATGACGGCCACCGCCGCCGCAAGTAACTCGATTATGTCTCACAGCATACCACGAGCACCGGCTCGCCGTATAGCCCTACCCCACGTCCTGTTGCGGCACGCGCCACCACGAGCGTTCGGCGTTGCAGCGGGCGCAGGTGTAGCGCGTCTCGTCGCCCTCCTCCACGATGCGCTCTAACGCGCGCGGGAAGGCGGTGAGTTGGGCGTAGCCCTGGTCGCGGAGGAGGAGCAGGCCCAAAATCTCGCCACAGTTTTCGCACTTCCAGCTGCGTCTCCGATCGCCCATCCCTCACCCCTGCCGCGCCCCGGCGTCCGGCGTGGCGCGTGCCAGGGCGTCGAACAGCGACTGACGCGCCCGGATACGCTCGTTGATGTGCTCGACACTCAGGCGGATCACGCCATCGGACACCGACTCATCGAACTGCCGCCATATCTCGGCATACCGCGCCACCGCCGCGACGATCGGGCGCGCGGCGGCGAGTTCGGCCTCTTGCGCCCACCACGCATCGATCACGGCGTCCAGCGTCATGTCGTCGTTGGTCCCCTCGGCGTCGGCCTCAGCGACGAGGCCGCGCAGGGCCGCGCGTGCCAGCGGCTCATCGAGCGGCATGATGCTGCCGTGACAGCGCGCACAAACAAACTCAACGCGCTCATACAGCGTGGCTTTGACGCCACACCCCAGACAGATCGCCGCCCATTGCTCAGTCGCCATCATCGCCCTCCTCGCGCCCCGGCCACCGCCGCTCTTGCCCGCCCCCGCATCCCGGTCGTGCGCGTCGTCCTGCTCCCGCTGCCAGAGCGCGTATTGTTCGCGGCGCAGATCGTCTAACCACACGCTGTTCCCCACCTGCACAGCCGCAGCCATATCGCCAGGGATTTGCGCGAGCCGCTCCTGTACCGTCGTCATCGTAATTCCCTCTCGATCTCAGCCCACGACTCGTCATCAGGGCGCCACAAAAACACCCGCGCCCCTGGCACCGCACGAAACGAGAACAGCCATTGCTCCTGCGCCTCGGTCGTCTTACCGGTCGCGCTCTTTAATTCTGCTACACACATCACGCCCCCTCTCAGGCAGAGCAGATCGGGAAAGCCAACGCCCGTGCTGCCCATCGAGTAGCGCGTGTGATAGCACAGCCACCCGCACAGCCGCGCATACTGTTCGACCTGGGCCTGGAACACTCGCTCGGTTACGCGGGGGGCGTTCGTGCGTTCCTGAGCCGTCCTGCGCCGCCTGGGCATGCCGGTCATGCGTCCCCCTGTCGTGTCGCCGTGGCCGCGCGATAGTCCGGCAATGATAGGCCCGTGCGTAAGAACACGGCGTGGCCGTCGCTGTATTCGATCTCGCCGAGCAGGTGCGGTTCCGGGCGCGGCCTCGTGTAGGGTTCCGGGTGATACGCGCAGGATTGCGGGCCATACGTCTGGTGCAGTGCGTCCCAATGGCGTCGCGGTGTCATGCGTCCCCCCCCTCCCCCAGCGCGGCCAGCGCGTCGATGCGCGCGTGCTGCTTGTCTGCGAACGCCCGCGCCCGCGCCAGGTGCTCGTCGAGCGTCACCACGACCCCGAGGCGGTGGAGCGCCTGCATCTGCTCCGCCCGCGCACCATGCTCCATCTCGGTCAACTCGTGCGCCAATGCCACCAGTGCGGCTTGCCGCGACTCGGCGGCTTCCAGCGCGTCGAGCAGGGTCGCCACGTCGGCGGGCGCGTGAGCAATGGCGATCCCATTGGCGCGGTGGTACTGGTCATGGACCTCGGCAACGTCACCGCCCTGCCCCGTAAAGACCTCGATCCACTCATCCTCGTCCGGACAGGTCACGCCCGCTGGGCTGCTGTCATAGGGTGGCGGCTCGTAGCGCCACGGTCCTGGCGAAACAGCCCGCCAGCGCGCCCTGATCGCCCCGAGCGCCGCGTCCTGTGCCCCCGTGTCCATCAGCGCCACCTCCCCGCGACGAGCGTGTCCAGGGTGGCGCGCTCATACGCATGGACACGCGCCAACCACTCCGGGATGCGGTACGACTCATTCGCGGCGGCTAACACCAAGAGGGCTTCACCCTCACCATGACGCCAGTGATCATAAAGGCAACCATCGGACGACCAAACATAGATCGCTTCTCCGCACACACATTCATAGCTCCATGCCATGATGTCGTTTTCGAGCCACCGCCAGTCCCCAACGCTCATATCGCCAGCACTCGCCGAAGCCATCGCTACCACCCCCGCCCCTGCCCGAGCGCCAACGCGCCCTGCTCCACCCGCCGCTGCTCCGCCTCGACCAGCCTGAGCAGCGTGTCCCAGGCGTCGTCATAAGCCACGTACCATCGCTGTGGAACCACCCGCCCGCTCGCCTCGCGCTGGCGGATTGCCGCATCGCCGGCCTCCACGCGCGCCTCGGCCTCCCGGATCGTCGCCATCTCAGCCCTCCTCGTGCAGCAGTTCGTCACGCGCCTGATCCAGGAAGCCGCGCGACTCGCCCAAGGCGATCAGGGCGTTGCCCAGCGCGTACCGGGCGAAGTGGGGCGCGGTGGTCGGGTGCCCGTCCGCCTCCGCCGCCGCGTACACCGCCTCAAGCTGCGCCGCGATCGCCGCGAGCTGCGCCCGGTAGCGTGCCAGCGTCGGGCAATCCAAGCCGTCCGTCACGATCGCCATCACGCCACTCCTAGCGCGGCCTGTCCCGCCGCCTGTCGTCGTCGTCGCCGCGTCTCGGCAGCGTTTCGCGTGTGGTCGTCGCGATCGAACCCTAAGTGACATGCGTTACATAACGCCGCGAGGTTGCAGTCGCGCACGTCGCTCTTGTCGTGTTTCGAGCCCCAACAGCGGCCCGCCGCGCGATCGGCAGCGGTCGGCGCTCCCAGGTGGGCGGTGGTCAGCACTACGCGACTGCCGGTGCGGGTGTTGTAGCCGCCGTGCTTCGCGCCGCACCACGCACAGCGCCCGCCCGCCTCGTCGCGCACCCGCCGACTGATGGCCTCCCACGTCGCTGGATACCTCGACCTATCCATCGGCATCGCTCAGCCCCCTTCCAGCACGGCCAGCGCGGCCCGCATGTCCCGCAACGCCTGCAACGTCACCACGATGCGCTCGGCATGACTCCCATCGCCGATGGTATCGCGCGTCGTCAGCACGTCCAGGTAGCGCCGCGCCGCAGCGACCAGCACCCCCAGCTCCTGCGCGCGGCGAGCGTTGAACGCGGACACCGCGCGCAGATCGTCGTTCTCACCGCGCAGGACGTATAACTCGTTGATGAGGGGGATCGCGTCGAGCAACACCCCCACTTGGGCGTGCGTATAGTGCGCTTCGTCGGCCAGCGCCGCGCGCTCGACCGTCGACCAGTTCACCCGCAACAGGGCGATCTCCGGCGACTCGCAATACTCACCCATCGCAGTCCCCCTTATGCCGCCCGGTCATGTTTATTCGGCAAGCCCGCGCGTTCTCGCGCGCGATCCCCGCGCCACTCGTCAAAGACGCCCATCGGCACCCAGCCACGCCACTGGCAATAGCGCAACCCTCGCGCGTACTGCCGCCGGTCGATTTGCTTCACGAGGTCCGGCCAATACTCGTCTTTCGGGCCGTAGATCGCGGCGAATTGGAAAAAGTGATACCCCTGAATCTGCGCGTCAAACTCGGTTTCGGTGTGCCGTCCCTCGCGCAGCGCGGCGAGCCAACCCCGGACGATCTCGGCGTTCTCGGCGGCGTGAATATCCTCACGTATCGGCGGCAGGTTGCTGATCGCTTTTTCCCAGTACGACATCATTCCTCCCCGCTGACAAGGCGCGGGCGCTGAGGACGCGGCGGGATCGGGATCGGGACCGTCTCCGGTGCGGTGAGTCTCGCCACGGTCTGCTCGGCCTGCGCCACCTGGGCCGCGCCATCGTAGAGCGCGACGAAGCGGGCGCGGAGATCGGCCACGCCCTTGGGGTGCATCTCGGCCACGTCGCGCACCGTGCAGTTCAACTCGCCCCGCAGGATCGCTTTACATCGGTCGTTCGGCCAGGGGTAGCCGTGTACGCGGACGTTGATCCGGTCGTTCGTCTCCGACCAGCAGCCGAATAGCTCCCGCTCCATCGCGTCCCAAGCGCTCGCGCCGTCCACGATTTGCCCCTGCGCGGCGCTGATCGTCCGCAGAAAGCCGTTGAACTCGGCGGGAGAGGGGAAAAACGTGCACGTGTCGAGCGCCACCTGGAAGCCGGTCAACAGCACTTCGTCGGGAAGGTCGCCGTACTTCTGCCACCAGTAGCGGATCAGTTCGGGCGAGAGTTGCTTGTTAGTTGCTTCGCCAAGCAACTTCAACGACTTCTGGAATGTCGTCTGATTCATGACCAAATGCCTCCTCGAATGCGCGATTGTTCCGTTCGCTCAGCGTTTCGCGTCGTCCCCCTCGTCCCGCGAGGGGCCGCACCGAGGGCGGGTGTTCCATCCGCGACCAATGCTTTACGAGCGCATCGGGGGTAAGGTCCATGTCCGGCCAGGTGGCGCGATAATTCGCGCATCTGGCGAGCACGTCCTCGGGGGTGGCGATGTCTCTGAGTTCTTTCACCGCCTTGCCGAAGTGCGACCGTTCGGCGGTGGTCTGCGGCGCGATGCCGATCCCGCTGATGAGCGCTTCCCAGAGTGGATTGACGCCTGAGGTGGGAGGCTTCGGTGTGGTGCGCGGCGCGTTAGTCGCCGCAATAGCCTCGTGAGAGGCGTCCTCTTTCGGGGTGGGTACGGGTACGGGTACGGGTACGGGTACGGGTACGGGGCAGACATTTGCTACATCTTTGCTATAGTCAACGTCTAGCAAATTGCTAGCTTTTTGCTTGCCGCCGCGACTTCCCGCCTCGGCGCGGGCCTCACGGGTGGCGATGGCCTTCTCTTTGGTTGGTTGATAGTCGTGATAGTCATGGACGCGATAGCCGCCCTCGCACTCCTCCCAGAGGTTGACCTCGACCAGCTTCCGCGCCAGTTCCTTGGGGTCGTCAACATCGGCTAGCTTCCGCACCTGTCCATCCGGGATGAACCCATCGGTCAGGAGCCGGGAGCAATAGCCCAAGCCACAGACATAGAGCCACGAAGCGAGCGGGCCACAGGCCGCAATCTTCGGGTGATCGGCAAATTGATCATCGAGTTTCACCCACGGCATCACGCTAACCTCCTACCATGCACCATGCTGTGACACTCGGTGCAAAGGGTGATGCCGTTGGCTATTTCAAATCGTAGTTCGGGGCATTCTGCGAAAGCACGCAAGTGATGAGCATGAAACGGCACGCCTTCTGCCCCGCAGTGCTGACAGGCATAGTCGTCACGATCTAACACTGCGCTCCGCCACTCGCGATAGTCTGCTGTGTTGCGTGCCTCTTGCCCGATGTCAGGGAGTTCAATTTGCCAACCGCCATCAATCGGCCACCACCATCCCGACAGGCAGAGGCTACCCACAACATCCTGCCAGTGGACCGGGAGTCCGTCCACGGCGATGCCGGTGAAGTCGAGCAAACGGGCGGCAACCTTGTGGCTGATGAAGCCGTCGGTTAGGTGGCGATTGGCGTAGCAGAGTCCCGCCACCTGCATAGCAATACCGAGCGGCCCGGCGTCTGCGGCCTTGGGGTGGTCCGTGAACTGATCATCGATCTTGACCCACACCGTCATCATCCCTCTACTATTCCGGGTCGGCGCTCATGCGCTCCCTACGGCGCGCCGAGCGTACCGCCCGGAGTTGCTTGCTCTGCCTCGATAGCGCCGCTACGGAGCGCTGGTAGGGCGGCGTGGGCTGCTGTCACCCGCGCCGCCCTGGTTCAGGCCGCGAGGTCGATGGCACGCGGATCGCCGCCGTCCAGGAGCACCGCCTCGCCCGGTGTGGCGGAGGTCGGGTACTTGGCGTGCAACCCGGCGACGTAGCGGAACGACGCGACCTTCTCCTCGTGGCGCGCGAGTGCCTTTTCCTGCATCCTGAGCCACCGATCGAAGTCCGCCCAAGTCAGTTCCCACCAGAGCCGCTGCTGGAAATAGACCTTCTCGTCGCCCGCGACGCGCACACCGATCCGCGCGGGGACGGTGAACGGCGCGACCTGGGTCGTGTTGGGCTTGTGGAAGACCGTCTCGCCCGCCTTGATCGCGCGGCTGACGTGTGCCCGTGCCCCATCCTCCGCGAGTCCTTTGATGCAGCGCGCCGCCTGCGCCTGCCGCTCCGGGTCGCGAGCAGACTTCACCGCCTCGTGCAATGCCTCCATTACGGTCGCGGTCGCTTCCGCGATGACCGGGCGCGCGGCGTCGAGGTCGATCACCGTGCCGATGAAGTCGCGCAACCAGTCGCGGTCGTCATTGGCGAGGACGCTAACGTTGATACCCATCGGTACCTCCTTATTTCGCTTTGAGGAGGCGCAGGCCACGCGGCAAGGCCTCCCCGAAGGCGCTACCCCAGGCGACGAGCGCGGCGGCGAAGTCCCGCGCCCCGTCGAGATCGGTGTCTTTGAGCGTGTCGGCCACGGTGGCCGGGTCGAGGTCGAGCAGCTTGTGATGGGTGGTCGCCCGTGCGGTGAAATACGCGGTGCGGAGTGCGGCCCGTTCGAGCGCGCCATCCCGGTTGATGTGGGCCATGATGCCGTCCGAGGTCGCCTGCTCCGTCTCGGCTTGCGCGCGCCGCTTGGCTTCACGTACCGCCTGTGCGGCGGCGTGCGCCGTGGCATCGCCCGCGTCGAGCGCGGCCATCTGCTGTTGCGCGACGGCGCGGATTGGTTCGGGTACGCTCTCGTCGTTTGCCGTATCGTGAACGTGCTTGATCTTGCGGTACTTGTCGGGTTTCAAGCCGACGGCCTCGGCGACCTGGGTGCGGGTCTTGCCGTCGCCTAAACCCTGTGTTGAATTCAACACAGGGTTTAGCTTGTGCCCGCGCCCACCACCGCCATCCGCGGTCACGCCCGCGATCATCTTGCGGCGGTTCTCCTCCGCGATGATCCGCTCGATGTTGTCGGCCTCGTGCATCCGTTCGCTCATCGTCTTCTCGCGCTGGCGATTGCTCTCGATCAGCACCCGTTCGGCTTCCAGCGGGTTATCGATCGCGCGGACGATCACCGGCACGGTGTCGAGCGCCAGCGCGCCCGCCGCGCGCCAGCGGCGATGGCCGGCGAGGATCGTCCCGTGCTGATCGATCACCAGCGGGCTGATCATCCCCCGCTCGTCGATGCTGCGACGGAGATCGCTGTCGTCCCGCTCGGCGTCGTAGATCGCCGCGTTGAGCGGGTGCGGTCGGAGTCCGCCCGGGTTGCGTTGCTCTACTGCGCTACTCATAGTGCCTCCTCATCGTTCGCCCCCACGCCGCCCCCACGCCGCCCCCGCAGCGCCGGGTCAGGCGGTGGCGAGCGGCAGGACGATCGATGACTCCACCTCATCGCCCCACACATCAAATCCGAGACGGTGACGGCGGGCGAATAGCTCTAAGCGCGGCGCGGCGCTCACCTCCTCCACCAGCCCGTAGAACTGTTCGGGCTTCTGGCTGTGGCGCTTCGGTGCGGCGTGGAAATGGGTGGGGGCGTAGCGGCGCCCCTCGAACTTGCAGCGTTGGTAGTAACCGAACAGGCAGTGCTGCGTCGTCCCCGCGAACCACGCGCCGCACCCGCTCGGCTTGACCCAGGTGACGGTTGTCAGGTAGGTAAACCCCCACGCCTTCATCACCTCGAAGGCGGGCGCGAGAAATGCGTTGGTGGTCCAGAGCCAGAGATGCGCCCCCGGCGCGGCCAACGTCTCGACCGGGAGCGCCTTGATCGCGTCCAGCGTCATCGTGGGGTAGGGCAGTACGCGCGCACGGCCCAATCGCCGGCGCGTATAGCACCCGACTAACGGCTGTGCCCAGGGCGGATCGCAGACAATCGTCCTGTACTGCGTCACGCGGCCACCTCCCGCCCCGCGTCGTCCGACCCGGCGCGCAGCTCGTCCGCGATGCGGCGGTGCTGGGCGCGGCGGTAGCGACAGTCCGCGAAGTCGCGGCAGCGCCAGTGCCCGCGCTCGGTACGCTCGGCGTGCTCGACTGGCACGATCCCGGAGCACCGCACGCAACAGATCGCGTGCAGCGCGAGGCGGGGGGTGAGGGTGGCGGCGGGGGTGGTGGTCATGGGCGCACCTCGGCCATCATTTCGGCAATGAGTGCTTTCAGGTGATCCCCTGACTGCGCGCGTGCCAACAGCGCGTCATACTCGGCGCGCGGCATGACTACGCGCTTGCGGTTGAAGCTCCTGCCATGCTCCCCGTAGCGTCGATCGATCGCGTCATCGAGTTCCTGCCATTCATCGATCACGCGGACGTGTTCGGTGCTCATCTCGCTGTGCTCCTCTCGGCGCGGCGCGGGCTGTCCGCGCCGCGCGCTGGTGGTGGTCAGGCGGCTAGACGGGATCGCTTTCGCGCATCTGGCGTTGGTAGTCGCTACAAGCGCTGCTGAACTGATACGCCTCGGCGCTTCCGAGACGCACCGGGAAGGCCCGATTGGGATAGGTGCGGAGGAACTGGTCGCGGAGCGGGCGGCTGGCGGCTGGCGGGGCAGGGCGTTGAAACCCCCACGGACCCACGGCCTGATCCGCACCCAGACGGAGCGTACCGGCGAGCGGCGGCACCCAATTGGGATCACCGAACGGCCCCTTGAAGTAGTCTTGCGGTGTGCGGTCGGGGGTCGGCTGCTCGGTAGTCATGGCTAGTTCCCTCCATTCATCGTGGCGGATTGGTAGTGCTGCGCGACGAGCGCGGCGCGGCGCTTGCTGATCGTTTTCCACTGTCCGGGTGTTGCGTCGATTTTGAGCGTGCGGAGCAGGGCATCGAACTCGCCCAGCGTGTCGCCGGACTCGCCCATGTCGCGGGCCTGCGCTACGGTGCGCTCCTGCGCCTCGGTGAGGGGTTCGGCGGCGACGGGTGCGGCGGCTTCGTGCTCGTCGGCGTAGCGTTGGACTTTCTCCATCTCCTGCCGCGAGGGTCGGCGCTTGGAAAGGCTCATGTCCATGTTGGCGAGTGCTCGCCCGATCGCGCTTGTCTCTGCGTTTTCCCACCAACTCGTGAAGTTCGCGCCGTCCGTTTTGGACTTGCCCCGCTCCTCGTGGGCGATCCCGTTGGCGAGGATGCGATCGCCCTGGTAGACCGTGGCGCGGATCGCCACCGCGTTACCGTCCTCGGCGACCCAAATGATCTCCGTCTGGATCGAGCCCTCGGGCTTGGGGTGCATCTCCCAATACTTTGTGATACGCGAGTCCACATCGATGTAATCTTCTCGGTTGAACTGTCCTGGCATCAGCGTCCTCCGTGCGCGATCATGGTCGCCAGCAGCGCGCCGACCACGACCAGCAGCGCGAGCGGCAACGTCCAGTCCTCATGCTTACGTGGGCCTGTCATCCCCATCCACAGCGTCCAGGCCAGCAGCAGGGGGTACGTCGCCACCGCGACCGCCTCGGCGCGCACAGCGGCCCACCAGGCGTGCATGGCGAGGTGATCGTCGTAGTCCATCTGTCGCTGCCACCCACCCTGGGGGAGGTGTTTCCCGCACGTCGGGCAGCGATAGGTCGGGCGCGCGGAGAAGGCGCGGGGATCATTCCGCATGGCGCACCACCCCCAGCACCGCCGCGTAGCCCGCGATGGCCGCGACCGTCGCCCCGTAGGCCGTCTCGATGATGCTCACCTCACGCCTCCTTGTCATAGATGAGCAAGAGCGTCATCCGCCCCACGCTCTCGTCAGCGGCGGCCTCGCGCAGTTCCGTGATCGCGTCGTGCAGGAGGTCATCGTCGTGCCGTCCCGTCGCGTCCTTGGCCAGGCTTATCAGGTAGTAGCGATTGCCCGGCGGCAGGGTGCCGACAAAGCCCCGTACCCGCTCGCGCGTGGTGAGTTGCGCCGGTACCGTGTCCGTCTCGCTCATCGCTCAGCTCCTCCTGTGTGCGCGCGGCGGAGCGCCACGGTCAGCCGTGCCTCGTCCTGCGCCCGCACGGCGGCGAGGAGGGCATCGGCAACGCGGATCGCTTCCTCGCGGTCCTGTGGGTACAGGAGGCAGGAGCCGTTATGCGCCGTCACCACCTGCACCTCGATCACGGTGTCGCCGATGGTCTGGACGACGACCACGCTGCCATCGGTGAGGTCGATCCGCTTCCTCATGCCGCCTCCCGTGCTGCCGCTACCTCGTCCAGTTGCCCCGTGTGCCATGTCGCGGCCAACCACGCCACGGTGACACAGCCCAGTCGCGCCGGGTCGGTCCGGCGGACCTGCTGCGCCAACGTCTCCGCGCCGAACCCCGCCTGGACCGTCAGCGTGTCCGCGAGGTCCGCGACGGTCGCGGCCAGCGGTCGCCCGGTGCGTGCGGCGATGGCGGTCAGCCCGGCCAGCAGGGCGCGCAGCTCGCGGTGATGCCGGTGC
>JAABUM010004641.1_pt1 | contig 15275 bp, 17 predicted proteins | sample 5559161 | NCBI WGS metagenome assembly JAABUM01 (sample SAMN10711868, study PRJNA513369) | rock metagenome | isolation source: Antarctica rocks | place: Antarctica: Victoria Land, Siegfried Peak nord
TTCCCGTAAGGCTTCGCGCACTACCTGTGCTTTGAACTGTGCTGTATGCTGTTTCCTCATCATGTCGTCAGTCTATCGTTTTACGTTCTCACCCCTTTTTCGTGTCCGGTTTTATGGGTCCACTATATACGCCGCCGCAGCTAATCAATCCATTACGCCATTACCACGTCATGGAGCTTGCTGGAGGGTAGATCAACCCTAAAGGTTTTGTAGGTTCCGTGCCAAGGTCAAATTTGGTGAAAACGAAATGGCATCGTCTGCCGTGACGTCGCCCCCCACGTCGAGCAACGATGAAATAACGTTGGCTGGTAAGCAGGAACGTTACTAAACGGCGTGGTAGCCGGGACGGGACAATGCGCGTAGTGCATTGTCCCGTCCCGGCTACTTTGATGGGCGGCAGCGACTCTACGTTGGCAGTCTAGGGCTCGGAGTAGCACGTCAAGTGATAGCTTCCGTTCCAAATCCCCCCGCAAACGCTTACGGATTGATAGCTCAACAACTCCCCGTCCCATTGGCCTGCTGGGGATGGTGAATAACCTACGTAGGAGTGGGTCCCATCGTTGCTGTAGATCTCCCAGGCTATTTGCGCGGCGGGACCTGCCCCGATGGCAACGTGCGCATATTTCGCGTTGCACGCGCTGCTGTAGAAATCTGAAACGGAGCCCCCGTTGGCTCCGTAGGTCCAGTTGCCGCCCACACCGTTAGGGTTCGGACCCCCGTTGCAGCCGACTTGGTTAGGGTAATACCCGTTGCAGGCGCTCCCGAAACAGCTTGCGTGTGCCATGCTGGGCGGCAAAGCCGGCGACAACGCGACAACGCCGAGGACTGCTGCCAGGGTAACCGCAACAAGGAACGTGTGAATTCGTCGCATCAGTGTTCTCCCCTTAGTTGTTGGGCTTGTAAGCTTACACCATTGCGAATCCACCGCATAGCTACGAGGCGGCGCGCAATACCCCGCTGTCGGGTAGAAACGAAAGGCGTCCTGTTTATGGTTCGCGCTCTGCCCAACTAGAGGCTGCGGCCGCCAGTCACCAGATGGGCATATCCCTACTGTAAGCCCGAGGGTACCCCACTGTCTGTAGGATTCCCATCAACTTTCGTGAGGGAAACCCCTCTATTTTTGATAGGTTTCCCTCACCCACTTGATGGGTTTCCGTCACGAGGCAGGCTTCTCAGACGGGCATCCCTACTCGTCGAGCGTGACCAACCCTAGAGACACCGCCTTGGCACACAGGGCGCACGTCGTCGCCACGCCGAGTTTATCGCGCAGCCCCCGGAGGATGCGCTCTACCGTCGGCACGCTCGCGTGCAACTCCACCGCGATCTCCCGCTCTACCAGTCCCGTCACCTTGCCGTTCAGGGCGATGCGCTCCTCGCCCGTGAGCACGACATCGCATCCGCGCGGTTTGCGCCGGCGCTCCGCTGGCGGCAGAATGATCGTGCGTTGCGCGGCGGCGTCGCTGGCCACGCGCAGCCCAGCACGCACATCCTCGATCACGCGGCCGATCTTGTCCGCGGTCACGTCCTCCCACAGCAGGAAGCACCTGACACCCAACTCGGTCAAGCGCACATGCTCCCCGCGCTCCAGCAACTTGCCCACCACGACGATTCGACTCGCTGGGCTTCCCGTGCGCACCGCCTCCACGAGCGGCATGACAGGGATAGTGGGGAGGTCAGAGCCAGTGATGATGACGTCAGGCTGCTCGGCCACGGCGATGCGCACGGCATCGTCATGCTGGCCTGCCTCACCAATGACATGTAAGTAGCGATGCTTACGAAGCATCGCCTGTAGGCGCACCCAATTAGCGTGCGACGAACTGATGAGCAGGATCGTCGTCGGCTGCATCTGTCTTGCCTTTCTCGCAGCGGCCGGGGCGACGTCCTCCGCGTCGAGGGCACCGCTGCATTCCCCCTATATATAGAGATGCAAACACCCCCCGAAATTCGACATTGCTCCGAGGGCAAATGTCGGCGTATCCTGAAGACGAGGCGCTATCGCGTTTCTGTCTCATCCGTGCCAGTAATAGACACGCCTATGCAACGGAACCGACCTGGTGGCTCACACTCATCGCGGCCTCTGGCGCGGCGGTGCGGCCACGGAGGCACGCAGGGAGACGGTGAGGCATGGCGGACCAGGACCGACGCGCGCCGCGCTCCGACGCGGACCTAATCGCTGCTATCATCGCCGGGTCTCCCCGTGCGGCTGACGAGTTGGCCCAGCGCCACTACCCAACTGTCTTCGCCGCGCTCACCCGCCAGACCGGCGACCCCGAGGAGGCGCGCGACCTCGCCCAGGACGCCTTCCTCGACGCGTTTCGCGCCCTCGGCACTCTGCGCACGCCCAGCGCCTTCCCGGCCTGGTTGCGCCGCATCGCCCGGAACCGCGTGGTCCAGGTGTTCCGTCGGCGCGCCGTTGCCCCGCGGGAGGTGCCGCTGGAGGAGGCGCCGGAGGTGGCGAGCCCATCGCCTACGATGGAGCAACTCCTGGTGCGGCGTACGTTGGCCGCCCTGTCGTCTGAGGATCGCACCGTCCTCATCCTGGACGGCGTGCTCAACATGCCGGGCGCGGACATCGCGGCGTCCCTGGGTCTCGCGCGCGCGGCGGCGTACGCGCGGGTGGAGCGGGCGCGGGCGCGCTTCCTGGCGCGGTATGCTGAAGAACAGGCCGACGAATGAACAGGAGGACAGACGCTCGATGGATGCGACAGGGACACCGCGCGGGGACAAGCGCGCGACAGGATGGACGACCGACGACGTGCCACGGCTCATCCACGACGCCTACCCCGACGGCCCTGACGCCACGGACCCACCCGGACAGGCCGAGGTGCTCGCCTGGATCGCGCGCGAGATGCGCCGCCGGCTGCGCACGGATCGCCTGTGGGTTCTCGCCGTCGCCCTACCGCTCAAGGGTCTGGTCCTGCGCCGATCACTGCGCGCTGGGGGGCCGGTGGCGCCGGCCGTGGGGGGCAGCGTCGTCACCCTGCTGACCCTCGCCGTCCTGCGCTACCTGCTGCGCCGCAAGCCCTAACGGTGCGACGCGTCGTACCGGCAGAGACAGGCCGCGTTTCTCGTTAGGGGCGACAGGGAGGAGGTCCCCTGGCAGAGCACACGGACCCCGCGCCGGCGACCGGCGCGCCGACCACGACAACGGAGATCCTGACGGCAATCGCGGCGGAGGAGCCACACGGAGCGACCGCCGATCAGATCGCCCGCACCATTGGGCTCGGCCTCGACGGGACGGTTGTGCAGGACGCGATGGAGGAGTTGGTCGTGCGCGGTCTGCTCGACCGGCATGGGCTCGGACGCGGTGCCATGTATACACTCAACGCGACAGCGTGACGCATCGCACGGCTGATGGCACCCTCCTCATAGGGGTGTGTATTGGCGCTGAGGGCGACAGGGACACCGCGAGGAGAGGGCTGGCGTCAACGCGCCTCTCTCATGCACGGGCACGAGGCGCTGTAACGCCGTAGGAGCGGCCCTGAGCGTCTGTAGCGCGCAATCCGACGCCGCCACCTTCGCGTCGGGCTCCTCCCGCGTGGTGTGCGCCCGCCGTTGCCTCCTCGCCGCCTTATCCACACCGGCGCGTGGCTGGCCTGGTACGCTCTGCGTAGAGACACTGGACCACAGAGGACTGCCGATGACCCCGCCGCTCGCCGCCCCCGCTATGGCCCCCGTCCCCGCCCTGCTCACGGCTGATCAGGAGCGCGCCCTGGCCGCCGCGATCCGTGCCGGCCGCCGCGCTCGTCTACTGGCCCAGCGCCACCTCGCCGCGCGCCTGCGCCGTGCCCTGCCCCCCACCACGTCCGCCCGCGCTGCCGCTGGCGCCGTCCTCGCCGCCCTCACCCCCGGCCTGCCCCTCGCCCCGGCCGCGATCCCAGCCGTGGCCGCCCGTGCTCTCCAAGGGGTGCTCGACGACCTGGCGGCCGTGGCGCGCGCCCTGGACGGCTGGCCCCTCGACCACGATGCCCTCGCCGCCGGCCACGCCGCCCGCGTCACCTTCGTCGCCGCCAACCACGGCCTCGTCGTCGCCGTCGCCCGGCGCTACCAGCACCACGGCCTCCCCTTCGACGACCTTGTGCAGGAAGGGACGGTCGGCCTCCTGCGCGCCGTCGATCTGTTCGACCCCGCCCGCGGCACCAAGTTCTCCACCTACGCCGTCTGGTGGATCAAACAGCGCATCCGCCGCGCCGTGGCCACGCAGGTCCCCCTCGCCCACGTCCCCGAGAACGTGCAGCAGGAGCGCGCCCACCTCGCCCGCCAGGCCCACGCCCTCCACGCCGCCCTAGGCCATCCGCCGTCCCGCGCCGACCTCGCCGCCGCCCTGGGCCTCCCCCGCGCCCGCGTGGACGCGCTCGCCGCGCCCCTGCCCGCCCCCGTCCCCCTCGACCTGACCGTGGGCGACGCCGAGACCACCACCCTGGGCGACCTCCTCCCCGACCCCGCCGCCCCCCGGCCCGCCGACGAGGCCGAGGCCCAGGCGCTCGCCGCTGCCGTGCGCGCCGCCCTGGCCACCCTGCCCCCGCGCGACCGCGCCATCCTCGCCGCCCGCCACGGCCTCGACGGGCAGCCCCCGCGTACCCTACAGGAGATCGGCCGCGGCCTCGGGCTCACGCGCCAGGCCGTGCAGCAGGCCGAGGCCCGCGCCCTCGCCCGCCTGCGCCGCCCCACCCTGCGCCACTGGCTCGCGGCCGACGATGACGCCGACGCCGACGCCGACGCCGACGCCGACGACACCCCCGCCGCCTCCTGACGCGTCCCGCGCCACCCGTGCGTGGGGGAGGACGGTGCGCGATACTAGGAGAGTACGACGACCACCGGACCGGAGAGGGGACGAGGAGGGCGCCGATGTCCGACGGGACGCCACAACCCGACGACGACGCGCAGCTGCGCGCCTGGCGCCGGCGGTACACCGAGGACCGCGAGCGCACCTTCAGCCTCCGCCTGCCGCTGGCCTTGGCGCGCCGCCTGCGCCGTGAGGCGGCCGTGCAAGGCCGGGGTCCGAGCCGCTACGTCGCCGACTTGTTCCGCGCCGCGCTGGGCGACCTCCCCAGCGGCCCTGCCATCGCCCCCGCGCCCCCGCCGCCGGTCGGCGCACCGAACGCGCCGACACTCGACGCTGGGGGTCAGGTTGATCTCCGCACCCTCCGCGTTATCCAGCTCCGCGAGGGCCGCGCCGGCGAACCCCACCCGCTCGACACCGCCGATCGCGCTACCGTGCTCCGCGTCCTGCGCGCCGACCTCGCCTGGGTGGAGGATAGCGACCGCCGCGCGACCAGGGAGGCGTCCGCGCATGACTGACGACACCACGCCAACGACACGCGACATAACAAATGGGCAAGGGCAACCCCGCCTGACCGCCGACGGCGACGGGCAGACCAACGCACTGCCTAGTCCGGGGCCGGTCGTCCCTGCCCGCCCGCGCCTGGGACCGGAGGAGTGGCGGGCCACCCAGGAGATCGCCGCCGCGCTCGGCGAGACGGAGCGCGGCCCACTCGGCCAAGTCGGCCGCGTCGTCGGCCGTCTCGGCGCCGATCGCTCCCGCGCGTTCCTGGCACGGACCCAAGAGATCGAGGCGGCCGGGGGCCTGCCGCTCCCCGACGGCAGCCGGCGGCGCACCCCCGGCGGCGTCTTCTTCCACCTCGTGCGCGCCGACGACACGCTCAGCCACGAGGATCGGGCCTACATCTTCCCGCCCCAATTCGGGCGCAACGGGCGCACGAAGGCGGCGAAGGCAGCGGGTGCCATCTCGTCACCGGCCACGCCCGCATCGCCCACGCCCGCGGCACCGTCGCTGGCCTGGACGGACGACGATTATCGCTGTGTCATAGCTGCGCTCCAGCAGGAGCGAGGGAGAGCAACCACCGTGAAGATCACAGTCATCGGCCGGCCCGGTACCGCCGTCGAGCAGGGCCAGGCCGTCGTCCTCGCCCTCGTGAGCGAGAAGGTCCCCGCCCTGGCCAAGGGCCTGCCGGAGCCGCCCGTCGGCACACGCTACACCGTCTTCGTCGCGCGCAAGCCGTGGGCGACGGTGGCCGAGGCGCTGGCCGCCGACGCGGAGGACGCGGCGATCATCGAGGGCTACGCCGCCCTCGACCCACGCGTGGAGGGCATCGCCGTCTACGCCACCAGCGCCACCACCAAGCGCCTGCAAGCGGCCAAGCGCGCCGCCCAATCGGTGACGACACCGTGAAAGCTCTGCGCCCGACGCAGGACATCTAGGTAACGCACGAGCCCAATGGTTACATCCCGTGAGCAAAGATCTCATGGCGCCGCTCACACTCCGCCATTATTTGGTTGACACATACTTGCAGTCCACGATGAGACGGAAAACACCAGTTCGACCCGCCGATTAGAGTGGTTTCACGCGTGGAAGGGCCGTGTCAGGGGCCACTCGCGGCCCAAAACCGTCCCACCGTCCACTGCAAACATGTGTAAAGGGAATCGTGGCGGAGCGTGGCGCCGCTCGCTGTGACGGTGGCAATACCATGAGAGCCTCGGGCGCAAAGATTACACGTTTTGAGCGATTATGCTGTGGCGCGCTTGCATCAACGCGACATTATGCGTAACCACGACAGGCGCGATTGGAGTTCTTTCGTAGATTGAGTGTTGCGGCACGTCGTCGCGATGCTGTGGACACATTGCGAGTCGCGAACGGAATTGGAACACTCCACGTTCACGCGCCTCCGCACTCGTTGGGGTTGAGGTGGCGCGTCGACAGTCGACATCGGCCCCTTGACAACTCTTATTTAACAATGTTATATTTATGTACGTAGTTAAGTAGGGGAGGGGAGGCTAGATGGTCCAAACAGGCATCAGGCAGCGGCGGGAGCGTGAACGGCAGGAGTTGCGCCGGTCGATCCTGGAGGCGGCGCGCGAGATCGCCGCGCGCGAGGGCTGGCACGCGGTCACCATCCGCAAAGTCGCGGAGCGTATCGAATACAGCCCTCCCATGATCTACCAGTCCTTCGCGAGCAAGGATGACCTCCTGCTGGCCCTCCTGCGCGAAGGCTTCGCTGACGTGACGGCGCGGCTGCGCGCGGCGCACGCCTCGGCCACGACCCCGGAAGAGGGCCTCCTCCGCGTGGCCGAGGCGTACTGGGCCTTTGCCTGGGAGCGCCCCGAACTATACCAGGTCATGCATGGGCTCGGCGGCGTCCCCTTCGGAACCGCCGACACACCTCCCGAAGCCCGCGCGGCGTTCGCCGCCCTGCGCGACGCGGTGCGCCCCCTAACCGGGGACGCGGCAGCGGGTCTCGATGATGACGTTGACCTCCTCTGGGGCGCGCTCCACGGACTGGTCGCGCTCGCCATGGCCGGGCGGATCGCCGGGGGCCAGCGGCGTGCGACGAGGCTCATGGGGCGCGCGGTGCGCGACCTTGCACAGGCGTGGCGCACGAGCGAGGACGAGTGAACCGTCCCCGCCCCTCTTGTGAACTTTGTTCAATATTTTATCACTGGAAGAATAATGTCGCGCCCGAGGGTAGGTCGACACGATAGCGCGCGAAGGGGGGTGATGCGATGAGACGGGGGACAGGACGTGTTGGCCGGGAGATGGTCGACGGCGGTGTCCCAGGCAGGATGGCCACGCGGCACGCCAGGGCAAGGCACGCGTACACATGACGGATATAGGTGCCGCGCCGCGCGGCGCGGAGGGGAGAGGAGAACGGATCATGACGTCAGTAGGAACGATGACAACGACGCAAGAGAGACCCATGGACACGATCGCCCGGGACGCGGCATTGGTGTTGGCCGGCAGCTTCGCCGAGACCCTTAATAACGGCGACGTCGACCGCTTCGACGCCTTCATCGCTGAGGACTACGTCAACCACAACGCCTTCGTGGCGCCGGGCCGCGCCGGCGTGAAGGCATTCTTCGCGGGATTCCTGGCCGCCTTCCCCGACCTGCGCGTCACGGTCGAGGACGCGCGCGCGGACGGCGACACGGTCGTCGGTCGGTACACGTACCGTGGCGCGCACCAGGGGACGTTCTTAGGCATCCCCCCGACCGGCCACGCCATCACCATGCGCAGCATCGACATCTGGCGCGTGCGCGACGGCCTGTTCGTCGAGCACTGGGACGAGATCAACACCCTGGAGGTGTTCCAGCAATTGGGCGTCATCCCGCCGCTCGGCTGACGGGCCGCACGCCGACGCGCCCTGTCCAGATAGGCCAATAGGGGCATAAGGAAGGACCGATGGAGATGGAAAGGATCATAACGATGAGTCGCACATTTGTCGCGCTCCGCGTCGCGGCGATCCTGGGCGTGGGCGTCGCCTACGGGACGGACGCCTTCTTCGCCCTCGTCGGGCCACGCGCCCTGGAGCGGAGCGCCGAGGGGAGCATGGCCGAGGTGATGGGGCGTCTCCACGAAACGGCGGACGCGCGCATGCCGGTCGTCGGCGCCGCCGGCATGATCGCGACAGCCGCCGTGGCCGTCGTCGCCGGTCCGAGCGCGGGCCGGTACCTCGGGCTCACGGCCCTGGCGGCGCAGGCGGGGTTCCTGGGGCTATACACGACCCTCTCGGCGCCGATCAACAAGCGGCTCACGGTAGCCGCCCAACACGGCCAGACGCCCGACGACGCGCGCGCGCTGCAACGGCGCTGGGATCGCATTGTCCTGGCGCGCGCCGCGCTGCTGGCCATCGCGCTCGGCTGCCTGGCCACCGCCGAGCCGGACCGCTAGTCCCTCGGGCGCGGGGGATCGGGATGCACGCCATCGTGGCCTATCGATCCCCTCTCGCCAGCACCCGTCCCCGTGCAGAACAGGTCATCATGCGCGTAGACGAAGGAGAACACCATGACCACGACGACCGCAGGCCCCTCGAACGACCGGGCGCACGAGGCCCTCGTGCGCCAATTCTATGTCCCCTTCAACACTGGCGAGGTGGAGTTGTACGACGCCATCCTCGCGCCGGACTGGGTCGACGACCCGCTCGCGCCCGGCCAGCGCTCGGGGCCGGGCGGCCTGAAGGACCTCGTCGCCCAGTTTCGGGCGGCCGTCCCCGACTACCACGTCATTAACGACGAGATCCTGGTGGCGGGGGACCGGGTGGCGGTCCATTCCACCGTGCGTGGTACGCATCGCGAGGCGTTCTTCGGCGTACCCGCCACGGGCCGCCCGGTGACGCTGCGCACCTGCGACTTCCACCGCATCGCGGGCGGCGTTATCGTCGTGACCTGGCACCTGGAGGACTTTTTCGCCTTCCTCCAGCAGGTCGGCGCCCTCCCCACCCGCTGAACCGATACCGGGTCCTCATCCGTCGGGGAGGGGAGCCCATTTCCCCGTCCCCGGCCGGGTGCTCAGGATCGGCGCTTGGTGGCTTGGTCATGGACTGGAAAGGTATCACCATGCTCGACGAGCCCGCAAGCACTGCGGTTGTCCCATTCCTTGGTTACGGTGGTGAAGGGGCGGATGCCTGGCTGCGCACGCCCACGTCGGATCGCCGCCGCCTCACCATGCGGGCGGCGCGCGAGAAGGACCTCAGCACGCTTTGGAGCCTGACGGAGGCGTGGCTGCGCACGTTCAGCGTCGCCGGGGCAACCATCGCCAGGAAGACGCTCGCCAATCACCACTTGGGTGTGCATCGCTTGCTGGAGGCATGGGCGCAGGAGGACTTGCTCAAGCCCGATCCCGACGCCGCCAACGTCTACATCAGCCGGATGGAGCGCGACGGGCTGAAGCCGGGGACCATCCAGGCCCGCGTGGCCGCGGCGCGCCACCTGTATGCCGCGCTACGCTGGGCGCGCGCGACGATGATCGATCCCTTCGCGGACTGCCATGTGCCGCACGACCCCACGCCGCCCTGGGACAAGCGGATGCCCTACAACGACGACGAGCTCGCGGCCATGCTCCAGGCGACCGCCGACCGCCCCTTCGATCACGTGCTGATCCTGCTCGGTGCCCACGCGGGCTTGCGTGCGGGCGAGTGCGTGGCATTGCGCTGGGCCGACGTCAACCTCACCGGCCGCGACCTAACAGTCCGTCGCGGCAAAGGCGGCAAGGCGCGCACTGTGGTGATGAGCACATCGCTCAAGCAGGCGCTGCAGACGCTGCCCCGACAACCTGACGGCTACGTGCTGCCCTACCGCGCGCCGCAGAGCGCCTGGCGGCACATCACCGCCGTCTGCGACCGGGCGGGCGTGGCCCCCAAGGGCATGCACGCACTGCGCCACTCGGCAGGGACGCGGCTGTTCGCTGAGACGCGCGACTTGGAGGAGACGGCCCGCCACCTGGGACACGTGAAGCTAGACACGACGCGCATTTATGCAAAGTGGAGCAACAAGCGGCTCCGCGAGACGCTGGGCCGGTGGTGAGAGCCTTCGGGACAGGTATCACCTAGCGGCGCGCCCTCCCATCCCCGCGCCAGCGCCGCCGGCTCAAGGTCTGCCCGAACCCCGGCTGCCGGTGGGCCTTCTACGATGAGACCAACGGCAACACGCGCCGGTGGTGCAACGACCGGGCGTGCGGCAACCGGGACAAGGTCCGCCGTTTTCGGGCGCGCCGGACGGGTGTGCTGGCAGCAGCCGACGCTGACGCGGCAGACGACATCATGGAGCCCTGAACAGGCACCCTGTCAGCGATAGACGGAACAGGTGTGGGATCGTGTTCTTACTGCACTTGCCGTGAACGCTTTACGTCCCCCTGGTTAGCCTCACACCAGTGGCACAGCGCTCGAAGCGGCTCAACCAACGTGGCACCGACGGGTGTCAAGGTATATTCCGTCTTCGGCGGCACGGTCGGGTACTGCTTGCGGGAGATGATCCCGGCGGCCTCCAGGTCTTTCAGGGTGTAGGACAGCATCCGCTGAGATACCCCCTCGATTTCCCGCTGAAGCTCGCTGAAACGCTTGGTGCGCTCGTCCAGCGCGTAGACGATCAACGCGGCCCATTTGCCGGTGATCCGCTCGAAAAGGGCGCGGGCGGCGCTGTCCTGGATGAAGACACTTGCCGGTGGGTTGGTCATCGTCCCTCCTACTCTTCATGGTAACATAAATGTACGTACTTACAAATAGATACCTTTGGTGATAGACTAGGGCAAGATGAACCGCTGTTAAGGAGAGAACCCGTATGACCGTGCGCGTAGACGTGATTTCCGATGTGATCTGCCCCTGGTGCTTCGTGGCCAAACGGCGCATGGACAAAGCGATCGCCACCTTCGCGGGCACGAGCGACATCGACATCGACGTGACCTGGCATCCGTTCGAGCTGAACCCGGACATGCCCAAAGACGGCATGGATCGGAAAGTCTACCGCTCACAGAAATTCGGGAGTTGGGAGAGATCGCTCGCCCTCGACGCGCAGGTGGCGCGGGCGGGCAAAGACGACGGCATCGCTTTCGCTCATGCCCGCGCGGAGCGTACCCCCAACACGTTCGACGCCCATCGGCTCCTCTGGCTGGCACAGCAAAAGGGGGTCCAGGACAGGGTGGCGGAGGCCCTGTTCCGCGGATACTTCATTGAGGGGGTCGACGTGGGGCGGCGCGAGGAGTTGGTGACCATCGCCCGCGACGCCGGACTAGATGCGGAGGAGACGCGGCTCTTCCTAGACAGTGACGGCGGGGCCGCGGAGGTCCGCGCCGAGGAAGTGGAGCATCGCCTGATGGGTGTGAGCGGCGTCCCGCTCATCATTGTGAACGGCACGGCCGTTATCTCCGGCGCCCAACGCCCCGACACCTTCCTTGCGGCTTTCGAGGAGGCCGTGCGGGAGGAGACACGCAGGGCAGCAGACACCGTGCCAATCGCGGCTGGCGGGGTGTGCGCGCTCGACGGAACGGGCCAGTGTTAGGGGAGAGGCGGTGTAGAGGCGGTACGACGTGCTAAGACAAACAAGGACGCGGGACATTGAGGCGCCCGTGCTGACCGTCGCCATCGCGGGCGGGTCCCTCGGCGGGCTGTGCGCCGGGATCGCCCTGCGCGGCATCGGGTGCGACGTGGACATCTTCGAGCAAACGGCGGGCGCCCTCACCAGCCGGGGCGCGGGCATTGTGGTTCAAGGGGAGGTGGTCAGCCTTCTGAGGGCGCATCACGCGCCGCCCCTCCCGATCACGTCCTGCTCCCACCGCCGCTATCTCGACGCGGACACCGGCGGGGTGCGCGATGTCCCGATGGCCCAACAGTTCACCTCCTGGGAGTCCCTCTACACAACCATGAAGGCCGTGTTCCCGGCCACCCGGTACCATACGGGCTGTGCGATGAGCGCGTGGGAGGACACGCCCGACGCGGTTAGCGCGGAGGTCGTGGGGTACGGGACGGTGCGGGCCGAGGTGCTCGTCTGCGCGGACGGTTCGCGTTCCGCTTCTCGGCGGCGGCTTCTCCCCGCCGTGAGCGCCCGGTACGCGGGCTATGTGGCCTGGCGTGGCACGCTGGACGAAGCGCAGGCCCCGGACCGCCTAGCGCGTTTCTTCGACGACTGCTTCACCTTCTGCGAGGCGCGGTCGCAGGGGCACGCGCTCTGCTACTTTATCCCCGGTGAGGGCGCGACCGTCGCGCGGGGCACACGCCGCCTGAACTGGGTCTGGTATGTGACCGTCCCGGAGGGCGCGGACCTTGATCGCCTGCTCACGGACCGGGACGGCCGGCGGCGCGACACGTCCGTCACGCCGGGGGCCATGCCTCTGGACCGGGTGCGGGAGCTGTCTGAGACCGCCGCGCGGGAGTTGCACCCGCGCTTTGCCGACCTGATCCAGGCGACGCCCGATCCGTTCCTGCAAGCCATCGTGGATGTGCGCGTCCCGCGCATGGCGTTCGGTCGCGCCTGTTTGCTCGGGGACGCCGCCTTCGTCGTGCGCCCGCACACGGCGGCGGCGACGGCGAAGGCGGCGGTGGACGCCACGGCGCTGGCGGATGCGCTCAGGCGCGATCCAGGCGACGTTCCCGCAGCCCTGCGGTCGTGGGAGAGGAGTCAACTCCCCTACGGGCAGGACCTCACAAACTACGGCGTTTCCCTCGGGGGACGCTCCGTGCGCGGCCAATAGGCCGAAAGGGGGGACCAGAATGGTGCATGACAGTGCGCGCGGCGCGACGACCGACACGCAGGCGCGGCGCGTCCGGTTGTATGGACAGCCGAACTCCGGGGACGCCTATACCATCCGCGACTTCCTCATGCGGAGCGTGGTGGAGTTCGACTGGATAGAGATTACCGACGACGCGACGTGCCACGCGGCGCTCGGCGTGGGCGGTCTGAGCGATGTGCGCTTCCCGGTCGTGGACTTGCCGGACCGGACGCGCCTGTGCGCGCCGACACTGCGGGAGATCGCCGAACGCCTGGGGTGGGTCACGCAACCCCGCCTGCACGAGTACGATCTGTCCATCTACGGGGCTGGCCCGGCGGGGCTGTCCGCGGCGGTGTACGCCGCGTCGGAAGGGCTGCGGACCGTCCTCATCGAGAGGCACGCGGCGGGGGGGCAGGCCGGGACCAGTTCGCTGATCGAAAACTACCTGGGCTTCCCCGACGGGGTGAGCGGGGCAGCCCTGGCCGAACGCGCCCGTCAGCAGGCGGTCAAGTTCGACGTGGAGCTGCTGATGATGCGGGAGGGCGTCAAAGCGGAGTTCCGCAACGATCGCATCTATGTGGATCTGGCGGGCGCGGGGACGCTGGTCGCCCGGTCGAACCTCTGTACGACGGGGGTCGAATACCGCCGGCTCGCCGTCCCCGGCGAGGAGCGGTTCCTACGGGCCGGGCTGTACTATGGGGCAGGGGTGAGCGAAGCCGCGTTCTGCCAGGATGAGCACGTCCTCGTGGTCGGCGGCGGCAACTCCGCGGGCCAGGCGGTGATGCACTTCGCCCGCTACGCGCGGAAGGTGACGATGATCGTGCGCGGCCCGTCGCTCTCGGCCACGCTCTCGGACTACCTGCTGGGCCGTATCACAACCGCCCCGAACGTCGAGGTACTGTACAATGTCCATGTGTCAACGCTGGACGGCGACGCGCTGCTGCGGCGTGTCGAGATCACCGATGGTCGCTCCGGTGCGGCGACGTGGCTGGACACGCAGTACCTGTTCATCTGCATCGGCGGCGTCCCCAACACGGAGTGGGCACAGGACACCGCCATCATGCGCGACCCGGCGGGCTATCTCCTGACTGGCCCCGACCTCATGGAGGGGGGGAAGCGCCCGCCTGCTGGCCCCTCACACGCCCCCCGTTTTTCTTGGAAACAAGCGTCCCCGGCTCGTTCGCGGCGGGTGACGTGCGGCACGGGGCGGTGCAGCGCGTCGCCGCCGCGGTGGGTGAAGGCGCCATGGCGATCACGTTCGTGCATCGTTACCTCAAAGAAACGGCGTAACCGCCGACAACAACAAAGGTTACGGTGCTCCGCATCATGCGCGCCGCCCTCGCGTGGTTAGAGCGCGACGGCAGCGACGATGACGGCAGGGATGCGTGACTATGTGGGGCACCGATGGACCGGCCGACGCCCCGCTGACACGGGCAGCGTCGGCAACCCACAATCAGGCGGGAACGTGCGCGACGTGCGACCGGCTGGCCCCGCCCGGTCAACTCCGGTGCGATCTATGCGTTAGTGTGGAATGGGATACGCTCAGGACAACGATGGGTGACGATTGGTCTATGCGCCATCGCATGGACAGGAGACAGACCGCGGGAGGCGACGCATGAACGACACCCATGACACCCAGGCCCGCGCCCGCGTCTGGACGCTCTGCTTCTACGCCCTCGTGCTCGCGGCTCTCACCGGCCCCCTCGCCGTCCTCCTCACTCCGCTGGCCCATGCCTCCTCCCCGGCCCTGACTATCGTGGCCGCGGTCCTCGCCGCCGCCCTCGTCGGCGCCTATGTGGTCCTCGCCGTCCTGCTCCTCGTCGCCGTCGTGCGCGTCGTCCGGCCCCGCTCGCCCGGCCGACGGTAGCCCCTGGGGGACCGAGGGCACGAGGAGACAGTCCCCCGCCTGACGCCACACGGCGCGCTGTCCTGGTCCCACAGGCCGCGACACCTGGGACCACGGGGCACATTTTCGTGGTCCCACCCTGGGACCACACGGGCCGTTTTGTGGGACCACATGGGCCATTTGTGTGGGACCAACCGTGGTACTAGGACCAAACCCGTGGTCCCCGCGTGGTCCCTCGTTTCACACAGGAAATCGGGCCTGTGGGACCACCGTGGTCCCAGCCCTTTATCCTGGGGTGGGGACCACGGGTGGTCCTAGCACCACGCCGCCGTGGGACCACACCCTGGTCCCAGGCCCCGGTGCGCAGGGCTGGCCCCGCGCGCAGCGACGGGGCACAGGGTACGGGGCAGGTGACCGCGCTCAGGGGCACACGGT
>JAABUM010004642.1_pt1 | contig 15275 bp, 15 predicted proteins | sample 5559161 | NCBI WGS metagenome assembly JAABUM01 (sample SAMN10711868, study PRJNA513369) | rock metagenome | isolation source: Antarctica rocks | place: Antarctica: Victoria Land, Siegfried Peak nord
CGACACTCGTACGCTGACCTCTCACTGGGGCCTCCCACATCTGTGGCTCTACCGGCCAGGACCACCCTCGCCTGCAACCCACGATTACATGTGAGCGAGGCCCCAGCCACGACCCCCATATCGTCTAGAGATACAGATGGGTGGTCGAGGAATCGACGACAGTGCACGCTCGCATTTCTTGTCTGCTGGAGTCCGGGGACCTGTCATTCGGCGAGGGTCTTGGTGAATCGGGCGAGTTGGGCAAACGACAGGCTCAGCCAAAGCTGGATACAGGAGCCCTGACGGGTGCCCGGAGGACTAAGGTCATCCCGTGATCGCAATGTGCTCCGCATCGGGATGCGACCACCGCAAAACGTTCCTCGACTGCGACGCGCTGTAGCGGGTGCCGCATTCTGTAGCGGTGCCAATGCTCATTGTTTTGAACGGTCCGCCTGCAGCCGGCAAGTCGACGTTGGCGCGGAAGTATTGCGCTGACCATCCGCTCGCTCTGGCGTTGGACATCGATGGGGTACGGCATCTGCTCGGCCGCTGGCGCGATCAACCCGTCGAAGCCGGGCTTGCCGCTCGGGCGATCGCCGTGGCGGCGGCTCGCGTCCACCTGGCCGCCGGGTACGACGTCGTCGTGCCTCAGCTCGTGGCGCACACGGTTTTCCTGAGCGAGTTGGCTGCAGCAGCCGCGGACAGCGGCGCCCAGTTCCTGGAGTTCATTGTTGGCGTCGAACGGGACCAGTCGCTGCAGCGCTACGCCGACCGGTGGCTTGCCGGCGATGACGCCGTGCATGGCGCCGCCGACGCTCCTGACCTTGAAGATGTCGGCCGGAGCTACGGCCGGCTCGTCGCATTCGCGGCCACTCGTGACGTCGCCGTGTCGCTGCCGGTAGGCAGCTTGAACCTGATTTACCAAGCTTTGCTCAGCGTCATCCAGGACCTTGCCCGATATCCGATCGGTGACCGGTGACCGGATCCTCCAGCGGATGGCAATGGGTGCCACGCGGTAGGACGTGCGCATCTTCGTGTCGAGGTCGAGCAGTGCTCCAGCCGGTGTGGGACACCCGTCCCGGGCAACATGGAGAGGCCCCGGCGGGCAGGGGGCATCCCGCCGGGGCCACATCGATGATGGCTGCTCAACTGATGTTCAGGGCTTGCCGATTCACTACCTCCTATCCTTGTCGGCCGCTACTCGTCGGGGTGCCGTGTCGGGCGGTGAACGGCTCCGGCCTGGATCTTCTGGTCCCCCGGTCTGCGTCGCGAAAGACGCCGACCGTCGTTCCGGCGTCCGTCGCCGGGGCAATGACCGGGCACGCCGCGCACACCGCATTGTGGCTGTCGGGCGCGGCGGCCGCGGCGCGGGATATTCCGCCGACGTCGTTGCTGCGTTACGCCGAACCGCAGCGCCGGGCGATCTTGCGGTCCAGGAGCGGATCCGGGCCGAGGCCGAGCGGGACGCTTGAGCCGCGCTGCCGGTGTGGTCCCGTTCTGCTGCACTAATTCCGTCACACTGGCTTTCCTCTCGACTCGCTGGTGTGGCCGGCGACCGGATGACGCATCCGGCGTCAGGCAAGCAGGTGGACGGCTTCGTCCCGGAGGATCTGCGCCATAACATCCATCTCGTTGAACAGCATCCACTCCTCGACGATCCTGCCCTGCTGGAAATACAACTGCGAGAGACCCCACAGGAATACGCGGCGACCGGAAGGCTTGCCGTACAGGCCGTACCCGCGGTGGGTGCCCGACGCGCTCCACCGGACGGAGACCGCATAGCCGTCGACGTCATTGCCCATCCAGTAGACCTCGTCGACGTGCAGCCCGAGATCCGGAAAAGTCGACATCAGGCTGCGGGCCATCGCCTTGACCTCGCTACGGCCGTAGCCCGCGCGGTTGGTCGCCGCGTTCCACCGGACGTTCTGGGCGTATGCCTTGTCGATCGCGGCCAGATTCTTGCGGTTGTAGACGTTGTGGAACAGCGCCCGCACCTCGTAGTCGACGTCGAAGACGCCGGAGCCAGCGTCATTCGCCGGATAGGGAACGGGGACCTGGCCGCCGATGATCCGCTCGACCTCACCCGCCTGATGTTCGGTGAGCGGCGCGGCTGCCTTCTGGTTGCCCATGGACCTGGCTGCCTCCACCAGGTCGATGCCCAGCTGCGCCAGGCGGGCCCCGGCGTTGTAGAGCACCCATTCCTCGAAGATGGCGTTGTCCCGGGTCACGCAGTTGGCGATGACCCACAGGTTGATCTTCTTGCCGGTGGGCGCCCCCCACCGCCACGGGCCGGTGTGGTGCCCGACGTTGACGGCCCGGTGGGAGGTGGCGAAACCCTGGTCCTCGTCGCCCGCCCAGATCACCTCGTCGGCGTAGTGGCGGGTGTCGGGGAATGCGTTGATGGCCTGCATGGTCTCGAAGACGACCCGTTCGACGCCGTACTTCATGCCCTCGTCGTCGTACACCCGGCAGCTGGGGGCATAGGTGTCATAGATGTAGCCGATGTCCTGGTCGTCCCAGATGCGAGAGGTGTCCCGGATGATGTAGTCGACGATGTCGAGGTAAGTCGGTTCGAAACCGCGCATCGGTTGCCGCCGGGCGAGCTGCTCCGCGGTGGCATGCGTGCTGTCGGGATACACCGTGCCGTATCCGCTACGCAGAGAAATCGAGAAATCCGGCGGCATGTGCCTGGAGTGGGCCGAACCCGGTGCGGCGAGCGCCGACATCGGCACCGTGCCCCGGGGCGCCGGCGCCGGGACCACGGAGGAGTTGGTATCGGCCGGCTTGGCCATGGCCGTGGCGTGGTCCACGGAAGGCTTCGAGCCGGTGTGGTTCTCGGACATGAGTTCCTCAACTTCGAGCGGGGTGTCCGGGCGGGCCCGTGGGGCCCGGTCCGTAGATGGTTGGTGTGGTGCCGGTACCTGGCGGAGAACACCGCTGTCGCCCCGCGGTGCCGGCTCGAGAAGCGAGCCGGTACCGCGGGCACCGTCGGTCATTGTGCAGCTGTCGTCACCGAGGATCAGCAGGTGGTCTTGTAGATAAACTTCTGCGCGTCGGCCGTGGTCACGTTGGCCGGAGTCACCATGAAGAACGGCTCACCCTGATCACGCGGAACCCTGCCGCCGCGGAGCAGTGTGATGGCCGAATCGACTCCGGTGACGCCCTCGCCCAACGGGTACTGGGCGACGGTGCCGTCGACCGTGCCGGCCTTGATGGCGGCGATGATCGGGTCGGAGGTGTCGTAGCCGACGATGTGCACGGAACTTTTCTTGCCGGCCTGCTGCACGCCGGTGGCCGCACCCTGGGTGTTCGCCGTCTCTAGCGCATAGACGCCGGAAATGGTCGGGTCGTTAGCGACCGAGGCTTTGACGATCGACGCTGCCTTGTCGGTCGAATTTGCCGAGAACTGGCGGTCCAGCACCTTGATGTTCGGGTACTTGGCCGTCATCTCGGTCTTGAAGCCGTTGAAGCGGTCGTCGGAGATGATCGAGCCTGCTGCGTTGTCGACCGTGACCACGGTGCCCTTGCCGCCCATGACTTCACCGAGCCGGTCAGCTGCCAGGGCGCCACCCTTGAGGTTGTCGGACTGGATGTTCGTGCTCATCACCGTCTTGTCCTCGAGGTCACCGTCGACGCCGATGATCTTGATGCCGGCGTTCTTGGCCTTGAGCAACGGAGCGACCATGGCCTTCGGATCGGTAATCGAGATCATGATGGCGTCCGGCTTGGTGGCCACCACCGCGTTCAGCACGGCGGTCTGCTTGTCGACCGCGAAGGTGGCATCACCCTGGGTTTCGAAGCTTGCACCCTGCCGCTTAGCCTCCGACGCTGCGCCGCAGGACACCGACGAGTAGAACGCGACCCCGGTCAGACCCGGGATGTAGACGATTTTCTTGCCTGATCCGGCGTTGTCGGCCAACGTCGCCAGCGCACCTGAAGAGGTTGCCGCCCCGGAGCTCACCGGCGCCGACGGCGCGGGGGACGAGGCTGCGCCGGACGCCGCCGGGGACGAGGCTGCGCCGGAACCCGCGGGGGACGAGGCTGCGCCGGACGCCGCCGGGGACGAGGCTGCGCCGGAACCCGCGGGGGCCGAGCTTGCTTTGGAACCCGCCGGGACCGAGGTGGCGGCCGAGGTGCTGGACGCCGCCGACGACGGCGAGGCAGAGCTGCTGGCGGCTGATCCGGAGCTGCTGCTACAGGCGGCCAGGGTCAGCGCTGCAGCCGCGGCAACGGCCGTGCCGACGACTCGGGTCTTGGCGTTCATGGGCGTTCTCCTTGAGGTGTGACGAACCAGGTTGGACATCGACCGGCGGCGCCGGGCCGAAACTACTGCAGAGGGGGTCGATTTCCGGCGGAAATGATCGCCGCGGTCGGAGCTCCGGGGATTGAATGAGACATTGCTCGGCCGGTCGTCCGAGCTTGCGGGACCAAATTTGGCACTGCCTGGAACGTCTCACAGGTCATTCCGCACCTAAACGGCGTTGCGGCGGCGGCGCTTGTACTGATCGAGATAGACGGCGAAGACCAGAATGAGACCGGTTACCACCTGTTGCCAGAACGATTGCACCTTGATGCTGATCAATCCATTGGCCAGCACGGTGGGAACGAACATGCCGATCAGGGTCCCGACCATCAGGCCACTTCCACCGAACAGGCTGACGCCGCCGAGCGCGACGCCGGTCACCACGACCAGACTGTCGGTCGCATGCCCACCGACGGTCGTGGTGGTGTTGTTGATCAGCGCCATCATCCCGGCGAGACCGGCAATGCCCGAGGCGATCATGTACAGCTTGATGATGTGCCGATCGACGTTGATACCGGCGCGCCGGGCTGCCTCTTCGTTCGAACCGATGACAAAGGTGCGGCGGCCGAAACGCGTCAGATGCAGGTACAGTCCGCCGACGATGGCCACCGCCAGTGCCACCCAGACGCGCCAGGACATGCCGAGAGGCAGCTGCGCCGAGAGCGTGGTTAGGGCGGCCGGAGTGGGTGTGTTGTCCTGCCCCTGGGTGAGGATGTCGGCGAGCCCGAGCGCCGCGCCCAGGCTGCCAAGGGTGGTGATCAGCGGGGGGACGCGCAGTTTGGTGATCACCAGACCGTTGAAAATGCCCCAAACGGTGCCGGCCAAGATGGCGGCGACGAATCCGACGGCGACCGTCCAGCCGCCCTGGCCGCCGATCGCGACCATGACCTTGGCCGCCACGACCTGTCCGAAGACCAGCACCGAGCCTTGCGACAGATCGAATCCGGCCGCGATCATCACGTAGGTGAAGCCGACTCCCATGATCAGGTACGGCGATGTGTCGTCGATCATGTTCCGGATATTGGCGAACTTCGGGAACGTGGCCGGGTGGGCGAGGCTGAACGCCAAGAAGATGAGGATCAGGACGCCGAACATCAGCAGCGGGGTGCTACCCAGGAGCTTGCGCCTCAGGCGCGTCCGTTGGGCCGACTTGAGTTCGGCCGACTCCGCGGTCACCGGCTCGAGGCCGACGAGGCTATTGAATTCGCCTCGCTGCTGAGCGCGGGCAGACCCGCACTGGCGCTCGACACCGTGCCCGGGGCGGGGATCGGCGTGTTGGCCTGCACTCCCGGCGCCTGTTCGTCCTCGCCCGCAGTGACAACATCCAGGCCGGCACGCTCGTTCTGCGTGCTCATGAATGAACCTCGTCCAGTGCGCCGGTCATCGCGCCGACCAACGTTTCCACGTCCGCGTCGCCCTTCTGATAGATCACCACTCGACGACCCAGCCGTAGCACTTGAACCTGGTCGGAAACCTGCAGGACATCGGACATGTTGTGGCTGACCAGCACCACCGCGACGCCCTGATCGGCGACCCGCCGAATCATCTCGAGAACCTTCCGCGTCTGACGCACCCCGAGTGCAGCGGTGGGCTCGTCCATGAAGACCAGACCCTTGGCCCACATCACCGAACGGCAGATCGCCACACTTTGTCGTTGGCCTCCGGACAGCGCGGCGACCGGGGCGTCCATGTCCTTGACGTCGGTACCCAACGAGACGAACGCCTCGCGCGCCTTCTCGCGCATCTGTGCTTTGTCGATGACGCCCAGCTTGCCCAGCAAACCCTTCTTCAGGATTTCCCGGCCGACGTAGGCGTTCTCTGCCGGTCCCAGATCCGGAGCCAACGCCAAATCCTGATACACCGTTTCAATGCCCAGATCACGCGCGTGCAGCGGGGATTCGAACCGCACCGGTTCACCGCGGAGCAAGATGTCGCCCTTGTCGGGCGGCATGACGCCGGAAAGGATCTTCACCAGCGTCGACTTGCCGGCTCCGTTGTCGCCGATCAGAGCCACGACTTGTCCGGCGTCGACGGAGAAGTCGACTCCGCGGAGCACCTCCACATGGCCGTAATTCTTGATGATGCCTCGCGCCTGGAGCAGTGCTGTCACGACTCGAACTTCCCTTCTCCGGTCACCGGTCTTCCGTGGGCCGTGCTGGGGTGGTGCGGTGTGGTGCCGCCGTCGGTGTGGTGCCGCCGTCAACTGCCGACGGCGGAGTGCTCCGCGTAGACGGCCAGCCGCATGGTCCCCGTCGCCCGGTGCGCCGCCATGCCCTCGTAGGAAGAGATCACGGCGTTGTTTCCCTGGTGATGCGTTGATATGTCAGCGGCTTCAGGAAACGGGACACCGACAGCCCGGCGCTGTGCCGGGCGCCGCCGGCGGTCGGCAGCACGTGATTGGTGCGGACCATCCCCTTGTCCGAATAGGCCACTGTGCTCGACCGCCCGACGAAGAGCGAGCCATAGTTCCGCGAGCGGGCCATGTATGCGTCGTCGTCGGCGGTCTGCAGTTCGAGGTGCTCCGGTGCGAAATCATCCATCAGCGAGATCGCCGTATCGATATCCTGCGCAACGGTCACCGACCCGTAGTTGCGCCACGCCGGACCGGCGATGTCATTCGTCGACAACGTCTCCAGCTGCCGCTCCATCTCAGCGACCACCGCCACGCCGAACTGCCGGGAGGTGGTCACCAGTGCCGCCTGCAGGCGAGCACGCTATCGACCCCGGCCATCTTTGCCACGTTGACCGTCATGAAAGCGCTGGCCAGCAGCGGGAAACGACCGGCTGGCAGATAGGCACCGACCCGCTGCACGGGTACATAGCGCTGACCGGCGACCAGGCCGGGTGCCAGTTCGGTCTCGAAATCGACGAGGTGTGATCGGGTGTCCTGGGCGAACCTCCGGGTGCGGGCCGCGCCGACATCGAGCGCCTCCCGCAGTGTCGGCGGCAACCGATCCCCGGCACCGTCGATGGTCGCCCGGGACAATTCGACAACACCACCGGTGGGATCGTCCAAGGTTGCTGCATAGGGCGCTACCGCATCCATTCCACCCTTCTCTATCGTTGAGAGCATGTCGGATACGGTGAACACCACGGCCGGATCACGCTGCGCCGGTGGGCCCGACGCGAGCGGGGTCTTGAGGAATTCATACCGCCCGGTCAGGCCGTAGAGAACTGCTCCGCTGAAGCTGCATACGTATACCCTAGGCATCACTCCGCTAGAGGACAACCCCGGATACTCCTATGCGGGGCATAGGATCACCCTATGGCACTCAACCAGCTCCGGGCCTTTCTCGCGGCTGCCCGAAGCGGATCTTTCACCGCCGCGGCCGCGGAGCTGTCCGTCGCAAATGCGTCGGTGTCAAGCTGATCAGGCGGCCGGAAGAGGAACTGGGCGTATCGCTGTTCGGTCGCGGCGCCCGCGGTTAATCATGACACCGGCCGGATCAGAGCTGCTGCCCTACGCCGATCAGGCTGTGGCTGCCGTCGATGCCGGAACCGCTGCGGTGCAGGCCATGCGCACGCTCGGCGGCGGTGTGGCGACCTTCGGTTCGCTGCGAAATGCACCTTTCTATTTGTTGTCCGATCTCATCGAGCAATTCGTTGCACAGCATCCGATGGTGCGCGTTTGCATTCGGCCTGAATTCGGTGGAGCCCGCCGCGGCAGTGGCGGCAGGTGAATTGGAGGCGGCCCTGGTGGTGCTGCCCATCGACGACGGCGGACTGAAGGTGACTCCGCTGCTGCGGGGCGAGGTGCACTATGTTTCGGCCGATCCGGACCACGTGCGCCGCGCTGTGACCATGGAGCAATTCTGCCGAAGCCGGCTGGTCCTCTACGACACGCATTGCGGCTGGAAGGATCCCGCCGTCAACTGCTGGAACGAGCACAGCTGGCCGGGTTGAAGCTCGAGCCGTGGATGGAGGTCGAACACGTGGAGTCGGCATTGGAATTGGTGACCCGTGGCATCGGCGACACCGTCGTTCCGGGCTCGATCATCGAAGCTCCACATTTCCCGCCGAGCTGCTCGCCACCAGTTTCGATGACCCCTTGTACGACACCATCGCGTTGGTGCAGCGGGACACGGCCGTGTTGTCGCCGGCCACCCGGGGGGTTCGCGCGGTTGGCCCAGCAGGCATTGACCAGGAGCGGAACACCCACTGCCCATCGTTCGTCCGTTCCCTGGCGGACGCGGACCGTCAGTGCCCGGTCAGGAAGTCGTTGAGCAGGTTTGCGACGGGACAGGGCGAGTCGATCGGACTGAGGTGGCCGGCACCGTCCAGCACCGCCAGCTCCGCGGTCGGCAGGCCGTCCGCCAATTCCCGTTGCAGTTCCGGTCCACAGACGTCGTCGCGCGCGCCGCTGACCACCAGCGTCGGGATGCGCAGCGCAGCCAACGACGGCCTGCTGTCGGGTCGGGTGCGTTGAGCGGAGAGTTGCCGCAGGAATCCGTCAGGGCCGATCGACCGGGCGTCGACCGTCCAGCTGGCCACGCTGACGTGGTCGGCCGCGGCCGGGCCAAGATTGATCGGCGCCTGCTCCGCGATCACCTGGTCGAAATTGCCGGCCGCAGTCCGGTCGGCGAGATCGTTCCAGACGTCGAGCTGCGCCGGAGACGGACCGCGAGCGCTGCAGTTGAACAGCGCCAGACGCTCGAGTCGAGCCGGTGCGCGGCGGGCGACCTCCAGCGCGACGATGCCGCCCAGTGAGTGCCCGGCGAGCGAGAAGCGTTGCGGCGCCTGCGCCAGCACGGACTCAGCCATGCCGGCGATGGTGTCGTCCCGATCGATCCGAACACCCGCCACCTGTAGTTCCGGGTCCAGCAGCGGGATGACGGCGTCCCACACCCGCGGGGTGGACAGCATGCCCGGCAGCAGAATCAGTGGCGCAGGTGCACCTGCCCGGGGCAGATCGACTGCACCTCTGGAAGCGGGCCGGCCGGCCGCGAGATCGGTGAACAGCTGCCCGAGCGCCGCCATGGTGTTGTAGATGACCATGGTGCTGCCGGCGGCGAAGTGGGTCTGCGCTGATTCGGCGTCACCGGTGATGCTGATGACCGCGATGCCGGCCCTGCGGGCAGCGTCGTGGACGGCGCGGATGGCGTCCTGCACCTCCGGGTCGCCCTGCCCGCCGGGCCGACCCAGCGCGACTGCGAGATCCGCGGGTCCGACGAACAAGCCGTCCACACCGGGCACAGCGGCGATCTGCTCCGCAGCCACCACCCCTTGCGCGTCCTCGATCATCAGCACCACGACGGTGTCGGCGGCGGCGCGCAAATGTTCGGCCGCACCGGCCAGGCCCAGTCGGCCGGCCCGCGAATAGGTAGCGAAACCCCGATCGCCGCGCGGCGGGTAGCTCGCGGCCCGCACCGCAGCCCGCGCCTGCTCGACCGTGGAGACGTGCGGCACGATGATGCCGGCGGCGCCGAGATCCAGCACACGCAAAACCTCGGCCATCTCGCCCACCCGCACCAGCGCCGGGATGCCGGCGGCGGCCGCAGCTGCCAGGTGCTGGCCCAGCGGTATCTGGTCGCCCGGCCCGTGTTCGGTGTCCAGCACGACGAAATCCATGCCGACGAGACCGGTCAGCTCGACCAACATCTCGTTGGGCATCCGCAGCAGCGGGCCGATGAGCTGCTCCCTGCTCGCCAGCCGCTGTTTGAGCGGAAGGGGCGTCACCGGCCGACCATACCGGCCGACAGGTCGATGTCTGCTGCGTGCAGGCCGGGCATCTGCAGCATCGCAAGCACCGCGAACCCGACCTCGTCCTCGTCGAGTAATCGGCCCAGCAGTGCCCGGCCCGCAAATTCATCTCTGGCCTGTTCCGCGGTCCGGCCGGTGCGCTGCGCATCCAGCGCGAAATTGCGGTCCATCCTCGGCCCGTTGACCGGCCCGGGCGACAGGCTGTTGACCGTGATGCCGAGCGGGCCGACCTCGGCGGCCAACGTGGTGGTCAGCCCCAGCACCGCCATCTTCGACGCGCAATACGGGGTCCGCCGGGCCAGCGGGCGTTTCCCGCTCACCGACGCCACGTTGATGACATCCCCGGCCCCCCGGCCGATCATCGCCGGCAGGAAAGCCCGGCACATCAGGAACATGCCGCTGACGTTGACGGCGAACACCGCGTTCCAGTCCTCGAGCGACACGTCCACCAACGGGGCTACCGGCCCGGGGACACCGGCGTTGTTTACCAGGATGGAGATGTCCTCGTCCGCCAGTTCGGTCGCCAGCTGGTGGACCGACCGCTCGTCCGACACGTCCACCGTCGCCACCCGCACATCGCGGCCGGCCTGGGCCGCCGTGTCCTCCAGCGAGCCGCTGTTCCGACCGGCTGCGACGACCCGGACGCCGGCCCCCACAAGTTGCCGGGTGATGGCTCGGCCGAGACCGTTGCCGGCGCCGGTGACCAGCGCGGTCCGCCCGGACAGGTCGGGGGGTCCGGGCACGGCGCGGTGGCGCTCAGGCATCAGCGGGAACGGTCCGCACATCGTGATCGGTCCACGGCAGGGAGCCGGTGCCGTACTTCGCCGCCCGGACGTCGCCGGACCGGGCGTGGCCCTCGAACGACTCCACCCGGGCGGCCCGGCCACACAATTCGCCGAGGGCGGCGCTGGACGCCTGGTCGGTGACCTCCTGGTAGGTCACCGTCTTCAGGTACTTACCGACCCACAGTCCGCCGGTGTATCTGGCCGCGCCGCGGGTGGGCAGCACATGGTTGGTGCCGATCACCTTGTCGCCGTAGGACACACAAGTGCCCTCGCCGAGAAACAGCGCGCCGTAATTTGTCATGGCCTCGAGCGCCTGACGAGGTTCGCGGGTCAGGATCTGCACGTGTTCGGAAGCGAAGGTGTCAGCGACACGGTAGGCCTCGTCGATGCTCTCGACCAGCAGGATCTGCCCGTGGTCGCGCCATGCCGCCCCGGCGAAGTCGCGGGTGGGCATGTCGACGAGCAATTTCTCGATGTGCAACAGCGCCTGCTCGGCGACCGTTTCGCTGGTGGTGATCAGTACAGCCGGCGAGTCAGGGCCGTGCTCGGCCTGGCTGAGCAGGTCGACCGCGACGACGAAGGGATCGGCTGCGTCGTCGGCGACGATCAGGACCTCCGTCGGGCCGGCGAACAGGTCGATGCCGACCTCGCCGAACAACTGCCGTTTCGCCTCGGCGACATAGGCATTTCCGGGACCGGCGAGCAGATCCACCCGTCCGATGCTCTCGGTGCCCAGCGCGAGCGAGACGACCGCTTGCACGCCGCCAAGTACATAGATCTCGTCCGCACCGGCGAGCGACATCGCCGCCACCGTAGCCGCCGGGATGACCCCGCGGATCGGCGGCGTGCAGGCCGCCACCCTTTTCACACCGGCCACTTTCGCCGTCACGATGGTCATGTGGGCCGACGCCGTCAGCGGGTAGCGGCCGCCCGGGATGTACGCGCCCGCAGCGTTGATCGGGATATTTTTCTGGCCGAGATGAACGCCTGGCATGGTCTCGATCTCGAAATCGGTCAGCGACTCCCGCTGGCGGGTCGCGAACCGGCGGACGTTGGCCTGCACGGTGATGATGTCGTCGATGGTCTGTCGGGGCAGCGAAGCCATCAACGCGTCGATGTCGTCGGCGCCGAGGCGGAAGCTGTCCGGCGACCATCGGTCGAACTGCTGCGAGTACTGCCGGACGGCGGCGTCACCGCGCTCGCGGATGTCGGCGACGACGGTGCGTACCGTCTCAGCGACGGCCTCCCGACCGGCAGTCACGGTGGCAGCGGCAATGGCTTTCTTGAGTGGTGTGATCACAGCGCCTCTGTTATCTGTGCGGGTGGTTGGGCCTCTGCCCGAAATGGTTGATGTACCGCAACACCTGCGGGCACGGTGGTCGAATCAGTCGTCCAGCACGGAGGTGCGGACGACGGCCCAGGGCGCGACGTACCCGGCCGCGTCCTGCGCCCAGTCCTTCTCCCGCGCCATGTCCTTGACCTCGTCGGCCCAGTGCAGCCGCACCCGGTCGTCACCGCCATTGATGACGACCATCTCGCCCGGTTCATCGGACACCACCTCGAACCGCCGCCAGGCCCCGGTGGGCACCGACAGGGTGTCGTCAGAACCGAGCTCCACCGTCACCTCCGAGCCGAGATGGTTCAACGTCACCTTCCAGCGACCGGAATATACGATCAGCGCCTGGGTGCTGTCGTGGCGGTGCGTCAGCATGCCCTCGCCGCTGTCGGCGCGCAGCCAGCCCAGGTTGAAGTTGTGCGGATAGTGCACCGGCGGCACCTGATCACGGTCCTCCGTCATCCCGTAGCCGACCACCTGCGCGAATTCTGCGCGCCCGCCAGGCAATTCGGTACACAAAAACGGGTGGGCCGACCACACCAGATCTTCCCTGGTGACGATGCGCGACCGCATCTGTTCCGGTGTCCAGTTGCGGAGCCTGGACACTTCGTCGTCGGACAGCGGCGCGATGAGGTCGGTGTCGGCGTCGACCACGCCGCCGGCTTCCGTGTCGATCAGCTGGTTGTCCGCAGATAGATAGAGACCGTGCTCCCGGGCGCCCCGCACGATCGACGGCCCCCAGATGATCCCGCCGGTGTTGTCGAATCCGAGAGCGGTGAACAGCCAACCGTTGTCCGCCCCGATGTTCGTGAACCCACGGAAGATCCAGGTCGGGACGGTCACGATTGCGCCCTGGTGGAAGTCCAACTCGTTCTCGCCGTTCGCGCCCCAGCGCAGGCGCCAGTCCCCGCGAAAATTGAGGAAGACCTCGGCGGTGAAGTGCAGGTGCAGGTTGTTGTTGACGCCGTTCGGCATGGCGGCAGCGCCGATGTTGAAGCCGTGCGGCTCCTCCAGGTTGATGACCTGGTCGGGATTCTGTGTGACGCCCGATCCGATGATCGAGTAATTCTCCTTCGTCTCGCTGCCGGGCATGCGGCAGTCGATGAAAGCCGTGTTGCAGCTGACGTAATCGGATCGGCGAATTGTGCGTCGTGCCAGATCCTGCACGCTGACTGTGGTTCCACTGGAGTAGGTGTCCGGGTTAGGCATAGTTGTACGGTATACGTATGCAGCCATTCGCGCCAGAGTGGAGTGGCACATCGGTGCGGGCGGTGTACATCAGCGGGAACGGTGCGTCGAGCGGCTGACCAACTGCACCGGAAACCGCTCGTGCACGGGTCGTCGCCCGGACTCGGCGAGCCGGTCCAGCAGCAGTACGGCCGACCGGCGCGCCATCGCCTCGAAATCGACCCTAATCGTGGTCAGGGCGAACACCGGCCAGCCAGCGATCGCCAAGTCGTCGAAGCCCACGACGCTGACATCCTCCGGGGCACTGAGTCCAGCGGCCCTGAGCGCATTGAGGGCGCCGACGGCGACGATGTCATTGCCGCAGAACACCGCCGTCGGGGGATCGCCGCGATCCAGCATGCGCCGCATACCCTCGAATCCGACCTGATAGGTGAACCACCCCCGAACCACCCGCTGCGTCGGCAACCGCACCCGAGCCGCTCGCAGGCCGGCACGGAACCCCCGCTCGCGCTCACCGGCGCTGCTCGTCTCTTGAGGGCCGAAGATGGCGCCTATCTCCCGGTGCCCCATACCGGTGATCAGATCTGCCACCATACGACCGCCAACTGCGTTGTCGGCCGTCACGCTGTCCGCGTCGACCAGATCGGAGACCCGATTGAGCTGGACGAACGGCAGTCCACGGTCGATCAACTGCACCGGCAGAGCGGCATTGCGCTGCGAAGTGGTCAGTACCGCGCCGTCGACGCTGGCGTCCAACAGCCGCTCGGCGCCCCCCAGTTCCTCGTCCCGCTCCGCCAGCAACACCATGCGATATCCCTGCGCCTCGAACGCATCGTGCAGCGGCCCGACCAGCAGCGGGTACAGCGGGTTGTCGACATCGGCCACCATCGCTATCTGCCTGGTCGACCGGGTGGCCAGGCTACGGCCCAGTTCGCTGGGCACGTAGCCCAATGTTCGCGCTGCCTGTCGCACGCGCTCCCTTGTGGCGGCCGAGACCTGACTGTCCGGGCGCAGGGCTCGTGACACCGTCGGCTGGGAGACGCCGGCGAGCCGGGCGACATCGTGACTGGTGACCGGCATCGGTTCGTGTCCTGACGGTGGTCCTTCGAGCCTGAGGGTGAGTCCGTGGCAACTGCCAGCTCGCTGAAAGAAGCCCGAGCTCGACAGCACGACATGGCAACAGTAGCCAACGGGCCGCTGGCTGCCTATAAATTCGCCGTCACCGACATACGTATGTTGAACTGTGCCGCAGTCAGGCCTTCAGACCTGTGAATTGGCGTTTTCTTTGGTTCTGGCTCAAGTTTCGTGAAGCCGGCCGAGTTGTGCTCGCACGGCCCAGTGGCTGCACGTTCTCAGCACGACGCGGCCGCGGCGCCGGGCATGCTGGTCCCGGGGGGCACCGTCTCCGTCTATCCGGCCTACCGCACGAACCGGGTGTCGACCCTCGCCGCGATCGACCAACCGTCAGCTTCACGAAACTTGAGCCAGAACCGGGTAGATGGCACAGTGTTTGCACGCTATTTGGGCCCTCACGTGCACGAGGGGGTCCCGCGAAGCCGCGGCGCCGCCGATGCCTGGGTCCCGGCCCGGACAGCGCCGGTGGCTGACGGCGTACGGGGCCGAAGGCGCTGCCGGGTTGGCCCGGCATCTCCCGGACCGATCGTGGAGGTCATCGAGTGTCGGCGGAAATGCGCGCTTTGATCGAAGAGTTGGCGCTGCGTCGGCCACCGCCCCGGATGGTGGAAGTGCACCGCGACCGTGAAGATCGCCGAGGACAAGGATTGGCCGGCGCCGTCGTATTGGGCGGTGCGCAGGATCATCGCCCGGAATTACCGCGCGGGGCCTTCTCGTGGGCTCAGCTGATCGGTCGGGCGATCACCACGATGTTGGAGTTGTAGCTGCCGGCAGCGGGATCGAACTGACCGCCGCAGCTGATCAGGCGCAGTTCCTCGGTGGGACGATCAGACGGCCCGTACAGCCCGGT
>JAABUM010004643.1_pt1 | contig 15275 bp, 14 predicted proteins | sample 5559161 | NCBI WGS metagenome assembly JAABUM01 (sample SAMN10711868, study PRJNA513369) | rock metagenome | isolation source: Antarctica rocks | place: Antarctica: Victoria Land, Siegfried Peak nord
GAACTTCAAGGCCACCGCCGTGACCGCCGCGACACCGGTCGGCAGGGCGACCTCGTCGTCGATGTCGAAGCGGGCGTGGTGCGCGCGGTGGATCAGGCCACGCTCGGGGTTGTTGGTGCCGACCAGGAAGAAGGAACCGGGCACTCGCTGGAGGAAGTAGGCCATGTCCTCCCCGAACATCCCCGGCACATGCTCCACCACCTTGTCCGGCCCCAAGATCTCGGTCACGGCGTCGCGCACCAGGTCCGTCATCGGCCCATCGTTGATCAGCGCCGGGTAGCCGAATTCGTAGTCCACGTCGGCCTCGGCGCGCATCGCGGCGGCGATCCCCTTGATCAGCGCCGGGATCCGCGCGGCGAGGTGCTGCCGCACCTGCGGGTCGAAGGTGCGGACGGTCGCCTGGAGGACCGCCTCGCCGGGGATGATGTTGCGGACGGTCCCGGAATGCACCGAGCCGACGGTGATCACCGCCTGGCGCAGCGGATTCGTCTCGCGGCTGACGAGGCTTTGCAGCGCGATGATGCAGTGCGCCGCCACGACGATCGGGTCCACGGCGGTGTGCGGCGCGGCGGCGTGCCCGCCCACCCCGCGAATCCGCGCATCGAAGGCGTCCGGGGCGGCGGCGAGCGCGCCGGGGACGTAACCGATCGTGCCGGCCGGGAGATCCTGCGCGGTATGGACGCCGAACGCCGCGTCCACATGCGGGTTCTCCAGCACCCCCTCGTCGATCATCGGCAGCGCGCCACCGGGCGGCACCTCCTCGGAGGGCTGGAAGACGAACTTGACGCTGCCGTTGAACTCGCCGCGCCGCTCGCTGAGGAGCTTCGCGACGCCGAGGAGCATCGTGGTGTGCGCGTCGTGGCCGCAGGCGTGCATCACCCCCGGCATCTGCGACTTGTACGGCACATCGTTCAGCTCATCGATCGGCAGCGCGTCCATGTCGGCGCGCAGGAGGACCGTCTTGCCCGGCCCCTTGCCGTGCAGCAGCCCGACAACGCCGGTCTTGGCAACGCCGGTCGTCGTCTCGATCCCGAGTTCGCGCAGCCGCTCCGCGACGAAGCGCGCGGTATTCTCCTCCTGGAAGCCGAGTTCGGGGTGCTGGTGCAGGTAGCGGCGGTCGGCCACGAGAGATGGTCCGATCTCCCAGGCGGCATCGGTGAGGGACAGCGGGGCGGTGGTCATGGTCTGCCTCCGGTGGGTAATGACGAGTGACGAGTGACGAATGACGAATAGGACGAAGGGCGAGCAGCGAACGGCAACGCATCAGGAGCGCCAGCGGCGGCAGTAAACCGCGAACTCGTCCCGCTACCCAATTCGCCATGCGTCATGCGGCCCGATTGTAGCGCATCGCCGGTCACTGTGCGGTCAGGGGCGCGACGATCGCACGGGTGAGGCGGACGAGATCGGTGGGGGCGAGGGCGAGTTCGAGGCCCCGCCGCCCGGCGCTGACGTGAATCATGGGGTGCGCGAGGGCACCCGCGTCGATGGTGGTGGGGAGGGCGCGCTTGCCGCCGAGCGGGCTGATGCCGCCGAGGACGTAGCCGGTGGCGCGCTCGGCAGAGGCACCATCGGCCATCTCGGCGCGCTTGCCACCGAGCGCGCCCGCGAGCGCCTTGAGGTTGAGGCGCGCGCCGACCGGCACGATCGCCACGACGAGCGCCCCACTATCGAGCGCGACGACGAGGGTCTTGAAGACGCTTGCAGGATCGAGGCCGAGCGCGGCGGCCGCTTCGAGGCCATACGATGCCGCCGCCGGATCGTGCGTGTATTCGAGGACGCTGAAGGCGATCCCCGCGCGCTCGGCGGCGATGATTGCGGGGGTGCCACCCGTGGGCTTGGCGCGGCCTTTCATCGCTGCTCCTCGGGCATGGTCTTCACACCACAACTACACATCCGTCGCGCACAGTATAGCGACTGCCGCAACACGAGCGGGGAGCCTGACGCATGGCGCGCCTTGTCACACGTCGCGCGGCGGCGGTGTCCATCGAGTGAGAACGACGACGCAAGGAGGGACGATGCGCTGGCGACGTTGCCGCATCATCATTATCCGCCTCGCCTTCGTTGGCTGCGTGGTGCTCGCCAGCGATGCGACGGCGCTCTGGATTCTGCACGCTCGCCTGGTCGAACTCCCCGACCCGACCGGCCCATTCGCGGTCGGGCGGCTCGAATACGCGTGGATCGATCACACACGGCGGGAGACACTCGGCGGGGCAGGGGGCAGCGATCGCGCCGTATCGGCCTGGATCTGGTATCCGAGCGTATCGACCGGGAGGCCGGCCGCCCCCTATCTGCCACCGCCCTGGCTGGCGGCGCGACAGGGCGATTTCAGCATTCTCACGCCATTCACGCAGGATCTGAGCACCGTCCGCGCCCATGCCGTCGCCGACGCGCCGCTCGCACCCGGCGCGCAAGCGTATCCCGTGATCCTCCTCTTGCCGGGGCTGGGGCCGATCGCCGGGGATTACACGACGATCGCGGAGGACCTGGCGAGCCACGGCTATGTCGTGGTTGGCCTCACACCGCCATACAGCGCGAGCGTGGCCATCCTCCCCGATGGGCACGTAGCGCGCGCCACCACGGCCGGCGGTGTCCCCGACAACGCCACACCCGAGGAAAGCAAACAGATCCTCGACCGGTTGATCGCGATCTGGGCGGCAGATGTATCATTCGCGCTGGACCAGTTGACGCGCCTCGATGCGGCGGAGCCACCCGGATCGTTCGCCGGGCAGTTGGACCTCGGAGCGGTGGGCATCATCGGCCATTCGTTCGGTGGCGCGACGGCGGCACAGGTCTGCGCGGCCGATCGCCGTTGCCGCGTGGGTGTCGATCTCGATGGCTATCCATACGGTACGGTGATCAACACCGGGCTCACACGCCCCTTCCTCTTCACCTGGAGCGAGCCGGACGATCCGGCGGATCCCGGATGGCAACAGGCGCTCGGCGACATGCGGACGCTCACGGCGGCGTCTGCAGGGAACGTCCTGCAACTGTCGATCCGAGGGGCGCGGCACTTCGATTTCACCGATCTCGCCACCCTTTACAACCCGCTCCTCCGTGCGGAGGGGTTATTCGGCACGATCGATGGGCGACGCGCCCTTGCGATCACCACCGCATACACGCGTGCCTTTCTCGATCGCACGTTGCGGGACACGGCAGTGCCACTCCTGGATGGGCCGCATTCCGCCTACCCCGAGGTGCGCTTCGGCCCGCCCGACGGGGCACCATGACACCGCTGGCGTACCAGGAACGACCGATCACACAAGGGCCGGGGCGCTTTTCGCACCCCGGCCCTTTGTCTTTGCTGCGCGTTATTTGTGCTGTGGCTGGATTTAGCGGCGAGCCTGCGCCTGGATGCTGGCGGTGACCATCGCGCTGAAGGAGGCGGCGCTGATGGCGGGGCCGTGGCCGTAACGCTGCGCCTGGTTGTCGAGCACACCCTTCAGGAAGCCCGCTTCCTCGTCCACCATCTGCTGCGTCACCTGATGGCCGATGCCGGGGTACACCGCCAGGGTGGCGTTCATGCCGATGTTCTGGAGGATACGGGTGTAATTTGTGGCGCGGTCCACACGGGTGATGCCGACATAGGCGTCCCAGGCACGGGGGGTGTCATCCGGGTTGGTGTCCGCCCCGCCGACCGAGATGCGGAAGGGGATCTGCTGGAAGGTAATGAAGTCGAAAGCGTGACCGGTCAGCGCCGCCATATTCGCGACACCGTAGGGCATCGGCAGGTTCTGCGAACGCCCGTTGACCAGCATCGAATTCAATGGCAGGGTATACGACCCGGCGGAGTTGAGCGCCACCGCCGCGACCCGCTCCGGGTACAGGGTGGCGAAGCGGTGGACCGCCTGCCCGCCACGGGAGAACCCGAAGAGGAGCACCTTGTTGCGGGTGGCGAGGCCGGTGCGCGCCGGGATATCGTCCAAGATGCCCGCCAGCTTCGGCAGGAAGGTCAGGTCGTCCTGCAAGGAGCTACCGGCGTTCTTGTAATCCTGGTACTTGAAGGTCGGGGAGACGATGATCCAGCCATTGCGCTCGGCGACGGGGACCATGCTCTGGCAGAAGTTCTGGCCGTTGTCCCCCATGCCGTGCATGGTGACGAGGATCTGCGCGGGCTGGGTGATGTCGAGGGTGGAGGGGATGTAGATGTAGACGTCGGCATCGCTGATGATGCGGGGCGTGCCAGTCGGGGCTGCGGCCACCGCGAGGGGGGCATTCTTGAGTGAGCCGAAAAGCCAGAAACCGCAACCTCCAACGACCAGGAGGGCCACCGACAGCAGCAGCGTGAAGCGCCGAATCACAGGCTTCCCCCAAGACGGACTAGGTCTCCACTTACCTATCACACGGTCATTTTGTCCGCTCGGGCCCTGGACATTGCACCCGTTCGGTACAGCTTGTTGTGTGGAGCTGCAATAACTATAGGGCCGCCCAGGGGGATTGTCAATGAGAAATCCACAGAAATATCTTCATATTCTGTGGATTTCTCATTTTTCACAAGAACCGCGTTTTCTATGGTCCTGATGAGCTAAAACGCCATATAAAGTACGAATGGCTCTCCCAGAAATAGCCGAAAAGTGAGAAATTCTCTTCATTAAATGCGTATGGAATCTCCTTAACGTCGCGGGAGTAACGATCAGACCGTGACCGCCCCGCCGAGGCCGAGCGCCTCGCGCGCGTCCGCGACGACGAAGAGCGAGCCGGTGGCGCAGATCAGGCCACCGGGCGGGGTGACGTCGGCGGCGCGCGCGAGGCCGTCCGCGACGTTCGCGGTCTCCTCGGTCGGCACGCCATAGGGGGCGCATTGCTCCCGCAGCAAGGCGAGCGAGGCGGAGCGGGGGTGCGCGGAGACGGTCAGGATCAGGCGCGCAACGGCGGGGACGAGCGCGGCGGCGATCCCCGCGATGTCCTTGTCGAGCGAGGTGCCGAGGACGAGGGTGAGGGGACGGCCGGGGAAGAGTTCGGCGAGGGCGCGACGCAGTTGGCGCGCGGAGTCGTCGTTGTGCGCGCCATCGGTCAGGGTCAGCGGGTCGCGACGGAGGATCTCCAGGCGTCCCGGCCAATGCGTCGCCGCGAGGCCGCGCACGATCGTGTCGCGGTCGAGCGTCAGCAGCCCTTGCCCCGCCAGCACCCTTGCCGCCGCGAGCGCCGCCGCGACGTTCGGGCGCTGGAAGTGCCCGAGCAGGGGCAGGGTGGCGGCGAAGGGCGGCGTGGATCGTGAGAAAGAGTCCGTAGTCCGTAATCCGTAGTCCGTAGCAAGGGTCCGCTGTGGGGTGATGCCCGACGTCCTCACCTCCCCTTCTGACAACTGCCGAGCGGCGACCGACGACTCCCCCAACGTGATCGCCAGCCGCTGCGTGCCGGTGAGCGGATCGGGTTGGTCGGGCGCGGCGGCGACGGTCACGAGGTCGTCGGCCCAAACGAGGGGCGCACCGACCGTCGCGGCAACCTCGCGCAGGACGGCGGCGGCGTCCGACTCCGGCTGGCGCTCGGCGATGACCGGCACGCCCGGCTTGATGATCCCCGCCTTCTCCCAGGCGATCTTGGCGATCGTGCCGCCGAGGACGGCGGTGTGGTCGCGGCTGATCGCGGTGATCACCGAGACGCGCGGCACGATCGTGTTGACGCTGTCGTAGCGCCCGCCGAGCCCGATTTCCAATACGGCGATATCCACGCCCGCCGCGCCGAAGTGATCGAGCGCGAGCGCGGTGCCGAGATCGTAGGTGGAGGGCGCGCCAAGCGTCCCCTCGTCCGCGACCTGGGCGACGGCGGGGCGCAGCCGCGCGACCGAGGCCACCAGGGCATCCGGGGCGATCGGGATGCCATCGACGCGGACACGCTCGCGGTAGTCGTGCAGGTGCGGTTGGCTATAGAGACCGACGCGCAACCCGGCGGCGCGCAGGAGGGCAGCGAGCGTGGCCGAGGTGGAACCCTTCCCCTTCGTCCCCGCCACGACGACCGCCGGATAGCGGGCATCGGGCGCGCCGACGAGATCGAGGAGGCGGCGCATCCTGGGCAGATTCTGGCCGGCGGTCGGACTGGCGACCGTGGGGCGGCTCGGGTCGGTGGGCGCGAGCAGAAAGGCCAGCGCCGCGTCGTACTCCGGTCCGTATCCTGTCGCCATCATTGCCCCAGTATCTATAAAGGAGAAAAGAGGAGAACCGCTCGAGAAGAATTGGCACGAGCCGGACCCGCTCAGTGCAGATCGCCGCTCTCCGAGAGTACCCAGGCGTCGCGCAGGCTCTCGCGCGGATTCCAGTGGCGGGGTTCGCCGGTGCCGCCGAAGGGGGGCAGCAGTGCCGCCTCCGCCGGGACTTCCAGCAGCGCGCCCGTCGAACCCTGCCGCAGCATGAAGCGCGCGGCGGTGTCGGTGATCGTCGCCGCGACGAGCCGTGCGCCAACGATCCGCGCGGAGAGGTCGTCCCAGCTCTCATCGCCGCCGAAGTCGGCGGTCAGCGGGCGTTGCACGGTCCACAGCGCGGGGTGCGCGGCCACCCACTGCCCGTCGAGCAGCAGCCAGTTATCCGCCGCGAAGAGGGTCAGGATCAGCCACTCGGCGGGGAAATTGGCGGTCTGGGCGAGGCGCAGGCCGAAGAAGCCGTAGCCGCCCATGCCGTAGCTGCCGAGTTGGCCGCTCCACGCCTGCACGTCCCGCCCGACGATCCGCGCCTCGCCCGCCGTGCGCACCGTCAGCGGGGCGCGGCGTTCGGCGCTCCCGGCGACCGGCTCCGTGCATGAGATGATCAGCGGCGTCTCGTCCGGCCCCGGTGTCGTCATGTCCCATCCCGCTATTGGCGCTGTTCTGGGAAATCGTTCCCTGTCTCCACACTATAATGTCAGGCACGCCTCGGCGGCGAGCCAAAAAAGACGTTCCCGTACCTCATGGCTCTCCCATGCGCGATCATCCCAGGTCAAGCCGCTGCTATCGCCCCCGGCGTAGAGAATCTGTGCGAGCGCCACTCCCCGAAATTGCGCCACCGCAAAGAGCGCCGATGCTTCCATCTCGACGGTGAGACAGCCTTCTTCCCGTCGCCGCGCCACCTTGGCCGGAGTCTCGCGATAGAACGCATCGGTCGTCCACGTCTTTCCCAGCGTGTACGGCACCTTGTGGTCCCGTAGCGTCTCGGCCAATGCTGCCACACCCGCAGCGTTAGCCGCTACTTCGCGTGCCGGAGGCAGGTAGTGGTAGGACGTGCCCTCGTCCCGTATCGCGGTGGTGGGCAGGATCAGGTGTCCGACCGGCAAGGATGGATCGAGGACACCGCCACCCCCGCAGGCGATCAACGACCGAGCACCGAGCGCGATCACTTCCTCCAGGAGTGCCGCCGCGAGCGGTGCGCCGACGCCTGGGTGGAAGACGGCGAGGCTGCGGCCATCAAGCCGCACCTCGTACAGATAGTGCGGGCCGAGTTCGGTGTCGCTTTGTAACGTGGCGATGACCTGCGCGCCATGATCGCGGCGGAGGTGCGCGATCACATCCCGGAAGAAGCAAAGGATGGCGTGCCGGGGCATGATAGGCACCGGAAATGGCGCAGGCATGATAACAGCCTGCGGCGAGGGATCAAACTCCAAGATAGGATAGCCCTCGCCCGGTGTCGCCATGACCCCTCCACGCCGCAACCGCGCGCCGCCGCACAAAAGGGTGGCGGGATACCCTCGAAGGGGCATCCCGCCACGCTGCTCGCCGCCGACGCGGGCTGGCTAATCGTCGCTGTCGTCGCCGCCGACCGCGCGCTTCAGCTCGGAACCGGCGCGGAACTGCGGGGAACGGCGCGCGGCGATGGTGATCGTCTGGCCGGTGCGCGGGTTGCGACCCTCGCGCTCATTGCGCTGCACCACCTCGAACGAGCCGAAGCCGGTCAGGGTTACCTTGTCGCCATTCGCCATCGCGTCGCGAATCGCATTGAACGTCGCATCGACGACCATCGTGACCTGGCGCTTGGGCAAATTCTGCTGGGCGGCGATGGCGTCGATCAGGTCCTGCTTCCGCATGATATCCTCCCTGCTGTGTTCGGTGTGGCGCGGACTCTGCACGCCCGCCCGGTCATCGCTGGCCGGCCACACCGAAACATCGTGGATCGCAGTCTAAAGCGTTTGCCTAGTGCTGTCAAGGGAAATCGCCCGTATCAGCACGGAAAACAGGGGCGGAACCGAACTTTTGTTCCCATGCCATCAGGAGGCCCGGTCCTGCGTGGCGACGCGCGTGCCACCCGGGCCGAGACGCGCGACGAGCGTCTGCCAGCGCCGGAAACCGGTGCGCCGGGTCCAGCCCAGGAGCCGCGACGCCTCTTCGACATTATGCCCGCGCAGCCGCAGGAGGAGGAAGCGGCGATCCTCGTCCGCGAGGGGCCAGAAGGGGAGGAGCGGGTCGCGCGTATCCTCCGCGACCGACTCGGCGGCGAGCAGGGCCTGATCGGGGACGACCAGGAGACGATCGGCGGTCCAGCGCCGCTCGTGCGCCTCGATCGCGTGGCGCAGCCGCCAGGGGAAGAAGCCGAGGAAGTAGCGCGCGAACGAGCCCTCGCCGGACCAATCGAGCACCAGATCGGCGAAGACGAGGAACGATTCCTGGCGCAGATCGTCGAAGTCGCCGAGGGCGATCGGTCGCCCGCGCCAGGGCGCGAGGAAGCGCGCGATCTTCCCGGCGAGCTGGGCGTGCAGGGCGTTACGCGCGGCGGGGTCGGTCCGCCCGGCCAGGGCGAGCGCGTTGAGGCGCGCATCGAGCGCCGGGGTCAGCTCGAAGTTCCAGGCGGGGTCGTGAGTCGTGAGTCGGGGGCTGCGGCGCGGAAGTGTCGGGCAAGCGCGTGATCGTTCTGCGCGAATCGCGGTGCGACATGGTTTCCCTCCAGGGCGGCATCACCGTGGCGCTGTCGCGCTCGCGCTGGCCCTTCGGGGCTCGGGTCGAGTGGGCGGAGTGGGCTAGTGGGGGCCAGCCCTCACCCCGGCGCTTCGCGCCACCCCTCTCCCTATTAAGGAGAGGGGGAAAGGGCGTTGCTTGGGTTGGTGGCTGATGGGGGGCGAGGGTAGGCCCTCACCCCGGCTCATCGCCCAAAGGGCACCCGGCTCGCCACCCCGCCGCCCAAAGGGCACCCGCCTCTCAATGAGCGGGGACCGCTGGGTGAGGCTGCGGCGTTGTGGGATGGGTACCCGCATGCCGGGGCCAGTGTGCTGGCGCTGGGTGTTGGTATTTGCGCTCTGGATACCGCTATGAAGGCGGAAGACGGGCCATAGCGTGCGTTGCCCTTTCCCCTGGTCTCGAGTGTCTGGATCACAGAAACCCTCCGCATAGCGGCGCGATCCCCGCTGGCGGCCCCCGCCCCGCCCGGCATACACCGATACGCACCAATCCGCCTCCTTCGTCCACTTGGCCTACTCCGTTCTACTGGCCCATTGGTCCTCTTCGCCCACTAGCCACTCGTCACCGTGCCGAAGTCGATGGTGTGCTGGTGGCCGCACTTCGGGCAGATGGTGCTGATGCGCCCCTGCACCGCTTCGATGTGGTAGTAACGGTCGCGCATTTTCAGGTTGACGGTGCCCCCTTCCACCGTGCCGAGGAGGAGTGGCGGGGTGGTGCAGTGGCAGAGCCAGCGGCGCGGCGCGGCGGTCCCGGCGCGTGGTGCCGCATCATCGGCGAACATCGGGACACCCCTTCCTCTCATAAGATAATCACGAGATGGCGTTCTGCTGGCACCGGGCGGGGGCTGGCGGGCCGCGCCGCAGGGTGGCCGATGGCCCCGTCCGCGCGCGCGGACGGGTCGGGAGATACGGGCGAAACGTGGTGCGGTTAGCGGCGGGGCGTGCGGGGAAGTACGCCCCCGGCCTGCCCGATCACGCCGGGACCGAAGCGCTCGTGGAGGCGGTCGAGCGCGGCGTGGAGGCGGGCGTCCCGCTGGGGCGTCTCGTCGAAGAGATCGAGCTGCCGGGCGAGCGGGCCGAGCCCACCGACCCGCACGCCGAGCAGACGGATCCGCCGCCCGTACCAGGGGGTGTCGGACGCACCCATCAACTCGTCGAGCAGCGCCTCGGCGGTCGCGCGGATCGGTTCGGCCAACTCGGTGGAGCCGCCGAGCGCGCGCTGCCGCCCGAGCGTCTCGAAGGTCTCGTCGCGCAGCTTCAGGTGCACTGAGCGGCCCCCGAGCCCGGCCCGGCGCAGTTGCGCCGCCGCCCCTTCGGCGAGATCGCGGATCACGCGGCGGAGCGTCGGCAGGTCGGCGATGTCGGCGGAGAAGGTCCGCTTGTGGCCGAGGGTCTTGGCGGCGGTTTCGGTCTCCAACGGACGATCGTCGACCCCGCGCGCGCGCAACGCCACCACCGCCGCGATCCGCTCCCCGAAGACCTGGCGCAACAGGCTCGGCGGGGCGGTGGCGAGGTCGCCGATCGTGCGGAGGCCGTAGCCCAGGAGCCGCGCCTGCGCCTTCGGCCCGACCCCCGGCAAGGCCCCGGCGGGGAGGGGGGCGAGGAAGGCCGCCGCGCCCGCCGCGTCGCGCGGGACGACGACGAGGCCATCGGGCTTGCGGAGGTCGGAGGCGATCTTGGCGAGGGTCTTGTTCGTCGCCACGCCGACCGAGCAGGTCAGGCCGGTCTCGGCGCGAAAGCGGGCCTTGATCGCCTCCGCGAGGGGGTCGCTCGGCGGTCGGTGGTCGGCGGTCGGCAGCGCGGGCGGCGGGATGGTGACGCCCTGGCTGATGACCGTCTCGCGCGCGCCGACTTCGAGGTAGGCTTCGTCGATCGAGGCGATCTCGACGAGCGGACTGAGATCGTGGAGGAGCGCGCGGAAGCGGCCGGAGAGGTCGCGATAGTAAGGGAAGTCGGGGCGGAGGAAGATGGCGTCCGGGCAGAGGCGGCGCGCGTGCGCGGCGGGCATCGCCGAGCGGACGCCGAACGCGCGCGCCGCGTAGGTGGCCGAGGAGACGACGCCACGCCCGTCCTCGTCGCCGCCGACGACCACCGGCTGCCCGGCGAGTTCGGGGCGACGGAGCACCTCGGCGTTGGCGAAGAAGGCATCGAGATCGATGTGAAAAACCCGTCGCCCGGCCATCGCCGCCCCCATCCGCGTCGTTCGCCAACCACTACCGCGCCAGTATAGCGGTTTTCGGCGGTGTACGTATAGAACTTGTGTTCTACAGTACAGCGACGGGGATGCAGGGTTGTCAAGGGGGCAATGGCATGGAAACGCGCAATAGTGCTGCGAACAGCACCGCCCTGATTGCAGCAAGACTTGCTGCGGCTTTGCGAACGGCTTCGCGATCTGCGCCCTTAGCATCATCGCGCCGATTGCGCGAGCCGAGGGGCTTGCAGCCATAACAGCACTGTCAGACGAGCGTTTCTATTAGAAACTGTCTGATAAAGGGCCAGAGAACGGCCTGCTGCCGCACGCCCCATCGGCTACGCCAGTACGGACGCGGGAAGACAACGAGCGATGCGGCGAGACGGCGACCTTACCACCCTCGCGCCACCCTTTATCAGACAGTTTCTTACAGGACGATTCACCAAGCCGGTGGCACAATGTATCCCGGTCCCTGCACCATAGGCGAGGAACTGCCCTGCGACGCACTGGTTCGTCTCCGCGAAACAGCGCTCGCCGGGGGCGGCGCGGGCGGATCGTGCCGGGGCAAGGCCACCCTCCTCGTTTCACTCCGCCAAGCGGTACACTTCCTCTCTATAACATGCCGGACAACCGCTATCGCTGTAGCGCGACATACATCAGGAGATCGAGTACCGCCATGAGCACCCCGACCGCGCCGCAGGGCAACATCTGGCGCACCCTGCCGAAACCGTTCTTCTGCCTCGCCCCGATGGAGGATGTGACCGACACGGTCTTCCGCCGCGTGGTGGCCGGATACGGCAAACCGGACCTCTTCTTCACGGAGTTCGTCTCCGTCGATGGGCTGATGAGTCCGGGCCGCGACGCGATTAGCCATCGCCTCGCGCACACCGACGCGGAGACGCCGCTGATCGCGCAGATCTGGGGGACGCACCCGGAGAATTTCCACGCGGTCGCGCAACAGCTCGCCGCCGGGGAGTTCGGCCCCTACGCCGGGATCGACCTCAACATGGGCTGCCCCGATGCGAGCATCGTCAAGCGCGGGGCCTGCGCCGGGCTGATCGATCACCCCGACCGCGCGCTGGCGATCATCCAGGCGACCCAGGCGGGCGCGGGCGCGCTGCCGGTGTCGGTCAAGACCCGTTGCGGCACGAACGCATGGCAGACCGAGGCGTGGGCCGAGACGCTGCTGACGCAGCGGCTGGCGGCGCTGACGATTCACGGGCGGATCGCCAGGGAGAAGTCGACCTTCCCAGCCCGCTGGGAGGAGATCGCCAAGGTGGTGGCGCTCCGCGACGAGCTGGCCCCGGACACGGTCATCATCGGGAATGGCGACGTGGTGAGCGTGCCGGACGGCCTGGCGAAAGCCGCCGCGAGCGGCGTCGATGGGCTGATGGTGGGGCGCGGCATCTTCAAGAATCTCTGGCTCTTCGACCCGACGATCGACCCGGAGACGATCACGCTCGCCGAGCGCCTCGATCTCCTGGCGGCGCACATCCGCCTCTGGCGCGACACCTGGACGGAGGAGGGGAAGCACTTCGACGCCCTCAAAAAACTCTACAAGAGCTACTTCGCGGGGGTGCCGTTCGGCGCGGAGATGCGGATCGAGCTGATGGACCTGCACACCGTGGACGAAACCCTCGCCGCCATCGCCGCGATGCGCGCCCGCACCGCCACCGAAACCCGCAGCCACCAAGGCGTGCGCGTCGGCGCGGGGGGGTAGGGGACGAGGGGCGAAGTCGCCGCAGAGACGCAGAGACGCAGAGAACGGACGAGAGATAGCGGGACGGAACAGGAGACCCAGGGGCACAGAGGACGGACGAGAGCAGAACGGCGTACAAGAACGATAGTCGCCGGGCGCGCGGCGCACCGGGTGCAGGGCGCGCATCCCCTAACGTACCCCGCACTATGCCACCGCCCCGCCAGGGAACCAGGCGCGGGCGACAGGCACCCCGATCACGCCAGTGCCAGCCTGATGCCGCGCCGCGCCGCTCGACAACGGTTCGCGGCGGGTGACCGCCATGCTCGCCGCGCAGACGACCTCGCAGCGTCGTACTTACCAACCATTGTCGGTGCGCATACCACCCCTCGCACCGGCTCGCCGTGGCCCTACCGAAATACATGCGAAGTGGCTATAGCGAAGTGGTCCATAGCGGGGCATAATGACCAGACCAACGATCTCTGGCAACAACGTGCAGCAACCGGTGAGGTGCGGCTATGGCCTTCACTCTGCAGCCTGACAACGCCGCCCCCCTCTATCGCCAGATCGGCGCGGGCCTCCGCCGCGAGATCGCCGACGGCACGCTGGCTACAGGCGCGCGGCTCCCCTCGTCGCGGCAACTCGCGCGGGAGCTGGGCGTCAGCCGTATCACGGTGGACAACGCCTACGCCGAGCTGATCGCCGAGGGGCTGCTGGAGGCCCAGGCGGGGACCGGCACGTTCGTGCTGCCGCCCTGGCCCGCCGCCAACCCCTGCGCGGCGGCCGCCGCCGCCCCGCTCCCGCCCTGGCAGCTACGCCTGGCCACCGTCGGCCCCTCGGTGCGCGACCGGATGCTGCGGCAGGTGCTGCGCGGGCCGCTCGTCGACGACACCATCTCCTTCGCCTGGGGGGCGGGCGACCCGCGCCTCGTCCCGATCGGCGAATTCCGGCATCTCCTGGGTGCCGTCCTCGACGCGGACGGGGCGGCGGCCCTCGGCCCCGAACACAGCGACGGCTACCCGCCGCTGCGGGCGGCGCTCGCGGGCTATCTGCGGCAGCTCGGCCTGACCGTCACGCCCGAGGAGCTCCTGGTCACCTCCGGCTCGCAACAGGCGATCGGCCTGGTCTGCGACGCGCTCCTCCGCCCGGGGGACACGGTCGTCGTGGAGACGCCGACCTGGCCGGGCGTGTTCGACGTGCTGGAGGCGCGCGGCCTGCGCATCGTCGGCGTGCCGCTCGACGCGGAGGGGCTGCGCGCGGACGCCCTCGCGGCGGTGCTGGAGGGGGGGAGACCGGGGCTGATCTACACGGTGCCGACCTTCCACAACCCGACCGGCTGCGTGATGAGCGCGGCGCGGCGCCGGGAGCTCGTCGCCCTGGCGCATCGCCACGGGGTGCCGATCCTGGAGGACGACCACGTGCGGGAGGTCCACTTCGGCAGCCCGATCCCGCCGCCGCTGGCGGCCTTCGACCACTACGGTGCCGTGATCCATGCCGGGAGTTTCACCAAGTCGCTGATCCCCGCGCTCCGCCTCGGCTACATCGTCGCGCGCGGCCCGCTGCACGAGCGGATGGTGACCCTGAAGCGCACGGCGGATCTCTTCTCCTCGACCCTGATGCAACGGGCGCTCTGCCGCTACCTGGAGGGCGGGACGATCCGGCGCCACTGGAAGCACGTCAGCCGCGTCTACCGGCGGCGTCACGCGACGATGCTGCGCGCCCTGGAACGGCACTTCCCCCCGGGGACGACCTGGACGGGGGTGGCGGGCGGCCTGGTGCTCTGGGTGGGGGTGCCGCCGGGCATCTCCGTCGCGGCGCTCTTCGAGGATGCGTCGCGCGCGGGGGTGACCTTCGTCGCGGGCGCGGCCTTCTACCCCGAGCCGAGCGACCAACCCTTCCTGCGCCTCAACTTCGCGGCGGTGGACGAGGAGCAGATCGAGCGGGGCATCGCCGTGCTGGGGCAGCTGCTCCGTGGGTACCTTGCCGCCCTGGCGGTGCCGATCGCGCACGGGGCGACCGGCGACAAGCATCACCCACCACCGTAATACCCCTTACCTCTCTTGACGCGACAACCGCAGGCCGCGCCCGCCGGGCATCTCCGCCCGGAAGGAGTGTCGTTGCCTGCGGTATGGACTGGTGCGCCCCGGTGGCGTGGCCGGGCCGGACGAGCACCAGCGTCCGGCATAGAAGGAGATGCGATGGCACGGTGACGCGAGTAAAGCGGTTCGGTTGAGTCGAGTGGAATATGTCAGATTGTTATAGAAGGAGGCCAATCATGCCATTCTTGAATGTCAAGGTGATCGAGGGCGTCTTCGACGCGGCACAGAAACGCGAGATGGTCCGGAAACTGACCGACACGATGGTCGAGATCGAGGGCGAGAACATGCGTGGGGTGACCTGGGTGGTCGTGGAAGAGGTCAAGAGCGGCGACTGGGGCATCGGCGGGCAGCCACTCACGACCGCCGACGTCAAGGCGCTCGCCCAGGGCCAGCCACAGCCGGTCTAGATCCGACAGACGCAAGCGGGCGCGGCTCCCGA
>JAABUM010004644.1_pt1 | contig 15274 bp, 14 predicted proteins | sample 5559161 | NCBI WGS metagenome assembly JAABUM01 (sample SAMN10711868, study PRJNA513369) | rock metagenome | isolation source: Antarctica rocks | place: Antarctica: Victoria Land, Siegfried Peak nord
CTACGCAGGGTGCGCCTCCGCCGCGTCAGATGGACGACGTCGGGCGCGGGCGCGCAGCGCGGCGCAGGCGCGTCAAAACACCCCCTACGGAGGTCGCCGCATGACCACGCTTTAGTGGGGTGCTACCGGGCGAGACGAGGGCGTATTTAACCATGCCGTAGTACCCTCGCCGCAGGCAGCCAGCCACGTTGAGCAGGATGAACGCGATGTTGCCGACGAGCAGGCTCGCCATGCCCAGGTAGAAGACCGGAGCGGGGTAGAGAGAGCGGATGAAGCCGGCGTGGGCCAGGAACCACAGCGCCGTGAGCGACCAGAAGATGGGGTTGACCAGGAAGCCGAACGGTGTGCCGCCCACCACCATGGTGAAGCTGAAGAACGCTTTCGGCCCCAGCGCCCGCCACAGCTGCAGCGGGTGGCGCATGTGCACCAGGTACGTCTGGATGTAGCCCTTGACCCAGCGCGAGCGCTGCCTGATCCAGTTGTAGACCTGGCTGTTAGCCTCTTCCAGCGTAGTGCTGTCGATGACCGCCGCGCGCCAGCCGCGGCGGAACAGCCGGATGCCGAGGTCGGCGTCCTCCGTCACGTTATAGGGGTCCCACGCGCCCACCTCGCGCAGGTGTTGCGCCGCAAAATGGTTCGAGGTGCCCCCGAGCGGGACGGGCGCGCCGCTGGCGTCGAGCCCTGGCAGAAACAGGTCGAACCACATCGAGTATTCGCTGGTGAACCAGTTGGTCAGCACGTTCTGGCCGCTGTTGTAGTAGTTGAGCTTGGCCTGCAGGCACACCACCTCGGGGCCCGCCTTACGGAAGCCGACCACGACCTTCTTGAGTTGGTCTGGATCGGGCACGTCCTCGGCGTCGTAGATGACCACGTACTCGCCGCGCGCGTGGATCAGACCATAGTTGCAGGCCTTGGGCTTGCCCCGCGGCAGGGCGGCCGGGACGACCACCGGGTGTACGCAGGCCGGCAACGACGTCGCGGCGACGGCCTCGAGCGTCTCTGTGTCGTCCCCTTCGAGCAGCAGCTTGACGTCCAGCTTGGCGAGCGGGTAGTCCAGCCGCTGCAACCCGTGCAACAGGATCGGCAGGACCGACGCCTCGCGGTAGAGCGGCACAAGGATGGTGTAGACGGGGAGGTCGGCATCGTCCAGGGCCGCGAGTTCCGCAGCGGATACGGGGATCTCCAGGTTGTGCGAGAGCGCGCGGTAGATCAGGTAGATCCTGTACAGCGCGAACGTCACGTAGAACAGGCTGGCCGCGGCGCTGAGCCCGATCCCCACCGCCGCGGGGTTGAGCCACAGCAGCGCGGGCAGGAGCGCCGCGACAAGCCGCAAGGCCACGACCTGTCCCCGGCTGAGCACGCGCGACGCCGATTCCTCGGGCGTGCGGGCGATCAGATCGCTCGTGCTGCGCTCCAGGTACGCCTCGCTGTAGAGGCCCTCCAGCGCCCGCTGCAGGTCGTCCTCCGTGCAGACGACCGCGGTCACGGGGCGGCCGGTGCGCGCGGCCACCTCGTCGAGCGCGGCCCCGTTGAGCGGGTCGGGGGTGACCACCACGAGCGTTTCACCGAGCTCGTAGAGTGGGATGACGCCCAGGTGGCGCTCGAGCTCTTCGGGCAGCAGGCCAGCCAGGGCGGCGTCGAGCCCCATGTCCGCCAGCGCGAAGAAGGGCAGGTTTTGCTGGCCTGCGACGACGAACGCGAGCTGCTCTTGCGTCACCAGGCCGAGGTGGAGCATGGCCTGGCCCAGCCGCACGCCAGTGGCGCGGTGGAGTTGCAGGGCGCGCGCCAGCTCGGAGGCGCTGACGATCCCCTGCGTGAGCAGGGTGTCGCCGAGCGAGACCCTGCCCTGGGCGCGCGTCAGGGCGGCCAGGATGGCCGGCCGCGGGGCGACGCGCACGACCATGCGGCCGGCGCCGAGCGACGAGAGCGCCCCCTCGGTAGCCGGGGCGAATGGATCGGCCACGGCGACGACGAGCGCGTCGCCCTCCCGGCGTAATGGGAGGACACCGGCCCGGCGCGCCGTCGCCGCGTCGAGTAGCCCCGCGACGACGCCGTCGACGGGGTCGCGCCAGATCTGGCGGCGCGCGCGCTGCCCGAGGGCGTCGACGACCTCCTCGTCGCGCGCTTGTAGCGCGAGGTCCACGGCGTCGAGCGCGCCGAGGCGGCCGGCTAGCGCGGCGAATCGGTCGTGTGTGAGGATGCCGGCCGCGTGCAGCGCGTCGTCGACAGGCCGCGCCGGGTCGGCCATGACCGTCACCACGCCGGTCCCCGTCAGTACCCCCTCCGTCTGCAGGTACCTCAGGATCGGGTGATCCCGGACGGCGTCCGGCGCTGCTCCACTCCCCGCGCCGGACGTGAGCGCGGAGATGCGACCCAGGATGGCGTCGCGCGTCGCGAGCACAGGGCGGACGGACAGGCCGGTGAGCAGCGCCAACTCGGCCAGGGCATCCTCCTCCGGCGCCTCCACCGCGACCCAGAGCGCCCTGCCCTCGCGGCGCATGGGGACGGCGACGAGGCGTCCCATCACCTCCGGCGGTATGACCCCGCCGACCTCGGGCGCCACTTGGTAGCGCTCCAGGCGGATAGAGGGCAGGGCGTGCCGCACCCCCGCCCACTCCTCGGCGGCGCCGCCGACGCCGTCCGGCGCGACGGCGGATATAGAAGGGGCGGCGACGGTCGTCGCGCCGTGCGCGACGCCGCCTCGACGCGGGGCGCCGCGGGCCTCGATCTACATGCAGCGAGAGCTCGCGCAACAGGCGCGAGGTCTCGCCCCGGGCCACGCGCCGCGCCCACACCCGGCGGCCCGTCAGCGCCGAGAGCAGGGACAGGACGGCCGCATCGTCCGCGCGGCCCTGCTCGAGCGCCACGTCGAGCGAGTCCTGGCACAGCCGTAAGGGCGCGACGGCGAGGGAGCGCAGCAGCGGGAGGGGCAGGAGCGCCAGCGCCTCTCCGGCCACGTGGGGCCGGGATGCGCGCGTCCCTCTGCCCACCGCGCGGCCGAACAGACGCCGCGCGACCTGTTCGGCCGCCTCGCCGGTCTGGCGCGCGACGACCGCGGCCAGCCGGCGCGTGTCCAACTCGCCGGTATCCGCCGCGCCGGACCGGGCGCCGCGCGTGGTCGGCGCCATGTCGTCGTCCGCGGCCACACCGCCGTCATGCGCCGCATCGTCCGCGCCGGCCGCGCCGCGGAGCGCCTCCGGCTCGACGAGGACGGGGCGCGCCTCGAACCCCGTCCAGGCGGCGATGGCATGGAGCGTCTCCTCGTCGGGCGGCGCGGCGCAGGCCACGACGAGGACACCCCGCTCGACGCATAGGGGGGCGAGGGGGACCGGCCCATCGGACCCGTCGGGCATGCGCAGGTGCGGCGGGAGCAGCAGGCGCAGCGCTGCGGGGCATGCGCCCGCGGTGAGCGATAGGTGCGGTAGGCCTGCCAGCAGCCCGAGCAGTTCCGGCCTCCAACCGCGCGGAAACTCTATCGCGCCATCGTCTCCGACGGATCGCGCGGCAGCGTCCGATGGCAGTGGACCGTCGACGCCATCGCAGTCGGGCGGAGGCAGTTCCGCCGGCGCCGCGCCTGCCGGCGCGTGGTCCCCCCCGCGGGTCCCCGGGGCGGGGACCACGCGGATCGAGCAGATACCCCACCCCTACCGTCCGGGCCAGCGCCGCCAGACGCTCCTCTTGCGCCGAGACAGTGCTCGGAGCCTGGAAATCCCAGCACACGGCCAGCGCGTGCGCGAGCTCGTCCGATCCCGCGGCGACGAGCCGCACAGGACGGCGCGCGGCCGAGGCGAGGGACGCGGCCAGGCGGGAGTCGTCCGGTCGCGCCACCGCGAGATAGAGCGTGTCGCCCTCCTCAGCGAGCACGACCGCCCCCTCGCGCAGCGCGACCTCTCGCGGGAGGGACCGCTGGTGGACCCGGGACGGGTGGCGGACGCGCCACCCATAACGCGCCTCGTCCGGCGGCCGCGACGGCGCGGGCCAGGCCACGCCGGTGGGGGCCGAGCCGGTGTGCGGGGCGTCCTCGTCCCGGCGCGGCCTGGCGGCTCGCGGACGAGGCGGTCGGGCGGCGCCGGTGTGAGCGCGCGCCGCCGAGTCGCGCGACCGGAGCCCTAGCATGGAGTACCGGCACGGCCGAGGGTACCGGCACGGCCGAGGGTACCGGCACGGCTGAGGGTACTGGTAGGAAGGATCATTGTCGGGCTCGTGTCCTCACGCGCGCGCCGCCGGGTCGCGCTCGATAGGGGCGCGACGATCGTCCAGCACGATCTCGACCCTGTATGGCTCGCAAGAGATCAGACGAAAGGGGAAGGGCCAGTGGGCGGCCAGCCCGTCGAGGAGTTCGGTCGATGTACGGCACTCAACTCGGAGCTGCAAGACGCCCCGCTGCAAGCGTCGCGGCCGGACCGCCCTGACCCCCGGCAATCCGCTGAGCGCCCGTTGGAAGCGCCCCAACTCGACGAATGTTTCGAACGGGGAAACGACCAACTCCACCGTCGCGAGGTTGAGCTGCAGCGAGGAGGAGTGCAAGCGCGACCAGCTGGCGTGGGACGACGCGGACACGGGAGACCGCTCGTCCCCCGTTAGCCCAGCCCCCGCTATCCTGGCGCCTGGCTGTTCCACCCTTTCCGCGAGGGCAGCGGTCGCTATCCGCGTGGGGGACGCGGGCGACGGCGGTAGGCCCTCGTGTCCTGGCGCATCGTCGCCCCACTCCGCGGGGCGGTCGACCGGCAAGGTCCGTGCAAGCGGTTGATCGTCCGACCGCCGGACGGGCAAGCGTCGCGCGAGGGAGGTGGCGTCGACGCGGCGGATAGGCGGCGGTTGCGGTTCGGACACAGGATGCCTCCTCGGGCGCGGACGCGGGCCGCGCCTATGTCGTGTATGGTGTCATGGTAAGCTCAGCGGTACTTTCGTCGGTATCCCCCAATCGGGTTATATGCCGGCGGGACAAGTCGTGCTACTGTGGGGTATCGATAGGACTCGTCGCCAAAGGGATTAGGTATATATGCTCAGTGCTCCGGTCAAAGTTCTGCTGGTAGAAGACAGCGCCAGCGATATCCGCCTCATGGAGGAGGTACTCGCGGACGCGCGCATGAGCGTCGAGCTCAGCGTCGTCCAGGACGGTGTGGCCGCCCTGGCCTTCCTGCGACGCGCAGAGGGCTACGTCGTGTCTCCCCGCCCCGATCTCATCCTGCTCGACCTGAACCTGCCCAAGAAAAGCGGCCGTGAGGTCCTGGCCGAGATCAAGTCCGACCCTAGCCTCAAGCTGATCCCGGTCGTGGTGCTGACGACGTCGACGGCCGCCGACGACGTGCACGACACATACGATCTGCACGCCAACTGCTACGTCACCAAGCCCGTGGACCTGGACCGCTTCTCCACCGTGATGGAGCGCATCGAGGGCTTCTGGCTGGCGACGGCGCGGCTCCCGTCAGAATGAGGGCCGGCGCATGAATCTGGACCGCATCCCGGTGCTGCTGGTCGAGGATAACCCGGCTGACGCCCGCTTCGTGCGCGAGTTGATGGCCGAGGCGCGCACGCTGCGCTTCGAGGTGACCCACGTCGAGCGGCTCGACGAGGCCGTGCGCCGGCTGGAGGCGGGCGATGTGTCCGTGGTCTTGCTCGACCTGTCGCTCCCAGACGGGCGCGGGTTGGAGACGGTCGTGCGCGTCCACGCGGCGGCGCCGGACGTCCCGATCGTGATCATGAGCGGGAATCAAGACGAAGCGTTGGCGCTCCAGGGGGTGCGCGAAGGGGCGCAGGACTATCTGGTCAAGGGCAGGGTCGACCACGACCTGTTGGTGCGCGCGCTGTGCTACGCGATCGAGCGCCGGCGCGCGGAGGATGCTCTCACGGTAGCGCGCGAGGCCGCCCTGGAAGCCGAGCGGCAGCGTGCCCAGGTGCTCGAGAAGAGCAACGCCGAGCTCGAACGCCTCGGTGGCGCGCTGGCCGAGTCGCTGGTCAGCCTCAAAGGGCGCACCGAGGCCTTGGAGGCCAAGACGCGCGAGCAGGAGGCCTTCATCTATACCGTTTCGCACGACCTGCGCGCGCCGCTCATCGCCGTCCAGGGGATGGCCACTATCCTCGTCGAGGACCACGCGACGGCCCTCGACCCCGACGCGCGCGAATGCCTCGACTGGATCGTGGCCAGCGTCGGGAAGATGCACACGCTGCTGAACAGCTTGCTCGACGTTTCGCGGGTCGGCCGCGACGACATCGACCGCGACGACGTCGACCTTGGGGCCATCGTCCGAGGGGTCGCCGAGCAGTCGCGGCCGACGCTCGCCGCGCGGGGCGGCCGGGTACGGATCCACGGGACTCTGCCGCGCGTGCGGGCGAACAGCGTCCGCATGACGCAGGTGTTCACGAACCTGATAGACAACGCCATAGCGTATACGCCGCCGGAACGCGCCCCTACCGTCGACCTGTGCGCGATCGACGGCGGCGCCCACTGGGAGATCCTGGTGCGCGACAACGGGGTCGGCATCCCGTCCGCGTTCCGCGACAAGGTCTTCGACATTTTCCGGCGCCTGCCCGACGGCAAGGCGGCGAACCCGCATGGGTCGGGCGTGGGCCTCGCCATCGTCGCCCGCATCATGCAGACACATAGCGGGGCCGTGTGGATAGAGTCGGAGGAAGGCGCGGGGACGACGTTCCATCTCACACTGCCGAAAGGCGCCGCCGAGGGGGGAGGCAACCAGGGCGTACAACGCCCGGACCCTATCGGCCACCCTAGTCTATGGCTGGAAAGGAGTAGCGCATGAGCGATCTGGAGGCGGCGACGCTCCGCGTCCTGCTCGTCGACGACGACCCGGCGCACGTGATCATCATACGCCGCGCGATCCGGGCTGTCGCACCGCGCATGACGGTCGACACCGTCGCGGACAGCGCGGAGGCCCTGGCGCTCTTGCGCGCGCCGGAGCCGGCCCAGCGGCCCGACCTCATCCTCCTCGACATCAACATGCCGGGGTTGTCCGGCTTCGAGGTCTTGAAGATGGTCAAGGAAGAACCGGGGCTCAGGCACATCCCCGTGGTGATGCTGACGTCCTCGGAGCTACCGGCCGACGTGGCGCGGGCCTACGAACTCGGCGCCGGCGGCTACATCAGCAAGCTGAGCTACCTGTACGACCTGCGCGTCGTGCTGGGCAATACGCTCCTGTATTGGTCGACCATGAGGCGGGTCCCCGCCGAGAGAGGGCTGTAGCCATGGACGTCATGGACCAGGGGCTCGCGCTACCCAACGCACCGACCTACCAGAACCGGCTGCGCGTGATCGGCCGGCAACTCGATCTCTACGGCTACCAATACATCAACCTCTCCGAGGTCGGCGGCGGCTTTCTCGTGCGGGCCCTGAACCCGGAGGATCGCTCACCCGAGGCCCTGGAGTTTCCCGACCGCGACGTCCCACACCTGTTGGCGGCTGCCTTCGACGCCCGCAGGGAGCCTCGCCGGCTGCGGTCGACGACGCCGCTCCTGCCGGGCGGCTACGAGGACTTCCTGCGCGCCGTGGGGTGGCGCTTCGACGAGCGGACGGCGGCGGCCGTCACTGTGACGGAACTGGACAACTTCGTCGCCATTGGCGGCATGACGCTCGGCGACGGCTCCGAGCGCGGCGCATTGCAGACGTTTCAAGAGGTGCTGCGCGGGGAGGAGATAGCATATCTGATCGAGCAGGCCCGCCGCCGCCGGAGTGACATCGGGCGGGAGCGCACAGCGTGAGCGGACCGCGCCGGGCGCCCTCGCCCTTGACCAACAACGCCGTGGCGACGGCGCCCGGATAGTCCGCGACGCGGAGGCGGTGGGTCAGCGCGCCGGTCGCCGCCACCGTGCCGCCCCACGATGCGCTTGCAGATGTCCAGCCCTTGGCCAGCCCTAGCCCCATGTGCCCAGAGCTCGTGAAAGATCTGGGACGGCGGGCGCCTGCCCCACACGCGCAATAATCCACGAGCGCTGCCCGTGCGCCGTCATTGCCCCCACAACTCCTCGACCTCGTAGTCGGGGGTTCCCGGCACGTACGTGGGGACCAGGCAGCGGCCGAACGACCCGACGCCCCCGCTCGACCCGGATAGCGCCGTGAACGCGAGCGCGAACGACCCAGTAGGCGTCGCCACCGTCGCGGGACGCCGTTGCACGAGAACCTCGCGGGCGTGCGCGCGGTCCAGGTAGGCGCCGACCGCGCGCAATTCTTCCCGCAGCGCCGTCGACGGGGGACGGCGGATGCCCCGACGGCGCCCCGCATCTTCGTTGAGCGCCTCAGCCGCGACCATTTCCACACGTGGCCGCCCATTGGGCGCGTTGCTCACGAGCGCGAGCCCACCCTCGACGTCGGCGATCAAAGGGTACTGCCCGCGCCCTTGCCCCAAGCGGTAGCCTAACGCGGCGAGCGCGCCGGCGTAGCTGTATGGCCTCGGCTCGAACTGGCGCGGCCGCAAGGGACGCAAGGCGGCGCGGCGTGTCAGGGTCAGATCCTCGAGGGCCGGCTCGACGTCCGCCCGGCGCCGGAAAGCCCCGTTGATGACCTCGCGCAGGCGCCGCTCCCCGAGCACGACCTCTTGTCCGCCGTCGTGATAGAGCACGAGCCCGCGCGCGAAAGGCAACAGGCGCAGGTCGCGCCAGCCGTTCTCCTCGGCGAACAGCCCGATCGCGCGCAACAGGTCGGCATATCCGGCTGGGCTGATGTCCAGGGTGGTCCGGCGCGTCGCCACGGCGCCGCGCGCCGCGCGCCCCACCGTGGCCAGGCGCGCGAGCGCATCGGCGTCGCACAGAATCATCGCGTTGGGGTCACCCGGGGAAAGCGCGCCGACGATAGCAACGATGGCCTCGGGGAGCGCCGCGAGCGCGCGCAGTGGGCCGCGGCTCACCCCGCACGTCGCGTCGAGCTCATCGCCGACGGCGCGCAACAACTCGATCGCCTCGATCGCCCTGGTCGTCTCCGTCGTATCGGGCCGGCCCGGCCGCGCCTGCCCCGCCTGCCCCGCCTCTGTTCTCGCCATGCAGCCCCATCCCTCACCGGCCGGTCACCGCACAGCCGGCCCTTCCCCTGTTCTCGTGTTCTCGCGACCGGCGCGGCGTGCGCCGCGACCGAATCCCAGTCTACAACGGGCGCCCCGGCCGGCGTATCCCCCATCCGGGTTATGACAGGCGGAGCTCGGCGCCCGTCGAGTACACTACCCTGTAGGTCCTGTGGCGCACGAGGACGAACACGAAGGAACGATGCGATGGACGAAGGGACACGCGGAGGGCGCACGGCGGCGCTTCGCCGCGTCGGATATGCTGCGGGGACCGCGCGCCCCTCGCCGCTGGCTGCACCCTCTTGACCGTAATCGCGGGGGAGGGGGCGCATCGGCTCGTAGCCATCGACCTGGATGGCACGCTGCTGACGCGTGAGAAACGGGTGACGCCGCGCACGCGGCGCGCGCTGGCCGCCCTGACCGCGCGCGGGCGCTACGTGGTCATCGCCACCGGCCGCCCCTTCGACGTACTGCGCATCTTCTGCGAGGGTGTCGCGCTCGCCGCCCCGCAGATCACCTTCAACGGCGCGGTCGTCCACGATCCGGTGGCCGGGCGCGACCTGTACCGCCAGCTCGTCCCGCCGGCCTATGTACGCCCGACGATCGAGTTCTTCGTCGAGAGCGGCGTGCCCGTCGCGCTCTACGCGACGGAGGGGCTCTATCTCGACCGCCGCATGCCCAACCAGGCCGATTGGACGCCGCCGCCGCTGCCCCTTGCGACCTATCTGGACGACATGCGACAGGCCGCCGGCCGCCCGAGCATCAAGGTCGTCGGGCAGGCCACGCCGGAAACGATCGCGCGGCTGCGCCCGCGCGCCGTCGAGTTGTTTGGCCGCGACCTCTACGTGACGCAGACGGCCGCCAACTTGCTCGAGTTTCTGCACCCCGACGTTTCGAAAGGGTCGGCCTTGCGCCGGGTCGCGGAGGGGCTCGGCGTCGCGCGGGAAGACATCGTGGCGTTCGGCGACAGCCACAACGACCTCGCTATGTTCGCCTACGCCGGCCTCGCCATCGCCATGGCCAACGCTAACGCCGAGGTGCGGGAGGGGGCCGGCATGGTTACCGCGAGCAACGAGGAGGACGGCGTCGCGCTGGCCCTGGAGCGCCTTGGTCTCGTCGACTAATAGCCGCCGGTCGATTCGTCACGCGGACGCGCGACGCGGCATTCCCCTCTCTCCACTCGGTGGTCCATCAGCCTGTCCCCGCGGCGCTCCAACGCGCCCAGTCGAACGTCGCGACCGGCGGCCTGAGCGGCGCGCCGAGCTCAACGGTGATGTTTTCGTGGTCGGCCAGCGGCAGGTCCCGGTAACGCGCGCGAGCGTGTGCGTGCCCGACGTAGACCCGGACGCCCGACGCCGGCGCGGCGCGTAGCGCGTTGGGGAATGCGTCGTCCACGCGCGGTGTCTTGTCGAGCGTGCTCTGTCGGTCCCATTGGGCCGTGTAGCGCCAGATGTCGAAAAATTGGCCGAGCGTATACGTCCCGGCGGCCGGCGCCTCGACGTGGACGGCGCCGCTCGTCGCGTGGGTGTGCAGCCAGTAGAAGCAGGCGCTGCCCGCGATGCCCTGGTTGAAGGGGATGCCGACAAAGGCGGGCACGACGATGGGCTTGCCATTTCGATAGAGCGCGAGGTGGACGTGGATGTGCTCGGCCTGCCCCTCCATGGCCCCGCACGCGATGCCGTCGATGGACGACCCGGGCTGTAGGGCGCTCGCGCTGTCCTGTTGCGCGAGGGCATAATACTCACCGCCGGCGATGAGGGTCAGCCCAACAACGCCTCCAACGACCCACCATCGCCACGCCGCCGTCCGTCGCCGCGCGGCCTGTCGCCGCCGCCCAGCGCTGCGACGTTGCGCTTGCCGGCTCACCCCGCGTCCGCTGTCGATCGTTTCCCGCGCTGGCATTGCCCTGCTCCTCATTTCACCCTTTATATAGTGGCCCCGTCCGGACCCTCGAATCGCGCGATGGGCGTCACGAGGGGCGCGCCAATCTCGACGGTGATGGACGCCCCGCCGGCTAGCGCGACATGTCGATAGTCGGACCCGACATCCCTGCCCCCGACGTAGACATGGATGGCCGTGGCCGGCGTCGCGCGCAGCTCGCGGACGAACGTCGCATCGACGGACCCCGCGTCGACATCCGCCGTGCGGCTCCAGATGTCGCAAAACTGCCCGAGCGTATACACGCGCGTGGAGGAGCTTTGCACGCGGACGACAGCCGAGGACGCGCGCGTCCACAGCCCGTAGGAGCACCGCCCCCCCGAGATCGCCGGGCGAGAGAGGACGCCGATCCCTGCGGGGAGCGCGATCGGGCGCCCGTGGTCGATGAGCGTGAGGCGGCAATAAGCCAGATAGGCCACGCGTCCGGGTGGTTCACATGGGATGCCATCGATATTTGCGCCCCTTGACCCTCACGCGGCGTGAGGGTGTACGGTATGGATGTGGCCGCGATTTTGGTGCGGAAAGGAGGGAATCGATGCCGGCGATGCGGTCCACGACATGGAGAGTAGGCGCGCTGGCCAGGAGGACCGGGCTCACCGTGCGCACGCTCCACTACTACGACGAGATCGGCCTGCTCTCGCCGTCGCTGCGCACGGACGCAGGCTACCGCCTCTACACGCCCGACGACATCGCCCGCTTGCAGCAGATCACGTCCCTGCGCCACATGGGCTTCACACTGGGCGAGATCCGGGAGTGCCTGGCTGACGCCGACCTCTCGGTGCGGCGCGTGGTCGAGCTCCATATCGCACGGCTCACGGAGCAGGTCGCGCTGCAACGCGACCTGCTCCGGCGACTAGAGGCGATGGCGACCCAATTGTCCGCGGCGGAGGAGGTGTCCGTCGAGGAGTTTATCGACGCGATGGAGGTTATGGACAAGATGAACAAGTACTATACGCCCGAGCAGCGAGAGCAACTCGAGGAACGGAAGCAGACGGTCGGCGAGGAGCGCATCCGGCAGGTCGAGGCGGAGTGGCCGGAGCTGATGGCGCAGGTCCGCGCCGAGATGGAGCGCGGGACCGACCCAGCCGGCGAGCGCGTGCAAGGGCTCGCCAGGCGGTGGATGAGGCTGGTCGAGGAGTTCACCGGCGGCGACCCCGGCGTCGCCACGAGCCTGGGCGCGATGTGGCAGCAGAAAGAAACGATCCACGGCATCGAAACGGCCCCGATGCGCGAGCTGATGACCTACATCGGCAAGGCGATGGCGGCCGGGAAACAGCGAGGCTAGGCGCGCCTCATTCGAGGCGCTCGACCGTGTACCGAATGAAGCCCCCCCGTGTCCCCCCCGGCGGGACTTCCAGGAGGTGCGCGATCTCCTGCAGGCCCTGGTCGTGCAGGTTGACCGCGTCGGTCGAGCAGGTCTGGTTCTCCAGGCACAGGGACGGCCCGTCGCCGAGCGTGTAAATAACCATATGCGTGAAGTCGTCGGAGGTGGACAGGCGCAGCCGCAGCCCCTGCGCCCCCTCCTTTGCCCTGTAGTCGATCATGGCGTCCTCGCCGGGCTGTAGGGCCGTGTACACATGGTCCAGCTTCAGCTGGCCGACCGGCAGGGGCGCGCGCAGGTCGAACGGAGCGTACATGAGGCCGTCGACGGGCAACACCCGGCCCGTGGGCAACAACTCGTCGTCCGCCTCCATGACCTCCCGGGCGGGGATGCGTACGAGCGTGTCGCCCTTCCCCGCGAGCGTGGCGAAGTACGGGTGCAGGGCGAAGCCGTAGGGCAACTCCTCCGCGCCCTTGTTGTGGACGCTGTAGGCAATGGTCACGCCGTCCCTCGTCAGGGTGTACTCCAGCGCGAGCCGGCTCGCGAAGGGGTAGGCGTCATAGTGGGGGCTCTCCGGCGTTATGTCGATATATGTCGTGACCGAGGCCGACTCCGCGGTCGCAACCGGCGGGTCGTGCCGCCACGGCCGGTCGAAGACGAGGCCGTGGATGAGCGCGTCGTTCCCTTGCGGCCGCGGCACGTCCGCGAGCGAATAGGTTCGCCCGCGGTAGGTGTAGCGCTTGTCGCGCACTCGGTTGGGCAGCGGCCACAGCACGAAGGCGCCCGTGAAGTCCATGCGCCGGAGCAGGTCCGGCTCCGTGTAGATGAGGTCGCGCTCCCCGACGCGGAACCTGAACATGTTGCTGCCCAGGTCCGGCGCGATGCCGACCGCGATGCTCCCCGCGGGATCGCGGTCGTCGCGGTACGACAGCGCGACGACGGTCGACCCCAGGTCGTGATCGACGGCGGCCGCCGCACTGTATGGTCCCCCGTGGGTGGGCGCGTCGCCCGTCGATGCGCCGCCCGTGCGCTCGTTCTCGCCAGCCATCGCGTACCTCCTCCGCCACTCATCCCGCGTCCGCGTTTTCGCCGCGCCGCGGCGCGCGTCCCCACGTCACGTAGTGTAGCACCGGCGACGGATGACCTCGGCGCGATCTTTTAACAAAGCTTTAACAGGCGTGCCATCCTTGTTTAATACGGCTCCGCTACACTGATGGGTGATAGCCAGGGCAGGCAGGGTTTGTGCGCGGGCTGCGATGGGAGAACGATGAGAGACTCGCTGGACGGACCCGGCGCTTTCCCGGCATCCTCGCCACCTCCGCCCTCCCCACGCATGCCCGCCGGCTACGTCCCCTACCGCATCCCGCACCCGCACAAATACCCCTTCGAGTTGGAGCTGGCCCACGTCGCCGGCCGCGACCGCGTGCGCGCGGCCGAGATCGCGGGCGCCTATGGGTGCTATCTGCTGGGGGACGTGGGGGGCATCGTGCGCCCCGCTCCCCAGCGCGCCGTGGCCCGCGCCCTGTGCGCTCTGACGGGCGATACGGCAGGCTACGACGCGGATCACAACCCGTGTGGCGGCACGCTCTTCGCCTACATCGCCGGCGACGTCGTCTACTATCAGGGCGAGGCGGCGCACTACGGCGACCAGTTCTACGCGCCCTACCGCGACTACGACCGTCCCATCCTGGCCGTCCCCGGCAATCACGACGGCGGACCGGCCGAGAGCGCGGACGAGGAATCGCTCGCGGGCTTCATCGCCAACTTCTGCGCCGGCCGCCATGACCCACCGCCCGGCGACGGGCCGTTCGAGCGCGGGCCGATCGACCAGCCGAACGTCTACTGGACGCTGGACGCGCCCTGGCTGCGCATCGTCGGACTATACACCAACGTGCCGGAGGGCGGCGCGGTGGAAGAGGAGCAGCGGCGCTGGTTCCTGGAGCAACTGGCGCGGCCGCGCGACGGCAAACACCTGGTCGTGGTCCTGCACCAGCCCGTCTTCTCGGCCGATCGGGTGCACGGCAACAGCGACGCCATGCGGGAGCTCGTGCACGGCCCGGCGAAGCGGGCGGGCTGCCGGCTCGTGGTTTCGGGGCACGCGCACAACTACCAGCGCTTCGCGCACGACGGCATGACCTACGTGGTCAACGGCGGCGGCGGCTACTTCGAGCTGCACGACCTGTTCCCGCGCTCCGCATGGGGACAGGCGCCGTATCCCGTCGTCGCGCACACGCGCAACCACAGCTTCGCGCACCTGACGGTGACGCCGGAGGCGCTCGTCTTGCGCGCCATCGCCGTGCCGCTACCGCCCGATCCAGAGATGGTCTCCCCGCCGGTCGGAGCGCCCCTGGTGATAGACGAGCATCGTATATCCATAGCGCTCGATTAGATGGCGGACTGTCCGAATCTGGCCAATGATGCGGAGATCGAGCCGCACTGACGCAAAGACGCCCCCGGATTGTCATACCCCGACGAGGTCATCGTCATCCCGGGTACTATGCGCGCGATGCCCGCTACTCCCGGGGCGCACCCAGGGCGCAAAGATACACAGGCCGGGCGCACATCATTCATCAGTGCGCCCGGCCTGTGTCGAAAGAGGGTAACAAGCGCCACGGGAGAGCACGGCCGGTACCAGTACAGCCCCGCCGCGGCGCCCCGTTCCGCGCCGAAGCCGGACTGGAAGGGCGCTCTCCCGTGACGGTAACCTCATCATCGCATCTGCATATGAAGGGCGCATATAGGCAGCGTGAAGAGTTTGTCATGCCCGATGTAGGCAGGGTGTGTAACTCGACCGCACTCGCGTCCAGCGCCGGGAGCGAGGAGAGCGCGACATCCGGTCCATCACTAGAGATACCCACTATTGCGACACAACTGCGGTCTTACGGTATAGCCACACGTAACCGTGGTCATGCGGCTGACCGCTCTGGTGGTGCTGCTACTGGGTGCGGGAAGGGAACAAGGCGTCCGCGTGCGGAGGGCCGTCCGCGACGGGGCGCACGGGGCGCGG
>JAABUM010004645.1_pt1 | contig 15274 bp, 12 predicted proteins | sample 5559161 | NCBI WGS metagenome assembly JAABUM01 (sample SAMN10711868, study PRJNA513369) | rock metagenome | isolation source: Antarctica rocks | place: Antarctica: Victoria Land, Siegfried Peak nord
CTGGTACAACCGTAAACGCCTACATTCTGCACTGGGATATATGTCCCCCGAGGAATTTGGAAGAAACTTAAACAAACAAATTATTGCAGCTTAACTAAATGTCCATTTTATTGTTGCAAGTCCAACTCCTTGTCATACTGTTTTCTTGTTTTTGACATCTTGTTAAGTTATAAAAATCCCTTAACTTAATGTCCAATCAAAGGTAGCAACTCCAATACCCGGGATTACAGTAGAAGATAATGGGCTGATAAAATTTAATGGCAAAAGCGTTAAAAAACTATACTTAGACGGTGATGACCTTTTAGACGATAAGTACAACATTGGCACGCGTACTATCCCGCAGAACTTGGTAAACGAGGTACAGGTATTGGAAAACCACCAGCGCATCAAAGCTTTGGAGGGCAAAATTTTTAGCGACGATGTGGACATTAACCTATCTTTTAAAGAAGGCGCAGGTTTAAAAGTAGTTGGGCAAATACAGGCTGGTGGAGGTTTGCCTAAACTATATGATGAAGACGTTAATGCCATTTCGTTAAAAAACAAGTACAAATCAATTTCAGAACTTAAAGCCAACAATATCGGGAATGCGCTTTCTGACAATGTTTTATCCCTAAATGAACTACAAGACAGGGCAAGAAGGGGTTACACACCGGAACAGTCACAACTTTCTGCCGGAACAGGCTCCAGCCCTTCTATAGATAAGCAGCGGTACCTTTTCAACAATTCCGGCCTGTTAAACAGTGCCAACCTCTGGAAACTAAAGTCAGGCATCCAGATTAAATCCAAAGCTTATTACCAGTACGACGGACAACACCAGCGTTACCAAAACCTGACGAGTATTTATCTACCGCAGGACACGGTTAATTATACCGAAGCGCAGGACAATAAAGTGTTTTCCCAAAATGCTTATGCAGACCTGATCGTTTTTATCAACCGTGCCGATTACTATTTAAACAATGCGCTTGTTTTTAAATATACCCACGAGCAGGACAATGCTTATTTGCTGGCCAATTCAAAACCGCTAAAACAACAGTATATGTCCAGCATCGAGGATTTTTCTAATGAACTGAACCTAATCAAATCCCCGAGAGGAAAAGTTTTAACTGAATATTACTCGTACCTGAATTACAGGAATGCACCGGAACAGCTTATTATTGACAGTGCCGCTTATCCGGCTATTTTTCAAACCAATGCGATTTTGCAAAACGTAAGGCAAAAAGTAAATATCCCTACTTTTTTTACCAATGATTATTTGAACACGCATTTTGCAACAGGTAAACTATCTCAATCTTATAAAATCGGGCTATCGGCAAAAATTCAAGACTATACTTCAGCACTCCAGGGAACCAATGCGCAAAACGAACAGATTGTGCCAGACAGTGCTTCCAACGCTTTAAGCTGGAACGAATACCGGGCTTATGTAGAACCAAACTACGAGTTTCGGTCCGGCGATTTTCGGTTGATCGCCAAGCTTCCGGTTTATTTACAGCAATTAAATTACAATCAGGAGGATGTCGAAAGCCAGCATTATAGCCGGATATTGTTCAACCCAAACCTGTCTTTCAGGTATGACCCGCAAAAAGGTATTGCAGGAAATATTTTTTACACTAGAACCGATAATGCAGGCAACATTTTGCAGAGTTATAACAACATTGTGCTAAACAATTACAGGAGCATCAGCCAGAATAATAATATTTTAAGTGTTTATCAAAATAATCAGATTGGCGTTCTATTGTCTTACAAAAACCCGGTTAAGATATTTTTTGTCAATTTATCTGGCAATGCCCGTATCAATAATTACAACACCATTAACTATAGCAGTATCAGCAGGGAACTTTCTTTTACCGACAGGGAACTGTATAACAACGTCAATAAAAGTATTGATGGACGGGCAGACATCAGCAAATATATTTTTGACTTAAATGGAACAGTAAATGCTTCTTTTGCACTTCAGTACGGGCTGCAAAACCAGGTAGTGAACAATGTAATTTTTCCGTTTACAAACCTTACGCGTACTTTCAATGCAGGTGCTACCGGCAGTTTAGGTAAGAAAGTCCGTTACGATTATGATTTGAGGTTTTTATATAGTAAAAACAAACCGAAAGAAACACTTGCAACCGTAAGCACAGCCACTACTACCGTTGTACGAAATCAGCTCGCTTTGGAATATGACGTTTCGGATGTTTGTTATCTAAAAGCGACTAATATCAATGAACTAAACCGCAACAATTCAGGTTTAAACGCCGATTACAATTTTATTGATTTTTCTGCCCGTTACCGTTTAGTCAAGTTAAAAACCGATCTGCAATTTGAGGCAAATAATTTGACCAATATTAAAAATTATCAAACTGTTGTTTTATCATCCAATACGCAATACAATTACCAATATCCATTAAGGGGAAGGTTAATATTGCTCAAGGCATTTTTTATATTTTAAAAGTTATAATAACTTTTGTTCCCTGACGGAAAAATAGTAAATATTGAGTTAACAAATTAAAGTAAATCAAACAAAGCTTTCTCTACTATTTAGCGACCTCTGCCTTTTTTAAACGCAGCGTGGGAAACATTAAACTTCCAATTAATTCTCGAACTGCCGCAAGATAAACAGTCATAATTTAAAACGTAATGCGCCTCAAATCCTCAAAAAAAAGGTTCGAGTTTAGTCCTGTTGGGGCTCGCCATTAACAGTGTATTAGCCCGCCGGAACAGAACTCGAACCAAGGTTTTTAGGAGGCTAACAGCTGTAAATCCTTCAGAAAGGGGTTCGAAAAGTTTCCCCTATGGGCTACTGATTAGGTTAGAGTGAGCTGAATCTGATTTATTACTATCCATTATTAGCAGGATAGGTCCCGAGCAGGGGGTTAAAGCCAATGAAAATCCATCTTTCATTTCTTTTTCCGGTTTTCTAGTACGTCCGCGATGTTGACAGAGGAACATTCGGCGATCAGTGCGGCTACAATCGCGGGTGGCATGGCTTCCCCATTTATAAAGTTCATACAGCCTTTCTGGAATTTGGCATCAGGTAACTGGCTAACGTACTTGGCGTGCAGAGAGGGGTTCATGTACATGGGCATGCAATGCAGCGACATATAATTCTTAGTGCTGCCGAGGCCGTATTTCATATAACAGCGCTCTTCGTATAGGATCATTTCCTTGCCCATCATAGGTTTGATAACGGGGATTACACTTAGGTCGTTCGCCATTATCGCTTTGTGGATCGCAGTTAATGTTCCCTGCCTTTCGGCGGGCATACTGTTGATGAATTCGGAAATTTCCATAGTCGAATTTACGAAACTTCTTTGAGCAATTACTTGCCAATTAGATCTGCTATTGTACTACGGGAATATTGGCCTGTTACTAGTCGATTTGCGGCTTGGTATGATCCGGTACTTTTCGTCGAACCGTAAATCTTTTACAGATTCCAGATGTTATAGAAAGATTAACATTTAAAAAAATCTTTAATAAAAGGAATTGCTCAAATTGTATTAGTTGGCTAACATAAGGCGATTCACTTCTGACTTAAAATAAATCTATTTTTAAAGAATGAAAGATTGCTTTCAAGTATCATTTTTGTAGCCCCAACGATACAAATTTCCAATTTTTTTTTAGAAGATATTCAGGCTTTAGTACATTTATTTAATTAAAATTATGCTTTTTCGCAAGGAGCACGGGAAGTTTATACAATAAATTTAGTTCGTTTAACTGTTTAATTTTTTAAAGCAAAAACAAACGAAGGATATTCTGAATCCGGAAAAACTATCGTGGGCTAAATTAGTTGAAATTTTGGGAGGTGGTGACAGATCTTCATTAAAAGTAAAAGTTGAAGGTTGGGCGAATAAACTTAATGATACCTTTAATCAAATTGCATACGAAGTCATTTTTAAAAAGATAGATAATAGTAGTCAAGATTCTGATAATACATAAACATTGGATGTGATAAAACAGCTTTCTACGAAAGAAGCAATTACTTCAATTTCTTAGTAACTGAATGCTCCATTACGGTTAAGTATTAAAAAAAGAAAACTATGAAATTCAAGTTAGACCAAAATGCTTATGCCTATTTGCATGATGCTCTTTATGATGTTTTTGACCAATCTCTTAATCACTCGCAAATGGATAAATTTTTTGAATTGCATCTGCCTATGATGGTGTTCTGGATACATTAGGCAGAGGGGAACTTTCGGACAAAATATGTTTTTACTTTAATTAAATGAAAGTTCCAAACTATAAGGATACCTAAGAATATGAAGATGAGTTTCCCCGGAAGATTGCTGAAAGTAAGGACAAATTTTTAGCTTATATTAATAATTGACTATTACAAAAAAACGACTGAATTCGTGTAATCAGCGTTCAACAGGCTCAATTTGAAGTGTAGCCCCTTTCTTCTAAAATCTAGACAATTTAACCAGCGAAAAAGTTATTGAAAACAGAGTTACATTTTGTGTTATAGTTTGGCAAACCCTCCAGAGCAGTGCCTTCGTACATTAAAAATAATTAGGTAGAAGTATAATCTTATTTAGGAAATCAATTTTTAAACAAAAATGCCACCTATTTAATTAAGAAAGCCTAACTACTATCATTCCGAGTAATTAGGCTTTGTAATAGTCGTCTTGACAGGACAATTTTTGAACCACTTTTTGCAGGATCTGACGAAGCTGGCGGGTCGGTTCGTGGTATTGTCTCGTAAATCCTTAAATTTAAAACGTAGCAGAAAGATCACCTCCTTAAATCAGAATAAATGGCCCTAACCAAAATCATTAACCGCACCATCTTGTTTGGCGTGTTATTTCATATATTATGGAGTGTAAACTCAGCCATGGCCCAGCCACCAACCCGCGACCCGCATACGCCTGGTTATGTATCGGCCACGGAATTACCGGATGGTGCCATTCCTTCGCCCGGCTCCAATGGGAATTTTATTATCGGCCCCACACATGACCCTGCGCCCCAATCGATGGTACAGGACAATGTACCGCAGGGAACCATATGCCGCTTTACCATGGATTCGAAGGACAGCAAAATTTTTCCTGGCATTGCCCGGGAACCAAATACATTTGGCTCGGCAGATCCGGTAAACCCTGCCAAGTTAATCGTCACTTCAAGCCATCCGGCCCCCTACATGCGTCAGGTGGCAGTGTATGTTCCAAGACAGTACGTTGCCGGTACCGTAGCACCGTTTATAGTTGGCGCCGACGGGCCAGACAATTTGCTTTTCACGGCATTGGACAACCTGATTGCGGAAGGCAAAGTGCCGGCGATGATCGCCATCTCTATCGGTAACGGCAGCGGCGATGCCCAGGGCAGCGAACGAGGCCTGGAATACGATACGATGAGCGGCGTATATGCAGAATTTGTTGAAAATGAAATACTGCCGCTGGTGGAAAGCAAGTGCAAGGTAAAACTTACCAAAGATCCTGCCGGTCGCGCTGCTATGGGTGGCAGCTCGGGCGGATCATGCGCCTTGATCATGGCGTGGTACCACCCCGAATTGTACCACCGTGTGCTCACCTATTCCGGCACTTTTATAAACCAGCAATGGCCCTACAGCCCGAAAACGCCGCACGGCGCGTGGGAATTTCATGAACACATGGTCCCGAAAAGCCGCCTAAAACCATTGCGGATCTGGATGGAGGTGGGCGACCAGGACCTTTTTAATCCAAACGTCATGCGCGACGACATGCATGATTGGGTAGTTGCAAATGAAAATATGGCAAAAGTGCTCGCCTCTAAAAACTATCAATACCAGTTTGTTTTTGCCCGCAACGCCCGGCACGTTGATTATAAAGTAAAAAAGCAAACACTTCCTGAAGCACTGGAGTGGCTTTGGAAAGATTACCGGCCGGCGAAGGTTGCCCGATAACGAATATTTGTGAGAAAATCAAGTAGTCGGGATCAAATCATTTCACGATTCATTCTCAAAAATAGGGCTATCCATTCCCAGCCAAACACGTCACATTTAATAAACTATTTACCTCAAATGATTCAATAAGCTTTCCCTTTTAAAAGTTAGTGTACGCAAACGGTCCTTATCGAAAAAACGTCTCTACAATAAAACTCGACTGGATTATAAACAGGGATTAGGTTTTTTAAATAGATTATAGCAATAAATAAAAACAGTCTTTTTATTTATTGCGCTCTTGCTACCTATTACGTTTGAACGAAGGGATACGTGTAACTGAAGTTTCGAGTTAAAAATTAAGGTTTTTGTGAATTTTCTTCAGATTTTATCATTGTCCTTTATTGATACAAAGCATTATTTAAGGTTTAGGGGTTCGTAAAAATGCCCTCGAACATATTGCTTCGCAGTTAATTTTTTTATCGAAAAAAACGAAAAGTAGTTTACATAATGAAATGAGTTCACAAGAATTATGAAAAAACAAAAGAGTTCAGTTGTATGGAAGATCATCCTTTTTGCTGTTTTAATTCGTCTTATAGTTTATGATATGTCAATTGTTTCTACATACAACTCCAGGCTTTATTGGCGTTCCCTTGTTGCTAGTTGCCAACGGTAGGGTATAGCTTAACAGTGTTCGGACAAACGATGGTATCAATGATGCAGGGAATTAAAGAATGGGGGCTTTTGCATAAAGGCCATCAAAACAGTAGCTAAGTTAAACGGGGGCACTGTCGCATTAGATCACGTTGAGTTAGATGAGCCGTTACATCTAACTCAATTAGCTATCGGCCATCTGCTATACCATTTTGTCTGCTTTGATCACTGTCTCATTGGTTATCATTACAACAACATTTGTCAAATCAATAAAGTTACCTTCATCCGGATGAAGATTCTTTAGATAGTTTTCCGTCGCAAAGAATTGATGATAGTCGTCGAACGAATCAAACCATATTTCAGTGATACCATCATAAAGAGGTTTGGGAAAACCTGGGGATTCTATAGCATGGGTTATAATATACTTTCTTACATATTGCTGCACTTCCGGTATTGACGCGAATAATGGAGCATGCTTGTTCTTATGATAATTTACGAATGCATCGAAGCTCATACCAGGTAACCTTTGAATTAAAAACGAAAATTTGACCATATCTTTTATTTATTTGCAACAAAACTATTTTAATTCGTTTTGCATGGCAAGTGCGCATAAATTAGTCCCTATGCCCTTTAAGGCTTTATCAATTTGAAAATATGTATGAAAAGAAAATTCCGGTTAGATTAGAATGCGGGCTTCACTTGTTTAAAGAATTGCTGAACGGAAAATGGAAACTCATGTTGATCTATTACATCTCGGCAGGCTATAAAAGGCCTGGTGCGTTACAACGAAAAATCCCCTTTGCCGACAGACGTGTATTAACCAACCAACAGCATGAACTGGTGCGCCATGGCTTTATCAATAAAGTTGTATTCGATACAAAAATCCCTAAAGTCGAATATGAGCTTACGGGCTTAGGGGAAGGCCTGCTCCCAATTATCTTAACCTTGGAAATATGGGGAGAACAGAATAGGATAGTATTGGAAAACGCAATGAAACAGTAAACTGCATGGGAATACTCAACTGAGATAGTAACAATTTAACATTATTCCACCTGGGGGAATCAGTACGCTTCCATCAGTGCTCGCACAACTTTCTACAAAATGACATATATCTTTATAGGATAACAACCTACCTTTTATTCTGCACACAACTGGGACTATCGTAGATTTATCAACATATGTCAGGACGATTCAATACTATCTTATAGTAAAACCTCCGTCTACATTAATAATTTGCCCTGTTATCCAGGCTGCTTGGTCTGAAGCCAAAAAATAAACTGCATTGGCAACATCTTCAGCTTTACCTAATCTTTTTAACGGATAATTGTAGTGGACTTCCGTTTCAAATGCGGTTAATTGTTCCTGGTTCAGGCTGTTTTTCCATTTATTAAAGGTTTCAGTTTGAGTGGACCCGGGTGATATACTGTTTATTCTGACCCCATATTCACTTAATTCATTCGCTAATGCTTTAACCATAGATACCATGGCGCCCCGGCTGGCAGAATAAAGCGAAGAATACCTGCCTTAACCATTTTATGCGACCAGTAGGTAGAGATATTGACTATAGCGCCCTTATGTTGAATTAAACCTGGTAAAAAACTTTTAATCATTAGAAAAGGAACTTTCACATTAAAGTCAAATAAAGAATCAAAGTTTTCCGTAGTGTATTCGCCTACAGAAGCAAATTTTGCCAATCCGGCGTTATTGATAAAAAAATCAATCCTGCTTGTTAGCAACAATACAGAATCCACAATAGAGGGAATGTTTTCAACTTTAGATAAATCACCACTTACGCAATAAATATTTATTGGATAATCCAATAATTTTAGTTTAGCTGCATTTAGGCTTGACTCAATCCTGGAAATCAGGACCAAGTTTACCCCGTGCTCAGCAAACTTTGTAGCTATCGAAAAGCCGATGCCCGAGGATCCGCCTGTAATTACTGCTACTTTTTCGCTTAACATGCTTTATAGAATTAAATTTGATAAACTGTAAAGCAAATTTGGGCAATTTAATAATGTTCCGTCCTGATCGAGCTTGTAACCAAAGACAAGAAAAATGAAATCAATACCGGCAAAAAAGAAGAAAGTAACTATCGCTTTTAGGCGAAAGCCTTCATAAGGTCGAGGGATAAGTCAAGATAAAGATTGTCGAAGCGATAAAAACGGGGATGATCAGTTGGTGGGGAGGCAACCTGAAACATCACGTTCCAAGAAACACGATAAAAGCATGGGCGGGCAATCTTAATTAGATTACTTTGCTAAATACAAACAGCCCTTTAGTACTTCGAGGAATGGCCCAAGGTCAGGAATCAGGCTTATTCATAAAGAAAATAAAGGGGCTGACCAATCCATATCAGTTTTTTAAAAAAGCCAAGCAAAGCGATCTTGAAGATGGGCTTTCAGGAAAATACAACCACGCGCGTAGACCTTGTTCATTTTGATCTTGAAATTTTTTGAAGAAATTTAACAATAGGTGAATGGATACTATCCACATTGGAGTCTGTCGATTGAAAAATCTAAGTTTTACAAAATGATTAATGTTGTTACATCAACGGATAAGACAATGGTTCGGCCGCAAGTTTACCCGATACCAAAGCTTTAATCTCTGGCAAAACAGACAAAGTAACTTCATCCATCGGAGCTTCCATTTGCTTAAGCGTTTTTAACAGCTCATCATGGTTCCCTTTATTGCTTAGGGCAGCTAAGCCAATTTCTGCGGCTGCAGAGAGGTTATCTGATAATTTAACAATGGATTGTAAATAAGCTGATTTAGTACTGGCGGCATTAAAACCAATACGGTTGTTCATCCAGAGTTGAAGTTGATTTTTGATCTGCTGCTTGCTTAACTCATCGCCGTTTTTTAAATAAGTGGCTACAATTTTTCTAAATGCCAAACGCGGTTCCGAGTCGCAATGCGCCACATCTGCTATATTAAACATTGGTGAGGCCAAATTCTTTTTTACAGGGTTAGGCACAAACATAGCACCCATCAAGCGCCTGTAGCCTTTCACCGGTACACAAAGATCAGTCAGTGTTTTTATAGACGTGATATCACCGCCATCTGCCCATCTGGAAATTAGGCGGCTATAATTGCTCTGTTCATCAAGCCCCAGGTCATTCAATTGAAAATTAATCGCCCACAATCTGCGGTACATGTCGTCAACGTCTTTTTTGTTGGCTGGCGACCATAAACGTTCGGCAATAGCAGCAGTTCGCGGCCATACCCTGATCTCTTCATTTTCAGCATTTACCATTTCTGTCCACATGGCAGCTTCTGCACCTAAAATACCTTTCTCAGTATCCGCAGCACTGATATTTGCCGGTATCGGATCGGCCAGATAATGAATATAAGCAGGCAAATACATATCAAGGTAATATCCGCTAGATACCACGACCTGGTTGTTATGCTGGATAATATTACTAATGAGCTTATCATCAGGTGCTGTTGGTTTCCACTTTTGTATAATTACATCCTGCGGCAGTGCTGAGTTAAAGGCTTCTTCCCATCCGATCAATTGTTTGTTATATTTTTTAGCAATGGTATACATCCTTTTAACAAAATAAGCCTGAAGCTCATCGGTGTTTTTAAGATTTTTCATTTTCATAAAGGCAACTATTTCCGGGTTTTGCTTCCATGCAGCACCGTTATTTTCGTCAGCACCTATATGCAGGTAAGCATCAGGGAACAGGGAAGTCATCTCTCTAAAAAGCCGGTCGAAAAAAACATAAGTGCTTTCCTTGGCTGGGTTAATGGTTGGGGTTGTACCCTCAGTAATGATCTTCATTATTTTTGAGGGGTTTATGTTTTTTATGGTGTCAATATTGTAACGTTTTGCGGGTTTATAGTCTGCCGGATAACTTGCTAAAAATGGGTACGCCGCAAGGATACTTGTACAATGGCCAGGCAGATCAAACTCTGGGACCACGATAATGCCACGGTTATGAGCATATTGCACCAGTTCAATAATTTGTGCCTGTGTATAGTATAATCCATTTGACCCGTTCTGCTGTAATTTAGGGTAAACCTTTGATTCGACCCGAAAGCCTTCATCATCACTTAAATGGAGGTGAAGCACGTTCATTTTGACTACTGCCATTGCATCGATATTTCGAAGCAAAACGTCTATTGGAATGAAATGGCGGGCAGCATCAATCATTAATCCGCGCCATTTAAAACGGGGCGAGTCGGAGATTTCAGTAGCTGGGCAGTAATATTCCTTTTTGTTTGGGACTATCATTTGATAAAGCGTTTCAAGCCCCCTTATCGCACCTACATCCGTAGCTGCGTCTATGATAATTTTGCCTGCGGTTATACTTATTTTATAGCTTTCGTCCATCCCTATCTTCGGTTCAATACGCTTATCAAATTTGATAACAAGCTGTGCATCTGCTTGGTTATCCGCCAGCTTGAGGTACTCTTGTGAAAAATACAGATGGGTACGTTTGGCTGTGTGCTGGTAAAACCGGTTTGCAGCATCAAGTATCTTTTCGCTTTTAGGGCCATTAATACCAACGGTAAAATGGTTGGTGAAAATGAAGCTGGCACCTCCCAGTTTTACAGATTTTGGCCAGGGCATTACTACTAAAGAATCATTACCCTGGGCACGACAAGCCAAAGTGCTTGAAAAAAGCAAAAAAGCAGTTATAAAATTTCTCATAATTAGATTAATAATAAGTTTGGCTAATGTTTTTGTGATGAGTTTTCTTTCATTATTTAACTACACGGGTTAAAGGTAAAGGATATTGACTATATAGTCAAGCTTATTGACCGTTATTTTAAGAACATATATATTTGCGTGACAAAGAATTAAAATAAATTCGCTACTAATGCTCGATAAAAAAAGGAAAGCTGTTATAGATTCAATCACAGAAGAACGCAGGTACAACCTTGGTGTCCATTTGTACGTTATTTACTGGCACCAGCATGCCTGGACGAAAAAGAAATGGGCAGCAGACGGCTGGTCGGATATTACGGCTGACCAACTTAAATTAATAAACCTGTTGGCCAGCGGGGAAAGCATGAGCGGCAGTAAACTTGCCAGAAGGGCCCATGTAACAAAACAGGCCATGAGCCAGATGGTCAACCTGATGGAAAAGAGGGGCGTACTTGTAGTGCAGCAGGATCCAGATGACTCACGTGTCAAAATGATCTCCCTGTCTGCGTATGGTGCTAAATTTTTAAAGTATTTCAGTTCGTATACAAAAGAGCTTAATAAACAGTACACAGAAATAATTGGTGAAGATAAAATGCGGATGCTGACTGAGATCACCGGCGAACTTGCAGACGTTCTGATCGAAGAAAATGGAATGCCAAAACTTGGATTTACTAATTAAATAGTTAACATAGAAAGTGTATTTAAAATGAAGTTTATGACCAGTTTCATTTTGATAATATTATTGTCTTGCTAAATCTGCCCCAAGCTATGAAAGCTGCAATTACTGCAAAAGCTATATTTACCCCTATGACTAATGCCTCTCCTCTTGCTATATGGAAAACACTTGCAGCTATCATCAGTACAATGATTCCTATAGATGCAATTGCTGTAAGTTTTGGCTTGATGCGAAGAAGTGATGGTATTATGAGTCCAATTGCCCCCAATAAGTCTACAATTCCGGTAAACTTTACCAAGTTATCAGCAACATGTAATACCCAGGGCCACATAGCAGCTAATTTACTGACTGGTTGAAACAACTTCATCCCGGCCGCCCAGATAAAGCTGGCCGCCAGAACTACTTGTGCTACCCAAAGGGCAAGGTGTAGTGCTTCTAAAGGTCTTTGCCCGTTTGTCATTTGATAGTTCCATTTTATTAACAGAACAACAGTATTGATATTTGCTTTCTATCGGTAAGCACTTCCCTACTGGTTAGTGCTTACCGGTAGGTTAGTAATTTAAGAATATAAACACTAAAAGGACCAAAAATGCTGACAGGAGAAGGGTATCCTAAAAATATGCTTTCTATCAAGGATGCTTTAGAAGCACTGGAAGGAAAATAGAAACTACTGATTTTATTTGCATTGTCCTCCGCCCCTAAGAGGTTTAAGCAAATATCAAAAGAGGTCAATGGGATTTCCGATAAAACACTTTCTAAAGAGCTGAAAAGGTTAGAAGCGAATCAGCTAGTGAAAAGAGATGTTTATGATACTTTCCCTCCGACTTTGGAATATTCCATTACTACGCACGGAAAATCAATAGAAAAAGTTACGGAAGAGCTAAATTATTTGAGGTTGGCACACCGCAAAAAGGTTATTGGGAAATGATTGCAGTAATATGTCTTGCCTACCTCACAAGTCTATTGCCCATGAAAACCAATGTGTACCCTTGATACCCCATTACAAAAAAACGAAGGAATTCGTGTAATCAGAGTTTCATAAGTTAATATGGGGATTTGGTAAGATTTATTAAAAATTTACCATTATTTGTCATAGAAATTCCACTGAAATGACCACCTGCCTCTGGTATTTCAACGTAACAAGGCCGTATATACAGCTTATATGTACAGGTGTATAATTACGCCTAACCAGTTTTTAAAGCAAAGCGTTAATTCTTTTTGGTTTATTTAAACCTATTTTCTTCCTGTTTCTTGCTTGTATATTCTATGTAAATTGGAAATAAAAGCTATGTAAATTGAACGTGCTCAAATGCCAATTACATTTCTGTTAGTAATTCTTAGTCGGTTTCGGAAGTTGGGGCTTTGTGTAATTGATTTGAAAAGTATGCTTTAAATTTAAGCATCGGCATTTCTATAATCCAAAAGCTTAATACGGCTATGATCCATGTACATGAAAATGCAATGATTAAAGTAGCCGGAAAGGCGTTTTCCGGAAAGAAACGGTTTGCGAAATAGGCGTAAAAATCATGAAGTAAATCATGATAAACATAAAAACCGTAAGTGATGATACCGAAGTTACGGAGCAGTTTAATGCTGAGTATCTTCTCCAGCAGGCCATTTGCTTTAATTGTCTCCAACAAAACGCCTGCTGCACATATATCAATTAAGGTAAAGCCAAAGATCGATATCCAGTTGGTAGCAGAACCAGTGTAAGGGACTTTTAATAAATTAGTTATGGTTAAGTAAGTGATAATCAGCAAAAAAAGTCCTCCAAAAATCATCCAATGCCTTAGTCTGAACAATAATTCTTTTTGCGGACCCCTAATGAGTAGTGCAAGTAAACCACCAATCAACAAAGCGTCGATACGGGTTGGCATACTTCGGTATAAAAGTTCTAATTCAAGTAGTTTTGATGATGCCGTTGCTACGATTAGCCACCGGATAAAGGGCATTGTAATGATAACAACAGTGCATATCTTAATTAAAGATTTTCTGTTGCCTATCTTGTAAACCAGCAAAGGCCATATCAGGTAAAATTGTTCTTCTACACACAAAGACCAAAAGTGCCCGATATATAAGTGGACAGGAAATCCAAACCATTTAGTTACGTTGGCACCAAAAGTCAAACGGTCAAATTGATAAACGTTTTCGGCGTGGTTCAAAAAAATAAATCTTGCATAGTTCCCAAAGTAGCCCGGCCAGGTGGCCCATCTCCAGTCCCACTCCCAATGGACAAATGGGGATAAAATCAAAAACAATGCCCACAGAAAATAGTATAACGGAAAAATACGCAAGGTTCTGCGCATGTAAAAATTTAAATATTTATTGGCTTGGTGCCTGCTGTCGAATAGAATTCCTGTAATAAGAAAACCCGACAAGACGAAAAATATATCTACCCCTGTCCAGCCCCAACCGAATATGAATGCTTTTCCATTACCATAGTGCTGGAAAAAAACCATAATAACAGCAATAGCCCTTAAACCATCCAACCCTGGGTAATGGTTATGAATTACTTTTTCATTCGAAATTTCTTTTTTAAAGGTATTATCATCTTTTGAAGTTAAGTCCATAATATTTAATTAGATAAGTTCGGTTTTATAAACGTATCTATTATTCTTTGATTCAACAAAGAGCAAACAAACATTTTTAGGGGGAAATGATAAATTTACCGACAGAGACCTTCTGTCCCATTAGTGGTAATATTGAACCTTTTTGGGTCAAAACAAAAATTTCGAAGATTTTAAAAGGGTCTATATAATCTCAGCTTAAAGGCCTTTTTAAATTGTATGATTAATACCACTAATTGGTCTGGGATATTTCGTTTAATTATTTGGAACAACTGAAGTATTTATTTTGGCCGACGATTCGCATATTTCTAAAATTTGCTTTAAAAGAGATAATTCGGTTGTTCATTTAAACGAAGGGTTTGGTGTCATCTGGGTTTCACAAATAAAACGGAAGACACAGTAATATTCTTTTTCAATTTCAGGGTTATCCTTCAATAATATCAGGCCTTTTATGAAATTTTGATACCCTTAAAAACACTGTATAGTGGTTAAATTATAGCAAAACACTCCCAATTACTTGTTAAGACCTCTTTTCTTAATAATTAAACTACTATCGGCTGAAGGCCGATAGATTTGTTATCGACTGAAGTCGACTTTAAGCTTATTCACTAATCGTAAAGTCTTCGTCTTTTAGATCTTCATCCTGGTTTTTTATATATTCCTGAAGGAGCTATAATAATTTATGCTTATCCCTAATGATGGTTCAATTATATCTTCGTAACTCTGTTTAAAGGAGTAGCCATAATTATCTTGTAATAATATCTACCTGGCCACCATTTTTAAAAAGGTCGTGCGATATAAAATAGCCTTTGTTTTCTTTTCCGTTCACTTTGATAGCTGTTAAGGCCCTGCCTTTTCCTGGTTTTGTGATCGTCAGCGTTTTA
>JAABUM010004648.1_pt1 | contig 15272 bp, 18 predicted proteins | sample 5559161 | NCBI WGS metagenome assembly JAABUM01 (sample SAMN10711868, study PRJNA513369) | rock metagenome | isolation source: Antarctica rocks | place: Antarctica: Victoria Land, Siegfried Peak nord
CGAGGACGGCGACGGCCGAGTTGGTGGTGCCGAGGTCGATTCCGACCGCACGTGCCATGGTGATCTCCTGTTGTGTGCTGCTGGGCTGGGGGTTGTGCTCGGTATGCCGGGCGGCCGGCTGCTTGGGGCAGCTGGCCTGCCAAAGTTGAGGCTTCAACGCTCAATCTGCTCCAACATGGCCGCGGTTGTCAAACGACGCCGGGCAAAGTTGCGTACATCAGACTCAACTCTGGTTGGCCGAGCAGTGTTCCCGATCTTCCGGGAAAGTTCGGAGACCCGTTTGTAGGAACGCGCCGAAGATGTCATCGACGCACGGACTTGTCATCGGTGTGGCATCCGCTCACGAAGTTGTCATGCGGGTAAGATTGAGGGTCGTGGGATCGGCGGAGGGTTTGTTGACCGAGGTCCTTTATGTGAGCGGGGATGGTGAGGCGGTTACGACCACGCTTGGTGACGTGGATGAGGTGCGACTGCTGCAGGGGCTCCCGGTACGTCCGGCCCGCTCCCATCGCGGTTCGACGCACTACTCGGGTTGGTTCTGGTCGGCGACGCAGGGCGCCCACTTGGTGTTCGAGAGCCGCTTGGAGCATGACCGGCTCCTGATGGCTGACTTCGATCCTGACGTGCAGGTGCTGGCCACGCAGCCGCTGTGGTTGCAGGGCTCGGACCGAGGCGTTCGGCGCCGGCATGTCCCGGATGTCCTGGTGGAGACTCGGTCGGGAGTCGTGCTTGCGGATGTGAAGCCAGCCGAGTTCGTCAAGCAACCTGAGGTGGCTGCTGTCCTGATGTGGACTGCGCGCCTGTGTGCGATGCGCGGCTGGAGGTATGAGGTGTGGTCGGAACCGGATCCGGCCGTTTTAGCGAATCTGCGGTTGTTGTCGGCGGCCAGGCGCACAACGCCTGATGCCGGCTCGATCGCAACCTTGGCGACGGTTCACCCGGATGGTTGCACGATTGGCGAAGCGACTCGCGCCGTGGCCGCCTTATCGATCACGCCGGCACGGTTGACGGTTCTGTGGTTGCTGTGGGCTGGCCGCTGGACGGCTGATCTCACACGCCCGTTGTCCGACGCGACGGTTCTGTCGGTCGGGGCATGAACGCGGTCCTCGAGCTCGGCGTTGGCACCCGGGTCTTCTACGAGGGGCAGGCATGGACTGTCGCGGAACTTGCTTCGGTGGGTGTCCTGTTGACGTCGGGGTCGGGTATGCGGCGAACTCAGCTGTCGCATTTGGTGGCCCACGGACGGTTCTTGGATGCACCGGCCGACGATCTCCAGCAACAATCGTCGGCTGCGCATCGGGTGCAACGGCTGGATTCGGCGACCGAAAAGCGAGCCAGGCGGATCCACGCACTGTTGGTGATCCCTGAGGAGTCGACGTCCTTGGCGGACGCGTACGCAGCAACGGCCGAGGAGCTGGGCGTCTCTGTCCGGACCCCGCATCGGTGGGTGGCCCGCTATCAACAGCTGGGTCCTGCCGGCTTGGTCGATCAGCGGGCCTCGCGACCCCCTCCACCTCCCGCAGGCACAGCGGGCAGAACCGTGGCTCCGTCGGGCGCCTCGGGCTGACCCGGTGGTACCCCTTGTAGTAGCGCATCAGCTGGTCGGTCAGGGCCTGCGCGGCGACATCCCCTGGCTGCTCGACGGGCGGCAGCCCGCCTAGCTGGACGGCCGCCATGCCCGCGGATCTGATGAGCTGCATCAGCCGGGCGCGGGACCTGCTCGGCGACCAAGCGCCTTTCGCGTCCCCCTACCTGCTCACCGAGCTGTTCTGGCAGGTGTACACCGGCGGAGACATGCGGCTGGCCGCACCACCTGGCGGGGTCCAACACCCAGGCGGCGGCTACCGCGGACATCTGGCCGAGCTCGGCGAGCTCGGTGATGTCGACCTCAGACCGCTGTTCGCCCTCACCGCAGAGATCCTCGCGACGTCCACCTGCACGGAACCCTCACCGCTGACCTGGCGACCACCCTGAATACCAGGCCAAACCGCCCTCCCTGGCCCGTCCCCGACCTCCGCGCGCAACGATGGGGCACCGGACGACACGATACTGAGCTCGCTTCCGGCCGCGCTGCTGACGGTGCGGGTGTACCAGGTGTCAACGACGACGATGATGCTGGACACGGCCATGGCCATGCCTGCCCACCTGTATGGGACGCAAGCCCGCGTCGACTGGATCGAGAGGTACCGCCAAGGCGTCTACGGGACTGGCCATCACGAGACCACCGAGCACGTCGTCGACGGTTGCGACCAACTGGCCGGGCTACTGGTCCACGGCAACCGGCGGGAACGCACCATCGACAACGTCACCACCAAACAGGTGGCACACACCTTCGGCACCGCGTCGACGGACCGAATCCCCAACTGGTCCATCGACGAGTAGCGCCGCCGTCGCCTCTGAGGCTGGGGGGGTGACCGATATCGAGGTAGTCGGCGCAGCGCCCTGCTACCACCGGCCGCCGGCCTGAGGAGCCGTACCCTTCGCGCCGCGGTGTGGTGGAATGCCGCCACGGTACGCACGATGAAGGGGACCAATGATCGACAAGATTGACGCATCCGCTGCCACCGATCGGCGCCATCGCCGCGGCTGGGTCCTCGCAGTGGCTGCCGGCGTCGCCCTCGGGGTGGCGAACTCATCGAGCAACGTCTTCGGGTCGGCGTACGGCCCGTACACGACGATCCCGGGCCAGGGGGTCCTCTGGCTGGAGTACCTCAGTGCATGGGTCGGCTCCGCCGGAGCCTGGGCGCTGTTCGCCTTCGCTGTCGGATGGCTGACCCGCCGCCCCGGGGCCGCAGCCATCTGGGCGGTCCTAGGCTTGCTCAGCGCTCTCGTCGCCTACTACCTGTGCGACGCCGCCCTCGGGATGACCGACAGAGTAGCCATCTACCCGCTGGTGTTCTGGTCGCTGCTAGCCCTGCTCGTCGCGCCACTCATGGCTGTCCTGGGAGTCCTCGCGCAGGCCAACACCCGGTGGAGCCTGCTTCCAGGCCTCCTCGCTCCGATGTTGCTGGTCTACGACGCTGCCACGAGACCGGCAGGCCCCGCCCACGTCCGGCCATGGTCGCAGTGGCTGGTGTACGCCGCCGCGGCCGGCCTGGCCCTCGCTTTGACCGCGCGCGCTGCCGCCCTCGGGCGTCAACCGCGGGGGCCACGACTGAGCACTCGACGACGGCTCGCAAGCGGGGTCAGGGGCGGTGGCATACCGCCCCGTGGATAGAGGGTGGTCGCTCAGCAGCCGCTACCGCCGGCGGTGAGCCGCCATGCGCTGTCGGGTTGCTGGTCGAGGACCTGGCCACCTTCAGCACGTCGATGGCCGTAACCCCTTGGCAACCCGGAACTGCTCGACCACGCCGCTCTGTACCGCAAGGACGCCGCTGCGCTCGAGTGACAGAGCCATCGGCCAATCTGCCGAGGATCTGGACAAGTTAGTGGGACGGCGCCTGTCTCACTAACCTGTCGCGCCGCAGGTCAGGGGCCTGCATCCATGACAGATCGCTCGAGAACCTACACCGTTGGTGCAGGCACGGCCCACCCTGAGGAGTGCGATGAGCCGTTCGTCCGACGGACGGCCAAGGTGACGGTGCGCGGGAGCATCCCCACGACACCCGGCCTGAGCGCACAGCAACCGCGCAGCAGGCGGCCGCACGGGTTCTGGCTCTACGCGGGGACGTACACGTTGTTCCTGTTCGCCGCCGGGGCACCCAGCTCGCTGTAAGCGGTGTACGAGACTCGCTGGCACTACTCCGCGGCGACAACCACCGTGGTCTTCGGGGTGTACGCGTTGGCCCTGCTTGCCTCCTTGCTCGTCTTCGGCGACCTGTCCGACGCGATCGGTCGCAAACCTGTCGTCGTGCTCGCGCTGGGGCTGCTCGCCGTCAGCCTCGTTCTCTTTGCTCTGGCCAGCGGGGTCGGTTGGCTGTACGCGGCGCGCGTGGTGCAGGGGATCGCGACGGGGCTGCTGGCGGCGTCCGTCTCCGCCGCCCTGATCGACACCGAGCCGGCGCGGCGACCAGGGCTGACGGCCTCGTGTCCTCGGCCGCAGCCATGGGTGGCCAGGGCGCCGGTGTCCTGGTCGCGGCAGTCCTGGTCCAGTACGCGCCGTATCTCACCCGCCTGATCTACCTGCTCCTCCTCGTCGCCACGGTCGCGCTCGCGGTCGCAACGCTGCGTGGTGTCGCGGAGACCGTCCCTTCCCGTCGCCGTCCTAGGTTCAGCGTGCGCCTCGAAATAGCCACCGACGTGCGGCCCGCCTTCTTCGCCGCGGTGCCGTGCCTGGTCGCCACGTGGCCCCTCAGCAGCCTGTACCTGTCCTTGGGAGCAGTCAGCGGCTCCTTGTTTCGCCGGGTGGGCGAACGGGTGAGCGGCGTTGGTATCGACGCCGGCAATCGTGCCGCGCGCCAGGACGATCTCTGGTTGCTGACAGGAGGCGGAGCCGATCGTCGAGCAAGTACAGCCATTCCTAACCGCCTTCTTCCGGCATACTTCGCGTGACCCGACCGACAGACAACGCGAACAGCTGGCTGCGCTCGGAGTCGAGAACGTCGTCAAGGTGGTGACCACCGCGCGCAGGCTCCCGGGTGAGGGGCCTACGGTCGGGTGCTGGCCCGCCAGGCAGTCTCCGTCGGCACCCCCAGCCAATGGTCGCGAGGACCTCGTCGCGGACCTCGGCCTATCCATGACCCGCCTGAAGGTGGATGACATCGTCGCCGGATCGGCGGCCAGGTAGCGGCCGTTAGGACTGACGAGAATGCGGTCCGCCGACGATGACACGCCGAACGGGTCGCCGGCACCCCCTTGTCCGGAGCTGCCCCGGTGCCGTCGGCACTTCAGCGCCCATGCCTACGCGGCGGTGCGCTCGTCGATCGGACGCCTCCGCAGGGTCGCCTTCTGGATGGCGGGCGGGTCGTAGGCCATGTCGAGGCGGCCGATATCGGTGCCGGGCGGCACGATCTCGTCGATCGAGTTGAGCACGTCGTCGGAAAGGCGGACCTCGGCGCCGGCGAGCAGGTCGTCGAGCTGTTCCATGGTGCGGGGTCCGATGAGCGCGGACGTGACGCCGGGGTGGGCGATCGCGAACGCCATCGCGAGGTGAGTCAGTGGGATGCCGGCCTCGGCGGCGACGGGGATGAGCTGCTCGACGGCATCGATCCGGCGTTCGTCGCTGAGGTGGCTGAAGCGGCTCGCTCGACGGAGGTCGGTCTGCTGACCCTTGCGGACCCGGCCGGTGAGCATGCCCTGCGCGAGCGGGCTGTAGACGATGGTCCCCATGCCGTAGCGCTCCGCGACGGGCAGCACCTCCCGTTCGATGCTCCGGCTGAGGATGGAGTAGGTGGGCTGTTCGCTGCGGAACCGCTCCAGCCCGCGGCGCTCTGACACCCACTGCGCCTCCACCATGTCGGAGGCGGGGAAGCTCGAGGAGCCGATCGCGCGGACCTTGCCGCTGCGGACCAGTTCGGTCAGGGCGGAGAGGGTTTCCTCGATGTCGACGCTGGGGTCGGGGCGGTGCACCTGGTACAGGTCGATGTGGTCGGTCTGCAGCCTGCGGAGGGAGTGCTCCACCTCGGTCATAATCCAGCGGCGCGAGATGCCGCGCTGGTTCGGGTCGTCGCCCATCGGCCCCCAGACTTTGGTGGCGAGCACGACATCGTCGCGCCGTCCCTTCAGCGCCTTCCCGACGATCTCCTCCGACTCACCCTGGGAGTACATGTCGGCGGTGTCGACCAGGTTGATGCCGGCGTCCAGGGCCCGGTGGATGATCCGGATCGAGTCGTCGTGGTCCGGGTTGCCCATGGCGCCGAACATCATTGCTCCGAGTGCGTACGGGCTGACCTGGATGCCGGTCCGGCCGAGCGTGCGGTAGTGCATGGCTGATCTCCTCCGGCGCCGCGACGGGTGCCGTACAGTGGGTGAAGTGGGACGTCGTCCCACATACGGGACCATACGGGACGACGTCCCACTTAAGCAAGGAGGGCGTTGGTGCCTCGTGCTGACGCGCAGCGCAATGTCGAGGCGCTGCTCGCGGCCGCGAAGGAGGAGTTCTCGGCCCAGGGCGTCGACGTCCACGTGCGCGCCATCGCCGCCCGCGCCGGTGTGGGCACGGCGACCTTGTACCGGCACTTCCCTCTACGGTCGGACCTGATCGCCGCGGTGTTCCGGCGGGAGGTCGACGCCTGCGCAGCCGTAGCGCCCCGGCTCGCGGCGTCGTACGGACCTGACGAGGCACTGGAGCTCTGGCTCCAGCGCTACACCACGTTTGTGGCGACCAAGCGCGGCCTTGCAGCTGCGCTCCACTCGGGCGATCCAGCGTTCGCCGGCCTGCGGGCGTACTTCGAGGACCACCTCGGACCGGCGCTCCGAACCCTGCTGGACAGCGCCGCGGCAGCGGGTGCGGTCCGGGAGGAGGTGGATGCTATCGACCTCCTGGGTGCGGTCTCGAACCTCTGTGCCGCCCCGCCGGGTACCGACGACGCCTCGGGCGCTTACCGCATGGTCGGGCTGCTCGTCGACGGGCTGCGGTACGGCGCGAGCAGCAAGCAGTAGCACTAGCACGCCAGTGATCGAACAGCCGGGAGTACTCCGGCAGCCATGCGGTGCCAGCGGTCGATGCCGTAGTGCTCAGCGATCCCTCGGTGACCTATGGTCCAGCTCGAGGATCAGCGCGAGGGCCGTCTCTATCTGTTCCATGGTCACCTGGTCGATGCTTCCGAGCCGTCGCACGAACCGTGTGGAGACGACGGCTCTGACTGCCCGGCAGACAGCGCGGCTCGGACGGTCGATACCGGCGATGGGCGCCACGTCGACACGGAGCGCGGACGGGGCCAACGAGCTTGACAGCGGGACGACGACGATGAGGCCAGCCTGCGCGCCGGAACGCGCAGCTGGTTCAGGTGCCCACGGTTCATCGCTGGAGACGACGATCGCAGGACGGGTCTTGCCCGGCTCGCCCGCGCGTCCTGCACCCAGGGCGACGAGCCAGACCTCTCGACGACGCGGAGCGTCAGTCGAGGCCATCGCCGAGGGTGTCCTCCCATTCGTTGAGCTCGGTCTGCGCGTCGGCATTCTCGGCGTCGATGCGGCTGGCTTCCCGCTCCGAGCGCCAGATGGCTTCGCGTCGGCGTTCTTCGGCGATCTCGGCGAGCAGAGCTGCCAGCGATATTCCGCGTTCACGGGCCTGCTCCGCGAGCAGGTCGCGTGTCGCTCGAGTCACTCGGATCGTGCTCGTCCGGGTAGCCATGAAGTGACTATAGCGCCGGCGAATGGCGCCTCAACATGTCGACGCCGAGCCAATACTGCTAGACCGCAGGTGCTGGTGCGCGGCGCCAAGCGCGATGAGTTCCTCGACCACGGTCGCCGGCCGACTGAGACTGGGCCGTACGGCGGGCCGGTCGCCCGTCGACGGACATACTCAACGCATGGCCATCCGCTTCCGCCGCCGCTGCAGCCCGGGGACCGCATCGGCGTCACCTCACCCTCGAGTGGCGTGGCGCCGAACCACCAGCCGTTTCCCTGCGCGCAGACTCCGTCCTTGACTGCCGCGGTACTGTCGCCTCAGCTCACTGAGGGAGCGCTCGTCTCGCTACTGAATGCCTTGGTGTGAGAGGCGTCCTGAGGTCCACGATACCGGACTACTTGCGCCTTCTCGAGGCGCCCGAGGGGGTGGCTCGACGAGCAGCGTGGGTCGATGACTACGAGGCGGCGCACCCGGCCGTCTTCGCCACCTACTACGAGAGCTGGGGCAACCCCGATGGCCGGGCCGCGGCGGCGGATGCCGTGACAAGTCTGGCCCCGGTGATCCCCGGGCGAGAGGCCCGAGCGCGCTCCCTCGTCGAGCGCGCCGGCCACGACCTCGTCGACATCGCGGTGCTCGATCGGCCGCAGATCCCGGCTGTCCTGCTCGTCGGCGGACACACCTCGAATGGGTGGGTCGCCGACATCGAAGGCGTATCGAGCCTGTTCCTCGCCCTCGAGTTTCTCGGCGAGCCGCCTCTCGACGACGTGCTTGTGGTCCACGAGGCGGTGCATCTCGGCCATCTGGCCCGGTCGGCTGCCTCCTGGCCGCAGACCGTGGGCGAGGCGCTCTTCAGCGAGGGCCTAGCCGTGGCGCTTTCCCGGCGGCTGCGTCCGGGGCTCGACGACACGGCATACCTGTGGTTCGACGACACCCACGAACCGTGGGTCGGCGATTGCCGCGCGCGCGAGGACGACATCCGCCGGACCGTCCTCGACGCTCTGGAGTGCACCGACGGTGAGCTCATCGCGCAGCTGTTCAGCGCGAAGCCAGGTTCGCCGCTTCCGATTCGGTGCGGCTACTGGTTGGGAGATGTGGTCCTACGAGCTCTACTGGACCGTGGGGTCAGCCCTGTGGAGCTCGTCAACCTGAGCTATCTCGAGGCGCTCGCCGTCGTGCGCCATGAGCTGGAGGCTTGACGCTGCTGGCCGTTCGCGTCGGGTGGTGAGGTATAGCGGCGCGAGCGTCATGACGGCCGCGATCGTGAGGAGAATGATGCGGTAGTCGATGACGGAGACCAGCGCCGCCCCGACCGCGATGGAGATCGTCTGCGGCGTGCCGACGAGCAGATCCGCGGCAGATGAGACCCTGCCCATCAGCCGCTCCGGTGTGCCTGCTGGGTCGGCAGGACCTTAACCTTCGCAGCATCGTTCCGCGCCTTCAAGATCAACGCCCCGACGGTGACGGCAGACTAGCTGCCCAAGACCCGCCGCGCGCCGGCTGACGCGTCGGACCCGTTGGTTCGAGGAAAGAGATCCGGCCCCCCGTCAGCCTGTCCGTCGCGTCACGGTGGGAGCGCGGCGGATGCTGCTCCACGCGATTGCCCCGGCGGCTGCCGGAACGACGATCACCACGACGAGCAGCGGGAGCCAAGGGAATGACAACGTGGGCGCGACCGTCGCTCGTTGGCCCTCGACCCAAGAGCTGCTCGTCAAGGTGACTGCCAAGGCGATGCCGGGCACCAAGCCGACGAGGATGCCGACGAGCGCACCGACGAGAGCCAGCGACGCCGCGCTTGCGCCGGCCCAGGCTCGACGTGTCCCGCGGGTGGCCCCGACCGCGGCGAGGGTCCCCATCAGCGGCCCGGCCTCCGTCTGTGACAGCACGGTGGCGATCAGGGTGGCGATCAGGATGATCAGGCTCACCAGGCCGAGCCCGACCCCGATCACCAGGGCGTCGCTGCGTTGGTAGCCCCTCTCGACGTACACGCTCCCGTCCCCGAACTCGTCCTGCACGGCCGCCTCCAAACGCTGCCGGTCGGCCTCGGAAATCGGCCCGGACGGGGCGCGCAGCGCGAACCGGTCGGGAATGGTCTGCCAGCCGAGCGCCGCCGCTGCTTCGGGGGTCAGCACCGCACCCACGTCGCTGCCGCGGAACGCCGACTCGAGGACCGCGCGGTCCACGACGACCGCGGGCACCTGCTGCCGTCGCTCCACGCTCACTGAAGGCGAGCCGTCGGCCCGGGTGTTGTCGACGCGCAGGGTCGCGAACGTCACCGCACCGTTCACCACGTCGACCGGCGCACGTGGCCGGCCGTCATTAGGAAGAGCCGGTGTGCCAGGCGCCCCCTGCGGCACCACGATCGCACCGGCCTGCGCCGCCGCAGCCTGCTGGTCATTCAGGGACAGCAGACGCCGCAGGTCGGCGACGGTGACCGTTTCGATCCCCTTGCTCGGCACCACCCCGGCTCCCACCGAGGCGCACCGTTGGTCGGACATGAGGTCATGGACTTCAACGAGGGCCTCGACGGGGCAACCGACTCTGACCGCTGCAAGCTGGTGCGTCACCGGCACACTGGAACGCGCGCCCCGGCTCACCTCCTGCCAGTTCTCCGGGAAGTCCACCCGTCCGTATGCCGTCAGCTGGAGTGACGGGGCGACGCGCTGCACCAGGTCCTGCACCTGCCCCAGAAGGGCGGGGTCACCCGAGGGTCCACGGCTGTTCGCCGGGAATATCGAACCCGTCCCCATCTCGATCAACGGCTGGTAGTGCTTCTCGTTGAAGGCGGCCTGGCTCGTCGTCGCCACCAGAGCGGCAGCGAGGACTGCCGATCCTCCGAGCACCGCCGCGACTGTGGCCGTCGCCCGGCCACGTTGCCGCGCGGACTCGCGCGTCGCCATCCGCACCCAGAACGGCATCCGCGAACTGGCCCGGGCGACCGCGAGCAGAAGTAGCGGGACCACGAACAGCGACCCAACCACCAGGACCACGGCCCCGCCGACCATGACCCAGCCCTGGGTGTTTCCCTCCAGACGTTCCCTGGCCAGCCCGGCATACAGGGTCACGGTGCTCCCCACAGCGAGAAGCCCGACGCCCACCCATGAAACTCGGCGCCGCACCGGCTGAGCCGCGGCCAAGCCGCGGATCGCAGCGACCACGTCGAGCCGCCCCAGGCCGCGCGCGGGGAGCAGAGAGGCGACGACCGAGCTGACCACAGCGGCGCCCACGACCAGGGCCACCTGCAGCCAAGGCACGTCGAAGGGCCCGAAGAGCCGCCATGGCCTGAGGTTGTTGCCAATCCGCTGCCCGACCGCTGCAGCGACGAGCCCTACAAGGCCACCCAGGACGGCCGACAGCGCACCGAGGACCAGCGCCTGGCCGAGGACCGTGCGGCGCAGCTGGGCCCGGGTCGCTCCATTGCTCGCCGCCAGGGCGAGGGTTCGCCGTTGGCGGGCCGCTGAGACCGCGAAGGCCGGGCCTGCCAACAGGGTGGTGAGGACGAGCAGCGCGACCGTGAGCATCCCCACCGTGGCAACGTCGCCGGCCGCCGACGGGGAGTCGGGCGGCACGGTGAGTTCGCTGGCCGGCGGCGGGTTGTCGATGACCTCGCGACTGGCGGCGAGGACCCCTCGGGTGTTGAGCTCGCGCACCTCGGTCCAGGTCAAGGGCGTGGCGCGGTCCAGCAGGTAGGACGTGTCACCCAGGCCGTCGCCGTCGCCCTGGCCGGGGGGTGAGACCGCGGCCGCCAGGCGAGGCAGGGCGACGAGGTCGACGGCCTGCGCCTCACCATAGGAGCTACGCCACCCGGTGCCGACGCCCACGACGGTGTATGCCGTCGACGCGCCATCCGCGCCAACGGCATACAGGTCTCCGCTGGCCGGCAGCCCCTTCGACCGGCCGGTCGGCGTGACAACGACCTCCTTCTCGGTGGCCGGCCAGCGGCCGCTGGAGAGGCTGACGATGCCGGCTGCCGCGCGAGTCTGCTTGACGTCGATGCCGAGCACCTGCGCACTGACCACCTTCTTGGTGCCTAGACGGACCCGTAGCTCGGTCCCGTTGATGGGTGACACATGGCCGCCGGTCAGCCGGTTGAGGGCGGCCACCTCACTGCCCGGGGACCAACCGGGGATGGGGGCCGCGGGGGCCTTGCCGACACCGGCGAGCCGGCCATCGGATGTCTGCAAAATCTGGGTGGTCGCGCCTGGCGTCAGCAGCGCCTGCGACGTGCCCATCACATACGGAATGCGCTCCTTGACGTCGAGCTGGTCACTTGCCCACAACGTCGTCCCGGCCACCAGGACCGCCACCGGCAGCCCGACCATGACCATGATCAGGGCGTTGCGCCCGCGGTGCCGTCGCACGTCGCGGCGGGCGAGGCGCACCGCCACCCTCCACGAGGCCCACCACTGCGCGACCCGCGAAGGCTCGGGACCGACGTCGTCGCCGTGGCGCGGTGCACGCGTTTTCGGACGCCGGGGCGTCAGCAGCGCCATGTCAGCGCGCCCCCTCGAGCAGCTGCTCCGGCCGGTCGGGGTCGCCAGTGGAGTCGACGATGCGACCATCCCGCAGAAAGACGACGCGGTCGGCCCAGGCGGCGTGGCGGGCGTCATGGGTGACCAGGAGCCCGGCCGCGCCTTGGTCGCACCGGTTGCGCAGCACCTTGAGCACGCCCTCACCGGTCGTCGAGTCGAGGGCGCCGGTCGGCTCGTCGGCGAGGACCAGCCGTCGACGCCCCACCAGGGCACGAGCGATGGCAACCCGCTGTTGCTGACCGCCGGACATCTGCTCGGGGAACCGGTCCGCAAGCTCCCGCAGGCCCAGCTGGTCGAGCGCATCGAGGGCGTTGCGTCGAGCCCTGGCCACCGGGTCGCCGTCAAGCTCGAGCGGCAGCCCGATGTTCTCAGCGGCGGTGAGGCTCGGGATGAGGTTGAGGTCCTGGAAGACGAAACCCACCCGCCGCCGACGCAGCTTCGCCAGGTCAGCCGGCTTCAGGGTCGCCAGGTCGGTGCCGTGGACGCTGACCACGCCGTCCGTGGCCCGGTCGAGGCCCCCGGCCAGGTTGAGCAAGGTCGACTTGCCGGAACCGCTCGGACCCATCACCGCCACGAGCTCACCCACGGCGACCGAGAAGCTCACCCCGTCGAGGGCCCGCACCGCGGTCTCACCCTCCCCATGCACCCGGCTGACGTCCTGCATGGCGAGCACGGCGTCGTTCATCGCCGGACCTCCGTGACGGGCTCGGCAGGGACGTCATCGCGTTCCACCAGGTGAGCCTTGGCAGGACGGGCACCTGACGTAGCCGCCTCCCGGGCCAGCCGCGTCTCTATGTGGTCGAGCCAGCGCGCCTCCGCCTCGGCGGCGAAGAGGTGGTGCTCGAGCACCAGCGACCAGCCCAGCTCCTGCCTGTCCGGCGGCTCCTCGGTCCTCGCCTTGAGACGGGTGAGGTCGCGCAGGTGGCGCATCGTCGCGGTGCGCTGGGTCTGCACGACCTGCGCCACGTCGACCCCGACGGCCGTCACGGCCAGCGCCAGCTTGATCACCAGCTCGTCGCGCGGGGCGTCCTGCCGGTCGACCGGCGTCCGCCACCAGGTCGAAGCCGTCTCCCGACCGGCCTGGGTGAGGCGGTAGGCGATACGGCTCTCATCGTCCGGGCCATCGAGCGGCTCGACAAGACCGTCTCGTTCCAGCCTCGCCAGAGTCGTGTACACCTGCCCGACGTTGAGCGGCCACGTCGCGCCTGTCCGCGCCTCGAACTCGCTGCGCAGCTGTGCTCCGTACATCGGCTGCTCGGCCAGCAGCGCCAGCAAGCCCAGTTTGACCGACATCGATTCCCCCTATACCCGGTATGCCGTGTGGATCGGCACGCTATACCGAGTATTCGCCCAAGGCAAGGACCGCAGTGCCACAGCTAGACCGAGCCTGGCCAGGCACCGGTCCTGGTCAATGCACCAAGTAGCCGATGTCGGGCCGGGCGCCCGACCCTGCCGCTGTCTGGCCGTGGAGTCGAACGCGACCTCGGTCGACACCCTCCGTCTGGGGCGATGTGTGGCGATCCCTGGACGAAGGGATGTCGAGAATGCGAGGCTCGCCGCCGATGAGTTTTGGCCGGCCAGCTGGTCATGACGTCCATGAGCACTCATGACCTGGTCATCGCACTACCCGCCGGGGATCGCCGACGTGCGCTCGATCCTGATCGGCGGAGCGAGCGGCCCGTTGCAAGTTGTCTCGCGCCGGTCACGACTTGAGAGGCGTCTTGAAGCTTCTTCTCACGTCCGCGGGCGTCAAGAACCCGAGCATCCACGACGCGCTGGTCGACCTCCTGGGCAAACCGATTGCCGACTCCAACGCCCTCTGTATCCCCACTGCGGGGTACGGGCACCCTCAGGGCAGTCCTCGTGGGGCATGGCGTTTCATCAGCGGTCAGTCGTCCACACCCATGTGCGAGCTGGGTTGGAAGTCCTTGGGAGTGCTGGAGCTCACCGCGCTGCCTAGCATCGACGAAGAACGCTGGGTTGCCTGGGTCCGAGAGACAGACGTCCTGCTGGTGAATGGCGGCGACGCCCTGTACCTGTGCTACTGGATGCGGCAGTCCGGGCTGGCGGATCTCTTGCCGTCGCTGCGCGAGACGGTATGGGTGGGGCTGAGCGCCGGGAGCATGGTGATGACCCCCCGTATCGGGATGGACTTCGTCGGGTGGAAGCCGCCCACCGGTGGCGACAGCACGCTGGGCGTCGTCGACTTCTCGATCTTTCCGCACCTGGATCACGAGCTCCTGCCGGAGAACACCATGGCCGACGCAGAAAGATGGGCGGCCGAGATCCCGGGTCCGGCGTTTGCGATCGACGACGAGACCGCCATCAGGGTGACCGATGGCACCGTCGACGTCGTCTCCGAAGGGCACTGGAAGCTGTTCTCCTCCTAACATCAAAGGGCTCAGCCGGTTCGCTCGCGATTTTCTGGCGTCGGCGGCCAATAGGTAATCGCCGTCAGGTCCGTGACGGCGCCTGGGTGGCCGAGCTCAATCGCTACCGTGGACCCGATGGAGCCGTGGGACGAGTCGAGGCCTGGTGTCCTCCGGCTGCCCTCCGGACGCCTCGTCCTCGGGCGAGGACTTAGCCGCAGTGCCGGCGAGGGTGCCGCTCCTGAGTTCGGGCTGTACCTGCAGGGCCGGCAGCCTCCGGCGATGGACTGGCCGGCCCGCTGGGTGCGCTGTCCGGACTGGTGGTTGCCCCTTGATCGCGCCGATGCGCGAGCCGCGATCCTCGAGCTGTGGCGACGTGCGGAAGAGGAGCGGGTGGAGGTGGCCTGCACCGCCGGCCGCGGGCGGGCCGGCACTGCCCTGGCCTGCCTGGCGGTCTTGGACGGCATACCGAAGGCTGACGCCGTGCGCTACGTCCGACGGCACTACAACGCTCGTGCGGTTGAGAATCCGTGGCAGCGGCGGTACGTCATGCATTTCCGGCCGTAGGCAGCCGAACTCCGTGGACGCGTCGGCGGCACCCCGTCTAGCCTGCGCGTGTGGGTATCTTCACGATGATCGTTCGGACCCGTCGCCCGTAGCGGCTCGGACTCCTCCCTGACGCATCCGCGCCGCCTCTCGGCTCCTGCCGGGCGGCGCATCGTGCTGCCCGGCTCCCTTCGCACAGATCGGAGCACCACCCATGTCGTCAAGCCAGCTGCCCGGACCCCACGAGCTGGGCCAGAACGCCATCACGGACCGGCGAGTTCTCCGCGCAGTGGTCGACCTTGCCGCGACGACCGACGGACCGATCGTCGAGTGGGCGGCCGGGGGCGGGGCTCTCACCCTCCCGCTCGCCGGACTCGGGCGCCCGGTGGAGGCGGTCGAAGTCGACCCGCGCAAGGTCGCTCGGCTACGGCGCGCTGTCGGGCCGCACGTGTGCATCACCGAAGGTGACATCCTTCGGCACGCTCCACCGGCGACGGCATACACCCTGGTCTGCAACGTCCCCTTCCACATCACCACCCGCGTCCTTCGGCGGCTCCTTCCGATGCGCCAGTGGGAGACCCGCCATCCTGATCACCC
>JAABUM010004649.1_pt1 | contig 15264 bp, 10 predicted proteins | sample 5559161 | NCBI WGS metagenome assembly JAABUM01 (sample SAMN10711868, study PRJNA513369) | rock metagenome | isolation source: Antarctica rocks | place: Antarctica: Victoria Land, Siegfried Peak nord
ACGCCTCAAACAGCAGCGCCAGGCTGCTATACTGCCGCTCGTCCATCGGTTTCCTCCTCCGTTTGTGGCTCTGGCAAGCACAAACCGGAGTGTAAACCGATGGACTTCGACTTTGACAGAGCCCTGGGCACGCTGACCCCGGCCTCGCGGAGGAGCGCGAACTGTGCGAGGGTGGGATTGAACCACCAGCTGATCTTCCGTTGCGGGAAGGCGGTATTGTGGCTCGGGTAGCCGATCTCGTTGTCTTCGATGAACTTGGCCGGATCGCGGAGCCCCCCGGCCAGCAGGTCGGGCGTGAATGTGGCAGGGTCGTTATTCGGGCGGGTCTGGCCGACGAACATGACGTATGAGCAGAAGGCGAGTTCGTTGTGCAACGCCAGGAACGAGTCGCCCTCGCTCCCGAAGGGGCCGATCGGGCGCTGATCGTAGGCACCCGTGCGACGCAGGGCGCGTAGGCCGATCGCCACGAGTGCGGTGGCGTCGGGGCAATGCTGGAAGTCATCATATTCGCCGAAGTTCTGCCGCTTCCCGGTGCCATCGATCCCCGCGCCGTAGAGGGGGACGAGGATACGCCGGTCGGGCAGGTCTCTACTCGGATCGTACGCAACCGAAGGCTTGAGGAAACTGTCGCTAAGGACGTCATTCTGGAAGTACGCGGAACCGGTATCCCGCAGGAAGCGCGTGAGGCGGATGAACAGCTCATCGACGCGCGGATCGTTGGTCTGATCCTGATAGGCGAGCAGCGCATCGAGCATCAGGCTCGGCATCCAGCCGGAACACCACGGTTGGTCGGGGTTCCCCTCTGACGCCTGGTCGGCGTTATGGATGAAGCAGTTCTGCGGCGGGAACTGGACCGAGCCGGGGTTGATCTCCGCCAGCGCCGCCGCGTCGCCGGTGACATGCCGATACGCGGTCGTGATCAGCTCCTGTGTGGCGCGCAGGTAGGCAACATCGCCGGTCAGCAGATGCCCATAGTAAAGCCCCTCGATGGCCGCACCGAGCTGCCGCTCGGTCCAGAGCTTGTCCGGCCCACGCAGATGCCCGGCACGGTAGGGGATCGCGACGTACTCGTCGCGCATCCAGAGTTCTGCGATGGCCGTGCCCGCCTCCAGTGCCGCTTCGTCCCCCGTGAGGGCGTAGTAGGCGTAGAGCCCCCGCAGACGGGAGAACTTGTCGTCCGGCTCGGGCGTGATGGTGAGGAACCCGCGGTTCTCGCCGCGCAGTTCGATCTTGCTGGCGTAGAAGGAACAGGCGCGATAGCCCTCCCGCAAGAAGCGGTTATCGCCCGTCGTCGTCGCGAAGAGCAGATAGGTGGCGCACCGGTCGTACAACCAGCCCTCATACCCGTTGATGCCGGTTTTCTCGTTGGTGTCGTTGGGACCAAAAACGGCGGTGGGATTGAGGGCGTAGCTTTCCTGGTACATCGCCGACAGGCCGAACGGCGTGGTCTGGTCGGCCATGAACCTCAGTCCGGCGAGATCGGGGCCGATCTGTTCATTGGCGACCGCATGGCCGAGGATGCCGGTCGATGCCAGATACCCGGAGGGAAAGGTCGCCATCACCGCCGGTTCCCTAGCGGCGAAGAGGACACGCTGCTCGCGCCTGGTCTCGACGAGGGTCGCCTGCCCACCCTGCGACGCGATCGAGCGCGTCGCCGTGTCCACGACCTTATCGGATGCGGCGCTCACCGCCGAGTACGGCACCGGGCTGGGGCCGGGAGCGGGCGGCGCGACGGGCGTTCCCCCCTGCCACGTCACCTCCACCTCGGTGCAATCGCCTTGCAGCACCGACGCGGGCAGCTGGATCAGGACGGAGCGTGGCCCCTGCGGCGCGCCATCGGGGCCATAGCTCGCGAGCAAGACCCGGGTGGTCGCCGCGACGGGTGCCCCATTGGCCGCGACGCGCAACGTGCTCACATCCGCCAGCGCGCCGGTGGCGAACGGCAGTCCGAAGGAGACGACCGGACCGGGGGTGAAGGTGCGCGCGAGCCCGACTCGGACGCCCGTGGCGGAAAAATCGCTCGGTGCCGCGCACTGGCCCGTTTGCGGTGCTGCCGAGGGGGACGACGAGGGTACGACCCCAGCGCCCGATGGGCGGGCCGAGGGCGCGACTCCGGGGCTCGATTCGGCAAGATTGGTCCGAACTTGCTGTGGTTTGCCGCGCACGACGAATACCGCACCCGCCAGCCCCATCACCAGCGCCACGATGACCAGGATTGTGCCCGCCAGCACGATCGATCGCTTCAGGCCGTTCCCTGAAGTCATCGTGTATTCTCCGCGTGGGATGCCACAGCGCACTCGTCTGGTAGAAGGCTGAAAAATTCCCCTTCTAAATTGCCTGACACCCGCTTGATTCTAGCATTTGGCCTTACCCGTAGATAGTGTCAAATTAAAGATTATTGTCCGACAAGTGCCTGTCGCACGGCTATTGCGGTGTATGTCAGCCCGTTGCCGGGATAGTGCCGCCCGCCCGCCAGATGGCGCAGCGCCGCCGGTTGCTGTAACGATCACGTCGCGCTCTCTTGACGAGCGTCCTTTGTCGGGAGTACCCTCTCCGCTAATGGCGATGACGGGGAGAAGTACGTCGGGGTCGGCCACACGTCAGCGAGCTGCGGCAGGTGCGAGGCAGCGGTTGTGGCCCCCGACCGAAGACGCCCCCGAGCTGTCGTCCGAACGGTGGACCACGGTCACCCAGTAGGCCCGATCGGGTGCGCCCGTTAGCGCGCGGGGGTGTGCAGCACCCCACAAGGCCGCCCGCGCGAGCGGGTGGCGAAAGAAGGTGGCACCACGAAGCCTGCAACGGCCTCGTCCTTCCCGGGACGGGGTTTCCTTGTGCTTGCCGAGCGGTCGTCGGCCCCCTCCCGGCGATCGAGACGACCGCTCGATAAGAGGCAGATCAGGGGGCGACGTGGAACGGATCAGGACGAGCGAGGCGGCAGGCTTTGTGGGCCGGGAGGTGCGGCTGCAAGGGTGGCTGCACCAGTTCAGGGCATTAGGGAAGGTCAACTTCCTGATCGTGCGCGACGGTTGGGGCACCTTCCAGGCCCTTGTGGACGACGAGACGACGTTGGCGACCTTGCACGGTGTCGGGGTCGAGTCGATCATCGAGGTGCGCGGGCGGATCGTGGCGGAGCCGCAGGCACCGGGCGGCGCGGAGCTGCACGAGACGCGCGTGACGATCCTGGAGGCGATCCACGAGCCGCCACCGGTCGAGTTGAACAAGCGCGAGATGCGCGCCGCGCTGGACACGTTTCTCGAACAGGCGGCGGTCGGGCTGCGCCACCCGATGCGGCGGGCGATCCTGCGTATCGAGGCGGCGATGATCGCCGGGTTCCGCGCTCACCTCGGCGCGCAGGGCTTCACCGAGATCCACACGCCGAAGATCCTGGGGACCGCGACCGAGGGCGGTGCCAACGTTTTCACCGTGGACTATTTCGGTCAGCCCGCGTTCCTCTCGCAGTCGCCGCAACTCTACAAGCAGATGGCGGTCGGCTTCTTCGAGCGGGTCTTCGAGGTGGGGCCGGTCTTCCGGGCCGAGCCGCACGCCACCACGCGGCACCTCGCCTCCTACGTCAGCCTCGACGCCGAGTTCGGCTTCATCGAGGATCATCGCACGATCATGGCGATGCTGACCGGGACGATCGCCGCGATGGTCGAGGCGGCGCGCGCCCTGCCGGACGCCCTGGCCCTCGCCGGGGCGGCGGTGCCGGACGTGTCCGCTACGATCCCCGCCATCGCCTTCCCCGACGCGCAGGAACTGCTCCTCGCGCGGCACGGCCTCGACTGTCGCGGTGAGCCGGACCTCGCGCCGGAGCACGAGCGGTTGCTGGGTGCCTGGGCGCTGGAAGAGTACGGCTCGGACTTCTTGTTCGTCACCGGCTACCCGCTGGCGAAGCGCCCATTCTACACCCACCCCGACCCCGTCGACCCACGCCGCTCCAACGGCTTCGACCTCCTCTTCCGGGGGCTGGAGTTGGTGACGGGTGGGCAGCGCCTCCACCGCCACGCCGACTACCTCGCCGCGCTGGAGTCGCACGGGATGTCGCCGGAACCGTTCGCGGACTACTTAAAAGTCTTCCGGTACGGGATGCCGAAGCACGGCGGCTTCGCGATCGGGATCGAGCGCTTCCTGATGCAACTGCTCGGGCTGCCGAACGTCCGCCTCGCGGCGCTCTTCCCGCGCGACCTGAATCGACTGGTGCCGTAGTGAGTAGTCGGTGGCGGAGGGGTGGCGAGTGTTTCTGCCCGACGCAAACCGTCAGAAGAGGGCTCGTTGAAGCTAGAAGTTCGCCAATGGCACCGTCACTGACTACTGACTACTTCCTCGTACACCCTTAACAACTGCTCCGCGCCGATCTTCCACTGATAGCGTGCCAGCACGTCGGCGCGGGCGCGGGCACCCATCGCGCGGGCGGCGGCGGGATCGGTGGCGAGGGCGATGATCCCCTCGGCGAGCGCGGCGGCGGTTGGGGGGACGAGGAGGCCGGTGTCGCCGTCGCGGAGGATTTCGAGCGGCCCGCCCTCCGCGACGGCGACGCTCGGCAGGCCGCTCGCCGCCCCTTCGAGGAGCGAGAGGCCGAACGTCTCGGCGTGGGTGGTGTGGAGGTAGAGATCGGCGGCGGCGTAGAGGGCCGGGAGGGCGTCATCCGGCACGAAGCCGCAGAAGACGATCGCCTCGCCGAGACCGTAGCGGTCGCGCTCCCTTTCGAGCGCATGCCGTTCCGCACCGCCCCCGACGATCAGCGCGCGCACGTCGTGTCCTGCCGCGCGCGCGCGGGCCACCGCCCCGATCGCCAGCTCGATCCGTTTGCGCGGGTGGAGTTGGTTGACCGTGATCGCGACCGTCGTGCCGGTCGGCAGACCCCAGTGGGCGCGCGCCGCCGCGACCTGCTCGGGCGTCGGTTGGGCGAGATCGACGCCGTGCGGCAGGATTGTCGCCTCGACCCCATACGCCGCGCGGATCAGCCCCTGGCCGTAGACGCCGTTCGCCAGGATCGCATCGGCGCTCAGCGCGAAGTGGCGATCGATCGGGCGGTAGAGTCGCGCCGCCCCGGCCACGAGCGGTGCGAGCGGCCCGAAGCGCCGTGCGACCAACTGGCGGTCGCTGTAGGCGGCGCGCGGCGGCTCGTAGCAGAAGTAGAGGAGGGGGAGGGCGCGCTTCCAGCGGTGTCGCGCCAGGCGCAGCGCGGGCAGGGTTGGCGGGCCGAAGCAGACGATCCCGTCGATGTCGGTCGGCAACTCGTCGATCAGGATCGGCGCGGCGAGGTATTCGAGCGCGGCGTCGAGGTAGTGGTTCCCGAAGCGGTCGATCCGGTCTTCCGTCTCGATCAGGGCGACCGCCGGGTCGAGCGCGGCGCGCACCTCCGGCGTGATCCGGTGCGTGACGAGGGTCACGCGCCCGTCGGCCTCGGTCGTCCACTTCGCCAGCATCAGGATCAGGCGTTGCGCGCCGGTCAGCTTCTTCAATTGCGGGTAGATGAAGGCGAGGTGTGGCCCCGGAATCGTCATCGGTATCCTTGTGGCGCCGCTCAGCGCGGTACCAGCCGCGTTAACGCCGCGCGGGCCGGGAACGGTATCCCGGCCCGCGTCTGGTAATTGTTTACGACAGGGTGCGCAAGCGCCGCCAGAGGAGTGCGCCGCAGCACGCGATCTCCAGGCCGAGCAGCAGGACGAGCACCTTCTTGTAGCCGAAACCCGCGCCGCCGAGCCCGAGTGGTGTCGCGATCAGCAGGGCTACCGCGATCACGAATCCGAGCGCGCAGAGGCCGAGGGCGAGCAGTTGCCCCGCCCCCCTTAGCTCCACGGGCGGACGTTGATGACCTGATCGGGATCGGTGGCTTTGCCCGCTTGCTCTTGCCGTTCGGCGTATGGCTGCGGCGCGCGTTGGGCGAGTGGGATGGCGGCGTGCTGCTCATGCAAGGAGTCGCCGTGCCGCACCGGCTGGCAGCCGAGGCCACTCTTCGCGGCAAACTCGATCGCGCGGAGGTAGCCGTGCTCGATCTGGTCGAGCAGGCGACAATCGTCGTCGCTCAGGAGGGCGCGGAGCTGGCTCGTGACCGGATCAAGGAACTCGTAGACATGCTCGAACGCCTCATCGACGCGCTTCTCGATCATCGCCCGCTCGAATTCTTCGGACTCGCGGCGCATCGCCAGCGTGAATTCCGCCCGCATCATTCCCCATCCCTCATTCTCCCCGCACCCTCGATGGGGACTACTATACTATGTTTTTCTCATACGTCCAGAGGGATCAGACGGCGGTCGGCGGTCGGCGGTCGGCAGATATGGCTTCGCAATCTGTGATCTATGCTGTGTTAAAGACCCGCCGTCGCGCCAGCCCATTCGTCGCCAATTCTGCCGACCGCCGACCGCCGACCGCCGACTCACTTTGGCGCATACAGGATGACGACGTTGCTCTCGATCACCCGATAGTGCGCGCGGATCGCGGCGTAAAGGCCGGGCGTGAGATCATCCGGCGGCCCCTCGATGCCGGGTGCGAAGAGGTCGTAGCGCAGTTCGATCAGCGAGAATTCTCCATGCTCCACTCGCGCGACGAGCGCGCCGTCGTCCCACTGTCCGGTCCGTACGGCGAAGGCGAGCGAGAAGGGGTCGGTGTAGCGCACCTCCTTCCCGGCCACCAGCAGCAGCCCCACATTGTCGGCGTAGACCGGGCCAGCGTCATTCGTGACGAAGGCGGCAACGTTGGCCCAGCCCTCGCGCTCCCGCGCCAGCGGCGGGCGGAAGTCGCGCGCCAGCCAGCCTGGTTCGCCGAGTCGTTCTTCGCCGCCCAAGGCGAGACTGAGGACGAGGAGGAGGGCGGCGGCGAGCGGCAGGCTCCACACCCGCGCCGCGAAACGCCCGACCGCCAGCGCCGCGCAGAGGACTGCGACGACGAGCGTCTCGATGAAGTGGTTGTGGTTGCCGCCGTGCGTCCCCGCGCCGAGCGTGAAGAAGGTCGCGACCGGCAGGTAGAGCGCCGGGAGGAGATCGGGATCGGCGCGCAGGGCAGCGAGCGGGCGTGGCGCGCGTGCCGCCCCGATCGCGACCGCGAGGAGCAGGGCCGCGCCGCCGAGGAGAATCGGCCAGTAGCGCCCCAGGGCGGGCAGGGCGAGGCGGAGGAAATCGCTGGCCCCCCAGGAGCTATGGAAGGCGACGATCTTCTGGTAGAAGCCGCCCTGCGTGAGCGCTGTCAGGAGCGCGAAGGGGACGGCGACCGCCGCACTGTAAAGCAGCCCGAACGCGATGCCGACGCGCGGATGGACGAGGAGCAGGCCGAGCCCCGCCGCTACCGGCGCGGCCAGCAAGGTTTGCTTGGTGTAGAAGCCGAGCGCGAAGCAGAGGGTCGCGAGAGCCAGCGTCCGCCACGCCGCCGGGTTGAATCCCCCGTGATCGTCGGTGCGCGACGGGGCGACGAGATCACGCCAGCGGACCCAGATGATGGCGAAGCCCGCCAGATTCAGGGCCAGCGCCAGGTGGTCCGGTCGCGCACGGGTCGACCAGACGCTGACAAGATTGATCGTCAGCAGTCCGAGCCCCGCCCAGAGGGCCAGCAGGGGTCGCCGGGTCCGCCACCACACCAGCCCGCCGATCAGCAGGGCGACGGCCAGCGTGGCGATCCAGGCGACCCCTCGCCCCACCTTGAAGGTGAAGGGGCCGACCGCGAACGCCGCCGCGTTGATCAGCGTGAAGATCGGGGTGTAGGGGGCGGCGGTGAAGAAGTCGGGGCGGGCTGGCTGGTACGGATCGACGTCGCGCGCAAGCAACTGTGCCTCGCTGAGGATCACCCCCTCGCTGTCATCCACCTGGAAGGGGTAGGTCAGGATCGACTCGCTGAAGCGCGCCGCCGCCGGGACTTTCAGCGCGATCGGCAGCAGCGCGAGCAGCAGCAGGAGCGTCGGCAGCCAGCGCCGCAACGCCGTCGCGACGCCCGGCGCCGCGCCCAGTCGTCGCTCAATCCCTGTGCTCATCGCACTTCGACCTGGTCCACCATCACGCCGAGTTCGCGCTGATCGGCGTAGCTCAGCACGAAGGTTGGTGTGGCGAGGCTGACGACGAGCCAGCCGTCGGTCGCGGTCGCGCCGGTCAACGGGAAGTCGTAGGTCTGCCACTCCGTTGTCGGCGTGGTGGTGCCGATCGCGCGCCCGCCGACACTGATCCGCACCGGCGGGATCGCGCCGATCGGGCGGTAGCCGCGCAGGCGCAGGCGCAGGGTCGCCGCGCCCGGATTCGCGGGGACGGCCAGGCGCAGGTCGGCGGTGGCGGTCGTCCAGCGATAGGTCGTGCCGTCCGCGTCGCGCTCGTCGAGGTTCAGGCCGCGCAGATAGCCAAGGTCGAGGCCGTCGCCGACATCGAGCCGCGCCTGCGGCTTTGGGTTGAGGTGTGCCCACGCCTCAGCGGTCGGATTGAGGGTGCGGATGTCGCGGTAATTGAGGGAGACCCGCGCGTCCGCAAGGTTTCCCTGCGCGCGCAGGATGTCGCCGCGCAGCAACGTTGCGCCGGTCGGGTCGAGGTCGTCATCGAGCCCGGCGAGCGCGCGATCGTCCTGCCCCCGCGCGTGCGCGACCGCCGCGAGTGCGGTGGGGCGGAAGGGGTCGTTGGGGCGGAGGGCGGTGAACGCGGTCAGTGCCGCGTCGGCCTGCCCATTCGCCAGCAGCGCGTAGCCGCGCGCGAGGCGGTCGCCGTCCGGCGCGTTCGCCGCCCCGATGCGGAACTGGTCGAGGGTGAACGAGGGGAAGACGATCGCGATGGCGACCGCCGCGACGGAAGCCGAGGCGTACCAGGGGCGCGGGATGCCGAAGCTGTTGGCGAGCGCGGCGCGCAGCAAGGGCGGCAGGGCGAACGCGCCGCGCGCCGCCAGGAGGAAGACGAACGGCATCAGCGGCAACCGGAAGCGGGTGATCGCGAAGAAGACCGCCCCGGCGACGGTGTTGTAGGCGAGCCAAAGGAAGAGGAGGCGGCGATCCGCCGGTCGTCCCGCACCGATCCAGCCGAGCGCCGCCAGCGGGAGCGCGACGAGATAGAGGAGATCGTCGAGGGCGAGGGTCAGGCCGAGCCAGGGGATCGGCACGCGCCCCAGGGCGTAGCCGCGCGTCAGCCGCTCGTACGCGCCGATGTTGATCCGCCAGAGGTCGCCCGCCTCGCGCACGCTCTTGATCAGGTACGCCCCCGGAGCGGCGCGCACGACCGCCCAGCCGCACGCCCAGGCGAGTGTCTGCCGGTCGCCCTGATTCGGGATCGCCCGCAACGTCGTGTCGATCTGCCCGGTGTTTTGTCCCTGCAAGGCCCCGAGCCAGAAGTTGTACCCTCCAGTCGTGTCGGACGGGATCAGTCGCCCGTAGACAACGGCGTTGCGCGCGGTCCAGGGAGCCAGCAGCGCCAGCGCGACGCCGATGATCAGGGCGCTGCGCCCGATCACGCCGCGCCAGGCGATCCGTCGCCCCCGCCCGCCGAGCGCGAGCGCCCAGAGGGGGACGGCGGCGAGGAAGGGGAGGGCCAGGCCGCGCGTCAGGATCGCGCCCCCGAGCGCGCCGCCCGCCACGACCAGCGCCCCCTTGCCCCCGCCGCGTGCGTGATAGGCCAGCGCACAGAAGGCGAGGACGATCAGGAAGGTGAAGAGGGTCTCGGAGAGGAGGAGGCGCGCGTAGACCGCGAACGGCAGATAGATCGCGCAGCAGAGCGCCGCGAGCCGCGCGACCGCGCGCCGCTCGGCGTACGATCGCCCCAGCAGGAATACGAGCACGATCGTCGCCAGCCCCAGCGCCACCTGCGCGATCCAGACCGGTTCGGTGACGGTGCCGAAAAGGCGAAAGAAGAGCGCCAGCGCGATGATGTAGAGGGGCGGGCGGAGCCAGATACTCTGGTCGAGAAAACTGAAGCCGCGCCCGTCGGCCAGGATCGCCGCCGCCGAGTAATACTCGCCCTCGTCGCCGATCCGCTCAGTGTAGGGCGCGATCCGCCAGACGACGATGCGCACCGCCAGCGCCAGCAGCAGGATCGCGGCCAGCCACGGGTCGGCCAGGAGAGCGCGCAGGCGCGGCGGCGTCTCGCGCTGGCGAGCGGGACTCGTCGGCAACGGCGGCGTGCTCTGCGCCCCCGGTATGACTGTTCGCGCGGGCTTGGCCCCCGCTATCTCGGTCGCGAGGCCGTTCTGCCGGGGCGGGGTGCCGGTCATCGCGCGGCCCGGCGCGCGACACCTGCGGCGAGCGCGGCGCGATAGACGCCGACGAAGCGGCGGGCGATCTGCGGCCAGGTCAGCTCGCGCTCCACTCGCTCGCGTGCCGCCACGCCGAGCGCCGCCGCGCGCGCGGGCTCGCGGAGCAAGGCGGCGAGCGCCACGCCGAGCGCCGCGCTATCGCGTTCCGGAACGAGCCTCCCGTGTACGCCGTCGTCGATCACCGTCGGCACGCCGACGACGTCCGAGGCGACGATCGGCAGGCCGGTCGCCATCGCTTCCAGGAGGGTATTGGGCAGCCCGTCCACGTTCCCCGCATGGTCGTGGACCGAAGGGAGGAGGAAGAGATCGGCGGCGGCGAAGAGGGCCGGGATATGGTCGCGCTCGATCCGCCCCGCGAAGAGGACGCGGTCGGCCAGTCCCAGCCGCACCGCCTGCGCGCGCAATCCCTCCTCTAGATCACCGTAGCCGAAGATGACCAGTCGCGCCGGTCCGGCCTCGCGCACGGCGTCACCCGCGAAGGCATCGATCGCCACGTCGAGCCCCTTCTTGTAGACCAATCGCCCGCCCGCCAGGACGAGCCGTTCCCCGTCGCGCAGCCCCAATCTGGCGCGGATGGCGGCGCGCTCGTCCGGCGTATGGGGGCGGAAACGCGCCGGATCGACGCCGTAGGGGATCGTCGTGGTCGTCGCAGGGCGCGCGCCGAGGCCGATCGCGCGCGCGGCGAGGTCGGGGCTACAGGCGGTCACCGCCGCCGCCCGCCCGAAGACCGCGCGCGCCGCCCGCCCGATCGGCGCTTTGCGCTCGGCCAGGAAGACGTCCGAGCCGTGCAGGCTGACGACGAGCGGGCAGCCCGCGAGGCGTGCGGCGAGCGCGGCGGGCGGGCCGTTGGGGATCACCCAGTGCGCGACCACAAGGTCGGGGCGCAGGCGACGGGCGAGGCGCGCGGTCGCCACGGTCGCGGCGGCGAGCGCCAGCGGCGCGGCGGCATACGCGCTCCCCCGCAGCCCCACGTCCCCGGCCAGCGACGAGGCATAGCCCCAGACTTGCAGGCGGCGCAGCCCCGGTGCGTAGGGGTAGGGGTGCAGCCCGACTCCGCGCTCATGCGGCGCGCGGCGGAGGCGCGGGTGGGCGGGCAGGACAACCTCGACCCGGTGGCCGAGCGCGCCGATCCCCGCCGCCAGCTCCTCGATGAAGGGCGCGGTCGTATCGCCCGCATACAAGGGATACGACGACGTCAGCATCGCGATCCGCAGCGGGCGGTCGGCGGTCGCGGCGGCATCCGGGTCGGTGTGTCGCGCCATCTCAGCGCCCCCCCGTCGGGAAGGTGTAGATCAGCAACCCCTCCCCATCCTGGCTCCGGCGATCGTAGATCTTCCGAAAGCCGGCCCATTCGTCCGGCCCGTCGTAGAGCGGCCCGATCTCGGCGCGGCGGTAGCCGGGCTCGGTCAGGTGATCGAGTTGGAGATAGCCGACGCCGTATTGCGCGGCGATCTGGCGAATAATTGGGAGGGTGTCGTAGGGGATCATCACGCTCCGGCGGTCGCTATGGAAGGAAAGTTCCCAGGGGTTGCGCGACATGATCACCGCGTCGGGCGGCGTATTGGCCCCGATCCACCCCGCCATCTCCACCGGGTTCGGCGTTCGCAGGTCGGCGCGCCAATCGTCGCGCAGTTGTGCCCACGGCGACAACGCCGAGCCCGGCGCGAGGAGGAGCGCCAGCACGCCGACCGCCGCGAGCCCCGCGAGCGTGCCGTTCCCCCGCCACGCCGCGAGTCGGTCGTGCAACCACCAGAAGCCCGCCGCGCCGAAGAGCGCGCTCCAAGGAATCAGGAAGAGGGCGTAACGCGACTCGTAATGCCAATAGCCGAGGACGAAGAGGGCATAGAGGAGGACCGCCGACCCGAGCGTGAGGAGCAGCGCCAGTTGTTGGCGTCCGCGCGCCGCCAGCAGCCCGAGGAGCGCGAGCGGGATCATGGTCAGTGGGACGATCGTCCCCGCGCGCAGATCACGCCATCCCAGGACGAATTGCTGCCAGACCTTCCCGAACACCGTGTCGAATCCGTAGCCGACCAGCAGGCGGGGGTGCGGCAGCGGCAACCGTCCGGCATAGGCGGCGTAGATGTTCTCCCAGGGACGGTACATCAGGATCCAGGCGTCGAACGACTCGGTGGAGTAGAACGGCTGCCCGAAGGTGAGCATGTTCCGCACGCCCCACGGCAGCCAGACGAGTAGTGCAACCCCCGCCGCCAGCACCCCACCGATCAGCGTGGGCCGCAGCGCCCCATTGCGCCACCCGCGCCAGAGCACCCATATGCCACCGCCCATCAGGATGATCGCGCCGCTCGGCTTGCTCAGGATCAGCAGCCCGGCGAGTAGGCCCAGGAGAAGGTACGTTGGTAGTCGCGAGTCGTGAGTCGTGAGACGTGAGAAGCGCGACCATAGCTCGACGCCCTTGGGCGCTGAATCTTCGCCGTTTCCTTCTGCCAACTGCCGACTACCGACCGCCGTCTTCCCGAACAGCACGATGCAGCCGAAGCTTAGCAGGGTGAACGCGGTGTCGTTGAGGGGGTAGACGACCCCTTGCAGCAGATCGGGATCGAGGGCGACGAAGAGGGCAGCGAGAAGGCCGACGCGCGGCGACCAGAGCCAGCGCCCGACCCGGGAGACCAGCCAGAGGAGGCCGAGCATGATCAGCAGATTCGGCAGCTTGGCGACGCCGACCGAGACGCCGAAGAGGGCGAAGGAGAGGGCGATCATGAGCGGCTGCAAGGGGGGCCAGGTGTCGGCGGGGTGCCGCACGGTCGGCCAGTCGCGGTAGAATTGCGCGACATAATCCACGGTGAAGCCGTTGCCCCGGACGAGATTGCGCGCGACGACCGCGTTGTCGGCGTAGTCGGCGTGGTTGATCCACGGCGCGGCCAGGATGTGCGGCAGCATGATCGCCGCGTAGGCGAGCAGCCCGCCGAGCGCAACCGCCGTGGCGACGCGCGGGCGGTCGAGCACCACCCAGCCCGCCGCCAGCGCGTCGAGCGCGCGAACCCGCCAGCGGAGCAGCGTGGCAGCGCCCGTCGCCCAGAGCAAGGCGGGGAGGGCGGCGAGGGTCCAGGGGAGGGCCAGCGCCAGCGCCAGCGGCACGAGCAGCGCCGCGCCGAAGCGCCCCGCCAGCGCGAGCCTCCCGGTCCCGCCGCCGATCAGCAACACGAGCAGCGCGACGAGCGCCAGCGCCCCGAACAGATGAAGCGGAAGCCCGCGCCAGAACGCCGCGCCGTCCCGCGCGAGCGGGGTGATCGTGAGCGAGTCGAGTTTGACGCCGAGGTCGCGATTGTCGCCCGCGACGCGCGTGGTCGGCGCGGACAGCGCCAGCGCGAGATCGCCGTCGGACGCCGCATCGGCGGGGATCGCGATCGTGGTCGTGCGGTCCGCCAGGGTGCCATCGACGGTGAGGGTGCCGACCGGTTGCCCCGCGACGAGGATCGTGACCGGCACCGCGCCGCGTTCGGGGAGGGCCTGTGCGCGTAAGGTCACGCGCGCCTCCGTCACCCCGGCCCAACCGGGGAGCGCCACGATCGTCGGCTGCTCGTTCTTGTTCGTCCAGCGGTAGGCGTAGTCGGCGAGGTGTTCGTCGCCGTGGACGTTTGCCAGCAGCAGGTGGTCGAGCGGACCGCCCGCATCGAGGAACAACGCCGCGCGCGGCCAGAGCGCGCCGAGCGCCAGCAGGGCGGTGAGGAGCAGCGGCAGGCCGTAACGGAGCAACGATGCGCGCTGCGGGGCGGCGGGGAGCGGCGCGCGCCCCGCCGCCCCTTGCGACGGCGCTCCCTCCGCTGGGCGGGATTGCCGGGGCGGTGCGATGGGCGGCGCGGCGGTGGCGAGCGCTGGCGATCGTTTGTGTCGGGTGTTCTTCATACGGCGGAATGGTACCAACGGTCGGGCAACGGCGCTAGCTGGGGTACGGTCAAGGTATGCTTATCTTTACTAAGAGGATCGCGCCCTGAAGGATGGGATGCCCCGCCAAGTCGTACCTGAGCGACGAGCGGAGGCCGGTGTGATCGCCCGACTGACGAAGGGAGGCCAGCAGGGCCGCGAGATCAGAGCGAGCGAGGGGAGCCATGCGCGCTGAGGAGGTCATCGCACTCTACACGCTGCTCGTGGAGCGCGAGGTGCGCGTGTGGGTCAATGGTGGCTGGGGTATCGATGCCCTGCTCGTGGAGCAAACGCGACCGCACAAGGACTTCGATGCACTGGTGCTCTTGGACGATCTGGGCACCTTGGCCGATGTGCTGGCCTGTCGCGGTTTCACCTTTAAGGAGATCTGGGAGGAAAACCGCTGGGTTCCCCATACGGCGCGGCTCCAACTCATCGGCAAGGCGCGTCGCGGGGGCGGCGACGTTGCCACAGCATTCGTCTTGCGGAATGGGACGGGTCACGAACTCGACGTCCATGCCCTGACGTTCGATGACTGTGGCTACGCAATTCCTGCGTGGAACGCGGATGTCAGTTTCCCCTCGGATGCACTTGAGGGGCGCGGCATGATCGCGGGCACACCGGTACGCTGTCTTTCGGCCCCGATGCAGATGGCGACGCACACGGGCTATGCGTTGCAGGCCAAAGACCTCCAAGATCTACGCCTCCTGCACGATCGTTTCGGCATCCCCTACTTCGGCATCCCCTACCTGGAGGCGCAGTCCCACCACTTCCCAACATCGGGGACATGAACGCACTGGTGATACGACTATTGGACGTGCGGCTGGTATCGCGATTGGTGGACGATGCTTGCGTGGTTGGTTTCTATCCCCGAAGGGCAGAACAGGTGCTGGCCGATCCCTCCGGCCCCGGCGCGTCGGAGTGACGCGCCTCCGCTATTTATTCGGCGGATCGCGTGGCATGAAGGTGAGGAGCAACGCGAGGAGGAGCGTGGCCGGGACGATGATGGAGAGGGGTTCGTCCCAGGCGAAGTCGACGGCGTGCAAAAGAAGCAACCGTGCAATTCCTGCATGAAAAGGACCGCCGCAAGGGTGTCGCAAACGCGACTGGCGAAAGTACGGAGCGGTGGCGGCTTGTGTCACCTCCGAACGATAACGGCGGCGGGCGCGCTCA
>JAABUM010004650.1_pt1 | contig 15262 bp, 11 predicted proteins | sample 5559161 | NCBI WGS metagenome assembly JAABUM01 (sample SAMN10711868, study PRJNA513369) | rock metagenome | isolation source: Antarctica rocks | place: Antarctica: Victoria Land, Siegfried Peak nord
ATGCTGGAGACGATGTACGACGCCCAGGGCCGCGGCCTCGCGGCGGTGCAGATCGGCGTGCTGCAGCGCGTCTTGGTGGTCGATACGGACTGGAAGGAGGGTGCCAGAAACCCGCTGCTCTTCGTCAATCCCGAGATCGTCTGGTCGTCGGGCACACTGGTGGCGCGCGAGGAACGCTGCCTGTCGATCCCCGACATGCCGAAGGACGTCCTGCGGCCCGACCGCGTCCGGGTCCAGTTCCTCGACCGGGACGGCACGCCGCGGAAGATGGAGGCCGACGGCATGCTGGCGATGGTCATTCAGCACGAGGTCGACCATCTCGATGGCGTGCTGATCCTCGACCGGGCGAGACAGTCTCGATGACCGGCGTTCCCGTGGTCACGCCGTCGCGGCCCGCGGCACCGACGCGAGAAGCAGTCGCGTGTATTCATGCTGCGGATCCGCGAAGATGCGTTCGGCCGACGCGGTTTCGACGATGCGGCCTCGGTTCATGACGGCGACGTCGTGAGCGACGGCTTCGACCACGGCGAGGTCGTGCGAGATGAACACGTAGGTCAGCCCGAGTCGGGTCTGCAGATCGCCCAACAGTTGCAGCACCTGAGCCTGCACGGACACGTCGAGCGCCGACACGGGCTCGTCGAGCACGATGACGTCGGGTTCTGCCGCGAGCGCGCGTGCGATGCCGATGCGCTGGCTCTGCCCGCCCGAGAATTCGTGTGGATAGCGGTCCGCGAAGTCGGCCCTGAGGCTCACGAGGTCCATGAGTTCGGCCACGCGGGTGCGGGCCTGCGCCCCCTTGACATCCTTGAGGGCCGCCAGCGGTGCCGACAGGATCTCGCTGACGGTCTTGCGCGGGTTGAGCGAGCCGAGCGGATCCTGGAACACCATCTGGACGCGCCGGTAGAGCGCGCGCCGATCGCGTCGCGCGAGGGCGGGGATCGACTCCCCATCGACGGTCAGCGTGCCGGAAGTCGGTTCGAGGAGGCCGACCATCATGCGGGCCATGGTGGATTTGCCGCAGCCGGATTCCCCCACGATGCCGAGCGTCCGCCCGTGCAACACCGTGAGCGACACGCCGTCGACGGCCCGGAAAGCGGGTGGGCGCGGCTTCAGCCATGTCGTCCGGGTGCGCCGGAACTCGCGGACCACGCCGACGGCGCTGAGAACGACCTCGCTCATGTCTGGGCCATGCGGATGCAGCGCCCGAAGTGCTCCGGCCCGATCGGATCGAGCGTGATGTCGCCCGCGGAACATGGCGGGATGGCAAGGTGGCAACGGGGCGCGAAGGCGCAGCCGGGCGGCAGCGCATCTGTCGACGGCGGCAGGCCCGGGATGGGGGCCACGCGCCGCTCCCTGCTGCCGATTTCGGGCACGCAGGCGAGCAGGCGCTGCGTGTAGGGGTGACGCGGACGCTGCAGCACGCTCCGCACCGGTCCGCTTTCCACCACCCGGCCCGCATACATCACGTGCACGCGGTCGCACAGGGCCGCGACGACCCCGAAATCGTGGCTGATGAACATCAGCGCCGCGCCCCGATCCCGGCGCAGATCGTTGAGAAGCCTCAGGACTTGCGCCTGGGTGGTCACGTCGAGCGCCGTCGTGGGCTCGTCGGCGATGATCAGTTCGGGGTCGTTGGCGAGCGCCATGGCGATGCCGACCCGCTGGCGCTGGCCGCCCGAGAGTTCGTGAGGGTAGGCGCGGGCCTTCTCGGCGGCATCGGGGATCAGCACCGACTCGAACAGGGCAATGGCGCGCCGCGTCGCCTCGCCGCTGCTCACACCCTGGTGGCGCCGGATCGTCTCGGTGACCTGATCGCCCACCGGGATGAGCGGGTTGAGGGTGGTCTGCGGGTCCTGGAACACATAGGCGATCTTGCCGCCGCGCACCTCCTGCAGGCGATTGAGATCGGCCTCGGCCATGTCCTCACCGTGATGCAGGATCTCGCCTCCCACAATGCGCCCCGGCGGGCTCGCGACGAGGCCGAGCACCGACAAAGCCATGACGGTTTTGCCGGAGCCGGATTCGCCAACGATGCCGACCGCCTCGCCCGGTGCTATGGCGATGTCGACGCCGCCGACCGCGACGTAGATCGAGCGGCCGACGCGGAATTCCGTGCGGAGCCCTCGGATGGCGAGCGGCAGCCGGGCGTCGCTCAGCGGCGGCGCCAATCCGCGGCGGCGTTCGTCGCCGAGCGCCGCATCGGTCCGAGCCTGGCTGCGGGCGAGGCCGCCCGCCTTGAGCTTGGGATCGAGGACGTCGCGCAACCCGTCGCCGAGCAGGTTGATGCCGATCGCCAGCAGCAGGATCACCACGCCGGGAATCGTGGCGACATGCGGCGCGATCTGCAGCAGATTGCGGCCTTCGCCCAGCATGCCGCCGAGGTCGGCCTGGGGCGGCTGCGCGCCGAGGCCCAGAAAGCTCAGGCCCGCCGTCTCCAGGATCATCCAGCCGACCGTGGTGGACACCCCGATGATAATGCCCGGCAGCACGTTGGGCAGGAGCTCGGACAGCACGATGCGGGTGTCGGACAGGCCGCACAGGCGCGCCGCCGCCATGAAGTCGGTGCGGACCACCGACAAGGCGCCCCCGCGCACCCCGCGGGCGAAGAACGGCACGTTGACCACGATGATGGCCAGCATGGCGTTGAACAGGCCGGGCCCGAGCGCCGCCACGATGGCGAGCGCGAGCAAGAGATAGGGAAAGGCCATCAGTGTGTCGATGCCGCGCATCAGCAGGGTATCGAGCCAGCCGCCGCGGAAGGCTGCGAGGAGCCCGATGGTCGAGCCAATCAGGCACGACATCAGCGCAGCGAAGACGCCGACCGCAAGGCTGAGCCGCGTGCCCCAGATGAGCCGCGACAGGATATCCCGGCCGAGCTGATCGGTGCCGAGCACGTGATCCGGCGCCAGCGGCGGTTTCAGGCGCTGGGCGATGTGCACCGTATCGGGCGACTGGAGGGGCACTACCGGCGCCAGCAGCACGACAGCGACGATGACGGCAAGGAGCACGAGGCCGAACGTCGCCATGGGATTGTGCAGCAGGCGCGCCCAGGCGGTCGGGCGCACGTTGCGCAGCGGCTTGCGGGCGGGCGCCGGCCCGACGGCTGCGGCGGGGGCGCTCATGCGGCGCGGATCCTCGGGTCGAGCATGGCTTGCGCGAGATCGGTGACGAGGTTGATCAGCACATAGGCGCTGGCCACCACCAGCACGCCGCCCTGGACGAGCAGGATGTCGCGGGTCGAGATGGCGCTGACCAGCATCCGTCCGATGCCGGGCCACTGGAACACGGTCTCGATATAGACCGCGCCGCCGAGCACGAAGCCGGCCTGGAGCCCGATCACCGGGATGATGCCGACGAGGGCATTCCGGAAGGCATGTCCGTAGATCACGCGGCGTTCGCTCAAGCCCTTGGCGCGCGCGGTCCGGACGTAATCCTGCCGCAGCACCTCGAGCATGGCGCCTCGCGTGAGACGCACCAGCACCGCGCCGGCGACGGCCGCCAGCGTGGCGGCCGGGAGCAGGAGGTGGCGTGCGACGTCGAGCACGCCAGCTCCGCCGAACATGTCTGTCATGCCGCCGACCGGCAGCCAGGCGAGCCGCACGCCGAACCAGAAGATGAACAGCATGCCGAGCCAGAACGAGGGCGTCGAGATGCCGAGGAGAACCACTAACGTGATCAGCCGGTCTGTGAAACCATTCTGCCGGACCGCCGCGACGATGCCGAACAGGATCCCGAACACGCTCGCCAGCGCCAGGGCGGCACCCGCGAGGAGCAGGGTCGGGAAGAGATGCGCCATGATCTCGTCCACCACCGGCTTGTGCAGGATATAGGAGCGCCCAAGATCGCCGTGGAAGAGGTTGGCGATCCAGATCAGGTATTGGACCGGCAACGGCTGATCGAGGCCGAGCTGATGGGTGACATCGGCCACGTTGGCGGGCGTCGCGAAGGTGCCGAGAATGGCGCGGGCCGGATCGCCCGGGATGATCGAGATCACGAGGAACACGATCACGCTGACCCCGAACAGCACCGGGACCACCATCAGGAGCCGCCGCAGGATCAGGCCGGCCATCGCATTCCTCCGCTGACCGCTCGAGTCACGTCGCCCTTGTCCTGCGTCTGAGGCGCGTGATCGGGCAAGCTCCCCTCAAGCTTTGCTGGTGCCGTAGAACCGCGTCGTGAATGACGGATGCAGTTCGAAGCCCTTCACGTGCGCGGACGACACTGCGTTCTGCTTCCAGTTCGCGATAAAGACCCATGGAGCGTCCTCATAGATGACATCCTGCAGCTGCTTGTAGATCGTGGTGCGTTTGGCACGGTCGGTTTCGGTCCGGCCCTGGTCGATGAGGGCGTCGACCTTGGGGTTGGAATAGCCGCCCGAGTTGACCGCGGCCCCGGTCCGCAGGGCCAGCGCCGGATGCATGTCGGGATCCTGCGTCATGAAGGAGAGTTCGGCCACGCCGACGTCGGCCGGCATGGCCGGGATGATCTTGCCCAGAAACGTATTCCATTCGTAGGTTTCGATCTTGGCCCGGATGCCGACGGCCTGAAGGTCGGCCTGGATCGCGGTCCCCATCAGCATGGGCGACAACATGCCGGACCCGCTTTCTGTCACGTAGAACGTGACGTCGACGCCGTTGGGATAGCCCGCATCGGCCAGCAATAGCTTCGCCTTGCTCGGGTCGTAGGGATAGGGCTTCAGGCCCGGGTCATAGGCCCAGTCGAAAGCCGGGGGCGTCACGCTGCTGGCCACCGTAGCGGTGTCCTTCAGGATGTCGGTCGCGATGGCGCCCTTGTTGATCGCGTAGTTGATGGCCTGGCGAACGCGCCTGTCATCGAAGGGTTTGGTCTTGGTGTTGAGCACCAGATACCACAAGTGAGGGCCGGGCTGCTGGTAGTAGGTGAATTCGGGCGAGGCCGTGAAGGTCGCGATGTTGTCGGGCGGAACCTCGATGGTGATGTCGGTACCCCCCGACTGCATCTCGCTCACGCGGGCGTTCTCGTCGACGATGGGCCGGAACACGAGGCCTTTCAGCTTGGGTGCGCCGCGAAAGTAGTCCGGGTTGGCTTCCAGCACGAAGCGTTGCCCGCTCACCCATTCGATGAACTTGAACGGGCCGGCCCCGCCGCCATTACGCGAAAAGTCCTTGCCGAATTTCTTGACCGCCGCCGGCGAGATCCCGGCCAGGCCGCCGATGGCGCCCGCCAGCATGGTGAGGCCCGGCGCGTAGGGCTCCTTGTAGACCAGCACGACCTTGTAGGGGTCGAGCACTTCGACCTTCTCGATCGGTCCGAGCGTGAACACGAAGGGGAACGGCCCGGTGTTGTGGAAGGGGTGGTTGGCGTCGAGCACGCGGTCGAAGTTGAACTTCACGGCGTCGGCGTTGAATTCGGTACCGTCGTGGAACTTCACACCTTTGCGCAGGCTGAACGTGTAGGTCTTGCCGTCCGGCGACACGTCCCAAGCCTCGGCCAGGCCGGGCTCCACGTCGAGGCTGCCGTCCTTGTAGTGCAGTAGCCCATCGTAGATGTTGATCAGGATGCGGAAGTCGCTGATCGTCACGGCCTGCGCGGGGTCGAGCGTCTGCAGTTCGGCGACATGGCCGACCACCAGCGTATCGGCGGGTGTTTGCGCCAGGGCAAAGCGAGGCAGACCGATGGCCGATACGGCGGCCACGCTTCCAAGCAGGGTCCGGCGTGTGAGCATGGTGGGCATGAGTGACTCCGAAAGGTTGACCAGGGTTAGAGCGGTGGGCGACGGGATGCGACGTCGAGCCTGAATTCGAGCGCGGCACCGATGCACAGGATCGTGCTTTCGTCGAACAATCGGCCATACAGGCTCGAGGCATGGGGCACGGTAAAGCTCTCGCCCCCGCCCTCCTCGCCCTGGTCGAGCTTGGCCTCGGCGAGCGACAGGGCCTTGCGCGTCGGCGACTGCCGGAATCCGCAACGCAGCGCCAGGCACGGGTGGCCCGTGAAATTGGTGACGATCAGCATCGGCCCTGCGAGGCAGGGGCCGACGATGGCGTCGACCTCCGCAAATGTCCGGTCCATGTCCTGCATGATACGGCGGCGCAGCCGATCGAGCTGGATATGGTCGACAGCCGAGAGGAAACGCGCCTTGCGGAAGGTGTTGGGCCAGGAGCCGGCCTTTTGCCAGGTGAGCCGGTCGTCCGTGTCCTCCAGTGTCAGATGCTCGAAGGAGGCTGCGGCTTCCGCGAAAAGCACGTTCATCAGCGCGTCATACGGCAGATCCGGGCGTTTCAGCTCTACGAGTGTGAGGCCGAGCTCCCGCGCATGGTCCAGCACGGCCCGGTCGAGGTCGTCCACGCCGGCTTCGGCGAAGTCGGCCGGATAATAGCCGAGGCGCAGGCCCGCGATCGGGGCCGAGGCGTCGAAACCGAACGGGGCATCGATGCTGCACGGATCGGCCGGATCTCCGCCGTTGATCGCGGCCAGCACGAGCGCGGTGTCGGCGACGCTCCGACACATCGGCCCGATCTTGTCGAGGGTCCAGCAGAGCGGCATGGCGCCCGTGCGCGGCACGCGGCCGAAGGTCGGGCGCAACCCCGTTACGCCGCAACGCAACGAGGGCGCCACGATGGAGCCCAGCGTCTCGGTGCCGAGGCTGAAGGCGACGAGGCCTGCCGCCGTGGCCGAGCCCGAGCCGGCCGACGAGCCGCTCGACCCTTCATTCGTGTTCCACGGATTGCGGGTGATGCCGCCGTACCAGATGTCGCCATAGGCAAGCGCCCCGAGGGTCAGCTTGGCCACCAGGACGGCGCCCGCGGCGCTCAAGCGCTGCACCACCGTGGCATCCGTCGCGGGCACCCGCTCGGCATAGGGCTCGGCCCCCCAGCCCGTGAGAATACCGGTCGTGTCGAGCAGGTCCTTGCAACCCCACGGAATGCCGTGCAGCGGCCCGAGATAGGTGCCGCGGGCCAGAAGCGCATCGGCGCGGCGCGCCTGTTCCATCGCGAAATCGGCCGTCGTGGTCGCGATGCATTCGAGTTTCGGTCCGAGCCGCGCGATACGATCGAGATAAAGGCCGGCCAGCCGCTCGGCCGTGATGGCGCGGCTTCGGATCCAGCCGGACAGGCTGGTCACGGGTGCGAAACAGATATCCTCCGCGGTGTCTGGCAAGCGGCCGGGACCGGCCGGTGTCGAGACCCTGGACGGGGTGGCTGGCAGTACGAAACCGGGCAGGCGCGGGTCGAACCGGGTCGCGGGGGCGAGATCGAGGGGCAAGGGCGTCGCGCGGCGCCGTTTCGCGAGCTCGATCTGGCCCGCGAGGTTGTCGAGCATGAAGGCCCGCTCGGCCTCGGTGTAGCGTACGCCGAGGACATCCTCGGCGGCCGCGATGGTTTGTGTGCTGAACATTGACGTGTCCTGCGCGCCTGATGCCGGAGACGGCGCTCACAGAGAGTGCAGCCGAAAGCTGCTCACTTCGGCGAAGGCACATCCTGTGCCAGGCTGGCCTCGGCGTCCAGGGCGGCGGCGATGTTCGCGTCCATGCGCTCGACATGGGCCTCACGGGCATGGTCCGGATCTTGCCGTCTCGCACACGGCAGCAGCGGGGCGACCATGATGGCGGACGGGGCGGCCGGAAAGGTTCAATTGAGCCTGCGCGAGATCTGCAAGAGCTTTCCCGCCAAGGGGGTCCCGTGCGAGTGCTGGACGGGCTCGGTTTTGCTCCTCAGGGCTTCCCGAGCCGCGTTCCCCGTTCGAGCGCCGATCGCGTCGGGCGCATCTCACATGCTCACCTCGGTCGGTTTGGGCCACGGCCCTCGATCCACGCCGTCCCGTTCAGGCGGTCGCGAGGAGTTCGTCGCCGGTCAGCACCGTCACGTCGGCGAGCAGGCCGTCGGTCGCGGCGAAGAAGCCCTTCGAGCCGGCGCCGTCGTTGTGGATCCGCATGGCCTCGCGGTCGCGGAAGCGCTCGTGGGTTATATAGACCGGCGCGTCGCCGTCGGCCCGGATCACGCGATAGTCAAGTGTGCCGGGCTCGTTGGCCTTCACGTAGCGGCCGACCGCAACCAGCGCGGCCTCGACCTCGGCGACAGCTTCGGGTCGGCAGGCGATGATGGCGGTCAACGTGACGGGCTTCTGAGCGTCCAAGACCGCGGTCCTTCTCTCGGTGGCGGCGTCCGCTTCGCCTGAACGCGACGAAGACCTCAGCACATCCCGGGTGGGCGGACCAGATGCCAGTCGGTCGTGCCCTGGAAATCGTGGCCGGCACGCGCCAGCAGCGCTTCGTCGAGGTGACGGCCGATGAGTTGCACGCCCACGGGGCGTCCCTTGGCGGTGAAGCCCGCCGGCAGCGTGATGGTGGGCTGACCGGTCATGTTGAAGATGCAGGAGAAGCGCAGCAGGTCGGCGATGACGGGGTCGGCTTCCGCCGCGGTGAGGATGTCGGCCTGGGTCGGGCCGCTCATTCCCTGCACGGGCAGTAGTAGGAGGTCGATCCCATCGAAGGCTGCCTCCACCTCGCCCCGGAAGGCGAGCCGGCGCAGCGCCATGCGGTGCATGTCGTCGGCGGTCACGTCCTTGGCGAGGTCGAGGAAGCCGCGCAGGATCGGCCCGTAGGCGTCGCGCCGCGACGGGAAGGTTTCGGCATGGGCGGAGGCCGCCTCGACGGCGCAGAGCGGGAACCAGTCCTTGAGCACCGGTGACGCATCCGGGAAGGTGACCTCGACGATCGTCGCGCCGAGCCCGGCCAGGGCAGCGCGCGCGCCCTCGATCGCCGCGACGGCATCGGTATCCGCGCCGAGCGCCACGAAGGCGGGCGCGACACCGATCCGAAGCCCCTTCACCCCGTCCTCGATGCCGGCGAGGTAATCGGGAACTTCCGCGCGGAGGCTCGTCGGATCCTTGCGATCGTGGCCGGCGATGGCGCCGAGCATCGCGGCGGCATCCTTCGCGGAACGGCACATCGGCCCGAAATTGTCGAGCGTCTCGCCGAGCGCGAAGCCTCCGTAACGGCTGACGCGACCCCAGGTCGGCTTGATGCCAGTCAGGCCGTTGGCGGCCGAGGGAAGCGGATCGAACCGCCGGTGTCCGACCCTATGGAGCCGTAGCAGAGCCCCGCCGCGGTGGCGACGCCCGAGCCCGACGATGAGGTGCCCGGCCAAGCCTCCGGATCCCAGGGACTGACCGGCACCGGCATGTCGGGGTGGTAACCCGCATAGGCGCCCTCGGTCAGGGCGAGCTTGCCGAGGATGACGGCGCCGGCGGCACGAAGGCGGGCCGGCACTGTGCCGTCCTCGGTGGGGCGGAAGTCGCGGTAGATCGCCATACCGCCCGCGGTCGGCGCGTCATGGCTCCAGCAGAGGTCCTTGACCGCGACAGGCACGCCGTGAAGCGGACCGCGAACCCGGCCGGCCGCGATCTCGCGCTCCGCCGTCGCGGCTTCCGCCAGGGCAGCCTCCGGCATCACCGTCTGATAGGCCCGAAGCGTGCCGTCGAGCGCCGCGATGCGATCGAGCATCGCCCGTGTGAGCGCGAGCGGCGACAGCTCGCCCGCGTGGAGACGCTCGCCGACCTCGCAGAGGCCCGCAAAGGCGAGCCCGTCCGGTACGGTCGTCACAACGCCATCCAATCGGTCCCGGCCTCGAAGGCTGCCGCCGCCGCATAGATCGACATCTCGTCATAATCCTTGCCGACCAGCATCATGCTGATCGGCAACCCGTCGCTCATCCCGCAGGGAATCGCCATGGCGGGATGGCCGGTCACGTCGAAGGGTGCGGTGTTGGGCAGCATCTCGAAGGCGCGCTGCAGCACGAGGCCTAGCGGCGCATCGGCCGGCGGCAGCGGCGTAGCCTTCAGCGGCAGCGTCGGCATCAGCAGGAGGTCGTAGGTGCCCAGGGCGGCGTCGTAGGCGCCCTTGAGACGCCGGGCGAGGTTCTGCGCTTTGGCGTAGAACCGCCCGCGGTATTGCGTCATGAAATACTGGCCAACCAGCATCGTGATCTTGAGCGTGTCGGCGAGATTGTCGGCCCGCTCGCGCCATGCCGCATGGGCGTCGAGCAGCGAGACCGTGTAGAGGCCCTTCCAGTTGAAACCCATGCCGTTGCCGAGCATCATCTGCGCCTGGGCGCCCTCGCTCGCGATCGGGGTCCAGATGGCAGCGCCCAGCAGATGCATCGGGATCGAGATCTCGGTGACTTCGGCGCCGAGCTTGCGCAGTTCGTCGGAGGCCGTCCGGACCTTGGCGTCGACATCCTCCTCGCTCTGGGCGAAGCCGAACCCCTCCCTCACGACCCCGATCTTCATCCCCTTGACGCCGCGGCCGAGCGCCTGGGTGTAGGGCGCGACCTTCGGCGCATATTGGCGGGGATCGAGCCCGTCCGCGCCCGCCAGAACCTCGAGCATCAGCGCATTATCGGCGACGTTCGCTGTGATCGGGCCGGTGTGGTCGATCGTCGATTCGATCGGCATCACGCCCGTGTAGGGGACGAGGCCGTGTGTGGCCTTCATGCCGTAGGTGCCGCAATAGGCCGATGGGATCCGGATGGAGCCGCCCTGGTCGCCCCCGATCGCCAGGTCGACCTCGCCGGCCGCGACGAGCGCCGCCGAGCCCGAGGACGAGCCGCCGGCCGAATAGCCGGCTTTACGCGGATTCTGGACCGGTCCCAGTGCGCTCGTGTGCGAGCCGCCCGAGAAGCAGAAATATTCGCAATGGGCCTTGCCGAGGATCGTGGCCCCGGCGTCGAGCAGGCGGGTCACGATCGTGGCGTCGAGGTTCGGCACGTAGCCTTCGAGGCTCGAGGCCCCGTTCATCATCGGCACGCCGGCGAGGCACACGTTGTCCTTGAGCGCGACGGTCTTGCCCTGGAGCTTGCCGTCCGGCGCGCCCTCGATGCGGGTCTTCACATACCAAGCGTTGAGACCGTTCTCCTCCGCGCTCGGGAAGCGGCCGGGCGTTCGGGGGTACTTCACCTCCGGCACTTCGTCCGGCATCGCCTCGACGAGATCGTATGCCGAGAAGGCGCCGCTCATGTTGTCGAGAAAGAGCTGAACCTGTTCGGGCGAGAGGCCCATGCCGAGGCTCTCGGCGATGGCGCTCATCTGGTCGAGTGTGGGGCGGGCGACAGTCATGTGGCTTCCTCCGTTGCGTCGATGGGTCCCTCTCAGGCCGCCATGCCGACGAGGTCGGCCACGACGGACGGGTCGTCGAGCTGGTCGGGCGTGAGCTCTCCCGCGATCCGCCCCTTCTGGATGACGAGCACGCGGTCCGATAGCGAGGCGATGAATTCGAGGTTCTGCTCGACCAGGATCATGCCGACGCCGGTCGCGGCGCGGAGCCGCTGCAGCGTCTCGGCGATCTCTTCGATGATCGAGGGCTGGATCCCCTCGGTCGGCTCGTCGAGCAGGATCAGCCTCGGTTTGGTGCAAAGGCACCGCGCGAGCGCCAGCAATTGCTGCTCGCCGCCCGAGAGCGCGCCGCCGCGCCGATCGAGCAGGCGCTTCAGACGCGGGAACACCTCGAGCGTCTCCTCGATGATGCCGCGGTGCTCGCGCGGCCCCGCAAGGCAGCCCATGCGCAGGTTGTCGAGCACGCTGAGCGCCGGAAAGATCTCGCGTCCCTGCGGCACGAAGCCGAGCCCGAGCCGCGAGCGCGCGTGGGGCTTCAGGTCCGTGATGTCGTGGTTCAGGAACGTCACGCTCCCTGCGGTCGCAGGGACGAAGCCCATCAGGGTTCGCATCAGCGTGGTCTTTCCCATGCCGTTGAGACCGAGGATGCCGAGGAACTCCCCGGGTTTAAGCAGGACGTCGATGCCCATCAGGACCGGGACGCGGCCGTAGCTGGCGCGGAGTGCTGCGACTTCGAGCATCACGCCGCCTTCCTGCCGAGGTAGACCTCGCGGACGCGCTGGTCGCGCATGACCGCGTCGGCCCGAAATTCGTCACGTCCAAGGGAAAAATTCCGTCGCCAGCACCGCACCGCCGTTGTCGCGGACGTATTTTCGTCATCCACAGCTTCGCTTCCAGCATGTCACGCCGATACAGCCAAGGGCCACTCGGGTTCCAGTAGCGCCACAGTGTGGGTCAGATCACGCAGGCGCTTTGGCCGGGCGAACAGGAATCCTTGAGCCTCGGTGCAGCCGGCCTGTCTCACCCGTTCGAGTTGGACCCAGGTCTCGACGCCTTCCGCCGTTGTTGACATGTTCAGTTTGGATGCGAGTGACGCCACCGATTGTACGATCGCGAGACAATCGGGTCGTTCAGACTCCTGTACAAAAGAGCGGTCGATTTTGATCTTGTCGAAAGGGAAGCTGCGGAGATAACTTAGTGATGAGAATCCGGTGCCAAAATCATCCATCGCGATGCTACTACCCAAGGCGCGAAGTTCGTGAAGCGTGGCAAGCGTAGCTTCGTTGTGCTGCAACAGGGCGGATTCAGTGATCTCGAGCTCCAGCCGATGCGGGGAAAGTCCGGAGGAGGCAAGCGACGATACGATAATGGAAACCAGCCCCCGGTTTCGGAACTGAACCGGCGAGAGATTGATCGCGACCTTGATGTGGTCTGGCCAGCCCGCAGCATCTTCGCACGCTCGACAAATCACCCAGTCGCCAATAGCAGAGATTAACCCAATCTCCTCGGCAATTGGGATGAAGATCGCCGGCGAGATAACGCCCGCTTCAGGGTGGTTCCAGCGTAGCAATGCCTCGTAGCCAACGATTTCATACGTCTGCAGGTTGACGATCGCTTGGTATAAAAGCTCGAATTCCTTCCGCAGGAGAGCCTGGCGCAGATCGATTTCCAGAGCACGACGGGTCTGTACCTCCGCGTCCATCTCCGGGTCGAAGAAACGAAGGGAGCCGCGTCCATCGCCTTTCGCCCTGTAGAGGGCCATATCGGCGTTCGTCAGAAGTTCATCGAAATTGCCGCTTTGCGCGACCGAGATGCCTATGCTGATGCCGATTGTGACCTCCACACCGTCGAGGTTATAGGGCGCGCCGATGACCTGAACCAATCGGCGTGCTAAAGCGTCCGCGCTCGTCGGTTGTTCCTGCCCGGTCTGCAAGATCGCAAACTCGTCACCACCGAAACGCGCCACGGTGTCGGTCTCGCGCACATTCTGAGTCAGGCGCCGCGCGACCTCGCGTAACAATTTATCGCCGAAGGGATGGCCAAATGTGTCGTTAACGCTTTTGAAGCGGTCGAGATCCAGTGAGAGAACGGCCACTGTCCTAAAGCGCGGCCGGGCACGAGCAAACGCTGCATCAAGCCTTTCCAGGAAAAGGGTGCGGTTGGGGAGACCGGTCAGGACATCGTGGTGAGCCAAATGAGCTATGCGAGCCTCAGCCTGTCGTCGCTCCGTGATGTCCTGGTACGTAGCCACCCAGCCACCGTCGGGCATAGGCTGATGTGAAATCGCGAGGGTACGGCCGTCATCAAGGTTCTGCAAATATGATGCTGCTATGCCCTTTGACAACGAATCCCGATGCTCCGCTCTGCTCACAACGAAGCCGTGTAGCACGTGGCGGCTCTCCGCGAGAACATCCCCGATCGCGCGTCCCGGCTTGGCGGTGTCGGGCGTAAGGTCGAAGAGCGACAGGAACCGTTTGTTGCATACGATCAGGCGCTGTTGATTATCAACGAGACACAGCCCCTGGCTCATGTTGTCCATCGCGGCATTCAGCTGGCTCGATGCATGCCATAGGTTAGCCGCAAGCTCATTGTGTTTCCGGTGGGCGGCAGCCAAGAGGCCGTTGTGCCGGATTAGAAGCAGCATCAACGCCATGCTGCAGCAGATCAACCCGACAGCAAGCTCTGAGAACCGCCAATGAAGCTGGAGAAGATCTTGCTGGTCCGCGTTTGCCTGGTTGGCGCCGTACTGGAACGCAGCGGCGGCGAGATGCACGAGTTCCGTTTCCAACGGCAGGACAATAGCTCTGACCTTAAGCGCAACGCCGGGGCGGTCGATGCTTGCGACGAGCGGCTCGGCTTCAGCCAGGGTATCGACGAAACGATCGACGATCTGCTGCATTTCCGGGTTCGTCCCCGTGAAGCTCCGCATCTCACTTTGTTCGAACACTCCCTCTCGGTTCTGCAGGATTTGGAACCGGAGTTGCACCTCGGCAGCGTCGACCCCTGAGCCCGGAATGTCATAGGAACCAACGCGCTCCGTGAAACGCTCCAGCTCGATAGCCGCCTGACTTGCAAGCCAAGCGATATTGAACCGCGCGGCTTTCCGTAAGGCCTCATGCCGATCGTTGATGATGACGGCTGTATAAACGCTAGCCGCAGCGAAAAGGGCTATAATCAAGACCAGGAGTAGTTTCATGGACCAGAACGCACGCGTGTTGACCCCACGCTGGTCGTTCTCGGGTTCGGATTTGTGCCTGCTACGAGGGAAGGGCATCGGGAGTCTGCCAGGCGAGATGCTGGCCGCCATCGACCGCAATAGTCTGGCCAGTGACGCTCGGGCAACTCAGGAGGAAAGCAATCACGTCGGCCACTTCTTCAGGTGAGCCGCCGCGGCGCAACGGCAAGGTGGCAATCCGACGTTGCAGTTCGGCCGTGTCTTGCCGCGCATTAGCTAGGGTAAGGCCGGGCGCGACCCCGTTCACTCTCACCTTCGGGGCGAAAGCCTGTGCCATCATCCTGGTCGCGGCATGCAAGGCGCATTTCGACAAGGTATATGTGTAGTACCGCGGGCTAGGGTGCAAAACCCGTTGATCGAGAAGGTTGACGATCAGGCTACCGCTCGGAGCCTGCGCAGCGAAGCATTGGGACAGCAGGAGCGGCGCCCGCAAGTTGACGTCCATATGCGCACTGAAGCTTTCTGCGTCGAAATCCTCCGCTGCATCGGGATTGAACACGGAAGCGCTATTCACCAGAAGCGCCAAGGGCACGCCGAGCCTACTCCGTGACTCTCCAATGAGGGAACTCGGGTCCGAGATGGCAAGGTCTCCGGTCACCACACAGGTCTTCCCCCCGTATTCTACCCGAAGGCGCTGCGACAACAGTTCGGCTGCGTAGGTTGCACGGTTGCAGTGGATCGCAACAGGGAGCCCAACACGCGCGAGGCGCTCCACGATGGCAGCACCGAGGCGAATGGCCCCGCCAGTTACGAGCGCGCCTCCAATGCTGCTAGTCATCAATGTCTTCCGAAGCTTCTGGGGAGCGCCGTCCTGAAGCGATGACGGTTGCAGGATCGAGTATAGTTAACTTTCGCCCGAGAATGACTCTTTCGACCTGTCCAGCAGCTAACTTGATCGAAAGAAGTTAATAACGGCTCAACAGGAGCTGGTTTCGT